>WNGD01002637.1_pt1 | contig 18634 bp, 15 predicted proteins | sample 5400671 | NCBI WGS metagenome assembly WNGD01 (sample SAMN13153369, study PRJNA577476) | soil metagenome | isolation source: 40 cm soil or saprolite under grassland replicate 2 | place: USA:California | collected 2016-06-15
CCAGCACCGCGTTGAACGCCTCGGCGGCCTTGGACAGGTCTGCCTCGCGGCTGCCGAGCAGCGGGTACTTCCCCCTGTCGAAGTGCACGGCGAGGACCGGCGGCGGCCCGCTCCGCGGCGCTGGCTTGGGTGGCGTCACCATCTGGGCCGCGGGCTGACGGCGCCCGCTGCCGCTGCCGCAGCCGGCTGTCAGCGCGACCACCAGCGCCGCGACCGCGGCCGTCCGGAGCCGGACCGGGAGCCGGAGTTGCTGGCGATGTGACCGGCGGCGGATCGTCATCTCATTCCCTCGGAAAGGTCGATGTGGAGGTCAGGATCAGGGTGGGCTGCGGGTGAGCGTGCGCGTGCGAGTCTGGAGTGGGATCGCCTGCCTGGTCGCCGTGGTGGCGATCGGGGTGGCGGTCGGGCGGGGTCCGGCGCCCGACCGGGTGGACGGGGGGGTCCGGCAGCATCTGCACAGCTGGCTGGAGCGGCGTTCGTTCCGTGATCTGCTCGGCGAGGTCGCGGCCGAGCGACGCGCGGGCCACGGCACTTATGTGACCGCGGCGCTGCCGCTGCTGGCCGCCGGGGTCGTCGCGGCGGGAACAGCGCTGACCGCCGCCCGGCGGGGCCGCCCACGCCCTCCAGCCAGAACCTGGGCTGTCTGGGTCGCGGTGCTGCTGCTGACGGTCCCGCTGGCGTATGGGCTGCGGGTCGCCTTCGGCCGGCCCGGTCCCGGGGACCTGACCGTGCCGGGGGGGTCGCAGGGGGCCTACCCGTCCGGGGGTGCCCTGCTGGTGGCGCTCGGCTGGACGATCGGCGGGGCGGTGCTGGTGTGGCTGCGGCCGTCGTGGCGCCGCCTGGTGGTGGCGCTGGGGGTGCTGGCCCTGGCCGGGCACGCGTTCGCGCGGGTGGCCGTCGGCGACCACTGGCTCACCGACGTGCTCGGCAGCTACCTGCTCGCGGCGGGCGTCGCGCTGCTGGCCGACCCGCTGCGCCCGCGCGGCCGTAAGCGCGGCCGCTAGACGGGCTGCGGCTGGCGCTGTGGCTGTGGCTGTGGCTGTGGCTGACGTGGCGCTTCCTCCAGGGGCTGGTCTTCCGCCTCCGCTTCCACGCGGACGCGGCCGGTCACCGCCCACACCAGGGCGAACAGCAACCACACATGGCGGAAATGCAGGGTCTGGTGGGTCATGCTGAAGGCGAAGTTGGCGAATACGGCGGCGCCGAGCGGGTGCAGCCGCGTCGGCCCGCGCGGGCCGAGCAGCCGGACCGACTGGCGGAACGCGAACCAGTACAGCAGCAGCAGCCCGAACAGGCCGATGATGCCGCGTTCCACCAGGTAGGCCAGGATGTCGTTGTGGAGGCTCTTGTAGTCCACGGTGTATTTGGCCTCGCCCGCGCCGACACCGAGCAGCTCCTGGCGGGCCCCGCCGCTGCTCTTCTCCAGCCCCTGGGTCCAGAGGGTGAGGCGGCCGTGCAGGGAGCGGTTGGAGCGGCCGAGGCTGTTCTGGAAGATGCCGCCCTGTTTCTGCTGCGCCGACACGGAGGCGACCTCGTTCAGCAGCGATCTGGTCACCACCAGCTGGGTGACGGCGAGGGTGGCGACGGCCAGCACAACCAGCATCAGCCCGATCACCACCTGCGCCTGGCGGACGGTGGTGCCGGCGCGGCGGACCAGGAACGACCCCATCATCACGCCGCCGCCGGTGACCAGCCCCACCAGCCCGGCGACCGAGCCGGTCCCGTAGATCGCCAGGATCAGCCAGATCGCCGCCAGCCAGCGCAGCGGGCGCGAACGCGGTCGCGGCGCGGCGGCCAGCACGAACAGCGAGATCAGGAAGTAGCTCGCCGCCAGGTTCGGGTTGTCGGTGGTGGCCGAGGCCCGGTTCAGCGCCCGCGAGTTCGACAGGATCAGCCGGGCGAGGCCGTCGGGCAGGAAGTGGAAGGTGATGCCGTTGGCGAGCAGCGCCCAGACCAGCGCCGAGAACGCCCAGGTGGAAAGCACGATCCCGACCGCCCGCCGGTCGTGGCGCAGGTCGTTCACCGCCGCCACGAAGAAGACGTACAGGTACACGTCGATGATCACGGTGGTGCGGCCGGGGCCGGGGAACTGGCTCATGCCGATGCCGATCAGGCTGACGGCGAGGATGAAGGCGGTCACCGCCGCCAGCGGGAACGACATTACCCGCTTGGGCACCGCCCAGGCGATCAGCGCGAACACCAGGTAGAGGGCGATCAGCGCGTCGACCGGCGCGGTGTTGTAGGGGCCGTGGGGGATCAGCAGCGGCAGCAGCACCACGGCCGGCAGCAGCAGGATGACGCTGAACGGCAGCGGCGCGTGCGCTCGTCCCCTGGACAGGCTCACCGCACCGCGCCTCCGGCGTTGGTGGTCACGCCCAGCAGGCTGGCGACCCAGGCGGCCTCGCGGGCCAGACCGGTGTCGAGGTCGACTTCGGGGCGGTAGCCGAGCAGCGCCTCGGCGCGTGCGCCGTCGGCGCCGGTGTGGCGGGCGTCGCCGGGCTGGCTCGGCAGGCGCTCGATCCGCAGCCGTTTGCCGGTGATGCGGCCGATCAGGTCGAGGACCTCGTTGAGGGTGACCCGCCGGCCGCCGCCGACGTTGACGGCCTCGGCCTGGAACGGCGCGGTCATCGCCAGCAGGTTGGCGCGGACCGCGTCGTCGACGAAGGTGAAGTCCCTGGTCTGCTCGCCGTCGCCGTAGACGGTGATCGGCTCGCCGGTGTAGGCGGCCTCGAAGAAGCGGCGGAAGGCCATGTCGGGCCGCTGCCTCGGGCCGTAGACGGTGAAGTAGCGCAGCGTCGCCACGGTCAGCGGCGACGCCGCCGACGCCGCCGCGGAGGAGGCGCCGAGCTGGGCGTAGGCGAGGCAGAGGTGCTCGCTGGCGAGCTTGGTCACGCCGTAGGGCGACACCGGCCGGGTGACCGACGCCTCGGTGGTCGGGTAGGTGGGCGCGTCGCCGTAGACGCTGGAGGAGGAGGCAGCGACCAGCCGCCCGACGCCGGTGCGCACGCACGCCTCCAGCAGGCGCTGGGTGGCGATGACGTTGTCGCGGACGTAGCGGTCGAAGTCGACGCCCCACGACGACCGCACCCCCGCCTGCGCGGCCTGGTGGAAGACCACTTCGACCCCGTCGAGCAGCGGGTCGACGTCCATCGACGACAGGTCGCCCTCGAACAGCCGGAACCCCGGGCGGCCCAGCAGCCCGGCGATGTTGGCGCGCTTGTCGGCCGCCGCGTAGGAGGCGGTGAAGGCGTCGATGCCGACGACCTCGAAGCCCCGGTCCAACAGCGCCTCGGCCAGGTGCGAGCCGATGAACCCGGCCGCCCCGGTCACCACCACCGGCCCAGTGCGCAGTGCGGTCATGTCGTTGCCCCCCCGTTGGTTCCGTTGCCGTTGGTCAGCAGCGAACGGCCCTGGAAGCGGTCCGCCAGGTCGACGCCGAGCAGCTCGGCGATGGTTGGGGCGACGTCGTGCAGGTCGATCTGTCCCCGTCCCTCGCGGATGGCGTGCCCGCGCAGGTACAGGTGGCTGTCGTCAGCGGTGTGCATGCCGGCGAGCCCCTGCCCGGGCGGCCGGAACACCGCGGTGCCCTTGGTGCCGCCTTTCAGCTCGTAGCCGGGGCGCAGGGTGAGGATCACGTCCGGGCCCCTGGCGGCCTCCGGGCCGTGGTAGGCCTGGCCGCGGCGGAGCAGCTCGCCGTAGACCAGCTCGCCGCTGGCCGGGTCGCGGAAGTCGGCGAGGTCGGCGACCAGCCGGTCGACCACGGCCTCGGCCTGGTCGGGCGGGACGCTGCCGCGTGGCCGGGCACCGGCGCGGTTGACGTAGAAACGGCCGGGGTCAAGTGAGTAGACGCTTGAGCGCGGGCTGATCGCGGACATCCCCCTGGGTTCGTCCGCGTCGAAGGCGAGGTAGCCGCGCTCCACCAGCCAGGCGTTGGTGAACACGTCCAGCCGGGCGCTGGTGAAGCCGTGGTCGGACATGAGCAGCAGCTCGGTGCCCTCGGGCAGCCGCTCGGCCAGCCAGCCGGCGAAGGTGTCCAGCTCGGCGTGGAAGCGGTGGAACAGGTCCACCACCCGCTCGTCGCCGTCGGCCATCCCGTTCCAGAGGAAGTGGTAGAGCCGGTCGGTCTCGGTGACGACCGCGACGAACAGGTCCCAGTCGCCGTGCTCAGGGTCGTCGAGCAGCATCCGGACCGCCTGCCTGCGCGCCGCGAAGGTGGCGAACAGGTCCTCCTCCAAGCGGTCGAACGCGCCCCTGGCAGCCGCGTTGTCGAGGTCGACGCGGTAGCCGATCGCCCGCAGCCGCTCCAGCAGCGGCGGCGGGTGGACCGCCCGCTCCAGCTTCGGCGCGACGAACCCGGCGACCAGCGCGCCCCGCATGGGACGGGCCGGGTAGGTGCCGGGGACGTTGAGCACCACCGAGCGCTTGCCGGCATGGGCGAGCAGGTCCCATAGCGCCGGGGCGCGGACGTGGTCGAAGCTCGGGAAGTAGAAGTCGTGGCTGTCGGGCTTGCAGTCCATGAACCCGTAGATCCCGTGGCCACCCGGGTCCCGCCCGGTGAAGGTGGTCATCCAGGCGGTCCCCGACACCGACGGCAGCGAGGAGCGCATCGGCACGAACGAGCCGTCCTCGAACAGCGCCGCCAGGTTCGGCAGCCGCCCGGCCGAGACCTCCGCCTTCAGGTAGCTGTGCGGCGTCCCGTCGAGCCCGAGCACGAACACCCGCGGCCGGCTCCCCTTCGACTTCGACGCGCCCCGCCCGATGAGCCTCATACCAGCACCCTGCCCCGCTGGCCCGGCTGTCGTGGCAGGCCGAACAGGGACTGCAGGGTCGGGGCGACGTCCATCATCGACAGGTCGTCGCGGCGCCCGCTTGGCAGGCCGTCCCCGGCGAGCAGGAAGACGGCCTGGTGGGAGTGGTTGCAGTCGTCGGGGCCGATGTCGTTCTCGAAGGTGTGGAGGCCGTGGCCGAGGCCGACCGACCCGACCGAGCGCCAGCGCAGGTTGCCGAAGTAGACGATCAGATCCGGCGGGATACCGTTGACCTCGTCGTAGACCCCCTCGGGCCGCAGCGCCCGGGTACCCATCGGCTGGCCCTGGTGGTCGGTGAGCGCCTCCAGCTTGTCGATCAGCTGCTGGCGGACGGTCTCGTACTCGGCAGCCGGGACGATCCCCTCCGGCTCGCGGCCCTCGACGTTGAGGAACAGCCGGCCGTAGTAGCCGCCCTCGCCCCAGGCGATCGTCCTCGACCAGTCGACCTTGGCCTTGCCGACCGGGGTCGGTTTGGCGGGCTGCTCGTGGAGGGTGAGCAGCCCCTCCCGCTGGAGCCACTCGTTGAAGCAGAAGCCGCCGATCATCGGCTGGCCGCCGTGGTCGGAGGCGACCACCACGGCGGTGTCGTCGGGCAGCGCCTCCAGGAAGCTCTCCAGGTGCCGGTCGAGGGCGCGGTAGTAGTCGCGGAAGACGTGCTGGTGGCGGTTGCCGGGCTCGTGCTTGGGGTGGTTGGGGTCGCAGTACTTCCAGAAGCTGTGCTGCAGGCGGTCCGGGCCGATGTCGACGAAGGCGAGCAGGTCCCAGTCGCGGGTGCGGGCCATGTGGGCGGCGAGGGCGAAGCGCTGCTCGGTCATGTCGAACATGCCCTGCGACACCGGCTCGACGTCCTTGCGGAACCCGGGGACGTCGATGACGTAGCCGCCGGTGACCGCCTGGACCTCGTCGCGCAGCTCCGCCGGCCAGGTGAACTGCACGTCGGTGGAGGGCGTCAGGAAGCACGACACCATGCAGCCCTGGACCGGCGTCGGCGGGTAGGTGCCGGGGACGCTCAGGACGACGCTTTCGCGGCCGGCGGCGCCCAGGAGGTCCCACAGCCGGGGCGCCCGGAACACCTTGGAGGTGGCGAAGGCCATGCCGTTGTAGCTGTGGTCGCTACGGTTGCGCATCCCGTAGACGCCGAGGTCGCCGGGCGTGCGCCCAGAGAACATGCAGGCCCACGCCGGGATCGAGATCGGCGGGTCGATGCTGCGCAGCGGCCCCCACAGCGCCTGCTCGCGCAGCTTGGTGAGGGTCGGCATGTCGTCGGCGAAGCGCTCGAAGAGCAGCTCCGGGGTGCCGCAGTCGAGCCCGATCAGGGCCAGCCGGCTCGTCTTGCCCAGGGAGAGCTTGGTCGCCATCAGCGGGCGGGCTTGTCGCTGGAGCCAGGGCCAGAGCCTGAGCTGGGGCTGTCCGGCTCCTCGCCGTGGCCGTTGCCCCGCTCGTCCTTGACGGTCGCTCGGGGCTTGGCCGTCGAGGCGGAGACGCCGACCTTGGACTGGCCGTTGCCGACCACTGACGGCCACTCGCCGAGGGCCACCACCGGCGGCGGTCCGCCCTGGGTGTGGTCGGCTTTGGCCAGGTGCTGGCGGACGCGGCGGACCGGCCGCTTGACGCCGAGGACCACCACGCCGAGCACCTTCAGGCCCTCGGCCTGCAGGTCCTCGGCCATCTCGGTGATGGTCCGGCGCTTGGTGGCGCCGGAGCGGGCCACCACCACGGTGGCGTCGGCCTCCCCCGCGATCAGCAGGGAGTCCGCCGACCAGGTCGCCGGCGGCGTGTCGAGGATCACGATCGCGCCGTCCTCGTGCAGCTTGGCGAGCGCCTTCGGGAACCGCGGCGAGGCGAGCAGCTCGGCGGGGCTGACCGCCGACTTGCCGGGCGGCAGCACCCACAGGTGCTCCCCGACCGACCACAGCAGCCGGGTGACGACCGCCTCGCTGCCGTCGACCACGTCCGACAGGCCCGGCGAGGTGGCCGGGATGCCGAACAGCCGCTCCGCGCCGCCGCCGCGCAGGTCGGCGCAGACCAGCACGGTGGTGCGTCCCTGGCGGGCCATGGACAGCGCCAGGTTCGACGCGACGGTGGAGCGGCCCTCCCGGCCCTCCGCCGACACGATCGCGACCACGTTGGCGTCGCGGCCGACGCCCTGGCGCTCCAGGCTGGTGCGCATCCAGTGGAACCCCTCGGCGGTGGGGCCGAGCGGCCGGTCCTGGACGGCCAGGGCGCGCTCCCCCCTGGCCTTGACCGGCACCGACCCGGCCACCCGCAGGCCGGTCGCATCCTCGGCGTCCTCGGGGGTGACGATCTTGGGCCGCAGGGCGTCCACGATCAGCGCCGCCGCCACCCCGATCAGCAGCCCGAGCAGGATGCCGGTGGCGGTGAACAGCGTGTGGCCGGGACGCCGGCCCGGCTGGGTCACGGTCGGCTCGCCCAGCACGACGGTGGGAAGCCCCTGCAGCGACTGCGAGGCGGCGATCTGGTCGATCGCGTTCTGCACCGTGATCAGATGGGACCGGGCGACGTCGAGCTGCGCCTGGGTCGTTTGGGACGGCTGCTGGATCGGCGAGTGGCTGGCCTCGCTCTCGGCCTGGCTGCCGAGCGACTGGACCTGATGTTCGAGCGAGTCGCGCTGGGCGCCCAGCTTGCTCATGGCCTGCTTCGCGCTCGCCTGGTCGGCGTCGTTGCGGCGCTGGGCGTAGGCCCGGACGTAGCTGCCGACCAGGTCGGCGGCGAGCTGCGGGTCCGGGTCGGTGAAGGAGAGGTCAGTCTGGGTGGTTCCCGGAACCGGCAACGCCACCAGGTTCTGCGCCACCGTGCCGAGCCACAGCGACGGCTTGACGCCGTGCAGCACCTCCATGCCGCCGAAGGAGCTCCCCTCGCGGAACAGGACCTGCTGCAGCGCGGTGATGTCGGGAATCAGGCTCGGGTCCAGCGGGGTGGTCTGGGTCACCGTGGTGCCAGCGATCTTGGTGCGGTTCTGGCCGAACAGCGCCTGGGCCTGGGAGGAGAGCCGGTCGGCGGTCAGCGCCTTCACGTCGACCCGCTGGGTGACCTGGTACTCGGGTGCCGAGGCCAGGTGCGGCAGGGCGAACAGCCCGGCCAGGGCTCCGATCAGCAACGCGGTGGCGACGATCGCCTTGTGCCGCCACAGCGCCCTCCCGTAGTCGCTGAGGGAAGGGAGCACGTGCACCGAGTCGCGTGAGACGACGGGCATAGGACTACTCCTCCAGGGCCCTACCTCTGGGGCCGTCAGGGCCGGATTGAACGCTGCTTCAACATGCGGACAGGCCGGAGGCAACAGTGAAGCAACCCCCGGCAGAACCCGTGGTTTTCCCCCGTGCTCAGGCAGTTCGTCGAGCCGACAGGTGCTCGACTCTGGCGGTTCACCTTGCCATCTGGACACTGCCGCAGTGGATATCCCGTCGCAGTAGCCCCGGCTACGCTGATTTACCGATTTTCCTATGCCTATGCCCGTTCATCGGACTATGCGGGATCGTCACTCCTGCGCACCCACGGCCACCACGCGGTACCGCAAGGCGAAGATGGCGGCCTCCAGCTTGGAATGCACGCCGAGCTTCACCAGGATGCTCTGCACGTGCGTTCGCACGGTGTGCATCGACAGCAGGCAGTGGTCAGCGATCCGCCGATTGCTGTAGCCCGCCGTCACCAGTTCGAGCACGTCGCGCTCACGCCGGCTGAGGGTGCTCACCAGCAGCTCGATCTCCGGCTCCAGCCGATGGGACGGCGCTGGTTCCCGCGGTGGCGCGGGACGGGCAACCGGCACCTCGCGCTCGCGGTCGCGACCCTCGGCGAACTGGCGGACCACCTCGGCGAGCTGCTCCTCGGAGCCGCTGCGAAGCACGGCGATGTCGTCGTCGGCCGCTCCCAGGTCCAGGACGAGCACGTCCGGCTGGCCGTCCCGCATGATCCGCAGGCCGACGGCGCCGTCGCAGGGAACCCTGACGATCGCCAGGTTCCCCTCGCTCTGGAACAGCGGCCGCAGCTCCTCGATGAACACCTCGTCGCTGTCGATCACCACCATGGTGGCAGCGACGCGCTCGGACAGCATGGCCCAGTACCTCCCCCCGGTCGGCTGACGCCGACGCACTGCGCCATCTGGATACGGCTGTCTCTGGCCGTCCCGATCAGCGGCATTTCAGAAAAACGCCGCGTGTTTGGCAGCAAAGGGACATTGGCGCTACAAGGGCCACGATGTCAAGGGTGATCCGCGATGCACGGCGCCTGAGGGACCGCAACCCCCGCGCCTGCAGCTGGACGATGCCGTCCCGGGCTCGTCAGACTGCGCCGTCAGCGTCCAGTGCCGACGCGGTTGGGCCCGAAACCGGGGCCGGGGCCGAAACCGGGGCCGAAACCGGGGCCGGGGCCGGGACCGGGACCGCCGGCGGCCACATCACCATGGTGAGGGCGAGCAGGCTGAGCCCGCTCCAGACCAGGGTGCCGCCCCAGACCTCGCCCTTCCAGCCGAGGCCGCCGTCGTGCAGGCCGATCCCGGCGAAGTACACGCCCCAGAACAGCGGCGGCGCGAGGGCGCAGAAGGCCCGCACCCGCGGCGGCGACGACGGCGACGGACCAGTGAGGCGCAGCAGCGCCTCGACCGCGACGGCGCCAAGTAGGCCGAGGACGGCCAGACCTGGGTCGCGGAAGCCCACGAGCGCCTGCATCATCAGCGCCTGGACGCCGATCACGACCAGGGCGGACCCGGCTGGCGGCCGCCAGCGGCGCGCGAGGAACAGGAGCGGCCCGAACAGGAACGCGGTGGCGAAGATGAACCCGGGCACGCCCACCTCGATGTTCTGCTGGCTGACGTCGACGAACTGGAAGGCGTCGAATTCGGCCTGAAGGCCATCCCGGTGCCCGATGCTGACGATGTTCTCGTAGAGAGGGTGCAGGTACATGAAGATGAAGGCGGACAGGCACCCGGCCAGGGCAACCGACCCGACCGCCGGCAGCAGCCGCGCCAGCCGCACCTGGCGGCCGGCGCCGAGCGCCGGGTCCGGGTCGGCCCACTGCGACCGCAGCGGCGTGGTGATGAGCAGGAACGCCCCGCAGAACAAGCCGAGGTGCGTCGGGCTGAGCAGCGCGGCGATGTTCCGCTCGATCCCGAACGCCAGGTGCCAGGCCATGTCGCCGACCCCGGACAGCAGGAAGATCGCCAGGCCCGCCAGCGCCAGCCCATACCCCTGCGGCACGCCCCGCCGCACCCACACCGACCAGCACACCCACGCGGCGGTCGCGACGAACCCGGAGTAGAACACCGCATGCCAGGGGGTGAAGAACGTCTCCAGCTGCGGCCGGGTGTTGTGCGCCCACCCGTCCAGGAACAACCCCCCGACCAGCCACAGGGTCAGCACCAGGGTGAGCAGGTCGCCGGCCAAGCTCATCCGCGGCACAGCGCCGCCGCTGGCGCCGCTGGCGCCGCTGGCGCCGCTGGCGCCGCTGGCGCCGCTGGCGCCGCTGGCGCCGCTGGCGGGGCCGCCGGGCGTCCTCGTTGTCGTTCCCGTCGTCTCGGCGGTGGGTCCGGATCGCATCTCGACCTCCACACACTGCGTCGTTTCCAGGACCAGATCTCTGCGGCTACCCTACGGCAGGCGCCGCCGGGACCCATCCCCCTCCCCGGTGATTTTCCGCCTCGCTCTCCAGAGGGAGTCGGCCTAGAGTCAACCCCCATGGGTGAAACGCGCGTAAGCGAACGCGAGCGACACGAGGCACCTGAGCTGGTGTCGGTGGTGGTCCCCACCCGCGACACGGCCAGGACGATCGAGCGGTGCCTCGCCTCGATCCGCGCGCAGACCCATCCCGCGATCGAGCTGATCGTGGTCGACAACTGGAGCCAGGACGGCACCTGGGAGACCGCCCGCCGGCTCGCCGACGCCGCCGTCCAGGCCGGCACGGAACGAGCCGCGCAGCGCAACCTCGGCATCGAACGGGCAGGTGGCGAGTGGGTCCTGTGGATCGACGCCGACATGGAGCTTCCCCCCGAGGTGGTCGAGCGTGCCCTGGCCGCCGCGCATACCGCCGGCGCCGTCGGGGTGTTCATCCCCGAGGCCACCACCGGCAGCGGCTTCTGGACCGCCTGCCGGGCCCTTGAGCGCCGCTGCTACCACGGCGAGCCCCGGATCGAGGCGCCCCGGCTGCTGCGCACCAGCGAGCTCCGCGACCTCGGCGGCTTCGACGAGCACCTCGCCGGCACCGAGGATGCCGAGCTGCGCACCCGCCTGCTCGCCAGAGGCGCGCCGCTCGCCTGGGCCGACACGCTGATCCTGCACCACGAAGGCCGCCTCACCCTGACCGGCGTCGCCCGCAAGCGCTTCTACTACGGCAAGGGCATCCCCGCCTACCGCCACGCCCACCCCGGCGCCGTCTCCGGCCAGCTCGGCGCCACCCTCGCCGCGTTCTGGCGCCACCGCCGCCTGCTCGCCGCCGATCCCCCGCACGCCGCCGGGGTCATCGTGCTGCGCACCTGGGAGGCCGCCGCCTACGCCGCGGGCGCCGCCGCCGGGGCGTCAGCCCGCGGGAAGCTCGCGCGACCGTGAGGCTGAGGCGCGAACCTCCACCGAGCCTTTGTAGGCGAAGCCGCGCACCCGGACCAGCGGGACGTCAGCAATCGGCTCCTCGTCGCGGTGGTCGACGACGGTGCCGCCGTAGCTGGAGCCGTGCGCCTCGACCCGGACGCCGCGTGGGACGATCACCTCGACCCGGCCCTTGTAGGCGAGCGCGTTGATGGTGGTGACCGGTTCGGTCAGCTCGGCGGCGCGCAGGTCCAGCTCGCAGCTGCCCTTGTAGGCGACGGTCATCGACCGCTCAGGGACGCGCCAGCGGCCGCGCCGCGCGATCGAACCCTTGAAGCCGAGCATCAGCCGGGGCGCCTGGCTCGCCGGGGCGAGGGTGCCGCTGCGGACGGCGGCAGGCAGGTCGGCGAGCAGCTGGTCCAGCTCGGCCCGGGTCCGGGCGCGCAGGGCGGTGGCGGTGCGCTGGTCGAACTCCTCGTCGTCGAGGCGGCCCTCGGCGAAGGCGGCCTGCAGCCGCTGTACGGCGGCGTCGCGTTCCTGGTTGGAGGCCCGCACCGCGGGGACACCCGGCGCCGGCGGCTGCTGCTGTGATGGCTGCTCTGGCGGCTGGCTGGATTGCTCCATGGGCTCCAGCTTATAAGATGCGTCTCCCCCATCTTGGGTTTGTTTGCTGCGGTTGTGCCGGGATTCGGCGTGTGGAGGGAGGCGTCCGGACAGCATGAGGGATGCGATCCGAACTGGCGTGTCGCGGCTGCACCGCCTGATCCGCCCGATCCCGAGCGAGCGCCGCTTCGACTATGACCGGCGCCTGCTGGTCAACCCGTACCTGGCCGAGCAGGAAGCTGGCCTCGGCGACCTGTACGCGGCGATCGAGCGGACCGGGCTGTCGCTCGGCTACCCGGCCTGGAACCTGCTGTACTACACGCTGCTGTGCAGCCTGCCCGGGACCGACCCGGTGGTGGTGGAGACCGGCACCAACCACGGGTTCTCCACGATCGTACTGGCGCAGGCGCTGATCGACGCGGGTGCCGGCGGGGTGGTCCGCACCGTCGACATCGACCCGGGGGTCGTCGCGGTGGCCAGGGGGCACGCGGAGCGGGCCGGGGTCGCCGAGCGGATCCGCTTCCACGTCGGCGACAGCTACGAGTTCCTCGACCGGCTGCCCGACGAGGTCAGCCACGTGGACTTCGCCTTCCTCGACGGCGACCACCGCGCCGAGCACGTGATCGGCGAGTTCGAACGCCTCTACCCGCTGGTGGCTGCCTGCGACGGCAAGGTCTACTTCGACAACACCGGCCGCGGCGGGGTCGCCAAGGCGCTGCGGCACATCCACAAGGTCCACGGCGGCAACCTCGTTGAGTTCCCGAGCTGCTCGTGGGCACCGCCGGGCAACGCCATCTGGCAGCCAAAGCGGCCGAAGCGGCCGGCCCCGGCGGCCAGACGCCGCCGCTGAGCCCTGAGCCGGGCGTACTTTAGTGGCATGGACGCGCCGTTCGGTCCAGGGGTTCGGTCGTGGAAGGCCGCGACGGCGCTGCTGGTCGTGGTGCTGTTGCTGACGGCGGCGGCGGTGATCTGGTTGCCACGGATTCGGGTTCCTGCCGCCACCGCGGACCGGCACACCTGGCAGCTGTTCGGCCGCCCGGCCGGGGCGGGGAACTGGGTCGCCGGGGACGGTTCCTACCCGGTCGCGCTGGCGGACGGCAGGGTCGCGTGGCTGTTCGGCGATTCGCTGGTCCGCCGGGCCGACGGGAGCGACGCGATGGTCCACAACTCGATCGTCGTCCAGGATCGCGCTGGCCGCCTTCGGACCGTCGCGGGAGGCGGTGCCGCCACGCCGGCCGACCTGATCGCCCCGGTGCAGCCCGGCACCTGGTTGTGGCCGACCGGTGGGTTTGTGGAGGGCGGGCGGCTGTTGGTGTTCGCCGAGGAGTTCGCCCAGCCACCCAGCCCGACGGCGGGGAGTGGCACCGGCGCCGGGTTCCAGTTCCAGGCGACCGGCCGCCGCTACCTGGTCGCCTTCCAGCTCCCCGGCCTGACCGGCGGCGCGCCCCGGGAGGTCTACCCGGGGCCGGTCGCCTGGGGGCACGCGGTGCTGGCGAACAAGGCCGACGGGTATGTGTATGTGTACGGCAACCTGGAGCGCGACGGCTGGACCAACCTCACCTACCTGGCGCGGTTCCCGCTCGGCCAGTCCGCCGGGTTCTGGCAGTTCTGGGACGGCAGCGGCTTCGGCCCCGACCCGCTCACCGCCGCGCCGCTGCTGGGGTCTGGCGGCACGGCGCTGGTCGCCAAGCTCGGCAGCGTGATCCCCGCGCCCGATCCCGGCCATGGCGCCCCTGCCGCCCCTGCCGCCCCTGCCACGGCTCCGGAGGCCCCGGCAGGGGGCGGCTTCGCCGCGTTCACCATCGACCCGTTCGGGACCACCATCGACCTGCGGGTCGCGCCGGCCCCGCAGGGACCGTGGAGTGCCAGCCAGGCCCTCTACACCGTCCCTGAGCAGCACCCGTACCTGCCTCGCGCCCATGTCGACCGGACTGGGACGATCCAGCTCGCGTATTCGGTGCCTGACAGCCGGCCCCGGTATCTGACCGCCCGATGGTGACCCGCGCGGGGCAGCGGCTCACCGCCGCCGCCACCGGCGCTGGCTCCGGCGGCGTGCTGGTGCTCGGCGCGGCGGTGCTGTGGGGATCGACCGGGACGGCGAGGGCGCTGGGACCGCCGGGGGCATCGCCGCTGTCGGTTGGCGCGGTGCGGATCCTGCTCGGGGCTGCCGCGCTGCTGGCGGTGGCCTGGGTGCGCGGCGGCCTCCGCCTCCAGCCGCGAGGGTGGCCGCTTGGGGCGGTGGCGGCGGGGGCGGGGGCGGTCGCCGCCTACCAGCTCGCGTTCTTCTCAGCGGTGGCGCGGACCGGGGTGGCGGTCGGCACGATCATCGCGATCGGCAGCGCGCCGCCCGCCGCAGGGCTGCTCGCCTGGCTGGTCCGGGGGGAGCGGCCGGGGCGGCGCTGGATGGCGGCGACCGCGCTGGCCGTCGCCGGGGGTGGGCTGCTCGCCGCCGCCGGCCAGGCGGTCCGGTTCCGGCCGGCCGGGGCGGCGCTGGCGCTCGCCGCCGGGGCTGCCTACGCGGTGTATGCCCTGGCGAGCAAGCAGCTCCTCAGCCTGGAGCGCCATGCGCCGGTGGCGGTGATGGCGGTGCTGTTCGCCGGCGGCGCGGTGCTGCTGCTGCCGGTGCTGGCACGGGAGCCGCTTGGCTGGGTCGCCCGTCCCCGCGGATTGCTGGTCGCCCTCCAGCTGGGCCTGGTCGCCACCGCGCTGGCCTACGCCCTGTTCGCCGAGGGGCTGGCGCGGCTGTCGGTGGCGACCGCGGCGACGCTGTCGCTGGCCGAGCCGCTGACCGCCGCGCTGCTCGGGGTGGTGGTGCTCGGCGAGCGCCTGACCCTGGCTGGCGTGGTCGGCGGGCTGCTGGTCCTGACCGGCCTGGCGGCCCTGGCCACGGCGGGACCGCAACCCCAATCGCGCGCCGGAACGGGAACGGGGACCGGAACGGGAGGGAGCTGGTCGGCCCATGACCATGGAGGCTGACGTCGGGGTGGTCGGCGGCGGGGTCATCGGGATGTCGGTGGCGCGGGAGCTTGCCCGTGCGGGCGTCGACCGGGTGGTGGTGCTGGAGCGCGAGGCGGCGGTCGGGCAGGGGTCGTCGTCGCGCGCGAACGGCGGCGTGCGGGCGCAGTTCACCACCAAGGCGAACATCGAGTTCTCGCGCTACTCCATTGGAGAGCTGGAGGAACTGGAGCGGAGCAGCGGGCTGCTGGAGTTCCGGCAAACCGGCTACCTGCTGATGACCGGCACCGAGGCCGGCGAGCGTGCCCTGCGGGAGGCATGGGGGCTGCAACGCTCACTGGGCGTGGAGACCCGCTGGCTCACTCCCCCGGAGGTCTTGGCGTTGGCGCCGTTTGTGCGTCCGGAGGGGCTGCGGGCGGGGACCTTCCACCACCGCGACGGCTTCCTCGACCCGCACGGGGTCGTTTCGGCGCTGCGCCTGGAGGCGGGCAGGCTGGGCGTGCGCGTCATGACCGGTGCCGAGGTGGCCGCGATCCGCCGCCTGTCGAAGCCGGGTGCGGGCTTCGAGCTGGCGACGACGGCGAACGGGACCGGCCAGACGCTGCGGGCCCGCTGGGTCGTCAACGCCGCCGGACCCGCCGCCGCACAGGTCGCGGCGCTGGCCGGGGTGGAGCTGCCGGTCGCGCCAGTGCGGCGCAACCTCGCCTTTGCCCGCGAGCGGGAACCTGGGGAGCTGATCCCGATGTGCGTGGACCTCGACACCGGGGTGCTGGTGCGCCGCGAGCTGCGCGGCGGCTTCGTGCTCGCCTGGTCGGACCCTGACGACCCGCCGTCGTGGGAGACGACGGTGGACCCGCGCTTCCTGGAGGGGCTGGCGCAGCGGGTGGGTCACCGGTTCCCCTTCGCCGAGGACCTGCCGATCGATCAGCGGCAGTGCTGGGCGGGCCTGTACCCGGAGACCCCCGACCACCACGCGATCATCGGCGAGGAGGCCGAGGTCCCCGGGTTCGTCCAGTGCGCCGGGTTCGGCGGCCACGGGGTGATGCACTCCCCCGCCGCCGGCAGGGCGGTCGCTGAGCTGCTCACCCTTGGCCGCTGCGCCAGCTTCGACCTGCACCCGCTGCGCCCGTCCCGCTTCGCCGAAGGCGACCTGGTGGTCGAGACGGCGGTGCTGTAGCGGCGCCCCGGGCGGCGCGGGCCGCTCAGCTGACGATGCGGCCGGCGATACCGACCATCACCGGGCCGAGCAGCGGCAGCAGCACGTTCGACAGCGCGTAGGTGACGGTGTAGCCGATCAGCGGGGTGGAGTTTCCGGCCGCGCTCAGCACCGAGCTGATCGCCGGGGTGCTGCACTGCTGCCCGGCGATGCCGCCGAACAGCACCGGCGGGTCGAGCTTGAGCAGCCGCCGCCCGACGAACAGCGAGATGCTCGCGGGAACCAGGGTGATCAGGATGCCGGAGATCGGCAGGGAGATGCCGTACTTGCCGATCAGCGTCCACGCCTGCGAGCCGGTCGACAGGCCGGTCACCGCGATGAAGGTGGCCAGCCCGAGATCCTTGACGACCTGCGCCGCCGCTCCGGGGAACGCCCCGAAGGTGGGGTGCTTGGCGCGGGCCCAGCCGAAGATCAGGCCGGCGACCAGCGCGCCGCCGCCGGTGCCGAGCGTCAGCGGCACGCCCGCGATCTTGACCGACACCATGCCGATGAGCAGGCCGAGCGTCAGGCCGAGGCCGAGGTAGACGAAATCAGTCGCGTTGCCGCTCGCGGACGGGTAGCCGATCCGCGGCGTGACCCGGGCCACGTCGGCCGGGGCGCCGGTGACGGTCACCACGTCGCCTTGCTGCAGCGGGGTCTCGGCCAGGCTCGGCAGGGGGTTGTCCATGCGGCTGACGCCGCTGACGTAGACGCCGTGGCGGGCCTCCGGCGCCAGTGTCGCGCGCAGCTCGCCGAGCGAGTGGTTGTTCAGCGTCTTGTTGGTGACCACCACGTCGCGGGTCTGCAGGACCAGCCCGATCCCGTCGGCGTCCCGCTCCGGCCCGATCAGGTCGTCGGCGTCGACCACCGCGCTGCGCTGGCCGACCACCAGCACCGCGTCGTCCAGGGCGAGCCGCAGCTCGGGGCCCACCTTGAGGGTCTGCGCGCCGCGGCGGACCACCTCGACGGTGGCGTCGGAGGCGAGCCCCCGCTCGATCTCGCCGATGGTGCGGCCGGCACCGGCGGTGACGCTGTAGACCCGGCCGACCAGGGCGGGCAGCGCCTGCGACTGGCCCGCTTCGAGCTTGCCGCCGCCGTCGAGACGGTCCCACAGCCGCTTGGCCTCCTCGCGCAGGTTGACGCGCAGGATCATGGGCCCGAGCTGGCTGGTGAACAGCACGATCATGACCAGGCCGAAGAGGTAGCTGATGGTGTAGGTGGTGGCGACGTTGGCCTGCAGGGTCTGGACCTGGCTGGCGGGAAGCCCAAGCTTGGCGAGCGCGTCGGAGGCGGTGCCGACCACGGCGGACTCGGTGGCGGCACCCGCCAGCAGCCCGGCGGAGGTGCCGCGGTCGAGCTGCAGCACCCAGGTGATCCCCGAGACCAGGGCGAGGACGCTCACCACCTCGATGATCGACAGCACGCCGAAGCGGAGCCCCTTGCGGTTCAGGTTGGAGAAGAAGGCGGGGCCGCCGGTGTAGCCGAGGGCGTAGATGAACAGCGCGAAGGCGAAGGTCTTCAGGTCGTCGCTGATGCTGACGCCGAGCTGGCCGATCAGGATCGCCGCGATCAGCGTGCCGCAGACCCCGCCGAGCTTGATCGGCCCGAAGGGGATCTTGCCGATCAGGTACCCGATCGCGAGCGAGGCGAACAGCGCCAGCAGCGGTGTCTCGCTCAGCAGGTGCTTGAGCCAGTGCATCTGCCCTCTCCCTCTATGGCGGTGGTCAGCTTATGGCGGTGGTCAGCGTTTCTGGTCCTGCCAGGCCTGCTGGTATTCCTCGCCGATCTCAGCCAGCCACTGGCCGATCTGCTCGTAGGCCCGCATCGGGAGGTTGGCGAGCGAGACCCGCACCGACCAGTCCGGGCCGTCGAAGCCGCCGCCGTTGAGCAACACCACCGAGCCCTGCTCGGCGAGGCGGAAGACCATGTCGGTCGGCTCGTAGTTCGCGCGCATGTAGTCGGCGAAGTCCTTGCCCCAGTGGCGCTCCGCCCAGGCCAGCAGGTCCAGCTCCGCGTAGTAGCCGGCGCGCAGCGGGTCCTCCGGCAATGGCACGCCCATGCCCTTGGTGAGGGCGTGCAGCCGCCGCGCGATGATCGAACGGGTGGCCTGCTTGTAGGCGTCCTGCTCGTCGAGCAGGGCCGACAGCGCGAACAGGGTCATCTGCACCTGCTGCGGCAGCGACAGCCCGGCGGTGTGGTTGAGGGCGACCGAGCGGGAGTCGGCCACCATCCGGTCGACGAACCTGAGTTTGGCGGGGTCCAGGGTGATCGACTCGTAGCGCGTGGCCAGCGCCGTGCGGTCGGACTCGGGGAGGCGCGCCAGCTTCTCGTCGAAGATGTTGTCCTCGCTGACGGCGACCACGCCGAGGCGCCAGCCGGTGCAGCCGAAGTACTTGGAGAACGAGTAGACCCCGATGGTGTTGCGCGGGACCACCGACAGCAGCGAGCGGTAGCCGCTGACGAAGGTGCCGTAGACGTCGTCGGTGATGACGATCAGCTCGCGGTTGGAGCTCTCCACGATCCGCGCGATCCGGTCGAGGGAT
>WNGD01002639.1_pt1 | contig 18630 bp, 16 predicted proteins | sample 5400671 | NCBI WGS metagenome assembly WNGD01 (sample SAMN13153369, study PRJNA577476) | soil metagenome | isolation source: 40 cm soil or saprolite under grassland replicate 2 | place: USA:California | collected 2016-06-15
GAATCGCGGTGATGGCGGTGGCGACGCTCGCGGAGCCCGCCGGTCCACGCTCGAGTGGAGGGCTGTCACTCACCTGACCGACTTCCTCGCGTTTCTCGAACACCTCCCGGCGGTTCCGCTGTACGCGCTGATCGCCGTGCTGGCCGCCGTCGAAAACATCTTTCCGCCCGTTCCCGCGGACGCCGCGGTCTCCCTCGGTGCATTCCTGTCCGGGCGCGGGGTGTTGAACGCATGGCTCGTCTTCCTGCTCGCCTGGGCTGCGAACGTGGGGTCGGGGGCCGCCGTCTATGCGCTGGCGCGCCGGCATGGCGACGTGGTATCGCGTGGGTTTCTCGGGCGGCACATCTTCACGCCGAACACCGTCGCGCACATCGAGGAGCGGTATCGGCGCCACGGCGTCTACGGGATCTTCCTCTCGCGGCTTCTGCCGGTCTGGCGCGGCATGGTCATGCCATTCGCCGGCATCGCGCGTGTCTCAGCCGGGCGTGCGCTGCTTCCGATGGCGCTCGCGTCCGCCGTCTACTACGGGGCGCTCACCTGGCTCGTGAGCCAGCTGGGCACGAATCTCGAGGACGTGCTGCGCGTCGTGAAGCGAGTGAACACTGCGCTCGCCATTGTGGCCGGCTTCTTCATCCTCGTTATTGCCGTATGGATCGTTCGCCGGCGCCACCGCTAGCCTGGAGCCTCGAGCGCTTCCGCGACTACCTCGCCCTCGAGGCCGGGAACAGCGGCAATACGGTCGCGAGCTATCTCCGCGACATCACCCGTCTCGCCGAATACGCCACGAGTCACGGCGCCAAGTCACCGGAGCAGCTCTCCGCCGCACGGCTGCGCGAGTTCATCTACTTCCTCAAGGACCTTGGCCTCGCTACTACGACCATCAGTCGCCAGATCTCGGCGATCCGCACGTACTTCAAGTTCCTGGTGGGCGAGGGGCTCGCGGCGCGCGACCCTAGCGAGCGGCTCGAGTCGCCAAAACGCTGGCGGACGCTGCCCGCGGTGCTGAGCGTGCCCGAAGTCGAGCGGTTGCTGCAGGCACCCAATACCGATGCGCCGCTCGCCATTCGGGACCGCGCGCTGCTCGAGTTCGCCTACGCCACCGGCGTGCGCGTCTCCGAGCTCGTGGCGTTGAAACTGCAGGATATCCTGTTCGAGGACGGAGTCGCGCGCGTGTTCGGCAAGGGCGCGAAGGAACGGCTGGTGCCGGTCGGGCGGCGCGCGCTGGGCGCGGTCGCGTTGTATGCCCGCCAGATCCGCCCGACGCTGGATCGCGGGCACGGCCGCGGGGTGCTGTTTCTGAATGCGCGCGGCACGCCGTTATCTCGCGTTGGGGCCTGGGGCGTGATCAAGGCGAGCGCGCGGCGCGCCGGGCTCGCCAAGCGCGTCACGCCGCATACGCTGCGGCACACCTTCGCGACGCATCTCCTGGAGGGCGGCGCGGACCTGCGCGCGGTCCAAGAGATGTTGGGTCACGTGGACCTCGCCACCACACAGCTCTACACGCACGTCGATCGGGACTACCTGCGTACCGTCCACAAGAGCTACCACCCGCGTGCTTAGCGACCTCCACTCGCGGCCGCGCCCGTGCTGAGGAACGCGGCGATAGCAGCCGCCTCCGCATCGGTCAGGCCGAGATCCGGCATGATCTGGGAGTTCGGATTCTTCAGCTTCTGAATGACGTACTCACGGGCCAAATGCCGCGCGCCCAGCGCTGGGCCCACCGTCAGCGCCATGTTGTCGGGGGCGTTCGACAGATCCGAGTTCACGTGGCAGGTATTGCACCCCTTCGCGACAAACAGCATCTGCCCGCGATCGGCAACGCTCAGGGCCGGTTTCGAGCCGCCCCCGGCCACGACGGCCAGCGGATAGAGTGTCAGCTGGTTGTTCCCAAAGCCGCTGCGGATCGTAAGCGTCGCCGGACCGCTGGCTGGTGCCGTAAACGTGACGGCGTATGTCCCCGGGGCGGACCGCGCCGCTGCAGGAATGAGGACGCCTCGCGCGCTTCCACTGGTGACGACCAGTTCGGGGCGGAGACCGCTCAAGAGCGTGCGCCCGTGCTGGCGCACCTGGAACTCAATCGTGTATTGCTGTCCCGCGACGAAGTACTCCGGTAGGTCCTTCACGGAGACGACGGCCCAGCCACCCATCGCAACGAACCCAGTTAGTAGTGCCGGCGCGAGCTTCAGCATCATGGCTCCTGGATGATTTCCTTTAGGATGCCGGTTGGCGTCCCACGGTTTAGAATTCAGCATGCTCTTCGTGCTCGACAACTACGACTCGTTCACGTACAACCTCGTCCAGTACCTTGGCGAGCTGGGTGAGGACCCGGTCGTCTACCGAAACGACGCGCTGAGCGTAGCCGATGTGGAGGCGCTCAAGCCGACGGCCGTGGTACTGTCGCCCGGTCCGAAGACGCCCGCAGAGGCCGGGATCCTCGTGCCCCTCGTTCGCGCCCTCGCCGGTCAGGTCCCGATTCTCGGCGTATGCCTGGGTCACCAGGCGATTGGCGAGGCGTTCGGCGGCAAGATCGTCCGCGCGCCGCGGCTGATGCACGGCAAAACCTGTCCCATCGTCCACAGCGACGATGAGCTGTTCGACGGCGTCCCCAGCCCATTTACCGCCATGCGCTACCATTCCCTCGTCGTCGAACCGGCCTCACTACCTCCCGATTTGGTGGTGACCGCCATGAGCGCCGACCGCCAGGGCACGTCCGACGCAGCGGAAATCATGGCCATGAAGCATCGTGATCATCCGACGTATGGGGTGCAGTTCCATCCCGAGTCGATCGGGACGGAGCACGGGAAGCGCATTCTCGAGAACTTCTTGCGGGTCGTAAGAGCTACCAGCATCACGTAATAGCCTCGGGCTAGACTCCACGGCACAGATTTTGTATGTTCCCCCGTGCCCGTCCTTGGCGTGATTCCTGCACGGCTGGGCTCGACCCGGCTCCCTCGCAAGCCGCTCCTGCCGCTGGCTGGCGAACCCCTCATCGTCGTCGTCACTCGTCGCATCGCCGATCTTGGCATTTGCGATCGCCTCGTCGTCGCCACCGACGCGCGTGAGATCGCGAACATCGTTGCGGAGGCGGGTTTTGAAGCGGTCATGACCTCGCCGGATCACACTTCGGGGACCGAGCGCGTAGCGGAAGTCATTGCCAAGACACCCTTTAGCGATTTCAACTTTATCCTGAACGTGCAGGGCGACGAGCCGTTCGTCGCCCCGGCCGCCGTGCGCGGCGCGCTGGTGTGTCTCGAGGGTGGCGATCCGCTCGGCACGGCCGCCGGGTCGCTGGAGCCCGCACTCGTCAACGATCCGAGTCGCGTCAAGGTCATCGTGGATACGCGCGGCCGGGCCGTGTACTTCTCCCGCGCGGCGATTCCCTTCGACCGCGATGGCAAGGGAGACGTGGTCTACCACCAACACGTCGGCGTGTATGCCTACACCCGTGAGGGATTGGAGGCATGGGTTCGGCTGCCGCCCGTGCCTGAAGAGCAGTGGGAACGGCTGGAGCAGCTGCGGCCGTTGCTGCACGGCATCCCGATGGGCGTGACGTTGTTCGACGGACCGGCAGCGCCAGGGATCGATACGCCGGCCGACCTTGCGTGGGCGGAAGCGGAGATCACCCGAACCTTGCGAGAGGTGAGCCCGTGAGCTCGACGAAATACATCTTTGTCACCGGCGGTGTAGTCAGCTCGCTCGGGAAGGGTATCGCAGCCGCGTCGCTCGGACGGCTGCTGGCCGAGCGAGGGCTGAAGGTCACGATCCAGAAGTTCGATCCGTACATCAACGTCGATCCCGGTACGATGTCGCCGTTCCAGCACGGCGAAGTCTACGTGACCGACGACGGCGCCGAGACCGATTTGGATCTTGGCCACTACGAGCGCTTCATCGACCGGTCGTTGTCGCAGGTCAACAACGTGACGACAGGACGGATCTATCTCTCCGTCATCACCAAGGAGCGCCGCGGCGAATACCTTGGCTCGACGGTGCAGGTGATCCCGCACATCACGGACGAGATCAAGGGCGCGATTCGCCGGCTCGCGCCCGACCACGACGTGGTCATCACCGAGATCGGCGGCACGGTCGGCGACATCGAATCGCTGCCGTTCCTCGAGGCGATTCGGCAGTTCCGTCAGGAAGTCGGCCGCGACAACACCCTGTTCATCCACCTGACGCTCGTGCCGTTCATCGCCGCGACCGCCGAGCTGAAGACCAAGCCGACGCAGCACTCGGTGCGGGAGCTGATGCAGATCGGAATTCAGCCCGATATCCTCGTTTGCCGCACCGAGCGGCCGCTGTCCGAAGAGCTGAAGCGCAAGATCGCGCAGTTCTGCAACGTGGACTTCGGCTGTGTCGTGGAGAGCCCCGACGTGAAGTCGATCTACGAGATCCCGCTCAAGCTCCACGAGCAGGGGCTCGACAAAGAGGTGTGCAAGCGGCTCCATCTCGACACCAAAGAGCCCGACCTCCGTGGCTGGGCGGCGATGGTCGAGAAGATCCTGAATCCGCCGCAGCAGGTACGCATCGCGGTCGTCGGCAAGTACACCGAGCTCGCCGACAGCTACAAGAGCATTCATGAAGCGCTGGTGCACGGCGGCATCGCCAATGACGCCGGCGTGCAAATCGAATGGATCGCCTCGGACCGCTTCACCGACGCGGAGACGGCGGGCGAGCTGCTCGCGGGCTACGACGGCCTGCTCGTGCCGGGCGGGTTTGGCGTGCGGGGCGTGGAAGGGATGCTCGAAGCGATTCGCTGGGCGCGCGAGCACAAGCTGCCGTTCTTCGGCATCTGCCTCGGCCTGCAGACCGCGATCATCGAGTTCGCCCGCAACGTCTGCAAAATCCCCGATACGAACTCGAGCGAGTTCGCACCCGAGTGCGAGAATCCGGTGATCGCGTTGATGCGCTCGCAAGAAGGAATTCAGGAGATGGGCGGCACGATGCGGCTTGGCGCGTACCCCTGCCGGCTGCGTCCCGGTTCTCACGCGGCGCAGGCGTACAACGCGACAGAAGTGAGCGAGCGGCACCGCCATCGCTACGAGGTCTCGAACGCGTATCGCGACGTGCTCGCCGAGTACGGCATGCGTTGCTCGGGCCTCTCGCCCGACGGCTCGCTGGTGGAAATGATCGAGCTACCGGATCACCCGTGGTTCATCGGCTGCCAGTTTCATCCTGAGCTGAAATCCCGGCCGATGCGCCCGCATCCGCTGTTCGCGGGGTTTGTTGGCGCCGCGCTAGGAGCTCGCAAGCTGCGTTCGCGCGCCGTGTCGTCGCGCGAGTTGGCGGAGTTCACCGACTGATATGCCCCAGCGGTTCACGGCTGAGAACAGCCCGTTTCTCATCGCGGGTCCCTGCGTCGTCGAATCCGACGATCTCAACGTGCGAGTCGGCGAGGTTCTGGCCGAGCTCGCCGACAAGCTCGGGATCAGCGTCATCTACAAGGCGTCATACGACAAGGCCAACCGCTCGCGTCTGAGCGCGCCACGCGGCCCCGGCATCGACGCAGGGCTTCGCGCGCTGGAGAAGGTGCGGAGCGCCACCGGCCTGCCGATCCTCACTGACGTCCATGAGTCGAGTCACGTCCCGGTCGCGGCACGCGTCGTCGACGTCCTGCAGATCCCCGCCTTTCTTTGTCGTCAGACCGACTTGCTCGTGGCGGCCGGGAAGGCTGGGCGTCCGGTGAACATCAAGAAGGGCCAGTGGATGGCACCCGAGGAGATGCGCGGCGCGGTCGAAAAAGTTCGTGCCGGCGGAGCGCCGGAAGTCGCGGTGACCGAACGCGGCACGTTCTTCGGCTACGGCGACCTGGTCGTCGATATGCGCAGTTTTACGCGGCTCAAGACGGCGTGCAAAGCACCCGTGATATTCGACGCGACGCACTCCGTGCAGCAGCCGGGGCAGGGCGAGGGCGGCGCCAGCGGGGGCGAGCGGACCTTCATTCCACCGCTGCTATACGCCGCGGCCGCTGCGGGAGCAGACGGTTTCTTCCTCGAGACCCATCCCGACCCGACTCGCGCCCCCTCCGATGGACCGAACATGGTGCCGCTCGACCAACTCTCCGGCATCGTGAGCCTGGCGGTCGAGGTCTGGCATCGCGTCCGGGGGGGAGAACCCGTCCGTGCATAAACCCGCGCACGCCTCGAAACCGCACACCGGCGCGAAGCAGCTCGTCGATCGCGGCAAGCGTGTGCTCGCGCTGGAGGCGGCCGCCGTCCAGCGGCTCGCCGATACGCTCGGCCCGGCGTTCGCGCGGGCCATCGAGATTCTCGCGAGCGCCAAGGGCCGCGTGATCGTGTCCGGCGTCGGGAAGTCGGGGCTGATTGCCCGCAAGATCGCGGCGACGTTCACCTCCACCGGCACCCCGGCGATGTTCGTGCACCCCGTCGACTCGCTGCACGGCGACCTCGGCATCGTGAGCCGGGACGACGTCGGTATCATGCTGTCGAAAAGCGGCGCCTCCGATGAGCTGTTTGGACTCGTCAATCAACTCACGCGGCTCGGCGTGCCGATCATCGCGCTGACCGGCGACGCCGACTCGCCCTTAGGCCGCCAGGCCACGGTTGCCCTCGACGCCTCGGTCGCGGAGGAAGCGTGCCCCGAAACGCTCGCCCCCACCGCCAGCACGACGGTGGCGCTGGCGTTGGGGGATGCGCTTGCGGTGACGTTGCTCGAAGTCAAAGGCTTCCGGCGGGAAGATTTCGCCGCCCTGCATCCGGGCGGCGTGCTGGGACGCAAGCTGCTGTTGCGCGTCGCCGATGTGATGCTGACGCAGGATCTCCCGCTCCTCACTCCCGACCGACCGATGCGCGAATGCGTCGTGCTCTTGGCCGAGAAGCGCGGCACGGTTGCCGTGGTGAAGGGCGCGGGCAACACGACCCTTGTCGGCGTCGTCACGGCAGGCGATTTGACGCGGCTCATGGAACGCACGGACAAGTTTCTCGACATCCCGGTTGGCGACGTCATGACGAAAACGCCGAAGGCCACGACCTCCGAAGAGCTCGCCAGTGCGGCCGTGAGTCTGATGGAACGGCACGGCATCATGGCGCTGCCGGTACTGGATGCCGACCGAAAGGTCGTTGGCATCGTTCATCTCCATGATCTCATGAAAGCTGGCGCAGTATGAGAAGGAGCCTGGAACCTGGAGTCAGGAGCTGGGTGTTCGGAGCGATGCTTCCCTTGCTCCTGGCTCCAAGCTCCTGGCTCCTCAGCAGTTGCAAAGGCGGCAGTCCCGTCACGGCGACACAGGCCGTGCTCGACAGCGCCGATCAGGTGCTGCTGGGCATGAGCCACTACGTCACCGATGGCGGCGTGCTGCGCGCGCGCGTCCGTGCCGATACCGCGTACTTCTTCTCCAACAGCCAGCGCGCCGAGCTGCGGAACGTCCATGTGACGTTTTACGACGCGACCGGGAGGCCGACGTCGACATTGACCTCGAAAGAGGGGACGCATCACTGGCGCACGGGCAACATGGAGGCACGCGGCAACGTCGTACTGGTCCGTGACAACGACGGCGCGACGATGCGAACTGAAGCGATGACCTACAATCAGGTGAAAAACGAAGTCGCGTCCGATGTGGCCTTCACGTTCGATTCGCCCACGCAACATCTTCGGGGTGTCGGCTTCACGGCAGATCCGGAATTCCGGAACGTCAGGACCAAGAATCTGACCGGGACCGGCGGCCAGCTCGTCCTTCCACGCTAATGGTTGCGATCACTCTGGCCCTCACGATGGCGCTCCAAGTCCCCACCGACACCGGGCAAGGGGGCAGCCGTCCTTGTCAGGTGGCGATCGACAACATGCCCCGCGCGGCCCAGACCATAAACGGTCGGGATACGAATTACTTCGGGGCTGGAGGCGTTCGCGCACACTGCCTGGGCACCGGAACCACGCTGGCCGCCGACAGCTTCGCTCATTACGGCGCGTTCCGGCGAATGGACCTGGTCGGCCACGTGGCCATTCGCGATACCGGGCTGGCTCTCGATGCGAACTTTGCCTCGTATTTTCTCCGGGACGAGCGCCTCGAAGCCCACAACAACGTCGTCGCGGTGAATCGGCGCACCGGCACCGTCCTGCGCGGTCCCAACCTCAAGTACTGGCGGGCGGTGCAGGGCGTGCGCGACACCGTCGAGATGTACGCGACGCAGCGCCCGACCGTGGAATACCGCCAGCGCGTGGCCGGCGACACGACCTCGCAGGAACCGTACATCATCGTCGCCGACCGGCTGCGCTTCAAAGGCGACGACCGCATGTGGGCGGGCGGCAAGGTCACGATCGACCGCAGCGACTTCGCCGCCCGCTCCGATTCGATGCTGCTCGATCAGATCACCGGCTTCGGCGTGCTGGTCGGAAAACCGAGCGTCGAGGGCCGCGGGCGCACGACCTCGGGCGACTCCGGCACGGGCTACACGCTGGTCGGCACGCGCATCGAGCTGACCCTCGCCCAGCGCGAAATCCGAGCCGTCAAAGCCCTGGGCCGCGGCAAGGCGACGGGCTCCGACTGGACCCTCACCGCGGACACAATCGAGCTGCACATCGCGAACCGCGTGCTGCAACAGACGTTCGCCTGGGGTGACACGGCGCGGCCGCACGCCGTTTCGGCGCTGTACACGATTCAGTCGGATTCCCTGGCCATCGATTCGCCGGGCGAGGTGCTCAAGGAGTCCAGGGCGTTTGGCAAGGCCTTCGCGACTGCCAAACGGGACTCGACCATACCCGCCAACCAGACAGACTGGGTGACCGGCGATTCGATCACCCTTCGCTTTGTGCAGGACTCGGACTCGGTCACCAAGCGCCCGCACTCGCGGTTGCACGAGCTCCTGGCGCGGGGCTCGGCGCGCGCGCTGACGCATCATCAGGACAAGAGCGACACCACCCGCCTGGGGCCGGCGATCAACTACTCTCGCGGCCACCAGATCACGCTGACCATGTTGCGCGACCGAATCGAGCATGTGTTCGTCATCGGAAAGGCCGACGGCGTACACCTAGAGCCGAGACCCGCAGTCGAGGCAGACAGTGTGAAGCGGGCTGCCCCTCGAGCACCTCCACCTCCACCTCCTCCACCATCGGCCGTTCCGTGACCGGGCTCGACCGCTTTTCAGATCTGTTTGCGACGCGCGACTCCTCGCTCGCGCTCGCCGTTGCCGCGCTCGCGCGCATCGCCGACGACCAGGGCCGCGCCACGTTCAGCGATCTGGCCGTCGCCTATCGCGAGGAGTTCCTCAAGTTCCGGGCCCACGCCAAGGGGGAGGTGCAAGATACAGGCTCGCTTTCGGTCGACGACGCGCGGGCGTATCTCGCCACGTCCGTGTTGCCACGCCTCGCCATGCTCAAAGTGCTGGTGCTTCCCATCGGCGCGCTGTGGGGAGAGGCGCCCGTCGCGTTCGCGCCCGACATCCACGCGAGCCTGCCGGCGGACCGCGCGGCCGCGGAGCAGTATTTCCTGGTGCTTGCCGAGGACACAGTAGCCCGCAGCGAGTCGGTCAGCGCCGAGCATCCCATTGTCGGCGGCGGCAGTCGTCTCGAGGCGCGGCATCTCGTGAAGGCGTACAAGGGGCGCCGCGTCGTGGACAACGTCTCGCTCGATCTCGCGCAAGGCGAGATCGTGGGATTGCTCGGGCCCAACGGGGCGGGGAAGACCACGTCGTTCTACATGATCACCGGCCTGATTCGCCCCGATGAAGGCCAGATCGTCCTCGATGGCCGTGACATCACCGCGCTCCCGATGTACCAGCGAGCCCGGTCGGGGATCGGGTATTTGGCGCAAGAGCCTTCGATCTTTCGCAAGTTGACGGTCGAAGAAAACGTGCTCGCGATCCTCGAGACCCTGAACTTGGGCAGCGACGAGCGCGCGCGGCGGCTGGAAACGCTGCTCGACGAGCTCGCCATCAAGCACCTGCGCAGGCAGAAAGCCTACCAACTCTCCGGTGGCGAGCGCCGCCGGCTCGAAATCACGCGTGCGCTCGTGACCGAGCCGAAGTTTTTGTTGCTGGACGAGCCGTTTGCCGGCGTGGACCCGATCGCGGTCAACGACATCCAGACGATCGTCGCGGGACTGCGCCATCGCGGGATCGGCGTGCTCATCACCGATCATAACGTCGAGCAGACGCTCGACATCGTGGATCGCGCCTACATCATGTTCGAAGGCCGCGTCCAGGTCGCCGGCACGGTGCGTCAGCTCGTCTTCGACGACCGCGTCGCCTCGCTCTACCTCGGCCCGACCCTCACTACGCGCCTGCGGGCGCGGCTGTCCCCCGCGGCATGAAGACCGGCCTGCATCAGCACATCGGCATGCGCCAGGATCTGCGGATCAATCCACGCCTGTACCAGGCGATGGATCTGCTGTACATGCCGCTGCTCGACCTCGAGCAACACCTCAAGCAGGAGCTGCTCGGCAACCCGTTCCTCGAGATGATCGAGCCCGAGGAAGAGGTCCAGGCCACCGCGGCGGAGCAGCAGAACAACAAGCCCGAGAAAGAGGCAAAGGCCGAGGACGGGCCCGATTGGGAAAACATCCTGCTCGAGGACCGCACGGAGCACGGCGTGCCGAGCGGCAGTTACAGCGATGCGCGCGAATACGTCGAGCCGGTCACGGTCGAAAGCAAAGACTTGATCGACTATCTGCGCGACCAGACGCGGATGCTCGATCTGACGCCGCGCCAGCAGCTCCTCGCTGAGGAGTTCCTCGGCAACATCGGTGAGGACGGCTATCTGCAGGCGGATCTCGAGCAGATCATGAAGGGCGCCAATCAGCTCCTCGAGGAACATGAAGCGGAGTCGGAGGAAGAGCTGAACGTTCCGGCATACACGATGTCCGAAGTGGAAGAGATGCTGCGCATCATCCAGCAGCTCGATCCGCCGGGCACGGGCGCGCGCAATCTGCGCGAGTGCCTGATACTGCAGCTCGAGAATCAAAAGCGCACCGACTCGCTGGTGTACCGGCTGGTGAAGGACGCGTACGAGGACCTGATTGCCCATCGCTGGAGCGACCTGGGCAAGCGCTTCGGCCTCGCCCCGGAGGAGGTGCAGCGCGCCGCCGACGAGCTGGCCCGCCTCGATCCGAAGCCGGGACTGCAGCACGCCGCCGGCAACGATGCCTACATCATCCCGGATCTCATCGTCGAGAAGATCGACGACAAATACCACGTCTTCCTGAACGACAGCGGTTTGCCGCGGCTGCGGATCTCGAAGACGTACCAGGAGATCGCGCGCGACAAGAAGAAGTACGACGGTGAGAGCAAAGAGTTCATCAACCAGCGCCTGAACAGCGCGCACTGGATGATTCAGGCCATTGAGCAGCGCCGCCAGACGATGCTCAAGGTGATGAACTTCATCGTGGACCGGCAGCGCGAGTTCTTCGAGAAGGGCATCGATCATCTCAAGCCGCTGACGTTGCGCGAAGTCGCGGACGTCATCAGCATGCACGAGAGCACGGTCAGCCGCGTCACGAATGAGAAATACGTGCAGACGCCGCGCGGCCTCTTGCCCCTCAAGTTCTTCTTCTCGAGCGGCCTTTCGACCACCACGGGGGAAGACGCCAGCGCGCGGTCCATCAAGGCGCAGATTCAGAAGCTGGTCAACGACGAGCCGCCCAAAAACCCGCTCACGGATCAGCAGATCGTGGAGATGTTCGAGCGCAAAGGCGTGAAAATCGCCCGCCGCACCGTCGCCAAGTATCGCGACCAGCTCGGCATCTTGCCGGCGCGCATGCGGAAGCGGCTATGAGTCTCGCCACGAATTCGACGGCGCCGGACGTCAGCGTGCTCGTGCCGGCCAAGGACGAGGCCGACAACCTCGCCGAGTTCGTGCGGCTGACGAGAGAGGCGATGTTGCCGCTACCCTTTGCCGTCGAGCTGGTGATCATCAACGACGGCAGTCACGACGGCACAGCGAAGCTGCTGGATGAGCTCACCGCAAAACATCCGTTCGTGCGCGTCGTGACGCACCGCACGCAGCGCGGCATCGCCGATGCACTCAAGTCCGGCGCGGACGTCGCCCGCGGTCGGGTCCTCGTCTACTATCCCGCGGATCTGCAGTACTTGCCGTCCGACATCCCCAGCCTCGTCGGGCCGATCCTGGAGGGGCAGGCGGACGTCGTGACAGGGACGAAGCAAGGGGGCTACAACAAACGCTTCGTGTCGGGCATCTACAACACGTTGTCGCGTTGGTTATTCGGCGTGCGCGTCAAAGACTTGAATTCGGTGAAGGCCTACCGCCGCGACCTGATGGAGATCGTGACGATGCGCCCGGATTGGCACCGGTTCATGGTGGTCATCGCGGCCTCACAGGGTTTCCGTCTCGCCGAACGGCCCGTGCCCGTGCATCCGCGGCGCGCCGGTAGCTCGAAGTTCGGCGTCGGCCGCATTCCGGTGGGCGCGCTCGATCTGCTGTCGGTCTGGTTCCAGCTGCGCTTCGGCCGCAAGCCCATGCTGTTCTTCGGGATCATCGGAGCGATGCTATTCTTGCTGGGACTGCTCGTGGGCGGCGTCGCGCTCTATCTGCGGTACGGTCCCCCGCACATCGGATTTCGGCCTCTCCTCGACCTGATCATGGTGCTCGTGATCTCCGGCGTCGTCCTCTTCGGCTTTGGGTTCGTGGGCGAGATGCTGGCCGGGATGCGTGAGGAGATGCGCGCCATTGAGCGTGAGGTTCGACGAATGCGCGATAAGTAGAACGGCCCCCGGGTGGATATTGTGCGGTAGGGCGGTGGAGCAAAACGAAACATCGTTGGTATTAATCGGTTGCATGCCGCCGCTCGCCCTCGCCTCACTCCTGCAGCAGGCACTCCCGTGGCTATCGCCCGACGGCCGAGCCGCCATCGGGACGCTGATTTGCTGGAATGGGCGCGTTGGATCGGCTCAGGCGCTCGGCGAGCGCCTCGGGTTGCGCACTCGGTACCAATTGGGCCGTCTCCTCCGTTGCGAAGGCCTCCCTCCCTATGAGGAGCTGGCGGGCTGGATTTGCGTCTTGCACTGGTTATTGACAATTGAAAGGGAACCGGCTGTATCCCTGCGGTCCCTGGCCCGGCAAGCCGGGATGAGCACCGAAAACTCATACCGGCTGGTCCGTCGAATCACCGGACAGCGTTGGAAGGATCTTCGCGTCGCGGGCAGCCGCGAGGTCATTCGCTGGTTCGTCCGGCGTACAACACCGGCCCGCCTGCCTCACGCTTATGCGGCCACACGCCGTTCGCAGCCTTCTCCGGCGCTCGCGCCCACGGTCGTTGACCAGGCATCCTCGGACCGGCCATATCGGATGGCCCTACCGGGCGCCCCATACGGCATCGCCGTGCGGGACAGGGATCTTGCGTACATCACGCGCACCGAGGCTGCCGCGATCGCATGCCTCGACCTCCAGACCGGACGACTCGTGGGCAGCATCGCCCTCGGATGCGGGCCGAGCTGTGTCGTTTTCGATCCAACCGGCGCGCGGGCGTACGTGAGTGTCCACTACCACGACGAGATCGCGATCATCGATGCGGAGCGTCATGTGCCGATCGGCGCATTCCACGTGCCTGGGGATCCGGTGCCCCTCGCCCTGTCCAGCCGTGGGCAAACGCTCTTCGTCTCCACGAACGAGGACCGGCTGTTCGCGTTGAACGCTGGCAGCGGTCGGATCATTGGATCGCTGCGGCTCCCTGCCACGTCGCACCATCTGGCGTTGCATCCCGCAGGCGACCGGCTGTACGTGGCGACGCGAGCCGGGGGCACCGTCCTGGAGATCGACACCACGCGGTTGCGGGTGCAGCGAACCTTCGAGTTGGGCGGATGGCCGCAGGGGTTGGTGATCGCGCCCGATGGCGCGACCCTGTACGCGGCCAACGAGCAGCATGGCTTGGACGTCGTTACACTCGGCAACGGACGTCAGGGACGCATTCCGATCGCCGGAGGGGCGGTCTCGCTCGCGTTGAGCGCTGACGGCTTCCTCTATACGGGGCTCGTCCATGCGGGGACGGTGGGCGTGATCGCGGTCGCGCAGCTGCGGCTGTGCAGCAGCATCGCAACCGGCGGCCGCCCTCGCCAGATCGCATTCGATGCGAGAAATCGCGTCCTGATCGTCAATGAAGGGGGGTGGGTCGACGTGCTGCCATCGGGCATGCACCGTATCCCCTCGGCCGACCAGAGAGAGGCCCCGCCGCCCGCCTTGCGGTCAGCGTCATAGCCGATCGTCCGCAAAAACCGTTATGACGTATTGTGCGGCGTCGCTTGCGGCGCGCCCATCCCCGTGGATTAAGCTGCGCTCATCACATACAAGAAGGGTTTCATGAGCCGGCCCCCCACCACGCGCATCGCCGCGGCGCTCAGCCTGATGCTCGCCGTCAGCTGCTCCAACCCGACCGACGAACACACGCCGCTTTTCACCGACCGGCCCCCGCAGGGCGATGGTACGGTCGCGCGCATGGCCTTGCCCGGCTCGCCGGAAGGCATCGCCGTCGCGCCCGAGGGGTTTGCCTACGTCACCCAGCCCGATCACGGAGCGTCGCCAGGCCGTGTGGCTCGGGTGGAGCTGAGCACCCGCACGATCACCGCGGAGATTCCGGTCGGCATGGTACCGTCGCTCGTGATCTTCAACGCGACGCGAACGCGCGCCTATGTCTCGAATCAGTGGTCCGACAACGTCGGGATCATCGACGTCGCGTCAAACAGGCAGGTCGATACAATTCCCGTGCTCGGCGATCCGTTCGCGCTCGCACTCTCGCCGGACGGCACCACGCTGCTCGTCACCACGAACGTGAACCGGCTGTTCAAGATCGACATCGCGACGAAGAGCGATCGTGGCTCGATTCCGCTGCCCGCGACGTCCCATCACATCATCATGGACCCAGATGGCAAGCTCCTCTACGTCGCGACGCGCGATGGCGGCACAGTCATGGAAGTCGACTGGCGGAGCATGACAGTCACGCGGACGTTCACGCTCGGCGGACGCACCCAGGACATGGCGTTTTCGCCGAGTGGCCAAGATCTGTATGTGGCCAACGAGCTCAGCAACGTCGTGCACGTCATCCAGCTGGCCTCCGGGTTGTCCACCAACATCCCCTTGGCCGGCGGCGGGGAAGGCCTCGCGCTCGGCAACGACGGCGACCACCTGTACGTCGGTCTCGTGTTTGACGGTGGAGTCCAGGTCATCGATCGCCGCACGAGCGAAACCATCCGCATCGTCCCGGTCGGCGGCGCCCCACGCGAAATCGCGCTCGATTATGACGGTCGCGACGTGCTCGTCGGAAACGAAGCCAGCTGGATCGATTTCATCGAGCCGGCCGACTCCCTGGTGCCACCACCGCCACCGCCACCCCCGCCACCACCGCCGCCGCCGCCGCCGGACACGGGATTCACACGGGTGCAGGTGTGTTGCGGGCCGCTGGGCGTCGCAGTCTCCGGCAATGTGGCGTTGGTGAGTGAAGATCAAGGCGCCCAGGTCGCGCGCCTCGATCTCCGCATCGATACCGTGCTGACACCGATCGCGACTGGCGGCGTACCGGCGTACCTGGTGTTCGATGGCACGGGGAAATCCGCATACGTCGCGAACTTCGGGAACCATAACGTCGGGATCCTCGATGTTGCCAGCAATTCGCAGACGGCGGTCATTCCCGTCAACGGGAGCCCGCTGCCGATCGCCGTCACGCGATTCGGACAGACTGCCTTCGTCACCACAGACTCGAATCGCTTCTACAAGATCGACGTGGCATCCCGAACCGTCATGGATTCACTCGACCTTCCGGCGACGTCGCACCATTTATTGAATCTCAACGACACGCTCGTCTACATCGCCACGCGAGACGGCGGCAGTGTGTTGGAAGTCAACCAGCTCACGATGACTGTGCGGCGCACGTTCGCGCTGGGAGGACGGCCGCAGGGGATGGCGGTTGCAAGCAACCGCACCGAGCTCTACGTCGCGAACGAGATCAGCAACGTGCTGCACATCATCACGCTGTCGAACGGCGCGGTCTCGAACGTGCCGCTCACCAGCGGTGGGGAAGGGATATCGCTCGGCTCCGACGGCAAGCTGTACGTCGGCGAGGTCTTTGCGGGTCTCGTCCAGGTCGTCAATCCGGCGACGCGGACGGTCGTGCGTACGATCAACGTCGGCGGCACACCGCGCGAAGTGGCCACGGATGCCGCCCGCAACCGCGTGCTGGTGGCCAACGAGGCCGGCTGGATAGATCTGGTTCGGAACTAGGGAAGGACGTACCGGGAGAGCCGCACTCCGTAGCGGCCGAGGAATAGCGCCAGCTCTTCGGTCAGGCGTGAACCCCGGTCGCTGCGAGTGCGACTGTCCAGATCCAGCCAGTACACCCCGCGGCGCGCAAAATCGGCGCATGCCTCGGGCGACAGGCCGATTTCCGTCAGCACCGTGTCCCCACGATCGGGGGTGAGGTCATCCGCCCGGGAATCACCTCGCAGCCACAGCAGGCGCCACGTCTTGCGCCCGTAGCGATAGAGGCGCAGCGGCGCCTCTGCCCCCCCTTGGACGGTCACGCCGCCATGCTGCACGAAGCGATCGAACTCCGCCATGATCGTCAGAACGAGCGCCGACCGATCCGCAGCGCTGAGGCGCTTGGGAAAGTCGGGCGCAGAACGGATCACTTTGGCGGGCGATCCGACCGCGAGGCTGCATGGCGGAATATTTCCAGCAACCAGTGAGTTGGCACCGATCACCGTGCCGTCGCCGATCGTGCTCCCCGGCATCACGAACACGCGCCAGGGCAGCCAGACGCTCTTGCCGAGCGTGACCGGCTCGTACGTGACCGGATAGCCGTCCAGCGCGTTCGCCCAGGCGCCGTGCGTGAAGATCAGGCAGTGGCCGCCGATCCCCGTGTCGTCGCCGATCACGACTGGCTTCGTAGGATTGATGTTCGTCAGCTGCAGGATGATGGTACGGCTGCCGAGCACGAACTTCGATTCGGGAAGCTGCGGCCCGCCGACGTACACCTGCTCACGGATCTTCGCGTCTTCGCCGATCTCGATCACGTTGCACGAGAGATAGCTGAACGTCCCCACGCTCGAGTGGCGTCCAATGCGGATCGTATCGCCTTGCACCACCGCCAGGAAGCCGATCTCGACGTGATCGCCAAGCTCCACCGTCTTCCCGATGACGACGCCGCCGAAACTGATACGGACCCGGCGTCCAATGCGGTAGCCCAACAGCAATCGATAGGCGAGCACCTTCAGCGGGCTCGGGAGCCAACCGAAGAGAACGAGATGCCGCCAGGGGATGCGCGTCTTGGGAAGGAGCGTTTCGGGCATTGGGGTCGTAATGTACGTTTCGACGCCCTGTGATCAAACTCCCCGAATCCGGTCTCTCGTCGGCTGAGCGGTTCGCGCTCGATCTGCTCGTCGATCTGGCCAGGCTCGTGCCCGCCGCGCCGGCGCTGGACGTCGTACGTCTCGAGTTGACCAATCAACCCGCGCGCGACTTGCGGAGCTGGATGGCGGCACCACAGTGGGGGATCGACGTCGCTGACGGCGTCGTGCGAGTGCCCCGTGCCGTTTTGGGGACCGTAGTCGACGTCGCCGGTGCCGCATCCGAACAGCGAACCACCGAACGGGATCGCTATCGCCGCGTGCCGTCGTCGGCCAATCCGCTCGTGCGCCAGGGCCTCGAGCGCGAGCCAGTGATACAGCGGGCGGCGCTCGCCTTGCAGGCGGCGACGCGCAAGGCAGCCGGCAGGCGCGCCTTTCGTACCGTCGCCCCGTGGCCTGAGGGCAGGCGCTGGGCGGCAGCGTTCACGCACGATCTCGACGTGGTGTCCTGGTGGCCGGCATTCACATTGCTTCGGATCGTGGAGCTCACACGCAAGGGCGCTCTCGCACGCATCGGACGGGTCGCCGCGGCCGCCATCGCGAACGCCGGGTTCGATCCCGTGACCCAAGGCGTCGTGGGTGTGCTGAACCACGAAGCGAACGCGCACATCCGGTCGACGTGGTTCATCCTGTGCGGCACCCCCACGCTGCGGACCATGCGGGCGGGTGATCTCACCTACAGCCCCGACTCGACCAGAGCGCGCGGCATTCTAGCGCAGGTGCGCGCCATCGGCCACGAGATCGGCCTGCACGGCAGTTTCGCGACGCTGGACCACCCCGAAGCGTTCCGCGACCAGCGCCAGCGGCTCGAAGGCATTACCGGTCCACCGGTGCGCGGCATTCGCCAGCATTACGTGCGTATCAATCCGGGCGTCACCGAGCACGCCATGGCGGGCGCCGGCTTCAGCTATGACACGACGTACGGCTTTCCGGACCGGAACGGGTTCCGGCTCGGCATCGCCGACGTCGTGCAACGATGGGATGACTCGGCCAAGAAACCGATCGCCATCGACGAAGTGCCTTTCACCTGGATGGATCGCGCGTTGAGCAAGTATCGCGGGATCGAGGATCCCGCGGCGTGGTCCAAAGACGCGCTCGAGCTGGCCACGACCGCTCGTGCCGTCGGCGGGTTATGGGTGGGGTTGTGGCATCCCAATCTCACGCCAGCGTTGGGCTTCCCCGACGCGCCCCCCGCCTATGGGGCCACAGTTGCCGGCGTGCTCGCCGAGTCACCCTTTGTCGCGCCGCTCGACACGATCGTGCAGTGGTGTCGCGCACGCCGTGCCGTGCGGGCATCGGCGATCACCGCGGACGGGAAAGTCGAGGCGTCGAC
>WNGD01002641.1_pt1 | contig 18620 bp, 18 predicted proteins | sample 5400671 | NCBI WGS metagenome assembly WNGD01 (sample SAMN13153369, study PRJNA577476) | soil metagenome | isolation source: 40 cm soil or saprolite under grassland replicate 2 | place: USA:California | collected 2016-06-15
GAGAACGCTGCTGGATGGCCGAGACGAATGGAGAAATCATCGGCTCAGTGTTCATCCTCAAGAGATCCGAAACTGTGTCCCAACTTCGACTTATGCTGGTCGAGAAAAAAGCTCGGGGCCTAGGGTTAGGCACTCGTTTCGTGAACCAGTGCATACGGTTCTCACGTCGGGCTGGCTACCAGAAGATTATCTTATTGACAGAAAGCCGCCAAGTGGCGGCTCGACACATCTACGAGAGAGCCGGTTTTCGACTGGTCCGCGAGGAGTCACAACGCAGCTTCGGTCATGACCTAATAGGAGAATGGTGGGAGTTGGTGTTGTGATCGCTAAGATGACCAGAGTCGAGCGGCTCGGGCATGTTTGCCTTTAAGAGAAGCGGGAAATAGTCGGTGGAAAGTGTACGAAATATTAGCTGAGTGATATCGGGGGAATGGGTATGTCGTGGCTAGGAGAGATGGAGGTAGTAGAAGCAGTTCGTAGTTACCTCGAAACAAAGGGCTTCAAAATCAATCGTGTGGTGAGGAACACCACTGAGCGAGGTGCAGACATTGTTGCTACTTCTCCCAGCGAGAACGTAATAATCAAGATCGAGGCTAAGGGACAGACAAGTTCAGACCAAGGTTCGAAAAGGTTTGGGAAGGAGTTCGATAAGAATCAAAAAGAGGACCACCTGGGCAGAGCTTTGGTCAAGTGCCTCGGCTATCTTGACGAGGGCTTTGGTCCGGGAATAGCGCTTCCTGAAGACGACTACAACAAGCGCTTGGTCGATGGGATCAATAAGTCACTCGGGACGCTCGGTCTACTTGTCTTCTTTGTGAGTAAGAACAGCGGAGTCTCTGTGATAGGAGACTTACCTCTGTGACTTCCCACCCATTTCTGGAGTTTCAAGAAGAAAAGGGGGAGCAATCTGATTTCCCGGGCCCTCAGGTTTCTCGTCTAGCCGCTCGAATCCGGGCGGGCCCACCATGTTACCATTGAGCGAGGGCTGATTCGAGAGTTCCCGGCCTTCGAAAAGGCAGTACCCCGTCGTCTTGTTAGCTGCCTGGACCTTGAATAGCGTCAGCTAGGAATAGTACGGGGCTGCTATTACTACATACAAACGAACGAGTGTTCGAGCCTCCGATGCTCGTAATGGCATAGTCAAGCCCAGCGACGCCATCGTATCCATCCAGATTCGCGAAAGGTGGCATAACCTTGCAAACTTGGTCATCGTTCACGGCGGTGCTGATGACCACAAAGTCCAAGGCCGCAACTGCTGAAAACGTAACAGTACATATCGTGTAACCCGAAGAGTTAGTGTAACAGACTGAGCTGTTGGCAGTCTCCTCAAGGGGAAGCGTTCGCGAAGGGTCCCAAGGATGTCGAGTGTTTGCGCCGTTGATTCCGAAAACAATGAATTCGAGTCCGCCAGAACCGGACCAGGCCACTGTTATCCTATCTGAAGACAGCGGGGAATCTGCGATGGCGTAGTATTCCCAAATCTCTCGACTCGGAGTGTAAGCCGCCCGCAGAGTCCAAGTGTGGACGCCACTATCTGCAACAGAGGATATTGTAACATTACAGGACAGGAAGGCTAGGCATTGGGCCGCCAGAACTATCACGTCATTAGCATGAGCTGTGGTAAGAGCACGGACACAGCTCGACTCACATGCACCCGAGCTGACCTGACCATCTAGCGTCATACTCGGAGGAGCGGCACCCACTTGCGGGAAAGCCAACATCACCATCAAAGGCAATAGGACTATGGCCGCGTGCCTTGACATGATACCAAAACAGCATTATTGGTCCACTTTGTTTCGACTAATAGGTGTATCTAGGATCTTCAGTCAAGTAGACTTGTGGCCGTTTCGCTAGGCATCTCATCCCACTTCCAGCTCTCCCTTTGTCTCGTGCGTTTTCCATCTTACGGGGGAGGAATAATTCCATATGCGTATCTACGGTACTAAGCAGAAGCTGTTGAACTATGGCTCGGTTGACTATCGTTTCTGCCCAGATGATATGACTAGAGAACTGAGGATAGGGACGGTAGAGGTCTACGACGGGGAGAGAGGAGCCCTAGGTAAGGCCGTTACAGGGGCGGTCCGACTGTGGTCGAAGCAACCAAGTCATAGGAAAAAATAGCCGGGTTTCCCGAAACCTCTCTTGCAGGCCCAGGCTTTCAAATCCCACCGGTCTCCGCCAAGCTACCCGGCAGTCAAAATTCCTTTCTCTGAGCCATCCATTCTTTTCTGAACTGGCCAAGCTTTAGACTTCGTAACAATGTGAGGGTCAAGAGAGGAACCATCGCTAGTGCGATGATTCCAAACCCGAGATAGTCTCCGCTAAGAACGACGTAGATTGCGAGGACGAAGAGCAACACGGATGGAACTGCAGTAAGAACCCACACCTTGCGCCACTTCCGATTCCATTTCCAGGAATCAGGATGAACGGCCAGATAATGAAGAGAGTGGAGTCGTCTGACTTGGCGAAGACTGGCTTCTGGTAAGGGTTCGTTGCAAATTGAACACCTCGTCACTTTTTGATAGTATATTCTTCGAGCGTCTCTAAGTGCTTTCTTACCTAGCTCGACAGAAGCTATCAGCAGAAACGCGACGAGTGAAAGAGCGAACCCAACGGACAGAGTGGTTTCCAGATTAGGTACCGCGACCCCCGCCAAGTCTTCCGCAAGGACGAAAAAAACCATGGAGGATACTCCGGTTACAAGCAAGAGACTCCTTAGCCTACTCCATTTCAGCGTCAAGGAAAGCCACCCCTACGATCTTTTGATCTTTCCTAACGCGGAGTAGACTGCCTGAGATGGGTCGAACGAGGCACCATTGAAGTTCAATGGGATTGCGGGCCTTAATATTCGAACAGGAAAAGTGAGTTGCTTACTCGTAATGATGTCGTCTAGTGGACGGATGCCCCTACGGCTCCTGACAGCGAGCTCGTTCAGTTCCCAATCCTCTCCGAAATTATCACGAACCCTGATGGGCTTATCGAGTTGAATTGCTAGGTAAACTCCACGATCCGTCCCCTTGAGCCTGCCCATCACGGTTCCAAATGGCAAAACGAGGGTGTTGGATGCGCCTGCCGCTTCGATAGTTATCAGTACTCTAAGTCCGAGCCTGCCGATAGGATGCGCTTGTTTCCATATATCTCTGTAGTGTTTTTCCACCCAAAACCTGGACCCAACCAAGCCGGCGAGCCCAACGAGAGCGTAGAGCAGGATAATGGGAGTGAAGAGCGGATCAGCTTGCGTCAATAAAGGAGTTGAGATATACGGCATGGCAACGAGTAATACAAGATAGATTACCAGCAGGATCCAAAACCTACTGCGGAACCTCGCATATTCGGGATGCAACTGCCTAAGATGACCCGGGACTAGGTCTACCCCGCATATCGCGCACGTTGTTTCACGGTAAACCCCAGGCATTCAGTACTTGCCCAGGCGATACTCTCTAATTAGTGATTTGAATTGCCCAGAGAGCGTCTTCAACAGCCAAGCGATATACCTAATCTTTCTAGTGGGCAGTATGGTAGCCCGGGGGAGATTCGATACCCCAAGGAATGTGAAAACGATCGTTTGCTCAAAAAGGGAACGGTACACAAGTACCGGGTAGCCGGGCGAATCCCACCGGTCCCGCTCGTTTACCCGCTCAGATCCTGAAGAGGATCTTGTTGCTTATTCCTGGCTTTGTTGAGGTTTGTTCCCCAGAATTGCTTCTATTTGCTCTAGTACACCTGAATCGAGTTTTGGTGCGACTTCTAGTGCCTTCATGTTTTCACTAACTTGTTCTGGCCTGCTTGCGCCGGTAATGACTGTGCTCACGTTTGGATTCCTCAAGCACCAGGCAAGTGCTAACTGAGCTAAGGTACAACCGAGGTTTCGGGCAACTGGTTCAAGCTGCTTGGCCTTTTCGACGTTCTGTGGTGTGATGACATTTTTTCGGAGCCACTCGTACCCAGGCAATGTCGCACGAGAGCCTGAGGGAATGCCTTTGGCATACTTCCCGCTTAGGAGCCCTGAGGCAAGTGGACTCCATATCGTGGTTCCCAATCCGATTTCTCGATACAGGGGCAGATACTCCTCCTCCACGCGTTCACGGTGTAGCATGTTGTACTGGGGTTGTTCCATTTGCGGAGGAGTAAGACCATATTCCCTGGCAAGCCCGTGCGCTCGCATAATGTCCGCAGCGCTCCACTCAGAAGTTCCCCAGTAGAGTATCCTTCCCTGATGAACCAGATCGTCCATAGCACGAACAGTCTCCTCGATAGGAGTGCTCGGGTCCGGGCGATGACAGAAGAACAAATCTAGATAATCCATCTGTAATCGTTTGAGGGACTTGCGGCAGGCTTCGAAGACGTGTTTGCGAGACAAGCCCTTGTCGTTTGGCCCGTCGCCTCCCCAGAAGACCTTGCTAGAGACAACTATGTTCTCTCGAGGCCATCCCAGTTTCTTGAAAATATTCCCCATAACAAGCTCGGCCTTCCCGTCAGCGTAGGCTTCCGCGCTGTCGAAGAAATTGACACCATTATCATATGCGATAGACATGCATTTGACGGCGACTTCTTCGCCGACCTGTCCACCGTAGGTCACCCAGGAACCGAGTGATAATTCGCTTAGTTTGAGCCCTGCCGAGCCGAGTCTTCGATAATTCATTTGAGCTGACACTTGTGGAAAAAGCCGGGCTTGCCATTAATATGTTCGTCCTACGAAATTGGGCTCCTCGTTCATTGCCCTAAACGTAGAGGCCGATCTGCTATCTGGCTCTCGGTAAGTCGGCAGGCTAGGTAATCGACCGGTCTCAGGATCTCGACATGATGGTTCGCTAGAAGCCTGCTCTGGCGTGAAGCTGCGACTTACGAGCCTTTCTTGCTATTCTTTCTGAGAATGATGGTGACTGCCAATCCGAAGAGTCCGATAGGAACTGCTTGCGGGCCCACTCAGCGTACAGCTATAAGCGGGAAAAGAGGCCAGAAACGGTCAATGTCCGCAATGAATGGTACAGTGTGCCTTGTTACCGGTGGCAATTCCGGAATCGGAAAAGCTACCGCGATTGGTCTGGCCAAACTCGGCGCTACCGTGGTCATTGTTTCTAGGGATCGGGCTAAAGGTGAGGCTTCCCTCGCGGAGATTAGGAGCAAGAGCGGAAACCAAAACGTCGAGCTGATGTTGGCAGACCTTTCATCGCTTCAGTCTGTCCGTGATCTAGCTCGGGACTTTGCTGTAAAATACCGGCAGCTTCACGTCCTGGTCAATAACGCAGGGATCTTCCTGCCCAAACGAATCCGAACGGTTGACGGGCTAGAGGCTACTTTCGCCACAAACCACCTGGGCCACTTTCTTCTGACAATGCTGTTGATTGACACACTAAAGTCGAATGCTCCTTCGCGAATCATCAACGTGACCTCGAGCGTGCACTACAGGTCCAAGATTAACTTCGAAGATCTTCAAGGAGAGAAGAAGTACGGCGGGTTTAGGGCGTATGGGCAGTCGAAGCTGGCGAACGTTCTCTTCACATACGAACTGGCGAGAAGGCTTGAGGGGACGGGGGTCACGGCCAATGCCCTCCACCCTGGAGTTGTCAGGACTGGTTTCGGAACGGACGTGTTTGGCGTGATGGCCGTCGCTCTGAGAATTCAAGCTCCTTTCGTGATGAGCGCAGCGAAAGCTGCCAAGGCTGCGATATGGCTTGCCTCAGCCCCCGAGCTGCAGACTGTGACTGGCAAGTTCTTCTCGAAAGGCAAGGAAAAACGGTCGTCAAAGGAATCCTACGATGTAGAGGCGGCTCAACGGCTCTGGGAGATTAGCGAGGAGCTGACTGGGAAACAGGTTAGAAGTGTTGCGGCCGTGGAATGAGCGGTTTGTGATGGTATATACGGTGAGCTGCTACACCGTATATTTTTTTTGTGACTAATACTAGTGGCGACAAGAGATTGTAGTAAAACCGGGTAGTTCACGACTTTGTAAGCGTCAATCTTTACCGAGCCGTCCGTGTCCAGGTGGGCAAAGCTTTGCCGTTGACCCAGATGGTCCCGTTCTGCCATCTGAAAGTCCTCGACCTGCAAACCGGGTAGACGAGTCGGATGGAACTAATAATCGTCATTCTTTATGAACCACTCATGACCTAGTAACTATCCAACCATTGACCCTCGAACCTCCGCAGATCATCGGAAGGGGAACCTGGCTCGACAAGATCGCGGCCGATATTGTCGCTCGGGAAAAAACCCTCGGACGAGCAGGAAAATCTTTGCGTGTGGAGAGCGGGCTTGGAGCCTCTGGTATCCCTCACATCGGGAGTTTTGGAGATGCTGCAAGAGCTCATGGGGTCAGGATGGCTCTGGAAAATATAGGCGTCAAGACGGAACTCATCGCTTTCTCCGATGATATGGACGGGTTGAGAAGAGTACCCGCAGGATTCCCAAAGACGCTGTCAAAGTATCTCGGGTTCCCAGTGTCCAGCATTCCAGATCCGTTCGGCTGTCATGACAGTTATGGACAACACATGGGTTCTCTCCTTCTCGATTCTCTGGACAAGACAGGAATAGCGTACCGCGCTGTCTCAGGGACCCGAGCCTACAAGGAGGGTTTGTTCAACGAGCAAATCGACAAGATTCTTCGCAACGCCGCAAGAGTTGGTCAGATCATCAAGGAAACTCTCGGCCAGGAGAAGTACACTGAGACTTTACCCTATTTTCCTGTCTGCAAGAATTGTGGCCGGATATACACGACGAAAGCACTCGAGTACATTCCTGAGCGACATGTTGTGACATACGTCTGTCAAGATGTAGAACTCAGAGCGGGGACCCTCAAGGGTTGCGGGCACAAGGGCGAAGTTGATGTTAGAAAAGGAGATGGAAAGCTCAGCTGGAAAGTAGAATTCGCGGCCAGATGGTCAGCCCTCAAGATCAACTACGAAGCCTATGGAAAAGACCTAACTGAATCGGTTAAAGCAAACGATCGAGTAATGGAAGAAGTTCTGGGCGAGGCTCCTCCCTTTCACACCCGGTACGAACATTTCATCGATAAGACTGGCTCGAAGATATCGAAATCCGTCGGAAACGTCATTGCTCCCCAATTATGGCTGAAGTATGGTCCTCCGCAATCCCTGCTTCTTTTGATGTTCAAGAGGAGCGTTGGCTCTAGGGCGGTCTGGGTCAAGGACATACCCACGTACATTGGCGAGTTGGATGAGCTCGAGGACACTTACTTCGGCCGCAAACAGGTCAAAGACCCGAAGGAGCTCGCGAAGCTCAGAGGACTCTACGAATACTGCTGGAACATGAAACCGCCCTCAGCACCCTCTATCCATATTCCACACAATCTACTGGTCTACCTTGTCAAAGTCGCCCCCAAGGGCAAAGAGAACGATTTCGTTCGAGAGAAACTCGCCAGCTACGGCTACAAGGTAACCCCCACAGACCCTGACTTCCTGGCGAGATTGGAAAGAGCGCTCAATTGGGCTCGAGACATCGAGACCATCTCGACTAGAGAGATCGATATCGAGGGTAAAGAGAGAGACGCTGTACTCGAACTGGCCGGAGTCATCAACGCCAGTAATGATGAGGCGTATCTACAGAACGTTGTATTCACCATCTCGAAGAAGCATGGCCTTCAACCAGGCAGTTTCTTCAAGACTCTATACCGGATACTGATCGGAGCCGATTCCGGTCCCCGGCTAGGACCTTACATCCTTGCCATGGGCAGAGAAAACGTTGCAGCTGCCCTGGTCGCCGCCGCAAGAATTTCAAAGGATTGAGGATCCGTTGCAAGCAATCGTAAAGCAAATCGTTCGACCAGTAAAGCAGGATGACATTGCGGAAATATCGCTCCTTGAAGAGGCAAGCTTCAACGACCCCTATCCATCATACTTTCTGTCTGAACTCGCCCGAGACAATCCGGACACCTTTCTCGTCCTCACTTTAAACAACAAGATCGTAGCCTATGGGGTTGTTGATCACTGGGAGGACCATGATCACTTGATTTCGATCGCGGTACGCCCGGACAGTAGAAGGAAGGGCTTGGGAGAGGCACTGCTTGTGGAGCTCGAAAAAAGGCTCTCTAAAGAAAGACCGTTGAAGCTCGAGGTACGCCAGAGCAATTCGGCTGCCATCCAGCTCTATTCGAAAAGAGGGTTCGCCAAAACCGGAGTGGCAGAGCGATACTATGGAGATGGAGAAGATGCAATTATCATGGAGAAGAGGCTGGTCAAAGAAGCATTGGTAGAGAGTTAGACGTCTCGAGCCCGAACGTTACTACGTTTTTCTCTAAATTCGGTCTGAATCTCCCTTGGATCCCCTTCGGGATTTCTTGAGAGCCTCTGTCCCTGCACCCATTCGGGAATTATTACTGCTCTGAGTAGAGTCTGAACTCGTATCCCTTTTTCCCTAGAGATCCTTTCCAGTTTGTTGAACATTTCCTCGCCGATCGTTTGCATGAATTTGTGGTTAGAATCGAACTCGGCTTGGCCTGGCTTTCTCCCTCGAATCCCTTCGGTCTTCTTGTAAATAGATACTGATGACTCCGCATTCATACTCATTAACTATGAGTAATGGTCCGAATCCGGTGCGAATTTAACAGTTTACCCTCGAATACCACAGAAAATTCGAGAACCGACCTATGATCCGCCGTTCTGAGCGCTCTTAACCTCGGGCGGAACATTTTGCTGGCTGTTTTCCACAGCCGGCCTCTTAGGCTGAGGAGCTCGTTGCGGACGAGCTTTGTGCAACTGTTGATCGTGGAGGGTTACCTTGGTCGCCTTGATCAATCCGAGCCTCTGCAGAGTATCATCCAGCATTCCCAGTTGCTCAATCGTCAAATCTCGATTAACCTCGATCACGATTCTCCTCACCCCTATTCGTGTCGTCACCGGGATCTTGGTCATAGGTGCGTATCCTCTCTCGTTTCGCATCGTGATAGGACTCCGAAGCCGGTCGATAAGTTCCGATTGTTACTTTGGTTCCCCGGTTGAGTTCGAGCGCGAAATGGGTGCCGAGTAAGATTCGTGGCTGCCCGACAACTGTACCGACCCCTTTTTTTCCGGTTCAGTCCCCCCAAATCATCGCCTCCCAGGAAATTCGTGGCGGACGGGGTGGGACCTGAACCGCGACTTGTGGTCGCGTCCTACGGGTTAACAGAGCCAGAATGCGTAAGAATTAATACGAACTTTGTTCCCAACCCAGTTGGGTTCGTGTGAACCAGTATGCGAGTCTCCTTGCGCTCGATGAATAATCTCGAAAGTGAACTGCCCACCGGGCTACCAAGTCCCCGACCAACGCAGGGAACCCAAGAACCGACTAAGTTCCTCTACCTTTTCTTTTCGGGGTCGGTTCAAAATCGGTTTGATTCGAGCATTTGAATTGTGCCTAAGCCCTAACGTATTTCATAAATATCTGTGGGGGCAGCGACAGAAAGGATGGAAGAGTTATCAATGTATAGTCAAAATTACACCACCACATTTACCGTAGACCAGACTCCGAAGGAAGCCTTCTCTGCCATCAATAATGTTCGTGGATGGTGGTCAGGAGAAATTGATGGTAGTACCGGCAAGCTCGGCGATGTGTTTACGTATCGTTACGAAGATGTCCATTATTCTAAACAGAAGATAACAGAGTTCATTCCTAACAAAAGAGTTGTCTGGACTGTTTTAGACAGCAAACTGAATTTCATCAAAGACAAAACCGAGTGGAATGGCACAAAAGTTGTTTTTGAGGTCTCTAGGAAAGGCGCCAAAACGGAAGTGCGCTTCACTCACCAGGGTTTACTTCCCGAGGTCGAGTGTTTCGATGCCTGTTCAAACGCATGGGGCTCGTATGTCAACGGTAGCCTCAAGAACTTGATCACTAAGGGTAAAGGACAGCCGAACAAGCTCGAAAAAGCCGATAAGAAGAAAACCCCTCGATAAATCAAGGCGCTTACCTGGCCCCGGAGATATACAGAGGGGCTATCGGAGAGAACGGCTTGAAGTCGTCTCTTCAAGAATGTCCTTCGCAAGCTGATTGCGAGTTCAAACATCCTTAACAGAGTACAGCCGATCGTGGGAAAAGGCCGCGCTCTCCACGAATGAACCTCAAGCCCTGCCATCGTGAATTCTCTTGTTGAGCAAGGATTACAATGCCGAATCACCGCAAGGCGATCATGATCGTCAGAACGCAGCGAGAGCCGGTGTGGCGACGGGCAAAGCTCGACGGTACGCGCTTGTCTCTCTGATTCTTCTTGCCGCTACCCTTGCAGAGTTCCTAACAGGTTCCACTCCGCTTCCCTCGATCGTTATCTATCCGCCGGGTTTCGTTTTCAACGTGGGACTCTACGGGGGAGGAACACTGTTGATCAGGGAGGCGACCATCAGGTGGAGGAAGCGTTGGGGAGCAGTCCTTCTCCTTGGAGGAGCCTATGCGGTAGGAGAGGAGGGCTTCGCCGCCAAGACGATGATTAACCCAAATTCGCCAATCATCGGGAATCAGGCGTACAGTCACTGGATGGGAGTAAACTGGGTCCCATTAGCCTCCTTGACAGTGTTCCACTCGGCATTCAGCATCGCCGTCCCGCTCCTCTTCATCGAGCTGCTCTTCCCGGAGACCAAGGGACGCCGGTTGTTGGGCAACGTCGGATTGGCAATGAGTATGGTTCTGTATGGACTCACGGTGTTCGTGTTGACCGCGTGGCTTGGTGACCCCTACGTGCTTACTCTCCGAGTTGCGGTTTTTCTTGCGGCCTACGCATCTGCATTCATCTTAGCAGCTTACAAGGTTCCGAGGACGTTCTTGCGGGCGAAAGGAGACCGACCGGACCGCCGCGAGTTCGACTTTTTCCTCTTAGGACTCGGTTTCATGGTATCGTTCTTCATCATTTCGGCCGGTCTCACGCCAATTGGGGGCCTCACACACAATCTTCTTCCCTGGCCTGTCACCGACGCGTTGTTCTTTCCACTGACCGGGCTCACGGCCTGGTACCTTGTAAGACACGCGGGTCGATCTGAGAATGACCTTGTGAAAATCGCGTTCGTGCTGGGCACGATGGTCATCTTTGTTCCTATGGACGTTATCCTAGAGCTTGGCGGAGATGCGGGAGTCTTGATCTTCACTGCCACCATCATCGGCTTACTGTTTCTGCTGCGCCAAAGAGCCAAACGAGGCTACAAGTCTTCGCCCGTCAGATCTCCCGCTATTCCAACGTAAACAGTGATTGTGATTGGAAAAATCGACGCTCTCAATTCGTCTGTTTCGAGCCGAAAACGCAAAGAGCGGGCTGGGCTTGAAACAGGTATTTTGGAATCCTGCCTCGAACAAATTAGATGTCCAGTTGAGTTTCTATGTCTTTGAGTACCTACTCGGTCACCGGGGCGTCATCCCTGAACCCGAGCAGGGACTATGAGAATAGACCAGCAAACTGGTAGATTGAACTACATTCAGAGCAAGGAAGACCTTGAATCCTTCTGGGCTGAGATTGAGAATTCAAGAACGCGGCGCAAATCCCGCAGAGTCCCGGCGTAACATTACCCGGATCAGACCAACTGCTCCAACCAGTGCGGCTATTCCACCACTCACGATGGCAACCCAATCCCCAGTAGTGACGTTAATGCAAAAAAGGGATGGAGGAGGACAACTCACGAAAGTGAAAGTGCCTCGAACCCCGAGAATAGCGAACAGGACTCCTATTACTAATAGAACAAGGAAAGCTAGGTTATGACGCGCGAACGATTTATGTCCCTGATCTTGCGTCACCAAATCCCCACATACAATAATTTTCACGCAGACTCTGGCTTATGAATGCCTTGTTACAAGCTCAGGACGAGTCGCAGAAGGCCTACTCACTGAAATACGATGGAGGTTCGAGCACCGGATTCTGGAGGATTTGTAAATCACGGAGCATACTGATCCGAAACAAGGATTCACGAATTTGACCATTAGCCGAGACCTCTACACACAATTGACCGTAGAGGCAAGGGAGCACGGCTCCATGGGTATTCCGAATTATCTCATATGGCTTCTCTCGGGGAGTCCGGGAAAAATCGGTGGTAGTACCGTACTACGGACAGAAGGAGTTCAAAGTGCGACCCAAATATCGCAAACAGAACGTGGCGGGCCGGGTGGGATTCGAACCCACGATTTGCGGCTCCGCAGGCCGCCGTCTTGGTCCTGGCTCGACTACCGGCCCCGGGCACCTCAACCAAATCATCTGCTTATAACGCGTTCAGATGAAAGACAGATCGCGCCTGACATCGTGGGTGGAACAGTTAATAGCTAATCGAGCTTTGTATTTGCGCCATGCCCGACCAAACGAACAGCTGGAAGATCAGGGTGAAGAAGGGGAACTCCGAGGTGGAAGTCGCAGGTCCATCCCCCGAAATCGTTCAGAAGATGTTCGAAGATCTTGTCAAGAAGTACATGACGAAGCTCGCCTCGTCCCGGTAACCCTCAACTAACGTGGATCCGATCGCCCGGTCCGAGTCTGATCATCGGACTGATGCTCTCTAGTGATACGGTATGCGAAAGAACATTCTTGTGGCGGGAATCACCTTGCTTGCACTGGCACTTCTCTTCGGAGTCTCCTATCCCGCCGGTCTACTCTTCAGCGTACCAATATCGGTCCTCAACATTATTCTTGGGTTAATCACCAGAACGCCTCCCGGGTTTGAAATTCAGCCAGAATCCAACAACATCAGATTAGTGATTGACAGGGGAGTTGTCCGGGCTAGTATTTACCAGCTCGTCTTCTTGAATTCCAAGCTCATCTTCAAACGGCTGAGTTCAGTCATGGTGACTGTCATTCTCGCCTTCATCCTTGCCGTGGTTGGGCTGGAGGTTCTTGGAATTGTCGGAGCTTTAATGGGAGGAATCGCTGGGTTCTCTCTCCAAGAGTTTCTCACACAGAGAATCCGAAACAAGATTGGGACAGAAATGCAGTTGACCTCGCTTGGAAAGAACGACATCGAAATCGATTACAACGATTTACTGGAGGTTAGACTGGCGAAGAGCCGACTCTATTTGATATCCGAAAACAATACCCTTTCGGCTAGCTTCCCCAAGGGATACTCAAGAAAAATAAAGCCGATGCTAGCGGATCTTTTCGAGACGAAATTCACGGATGAGGAGTCACTCAGGGCGGCCGAGGCTGCGGAGAAAGAGAATGAAGAGCGCCAGCATTCCCGTGGCGACCGTGGCAAGCTCTCCCGCCGCTAAAACCCTGTTAGGTTCTATGAACAACGCTCCTCGCCCGGTGGTTTCGACATAGAACGCCCAGGCCATGAATATCATGCTCGCCAGACCAGTAGCCAAGGAATAGATCCATAAGCCGCTCCAGAAGAACTTCTCGCGGGACGAGGCCAAGATAGCTCTCATAGTGCTCATCTGCATAATTAAGATCGCGATGTGCGAAAACTCCACATCAAACTCAACTCGATGATACACAATCTACTTTCGTCGTCGAAAGGCTCTCACAAGGTTCTTGGTACCTTTAACACGCCAGAGTTGCAAGCCACCAATAGTCAGAGCGCCCAGAGCCGCGACCATCTGAGAAATGATAAACCGGGTCGCGCCATCAATCTGTGAGACATTGAACGCCCAATTATAGAACGATTCCGCGGTTGGCTTGAACGCTTGGACAGACGCGACCGCATTCACAAACCAGTTTGCCTCGACAATGTATGGGGCGAAAAGGATGATCGAAAACGGAGCCAGTACCAGGGCTGCTGTTCTGATCATCCTAAGAGGATAGAGTATTCTTCGAACCTGCTTGTCAGGTCCAGCTTTGACGTAGGCTGTGCTTTCAAATACGTTCATCCAGAGAGTGACCACGACCAGAGCGTTTCCAAGCGCTAGAGATAGCGCGATAGAAATAGGCAGATTCCAAGAACCGATGGGTATAGACACGGTCTTGTCAACGAAACCAGTGTTCAAAGCGTTGTAGAAGAAGAGAAGCTCCAGGCTTACGCAAATCGCAGCGAAAATGATGGCCGGAATCCAGCCGCGAAGAACCTCCCATCGCAAGAAGAGTCTATGGTATTGCTCCGACAATTTCCTTTTCCCGGCGCGTCCTTTTGAGCCGTTCTCGGCCTTGTTAAAAAACCAATGGACCCTGTAACCGAATGGTTTCTCTCGGAGTTACGGGACCTTAGTCTATTCCTCGAACAGCCCTGACTCTCCGGAACGCGATTCTATGGTCGCGCGCTAAGTGTTAGAGTCGAAACTCACAGGGGATCGACACTTTAGTTGAAAAAACGGATCGGAGTACTAGCCGTCCTCATGATGACAGCGATCGCTTTGCTAGTCCCTCCAGCCTACCCTGCCACTATGAATCCTCAAGAGAACGTGAATCTCTACACCGGTAACAAGCTCATAATCGATTCAAACCAGGCATCGATAAAGTCCGTTGTTGTTCGAGGAAACCTTACCGCAGCCACGCTCTCGAATAACGTGTATCCATCGAAAAACTTCACGTTGACAACCAATTCGACTCAGCTGTATACGGTCGACGTCTTGCTCTCATACCAATCGCCCTACACGTCAGAGATAGTTATCAGCGATCCCTCGTCAGGGTCCAAGACCCAATACACATCCTACTTCGTCTCCGGCGGAGACCTGAACCTCACGGTTTTCGCCTCGTTCCAAGCCTCTCCCTCATCCGGACCCACTGTTCCTCTGGGCTGGTCATCTTTCTACGGCTGGGTATCCGAGTTCGGGGGGGCCTTTCCCTTCTGGATCAAGATCCTGTACGGAGTACTCGGGGCCCAGTTCGCCTTTGTCGGGTACCGGTGGATAAAATTCGAGGATGAGCGCAGGAGGATTGAAGGACACCTACCTCCATTGGACCGGGGAAACAAGGCGTACCTTTGGACCGAGGTGGTTTTCCGCACCCTCATCGCCGGCTTTGCCATCAGTCTAGCTATAATGATCGGCGAGGTCTTAGTCCTCCTAATTGCACAGTACCTTTTCTTCGTCAACCTAACCCTGGTGTCGCTTGTCGATTTCTTCTCAATATTTTTCGTTGCAGCTCTAGGCACCCTAGTTTACCTCGCGCGAGAGGGCCTCGACCGTATCTTCGATCTAAAACCGATGATGGAGGACTGATCCGTGGCATCTAAGATAAGAGTCGCATCAAACGATGATCAACTGTCCGAATTCCTCTTCGGATCCGTAAGGCCCTGGTGGGACAAGCAGCCATGGTTCAGACGACTATTCTTAATTCCTCTCAAATCGGTCGACAAGTCCTACTCCAGATGGAGCAAGGCCAGGGTCTCTCCTAGAAGATTCCGGAAGATCCAAGAACGCTTGGATAGAGAATATCCGCCAGAGAAATTCTCACCCGCAAATCTGATCGGCCGAGACAAGGAATTCAACATTCTCATGGACTCCTTCAGACTCCACGTTCTCCGACACCCGATGCTTGCAAAATACTTCGGGCGCGACGAGCTTCCGAAGGCCATCTGTCTCGCCGGCGATAGCGGAACTGGGAAGACGTTTCTGACCATGGTCTCGTTGAGACAGATGCTCATGGAGGGCTACCGGAGCGGTGTGTTAGTTACACCTGTCATCTTGAAAGGATCGGATGTCTACTCGGAATTCTACGGAAAAAGCACTCGGCAACTCGGTAGATTCCTAGACTACGCAAGCTCCGTCCCATCGGTCGTCTATATCGACGAGTTCCAGAGCTTCGGCAGAAAAGTGAGAGGGGAAACTGGTGCTGAGATAGAGGATACAAGACTGCAGGACGAGCTGAATCGTTGGCTAGACAAGATTGTAAGTGGAAAGACCCGGACACTCGTAGTCGTCGCAACTAATGCTTACGAGAAGATCAGAGAGGACATACGAAGACGACTGACAAAGGTTAGCCTCAACGACGGAGTAACACGAGAGATGCTTCTCGCCGTTGTCGAAGACTCGATAAAACGAGAGGCTTGGCTGGGCTTGAAAGCGGAAGATCTTCTCGACTTGATGGAGAGAGAGGTCACCATGAGACGTAGAGCCTCCCTCACGCCCAGCGACATCCAAGAGATTTTCCGCGAAGTCAGAAAATCCAAAGAAGCACCCCTAAGAGAGAAATTCAGAGACAATCGCAATCTCTCCCTATCCATTGAGAGACCAAAAATATCAGTGAAGATAGATGACTTTGTAATTGCTGCGAGGAACATCAAGCTCTACTCGGAACAAGAGAAATCCCAGGAAGTGACAGACGCAGTCTATGTGAGCAAACCCAAAGTGAACCGGGAAGACGTCGGAGGTTTGCACGATGTTAAGAACAAGATTCTGAACCACATCGCACTCGCTTTCAATCCTTCAATGGCGGAGCTAGGACACCAGTCCAACCCCAGATTCTTCCTACTTGGCCCACCGGGCACCGGCAAGACACTCCTCGCCATGGTAGCAGCCGCAGAGAACAATGTCGGCTTCATTAAAGTCAGAGGCGGCGAGCTCATGAGCGGAGCGAACTACATGGGTGACCCTGAAAAAAGGGTCAAAGACCTATTCTCGCTCGTCCGCCAAAAGAGCCCCTGCATACTACTACTGGACGAGGCGGACGCGATCTTCTGGGGAGGAGATCCCTCGAGCAACAAGATCCTCGCCCAAGTAAAAGCGGAGCTGAGCGAGCTGAGACCAGAGGACAGAGTAGTTGTCATCGCAACCTCGAACAAAGAACAATTGATCGACCAGGCAACACGTGATAGATTCGAGCCTAACATCTACTACGTTCACCCGCCGCAAAACGATACCGAGTGGAATGAAGTCGTTGGAATTCACCTAAGAAAATTCGGCACATACCTGCACCCGGAAGTGGACGCAGGCAAGATCACGAAGATGTTCCGGCGACAGCGAATTCTTAGCCCAAGAGGCGCAGCAGAGACAGTGTCCGAAGCCCACCGCATGTGGGCATCAGAAGTCGCCGCAGCCCGCGAGGTCACACAGGCCAAGGGCCAAGAGACATCGCTTCAGGCTGTTACGCTCAAGTACCAAGATGATCTCGAACGCCTGGACCAGTTGCTAGCAATTTACAAAAACGAGGGAAGCACGCTCACCCCCGACCAGGTCAACCAAGACAACTACAAGATACGACTCTTCCACTTCCAACGGGCCATCTCAAGCCTTGAGTCTCTAGAGGACAAGGAACACCGAGAAATCGCTGAGGCACTGATTTTATCTCAAGTAATACCTGGAGTAACCTATGGTCTCTACACGAGTGATAGAGGAAGCGGGGGCATCCTAACTATCCAGTGTACCGTCAGACCCATCAATCCTGGAGAGAGACACGTATCCGTTACCGGCCAGGCAAGCTCGATGATGATGGGACAAAGCTTTGTGCCCGATGATTCCGTCATTCAAAGCGCTACCAACGCTGTCGAAGCGGTCAGGTCCTGGTTGTGGTTGAAGGCTCGAGCGAACCTGACCAGGTTCCATGTCGCGTTTCAGATCCGTTCCATTCTCGAAGGAGCACCCGGTCAGGGAGTATCAGGTCCAAGCGCCGGTTATGCTCTGCTGAACGCGCTAGTCTCAGAATTGTCAGGAATCCCGATCCCGCAGTCCAGAGTGATGACCGGTACAATAGGACTGAAGATGGACGTCGGACCCGTCGGGGGGCTCGGAGGGAGAGGAAGAGAAGCCGGGAAGCTAGTGGGCATTCTCAAAGCCGAGAAGATCAAAGTCACTGACCTACTGGTGCCAGAGTCCAACTTCAAGAACGCTTCCGACGAGATGAAAATGATTCAAGATGAGGGAATCATCGTTCATCCTATCGCTAACGCACCGGACGGCTGGCCTATACTCTTCTCGACGAACGCCGAGGACCTTGCGAAAAAGATTCGCCAATCTCTTATCGAGAGAGAGTCCGTAGTGGATATGGGACCAAGTTCATCACGACCCATTGGAAGCTCAGGAGCCTAATTCTGCCACAAGAAAAGGGTCTGCGAGAAGGATCAACTACGCCCAACATTGAAACCGTGGAGAAGCCCATCCTTCTGAGTCTGGACGGTAGAGGATTCCACGTACTTCGATACTCGGCCATTCCCGAGGAGGAAATGACTAGGTTGAGCTTCGAACTTGTGGACCCGAACAGCGGTGAGGGAGCATCCGCTGAGGCTGTCGTCGATCCCAAACTAGTCGAAGACCTAAACTTCTACCGATCACAGGGGCCAACAAGCAAGGCATTCCTGATCTGGATCGATACTGTTAAGGGCGAAGTCAGTTGGCAGCTTCGAAAGATACGGGAATTCGGCCTTGGATGATATTGTGTGGCTAGGCCCTTTAATTAGGGAAGCCGTGGCGACGTTGCGACCAGCCATGAAGTCCGCCAAGAGCACCGCCGCGATCAGCTCGAAGTCCAAGGGATTCACCGACGAGGAAAAGGCCGCGATGAAGGAGTATCTCCAAGAGCGACAAGGAGTACATCCAAAGGTAGGCGCTGATGGAGAGATGCTCGTCCTAGAAAAAATCGCGAAGATGTCGGAACCCGACCGCTCGATGGCCAAGCGGGTTCACGCTGTCATCAGAGCCGCCGCGCCTGTCCTTTCTCCGAGACTCTGGTACGGCATGCCCGCGTATGCCTTACCTGGCAAGGACGGCAAAGTCGTCTGCTTCTTCCAAGATGCTGCGAAGTTCAAGGTTAGGTATGCGACGCTGGGATTCAGTGACAAGGCAAAACTCGACGA
>WNGD01003762.1_pt1 | contig 18605 bp, 15 predicted proteins | sample 5400671 | NCBI WGS metagenome assembly WNGD01 (sample SAMN13153369, study PRJNA577476) | soil metagenome | isolation source: 40 cm soil or saprolite under grassland replicate 2 | place: USA:California | collected 2016-06-15
CGCGCTGCGAGGCGAGCCGTTCGACGTCGCTGCGGTTCGCTCTGCCATGGCCGACACCCGGGCCGCTCGCCAGGCACTCGATCTTGCGCTTCACGCGGTGATCTCGACCGCGGCCACCCAGATGTCGCCCGCCGGACGCAACAGCCTCGCCAATTGGTCGCCGCCGCACGGCGGCCCTCCCCCGAAGTAACGCGGCCGCGAAAGAGCGAGGATGCAGCAACGGGCGCAGATGCCGTCGGCGCGGGAAAGCCCGCAAAGCCGCGCGCGATCGTTCGCGACGGTCGCGGTCGGATTTGGCTTGCTCCATGGGCTCGGCGCCTGCGTGCTCAACGACAGGCTCGATCCCGCGCTGGAGGTGCCGAAGAATTATCGCACCGCGCATCTCACATCCCAGGCCGCGGTGCCGCCGCTCGAATGGTGGCGGGGATTTCGCTCGGCCGAGCTTACCGATCTGATGGAGCAGGCTGCGGCGGCGAATTTCGACATCGCGGCCGCGGTCGCGCGGATCGTGGAGGCGGATGCGCAGGCGCGCATCGCCGGCGCTGCGCTGCTGCCGAGCATCAACGCCACCGCGAGCGCACAGCGTTCGAAGTCGTCGAGAGCGGTGTTCGGCGGCGGCGCGGGCGGCGTCGGCTCGAGTGGCGGCGGCGGGACCGGCGGCACGGGGGGCGGTGCGACCGGCGCAGCCTCGGGCGGCGGCGGCGCGCGCTCGATCTATACCGTGGCGCTGAACGCCAGCTATCAGCTCGATTTCTGGGGAAAGGTGCGAGCGCAGATTCGCGCCGCGGATTATTCCGCGCTCGCCAGCCGCTTCGATCGCGAAGTGGTCGCCCTCAGCGCCATGGTCAGCGTCGCCAACACGTATTTCCTGGTGCTCGAGGGCCAGGATCGTCTGCGCGTGGCCCGCGAGAATCTCGCGAGCTCGGAACGCATCCTCAAACTGATCCAGGATCGGTTCAACAACGGCACCGCTTCGGCGCTCGAAGTGGCCCAGCAGGCCAGCCTCGCCGCAATTCAACGCGCCGCGATCCCGCCGCTCGTCGAGCAGATCGATCAGAACAAGGCGACGCTCGCGCTCCTCGCCGGCCGCGCCCCGGAGAACCTCGGCGTTCGCGGCGGCAGCATGTTCCGCCTGGGCATTCCCCGCGTGTCGCCGGGGCTGCCGTCCGAACTGCTCACGCAGCGGCCCGACATCCGCGAGGCCGAGCTCAAGCTCGCCAGCGCCGACGCCAATGTCTACGCGGCGCGCGCGGCATTCCTGCCCAGCATCCAGCTGACCGGCCAGGGAGGTTTCGAGAGCGCGGCGCTGCGCACCCTGTTCGGGCCGAGCGCGCTGTTCTACACGGTCGCCGCGAGTCTCACGCAGCCGATCTTCCAGGGCGGGCTGTTGCTGGGCCAGCTCGATCTGCAGAAAGGCATGCGCGAAGAGCTGCTGCAGGATTATCGCAAAGCGGTGATCTCGGCCTTTACCGACGTCGAGCGGGCGCTCGTCGCCGTGCAGCAGACGACGCGACAGGAGGCGCTGCAGCGCCAAGCCGTCGCGGAGTCGCGCAAAGCCTTCGAGCTTTCCGAGGAGCGGCTGCGAGCCGGCACCATCGATCTCACCACGGTACTGCAGACCGAGCAGACCCTGTTCCAGCAGGAGGACGCGTTGGCGCAAGTGCGCTTCGCGCGGCTCCAAGCGATCGTCGCACTGTTCCAGGCACTCGGCGGCGGCTGGTTCCTGGACCGCGAACCGCTCGCCCGGCCCCTCGATGCCGGACCAAACTCTAAAAGTTGACGGGGCGCGTACATAGCTAGGACCAATGGCAGGTTTTCGCAGATTTCTGACCATCGTCGTCGCCGGCGCCGTGCTCATCGTCGTGGCGATGGTGATGTTCGGGCCTTCTTCGTCGCAGCGCCAGCGCACCGCCGCACGCTTCGGCAATCCGGACGGTCCGGTGCCCGTGCTCGCGGCCGAGGCCCGCATTGCCGACGTGCCCGTCTATCTCGACGGTGTCGGCACCACGCGCGCGCTCAACATGGTCACGATCCACAGCCAGGTCGACGGCACGCTGATCAGCGTCAATTTCCGCGAGGGCCAGGACGTGAAGACGGGCGACGTCCTGGCGCGCATCGATTCCACCACCTATCAGGCGCAGCTCGATCAGGCACTCGCCAAGAAGGCGCTCGACGAGGCGCAGCTCGCCAATGTCAGGCTCGACCTCGAGCGCTACAGCAATCTGCTCAAGACCAACGCGGTCAACCGGCAGCAGGTCGACACCACGCGCGCGCTGGTGGCGCAGCTGGAAGCGCAGGTCAGGCTCGACCAGGGCGCGATCGACAACGCCCGTGCCTATGTCAATTACTGCACGATCGTGGCGCCGATCAGCGCCCGCGTCGGCATTCGCCTGGTCGATCAAGGCAATCTCGTGCACGCGTCGGATCCGACCGGCATCGCCGTGCTGACCCAGATTCAGCCGATCTCGGTGCTGTTCACCCTGCCGCAGCAGCAGCTCGGTCAAGTCAACAAGGCATTCGCAAAGGCGCCGCTCAGCGTCGAAGCGACGGAATCCGACAGCAAGCAGGTGCTCGACCGCGGCACGCTGCAGGTCGTGAACAATCAGGTCGATCAGACGACCGGCACCGTGCAGCTCAAGGCCGAATTTCCCAATGCCGATTTGCAGCTCTGGCCGGGTCAGTTCGTCAACGTCCGGCTTTTGATCGACACCCTGCGCCAGGTCGTGGTGGTGCCCACCGCCGCCGTGCAGCGCGGCCCGAACGGCACCTTCGTTTATTTGCTGCAGCCCGACAGCACCGTGTCGGTCCGCCTCGTCGGAGTCAGCCAGCAGGATGAGAGCCAGACGGTGATCGCCAACGGGCTCCAGGCCAAGGATCGCGTCGTCACCTCGGGCTTCGCGCAGCTTGCCGACGGCCGCAAGGTGGCGGTCAGCGGCGCCCCGGGCGCGCCCGGCGCGATGCCGAGCCCGGGCAATCCGGGCGATCCCGGCGCACGCCCGCCGCGGAGGGAACGGGGCGCAGGCAAGACATCCGAGGCGACCGGGACGCCGCCGAGCACCTCGCCATGAACGTCTCCGCCAGCGTATCGGCGCCTTTCATCCGCCGCCCGATCGCGACTTCGCTGCTGGGCGTCGGGGTGCTGCTCGGCGGCGTGCTGGGCTATTGGCTGCTGCCGGTCTCCGCGCTGCCGCAGGTCGATTTCCCGACCATCCAGGTCACGACGCAGCTGCCGGGCGCCAATCCCGACACCACGGCCTCGCTGGTAACGGCGCCGCTCGAACGCCAGTTCGGCCAGATCCCGGCGCTCACCACGATGACCTCGTCGAGCTCCTACGGCATCAGCCAGATCACGCTGCAGTTCGAGCTCAACCGCGACATCGATGCCGCCGCCCAGGACGTGCAATCCGCGATCAATGCTGCGGGATCGACGCTGCCGCGCAACCTGCCCTATCCGCCGACCTACTCCAAGGTGAACCCCGCCGACGTGCCGATCGTCACCTTGGCGCTGACCTCGGACACGGTCTCGCTGCGGCAATTGAGCGACATCGCCGACACGCTGCTGGCGCAGCGCCTGAGCGAAGTGACCGGCGTCGGCCATGTCTCGGTCGAAGGCGGCATCCGCCCTGCGGTGCGCATCCAGGCGGATCTGGCGCGGCTCGCCGCCTACGGCATCGGCCTCGAGGACCTCCGCTTCGCGATTGCCAATGCCAACGTCGCAGGCCCCAAGGGATCGTTCGACGGCGCGCACCAGTCCTACACCATTGCGACCAACGATCAGATCGCGGCCGCCGAGGCCTACCGCTCCGTCGTGGTGACCTGGCGCAACAGCGCGCCGGTGCTGCTGAGCGACGTCGCCGACGTGCTCGACGGGCTGGAGAACACCAAGGTCGGAGGCTGGTACGCGGGCGCGCCCGCCGTGATCGTCGACGTGCAGCGGCAGCCCGGCGCCAACGTCATCGAGACCGTGGGGCGCGTGCGGGCCGAGCTGCCGAAGCTGCAGCGCGCCATGCCGGCCGACGCCAGGCTCACCGTGGTGAGCGATCGCACCAACACCATCCGCGCCTCGGTGCGCGACGTGCAATTCACGCTGATCCTCGCGGTCGCGCTGGTCGTGCTGGTGGTGCTCATCTTCCTGCGCACCATCCGCGCCACCTTCATCGCCGGCGTCGCTCTGCCGCTCTCGCTGGTCGCCACCTTCGGGGTGATGTGGTTCTGCGGCTTCAGCCTCGACAACCTCTCGCTGATGGCGCTCACGATCGGCACCGGCTTCGTCATCGACGATGCCATCGTCATGATCGAGAACATCGTGCGCCACATGGAGGACGGCGAGGCGCCGCTCGGAGCGGCGCTCAACGGCGCGCGCGAGATCGGCTTCACGGTGATCTCGCTGACCGTCTCCCTGATCGCGGTGTTCATTCCGCTGCTGTTCATGACCGGGCTCGTCGGCCGCATGTTCCGCGAGTTCGCGTTGACCTTGACCATCGCGGTCGTGGTCTCGGCGATCGTCTCGCTCACGCTGACCCCGATGATGTGCAGCCGGCTGCTCCGCCCGGCCCAGGAAGGCGCCGGCAGCCCGCTCACCCGGGGTTTCAACCGCGCCGTGGAATGGAGCGTCGAGACCTACCGCACCTCGCTCGAATGGGTGCTGCGCCACCAGGGACTCATGCTGGCAACGACGCTCGTCACGCTGGCGGCGACGATCGTTCTCTACATCATCGTGCCCAAAGGGTTTCTGCCGCTGCAGGACACCGGGCTGATCACGGCGGTGACCGAGGCCGGCCCGGAGGTGTCGTTTGCCGAGATGCGGCGGCTGCAGGGGGACGTCGTCGCGGCGATCCGCCGGGATCCCGACGTGACCGGTGTCGTCTCGGTGATCGGCGTGAGCCCGCTCAATCTCACGCCCAATGCCGGGCACCTGGCGATCACGCTCAAAGCCCGCGACGCCCGCCACGCCGTGGTCGCCGAGATCGTCGAGCGCCTGAAGGATCAAGTCGCGCCGATCCCCGGCATGGTGGTGTATTTCCAGCCGGTCCAGGACATCCAGATCAGCACGCGCGCGAGCCGCGCCCAATATCAATACACGCTGACCGGCACCGACGCCCCGGCGGTGTCGGACTGGTCGGTCAAACTCGCCGACCGGCTGCGCGCGGAGGCGGCACTGCGCGAGGTCGCCTCCGAAGCGCAGGAGGGGGGCCTGCGCACCTACATCAACGTCGATCGGGAAAAGGCCGGCCGGCTCGGCATCTCGATGCAGGTGATCAACGACACGCTCAACGACGCGTTCGCCCAGCGCCAGATCTCGACGATCTACGCCCAGGCCAACCAGTATCGGGTGATCCTCGAGGCGATGCCGCAGTATCAGCAGGATCCGAGCTCGCTGTCGAAGCTGTTCGTCTCATCGACCAACGGCGCGCAGGTCCCGGTCAGCGCCTTCACCGGCATGCAGCGCACGATCGCGCCGCTCACCATCAGCCATCAGGCGCAATTTCCGGCGGTCACGATCAGCTTCAATCTCGCGCCCGACGCCGCGCTGAGCGACGCGGTCGCGGCGATCGCCAAAGCGGAGCGCGACATCGGCATGCCGGCTTCGATCGTCGGCGGCTATTCGGGCGATGCCGCGGAGTTCGGCCGCTCGCTCGCCGGCGAACCGTGGCTGATTCTCGCCGCGGCGGTGGCGATCTACATCGTGCTGGGCGTGCTCTATGAGAGCTTCATCCATCCGCTCACCATTCTGTCCACCTTGCCGTCCGCCGGCGTCGGCGCGCTGCTCGCGCTGATGCTCACGCGCCAGGACCTCTCGGTGGTGGCACTGATCGGCATCGTGCTGCTGATGGGGATCGTGAAGAAGAACGCCATCATGATGATCGATTTCGCGCTGGAGGCCGAGCGCAAGGACGGGCTCTCCCCGCGCGATTCGATCGTCAAGGCTTCCATGCTGCGCTTCCGGCCGATCATGATGACGACGCTGGCCGCATTGTTCGGCGCGCTGCCGCTCGCGCTCGAGCACGGCACCGGATCGGAGCTGCGCTTTCCGCTCGGCGTCACCATCATCGGCGGCTTGCTGCTGAGCCAGTTGCTCACGCTCTACACGACGCCCGTGATCTATCTCTACATGGAACGCCTGCGCGCGCGGCTGGTGCGCGCCGTCGCCCCGGCTTCGCTGCCGGCCGGCGAACTCGCGCCGCCCGCGATCACCCAGCGAGCCGCCGAATGAGCGCGCGTTGTTCGATGATCGGCGGGTGTTACTTGATTCAGATTCAGGCGCGCCGGCATCGCGCTTCCCCTCTCCCGCAAGCGGAGAGGGGAAGAGCGCGTGTGCTCGCATGCGTGCGGCGGCTTGAGCGATGAATTTCTCCTACCCGTTCATCCGCCGGCCGGTGGGCACCACGCTGCTCGGGATCGGCCTGTTCCTTCTGGGCGTCGTCGCCTACGTGTTTCTTCCCGTCGCGAGCCTGCCGAGCATCGATTTTCCCACCATCCGCGTCAGTGCCAGCCGGCCCGGCGCGGATCCGGCCACCATGGCGGCGACGGTGGCGGCGCCGCTCGAGCGGCGCCTCGCCGAGATCGCCGGCGTCACCGAGATCACTTCGACCAGCGCGCTCGGCTCGACCAGCATCGCGGTCCAGTTCGATCTCTCGCGCAATATCGACGGGGCGGCGCGCGACGTGCAGGCGGCGCTCAATGCGGCGGCAAGCGACCTGCCGACCGACCTGCCGATGGTGCCGAATTTCCGCAAGGCCAATCCGGCCGCGGCCCCGATCCTGATCCTGGCGCTGACCTCGAAGACCATCGCGCCGAGCGCGCTCTACGATGTCGCCGATACCGTCATCGCCCAGCGCATCTCCCAGGTCGACGGCGTCGCCGAGGTCGCCGTGACCGGCGCCCAGCAACCGGCGATCCGCGTGCGGGTCAACCCGGTGGCGCTCGCCTCGATCGGGCTCGGCATGGACGACGTGCGCGCCGCGATCATCAATGCCAATGCCGCGGGGCCGAACGGCGCCTTCGACGGGCCGCAGCAGGCGCAGACCATCGCCACCAACGACCAGCTGCGCAACGCCGCCGACTACGATCCGATCGTGGTGCGCACCATGAACGGCTCGGTGGTGCGGCTGTCCTCGATCGCGACGATCACGCCGGGCGTGCGCAACACGCTCTCGGCGGCGTGGTTCAACCGGCAGCCCTCGATCCTGCTCATCATCACCAAGCAGGCGCAGGCCAACGTCATCGACACCGTCGACCGCATCCACGAGGTGCTCGGCAACATCAAGCCCTGGATTCCCGCGGACCTGCAGATCTCGGTACTGTCCGACCGCACGACGACCATCCGCGCCAGCGTCCACGACATGCAGCTCACGTTGTGCGCGACCATCGCGCTGGTGATGCTGGTGGTGTTCTTGTTCCTGCGCCGCGCGACCCCGACGATCGCTGCCGGCGTCACCGTGCCACTGTCGCTCGCCGGCACCTGCGCGCTGATGTGGCTCGCCGGCTTCTCGATCGACAATCTCTCGCTGATGGCGCTCGCAGTCTCGGTCGGCTTCGTCGTCGACGACGCTATCGTCATGATCGAGAACGTGTTTCGCAATCTCGAGGCCGGGTCCTCGCCGCTGCGCGCCACCATCCAGGGCGCGCGCCAGATCGGATTCACCGTGATTTCGATCAGCGTCTCGTTGATGGCCGCCTTCATCCCGCTGCTGTTCATGGGCGGCATCGTCGGCCGGCTGTTCCGGGAGTTCTCGGTGACACTCGCGTTCGCGATCGCGGTGTCGACCGTGGTGTCGCTCTCGGTCACGCCGATGATCTGCGCGCATTTCGTGCGCGCGCCGCCGAGCCGGAGCGCGACCCGGCTCGATCGCGTCGTGAGCGCGGTGCTCGACTGGATGATCCGCAGCTATGCCGGCACGCTGCGCAATGTGCTGCGCCACCGCGCGCTCACCATGCTGGCAATGCTGCTGACCGTCGCGCTCACGGTCGTGCTCTATGTCAAGGTCCCGAAGGGCTATTTCCCGCAAGACGACACCGGGCTCGTGTTCGGCGGGACCGAAGCCTCGACCGACATCTCGTTCAAGGCGATGTCGGAGCTGCAGCAGCGCGCGGCCGCGATCGTCGAGGCGGATCCTGCCGTCGCCGCGGTCGCCTCCTCGGTCGGCGCCTCGAACTTCAACCCGTCGCTCAACCAGGGCCGGCTGTTCATCAGCCTGAAACCGCTCGCGGAACGCAAGATCACGACGGCGCGGGTGGTCGAGCGCCTGCGCGTCAAACTTGCCGCGGTGACCGGCCTGAAGGTGTTCATGGTGCCGTCGCAGGATCTGCGCGTGGGTGCCCGCCAGAGCAAGGCGCAATATCAGTTCACGCTGTGGGGCACCGACGTCGACGAGCTGCAGAACTGGTTGCCGAAGGTGCTGGAGGCGGTGCGCAAATTGCCCGATCTGACCGACGTCGCGACCGACCGCGAGCAAGGCGGGCTGCAGGCCGACGTGATCATCGACCGGCTCGCCGCCTCGCGGCTCTGCGTGAAAATTCAGGATATCGACAACGCGCTGAACAATTCCTTCGCGCAGCGGCAGATCTCGACCATCTACACCCAGCGCAATCAGTACCGGGTCATTCTCGAGATCGACCGGCAATTTCAGCGCGACCCGACCGATCTGAGCCGCATCTATGTCAAGGCGAGCGGCAGCTTTGCCGGCAACGCCCAGTGCGCCGGCGCGATCGCCAGCGCGCAGGCGACCAACGCCGCGACCGGGGTAATGGCCGGCGTCGCCCCCAACGAGGTGCCGCTGTCGGCGGTAGCGCGGTTCGGAAAATCGACCGCGCCGCTCGTCGTCAACCATCAGGGCCAATTCCCGTCGATCACCATCACCTACAATCTCAAGCCCGAGGCCTGGATCGAGGCGGCGACCGAGAGCATCCGGGAGACGATCGCGAATTTGCATCTGCCCGATACGATCCATCCCGAGCCGGCCGGCGACATCAAGGCGTTCGCGCAGACGATCGGCGCGCAGCCGATCCTGATCCTCGCGGCGCTGATCGCGGTCTATATCGTGCTCGGCGTGCTCTACGAGAGCCTCGCGCATCCGCTCACGATCATCTCCACGCTGCCCTCGGCGGGGCTCGGCGCGCTGCTCGCGCTCGCGCTCACCGGCAGCGAGCTGACCGTGATCGCCTTCATCGGCATCATTCTGTTGATCGGCATCGTCAAGAAGAACGGCATCATGCTGGTCGATTTCGCGCTCGACGCCGAGCGCCGGCGCGGCCTGTCTCCCGAGCAGGCGATCTTCGAGGCCTGCCTCGAGCGCTTCCGTCCGATTCTCATGACCACGATGGCGGCGCTGCTCGGCGCGGTGCCGCTCGCCATCGCCATCGGCCCGGGATCCGAGCTGCGCCGCCCGCTCGGCATCACCATCATCGGCGGGCTGTTGGTCTCCCAAGCGCTCACGCTCTACACCACGCCGGTGATCTATCTCTTGCTCGACCGCCTGCACCGGCGGCTGTGGGGCTCGCGCGAGGGCTCGATCGCCAAGGGCGCGGGACCAGGAGCGCGCGACCTGGGGCTCGGCGCGGCGGGCGAAGGCGCGGCAGAATAGGGCGCGTCCCCGGACGCGGCGCGACGCGCAGCGTTGCGCCGCAGATCCGGGGCCCAGCTTTGTCGATGATTTAGACCAGTCCTGGATCCCAGGTCTGCACCGCACCGCTAATGTGCTGCGGTGCGCCCGGGAAACGCAGCCGAGGGCTCGCGCTTTGCAAATCGTGGGGGCGCTTGCTATATGCGCCCCGTTCCCCGGTAGCTCAGTGGTAGAGCAAGCGGCTGTTAACCGCTGGGTCGCTGGTTCGAATCCGGCCCGGGGAGCCAGGTAAAACAAGACCTTGGCCGATCTGTCCCCCCTTGCTGCGGAAAATGCCGAAATCCGGATTTGGCCACGCCCGGGCCACAGCCTGAAAAACTCGCGGTCGTTAACCGTTCTGCCGGCGCGCACCATATGCCGGGCGCGCACCCGATTAGTCGACAGGCTTTCAAGAGGCGGCGGCGCCCTATTGTCGCCACATTTTTGCTAACGCACCGTAGATTCGCCATATTCTCCGCTGAGCCTGTTAGAACAGCTGTTTGGTTGCCTCTGGCTGTCCACAGCTTGTCCACAGGCACCAGCCGCCATGGTTGGTTCCGTGTGGAGACGATAAGTCCGATTGTCAGACCGGGGGATACCGCAAATAAGCTCACTGGCGAAGAGAAGAGGGCATTCATCAACAATGTATGTCCAACCAACACAGTTCGATGAAGCGCGAATAATCAGTGGGGAGTACGTATCATGGCCGAAGTGAGCCATCGCCGTAGCCTAGAAGAGATCAGGCGCACCGTGGAACAGTCCTTGCATTCGTTCGATGAGGGTGAAGCGGGAATAGACAAGCGGCCGCCTGCGAGTGAATATCATCCAAGCAGCATGGTCGATCCGGAAAATTCTGAATTCCGTCCCGGCGATCCAAAGCAAGAAACTCGCCAGCTGACCGGCGGTGCAGTGGCTGAGCGGATTGAAAGGATCGGCGAGGTCTCAGCACTGGCAATCATGGAAGCATGTGAAACAACGGCGACTGATATCGAACAGACGGGACAGGCAGCCGTAGATTTTGCTGCTGAAATCATGGACGAGGCCAAAGAACTGGCAGCGGGTTTGCGAGCAAAAGGGACCAAAATGACTGAGCATCTTAAGGAATTTGCCCAGCTTGCCAAGAAGGTCAGCATCACAATGCGAGATACGCGGAAAGAGGTGATAAACACGCCAGAAGCTGATGGGGCCTGATCCAAGAGCGCCAGGTCACCCAGTTCAAGCCGAAACAGCATGGCCGGTAACGGAAATCGGCCTAGTCGGGGGTTCAAGACTCAGCTTGGTGTATGTGCGTAGGAGTGGTTGCAATGCCGACTGGGGACGAATACCGAAGTCGAGCGAACGAATGCATAGCGGCAGCCGACAATGTGACGGAGCCAGAGCGCAAGGTTAGCCTTCTCGAACTCGCCCAACGCTGGCTGCGACTTGCGTTTCAAGTGGAACAGATTGGAGACCAGAAGCGGGCTTTACGGGCGATGTCTTGTTTGGTGATGATCAGCCGGAACAGCGCAGTCGCTAGCCAGGTGCCCCGAAGGATTTCCAGCCTGATCCCGGAACAGAGATTTCGACCGCTCATGATTTCGGCTCAGCTGTAGCGCCGGGCTGGCGAGTGCCGGTCCGGCGCTTGCATTTTGCGAAGGCGCGCCAAACCCTGCCACGCGAAATCCTTTAGCGTCCGCGTCTACCGATAGGTGGGTTGACACTCCAACTCATTGATATCAATTGGCGACAGCCCGGCCCCGGGAGCTGGCAAGAGCCGTGACCCGGTGCCAATGTCGCCTTGAACGCGGATCGCCGCCACACATGAGCCGAGCAGCGCGTTGAGTACATGCCTCGGGAAGATTCACCTGCTGAAGAATGAGTACACCATGAGCACTCCAGACCCCACCCGCATTCGTGCCGCCGAGAAGGCGTTCGAGCTTGCGATCCGATCCATGGGCCAGGCGCTGGTCGACGCATCCGACGCCGCCCATGAGATCGACGCGCTCGATCCGCCGAAAGACGACCAGGATGCCGATTACGATCGGCTGCTGTGGCTCGGCAAGATCACCGATGGGCTGGGCGTCCTGTGCACGCCGCGGCTGCGCATGCTCGCCGTCATCCTCGACGAGGTCGTCGCGCTCGAGGAATCCGGCGAGTCCGGCGACAAACGCCACACCGCGCATTGATACAGGATTCTCTTCCGCCTGCGCATTGACACACGATGCTCTTCGATCGAGTAGCCGCAGGCCGTGCGTGCTCGATGAGCGGGAAGATACCGCTGGTGATCCCGAGTATTCCCAACCCCGCGCGTCAGCGGTCCGGGATGGAACAACAGGAATGATTTCGATGCGCATCTGGGTAGCCGCTGCAGCCGTCGCTATGGTGCTTCTGATCGACTCTCATGGCCTCGCGCAAGCCGCGCCGTGGTGCGCGTGGTACACCGGCAACGATTACAGTTCCGATTGCTCGTTCTATACGTTGCAGCAATGTGTGGTGACCGTTCGCGGCGTCGGCGGCTATTGCGCCCCGAACGCCTACGCGGCACCCCTCCCCTACCCGCCACCGCCTTATCGCAAAAGGCCGCCGCGGAGACATTATTACTGAAATTCCGGTTCCGGCCTCAAGTAGAACCGCCGTCCCTATCCCGTCAGCGGCGCAAAGCCCCAGGAGAACAGCGGCCGGCCGCCGTCTTTCCCGATCGCCACCACCTCTTCGAGCCAGAAGCGCTCGTGCTCGCCGCCCGGATAGAGCAGGTGCACCGGGACCACCATGCCGTCCTCGAGCAGCCAGTCGCCGTTCGGCTTGCCGTCGGCCGTCGTTTGCTCGAGGTCCATGTGGGAGAGGCCGAGGCCGTGGAAGAAGATCACGGCGGCGGCCGGGTCCGGCACGCGCTCGCGGCGATAGATCTCGCGGCCTTTCGCCTGCAATTCGCTGATGCGCGCACCCGGCCGCATGGCGGACAGCAGCATCTCGGCGACGCGCGCGGTCGCATCGGCAAAGAGCTTCGCCGCGCCCTCGGGCTCGCCCTCCACCACCCAGGTCTTGCCGCCGTCCCAGCAATACAGATCGATGGTGCCGTGGCAGTCGAACATCACGTGGGTGCCGGGGTCGACCGTATCGTTCTCAAGGCCGGTGGCGAGGGTCAGCGCCGGATCGGCGCCGCGCGGATGGCCCCACACCATGGCGCCGGGATCGCGCACGAAGCCGCCGAGATCGGTGACCGCGCGCGCGTAGGCCTTGTTGAGGTCGCGCCAGGTCGCGCCTTTTTGCCACGCCGCCATGGTGCGCCGGATCGCCGCCTCGTTGAGCGCGGTCGCGCGCTCCAGCAGCCGCATCTCGGTCGCGGTCTTCACCGCGCGCGCGAACATCAGCGGGTCGTAGCCGTCGGCGACTTGCATGCCCTCGACCTCCAGGCGAAAGCCGAAGCCCATGTCGTCGAAGCCGACGCGTCCGTGATCGAGCGCGAGCTCCTCGAGCGCGCCGCGCGCCGCGCTCGTCATGTCGAAGGCGAAATTTTTGCGCGCGCCGGCGATCCACGAAACGGCCGCGGCATGCTTGGGGATGAAGCGGTCGATGTCGGTCTTCTTCGCGGGCAGGTCGAGCGGCATCATCACGGCGCGGAACGGGCGGATGTCCTCGACCCAGGTCGGCTGCATCAGGAACGTGGCGAGATAATAATCGGCCAGCACCAGGATCGGATGCTCGGGCGCGTGGCGCGAGAGGATGACCGCATAGGGTCGCGGCTCGTCGGACTTGTGGGCGACGCCGTTGAAGCCGGTCAGATAGAATACGTTCCAGGGCGCGGTCGCCACGATGCCGTCGAGGCCACGCGCCTTCATGGCATGGAGCAGGCGGTCGAGATTGCAGAAGCGCTTGGGCAGCGGCGCGCGCGCGAATTTCCCGGCTGACGGAGGGGGCGGTGCGTCCATCATGGCGATTTCCCTCATCGCGGCTCTACAATAGCCGAGACGTTGCGTTTTTTTGCCGGCTGGATTGGAATAAAGCCGGGAACGCGCGGTAGATGCTACGGGAGGCCGCGTTTTCCGCAAGGCACCAAGCGCGTCCTATCGCTCCCAGGCCGGGGCTTGCACGCGCACAGCACAGGGGGAAATCATGACGACTCGCAACGCTTTCGCCATCACCATCGCCGCCATGGCCGCGTCCGCGGTCGCGGTGCAGGTCCGCGCCGGAGGCGACAAGGTCGCCTTCCCGGAGAATTTCGCCAAGGGCGTGATGTACACGACGGTCGATCGCGCCGACAACAAGCAGTATCGCGAACTCTTCGTCACGCCGGCCGCGATCGAAGCCGCCAAGAAGGGCGAGCCGCTGCCGAGCGGCACAATCATCACCATCGTCCAATACAAGGCGCAGCTCGACGCCCAGGGCAATCCGGCCAAGGACGCCAACGGGCGCTTCGTCAAAAGCGACCTGATCGGCTACGGCGTGATGGAGAAGCGCACCGGTTGGGGCGCCGAATACCCGCCGGAGGTCCGCAACGGCGAATGGGAATATCAGGCCTTCACCGCCGAGAAGAAGGTCAACGAGAAAGCCAATCTGACGGGCTGCTTCCAGTGCCACAAGCCGCTGCCGTCGGGCCAGGATTTCGTGTTCTCGTACGAGAAGATGAAGACCGCGGCGAAATAGCCGGCGCGGGATCGCACGCGGGGCCTCACTTGCAGCCGGGACAGCGCGCGCAAATGCGGGTCTGTTCCGCGGCAAGCGCAGCCTTTTCGTCCGCGCATTGCTGGTACAAGGCGGCTTGAGACACCGAGCCCACGCCGGTGCATCTCCCGTTGAAGCGCGCGACGCGCGCTTCAAAATCCCGCGCCGTCTCCGCGCAAGTCTTTTCGGCTCTGACCGGTGGCTTGCCGTCTGCTCGCACCGCATCTCCATGCCGCTCTTGCTGTCGCAAATGATCTGGCCCACTCGGGAGCATGGCGACTGCGCCGACGCGCCCGTGGAACAAACGACGGCAAGCGATACAATGAAGACCATGCGAGCGATTTGCATGCCGCCCTCCCCGGCCAAAATGCTTCGATCGTTCACGGTGCACCTTTACGGCCCGGCCGGCAACGCGGATCGATTTTCGGCGTAACCGAATGTCCACCGCGCACCCTAATCCTCCGGGGTGTGGCGGCGCTGCTCGAGAATCTGCTCGCGCTCGACATCGGCGCAGGCGCGATACGCCATCGAATCCGACGTGATCCAAACACCGGCGCACCGGGCAAGCGCGATGATCCCGGCGCCGAGGTCCGTCGTCAGCAGCACAACGGCGGCCGCGATCGCGAGGGCGGCGAGCGCGGCGGCCCAGCCGGCAAGCTTGGGGGAGATCTTGGGAGTGGTCATGCCCCGCCCAGTATCCCTCTCCCCCTTCCTCCTCCGCAAGCGGGGAGGGAGACGGTCGTCGGGTTTCGGCGGGTCGTCAGGTCGGGATCATCACGCGCGCTTCTTGCGCCCGGCGCGGCTTTCGACCAGAGCCTTGGCGATGCGGAGCTGACCGCCGGCGCGGTCGAGCGCCTCCGCGGCTTCGGCGAGATCGCAGCCCTGCAGCACCAGCAGCGCGAGCTTCACGCTGCCGTGCGCCCGCGCGAGCGCATCGCGCACCTCGTCGCTGCCGCTGCACCAGCTTGTTGTTCACGGCCTGCACGTCGACCATCAGGCCCTCGTAGACCCGGCCGAGCAGGATCATCACCAGCGAAGAGAGCAAGTTGAGCGCGATGCGCTGCGCGGTGCCGGCCTTCATCCGGGTCGATCCGGCGATCGGCTCGGGCCCGGTATCGAGCCAGACCGGATGGTCGGATTCCGCGAGCAGCGGCGTGTCGCGATTGTTGGCGATCCCGATGGTCAGCGCGCCGCGGCGCTTCGCCTCGCGCAGGCACGCCAGCGTGAACGGCGTCGTGCCGCTGGCGGCGACCGCGATCAGCACGTCGTTGGCGCCGATCCCGGCTTCGCGGACGAGGTTCTCGGCGTGCTCGATCTCGTCCTCGGCGCCTTCGACCGAGTGCATCAGGGCTTCATGGCCGCCGGCGATGAACAGCAGCAGCCGGTTCTGCGGCCAGCTGAAGGTCGGCATCAGCTCGGCGCCGTCCTGCACCGCCAGCCGGCCCGAAGTCCCGGCCCCCGCGTAGATCAGCCGGCCGCCATCGCGCAGCCGCGGCTCGATCGCAAGCGCGGCGCCCTCGAGCGCCTGGCGCGCGGCACGCACCGCAGCGACCGCGGCGAACTGCCCCTCCACCATCGCATCGAGGATGTCGGAAGGGTCCCAGACGTCGATCCCGGAATACCGGGGGCTCAGGCGCTCCGTTTCCATGGGTTTGGCCCGTGCATTCTACCCCATCAGGAAACGGCGTTCGACCCATTTCGGCTCCTTGGGCGTTTAAGAGTTGATCGATCGACAAAAATGGGCGGTTCGCACGTGCAAACCGAGCTCCTCCTGGGCGTGGATGGCGGCGGCACCCGGTGCCGGGCGCGACTGAGCGATTCGTTCGGCTCGATCCTCGGCGAAGGCAGCGCCGGGCCGGCCAACATTCGCTTCGGCCTGGAACCGAGCTTCGCCGCGGTGCTCGAAGCCACCCTGCAGTGCCTCTACCAGTCCGGTCTCTCCTATGCGGACCTCGAACAGACGGTCGCGTGCCTGGCGCTCGCGGGCGCGACCGAGCCGACCGAGCTTGCCAGGGCGCGTGCCCACGCACTGCCGTTCCGCAGGGTCGTGTTCACGACCGACGCGCATGCCGCCTGTGTCGGCGCGCACGGCGGGCGCGACGGCGGCATCGTCATTGTCGGCACCGGCAGCGTCGGCTGGGCCATGGTGCGGGGGCGGCATCATCGCGTCGGCGGCTGGGGATTCCCGATCTCCGACGAGGGCAGCGGCGCCTGGCTCGGCTGCGAAGCCGTGCGCCGCGTGCTGTGGGCGCAGGACGGCCGCATCGGCTGGTCCGGCCTGCTGACCGCGCTGTTCGCCGAGTTCCAGTCCGACCCGCATGCCATCGTCCGCTGGGTCACGCACGCGCGGCCGGCGGATTTCGGCGTCTTTGCGCCGTTAATCATCGAGCACGCGTCGCGCGACGATCCGGTCGGACGCGAGCTGGTTTCGCGTGCGGCGCATCACATAGACGCCTTGGCGGCGCGCCTCGTGGCGTCCGGCGCGGGCCGGCTGTGCGTGGTCGGCGGGCTGGCGCCGCACATCGAGCCCTGGCTCGCGAGCGAAACCCGGCGTCACCTCGTCGCGGCGGAAGGCGACGCGCTGAGCGGCGCCTTGCAACTGGCGCAAGCCGAGGCATTCTCGATGCCCGAGCTGTTTGCGGCAGGCGAGCTCAGTCCCGGTGCTCCGGAACCTCTCTCCGACGAGGAGACGGAAGCCACGCTCTCGCCCGCCCGTGAGCGGGACAAATGACCGATCTCGACGTGCGCATGGCCGACGAGTTCCGGGAGGCGCCCTACGCGGTCGCCCTTCAGGCGGAGATGTTGTCGCGGCCATTGGCGGAGCTCGCTGCGCGATTGCAGCGCAGGCCGCCGCAGGTGGTCGTGACCTGCGCGCGCGGCAGCTCGGGCCATGCCGCCACCTTCGCCAAGTTTCTGATCGAGCGCCATTTCGGCATCCCGGTCGCGCCGGCGGCGCCCAGCATCGTCACCATCTACGGGCAGCGCCTGCAGCTCGAGAACCAGCTGTTTCTCGGCATCTCGCAATCGGGTCGAAGCGACGACCTGATCGAGCAGGCGGTCGCGGCGCGGCGGGCCGGTGCCCTGACGGTCGCGCTCGTCAATGCCACCGACAGCCCGCTGGCAGCGGCCTGCGAATTCGTGCTGCCGATCGCCGCGGGAGTGGAGCGCAGCGTCGCGGCGACGAAGACGTTCGTCGCCACGCTTGCGGCGCTGCTGCGATTGACGGCCGCGTGGTCGCAGGACGAACCGCTGCATGCCGCGCTCGCGCGGCTGCCGGATCGGCTCGCCGCCGCAGCCGAGCAAGACTGGAGCGCGGCCTTGCGCACTTTCGCCGACAACATCAGCTTGGTGACGATCGGGCGCGGCCCGACCTTGGCGATCGCGCGCGAGGCGGCCCTGAAGCTCAAAGAGGTCTGCAACCTCCACGCCGAAGCGTTCAGCGGCGCCGAATTTCTACACGGGCCGGTGGCGCTGGTCTCGCTGCGCTACCCGATCCTGCTGTTGATGCCGACGGATGCGGCCGCCGCAGGATTGCAGCGGCTGGCCGAGGACCTGCGTCAAAAGGGTGCGTCGGTGTTTTGCGCCGAGCCCGGCGAGCCGATCGCGGGACGGCTCCCCGCGCTTGCCGCCGACCATTCTGAGACCGATGCCGTCTGTCTGATCCAGAGCTTCTATGCGATGCTCGTCCGCCTGGCGCGCCTGCTCGGCACCGATCTCGACCGGCCCCGACATCTCGAGAAGATCACGCGCACGCGATGAGCGCAGCAAACCGACATGCGCTTGCCGCCGACAGCCTGTTCGACGGCGCATCGGTGCGGCAGGATTTCGCGGTCGTGATCGAAGGCGAACGCATCGCCGCGATCGTGCCCAGGGGCGAGCTGCCCAACGACCTCTCCGTTCGCCGACTCCCGGACGGCGCCTGGCTCGCGCCCGGGTTCATCGACGTCCAGGTGAACGGCGGCGGCGACGTCCTGTTCAACGACGAGCCGAGCCCAGAAGGGATCGCCGCCATCGCGGCCGCGCATCGACGGTACGGAACGACGGCGCTGCTGCCTACGCTCATCAGCGACACGCCGGAGAAGATGCGCAAAGCGCTCAGCGCCATTCAGGCGATGATCGGCCGCGACCCGAGCGTGCTCGGCATCCATTTCGAAGGGCCGTTCCTGTCGGCGGAAAAATCCGGTGTGCACGATCCGGCGATGATCCGCGCGCCAACACCCGCCGACGGCGCGCTGCTCACCGCGCTGCGCGGCGGCGTCACGCTGGTGACGCTCGCGCCCGAAGCGGTGCCGGCCGGCTTCGTCGGCGAGCTCGCGGCCGCCGGCGTGCGCGTCTCGCTTGGCCATTCCATGGCCACCTATG
>WNGD01002647.1_pt1 | contig 18599 bp, 11 predicted proteins | sample 5400671 | NCBI WGS metagenome assembly WNGD01 (sample SAMN13153369, study PRJNA577476) | soil metagenome | isolation source: 40 cm soil or saprolite under grassland replicate 2 | place: USA:California | collected 2016-06-15
TCGTGACGACAACAACGCCCCCACTCGGATCGAGGGAGTGCAGGTCAGAGCCCGCTAACGCATCGAACATGTCCATCAGTGCTTCTCCCCTAGCGATTGGCAAACCACACGGCGTAATCCTCTACCAGTTGTCGCGTCTGAGTATCCACCTCTGTGGCCTTCAGGTCATGCAAAGGGAGTTCATTGACTCCCTGTTTATGCTTCACCGCCACGATGGTGCCATAGGTCTCGTCCAGAAAGGTGATGGCCAGCACGCTCACCAGAGCGCCCTGACGAACCGGCCCGCGCTGATACTCTACCACGGTGGCGGCAAACGGGAAGACCAGGTGCTCCTCCAGGTAGGCATGCCAGGCCCGCAACACCGCCAACTCGTTGTGACCCGCTGCCCGGTTCACGATCGCTTGAATCCGCTTGCCTTGTTCTCTCCCGAGATAGAGCCAACTTGTTTGGGACTCAAGCTCTGCGGTGGCCGCAGCCACATCGTCCTCGGTGTCACGCGCTGCTGCCGATTCCACTTCTTCGGGCGACAGGTTCATCTCTGACCAGGACAGTCCCTCTTCTTCACTCCAGGCGAGAAAGGCTTCAGGCATGCTCCCCAGCGTGAGACTATCCCATCGGATCGTCAGGATCTGCGCCCCGTCAAGAATAGCGCTGATGCGTCCCTGCCACCCACCGATATCGCGACCCGTATCAGGGTCTTTGACGCCTGGTTTGACCACGACGCTCTCGCCGATAGCCCAATTGCTACGTTTCATCATTCTTCTCCCTGTTCAAACCTGCTCGTACCCCTCCATCATGCTCGGTGGTATGAGTGTTGCTCATACTGTCCTCCTTCCCTTTTTTGCAGAAACCTTCGTCTCATCTCTCACCCAACCTCCTGTCAGCTTGAACGTCACCACTTCCTTGAAATCATGCAGCGCCTCGAGCATCTCCTGCAAGCTCATGGGTTGCTGCGTTCCACGCTTCCACGCTGGCCTCTCCAACGTTCCGAGCACCAGGTAATCATTGCCAACGACTTCTGGCTTTTGCTCAGTGAAAAAGGAGGCAAGAAAGTGTTCCACATCATCTTGATGCGCAATCAGCAGATCACAATGAGGACAGTAGCGGCACGTCTTGTTGAGAGAGAAGAGGTTCATTGGGTCGACATGAATAACCAATGGCAGTTTTCTCTGGTGCATCTTGCTGTCACACTGTGGGCACTTCGTCCATCGCATGTCCTGATAAGGATTGAGAAAGAAGCGGTACTGCGGGGGCTGTTTGCCAAGTTGTATGGTGGTTTTCTTTTTTCGATTTGGCATCGCTTTGTTGCTATTCCTTGATAAAGATATTTGATTGCTTGATCTTGCTGTCCTTACATGGCTCTTCTATCTTGATCATCGCGCTAGAGTAGAACTCTCGAAGAGAGCTTCAGTATCTTGCTACAGCCCTCTTGTGTCTAACTCTTCTTTCAATGCACGTAAACTCTTATTGCTGTTTCGCAGATTCGTCACATAGGCATGCCACTGTGGCTGATGCCCTTGCTTTTGATAGAGCTGTTTGACCCGGGTCAAGTAGCCTGCCGCTTGCTGGTAATTTTCTCGCCCGCGTCCGGCAATGAGCCTTTCTACAACACGCTCATACAGCTGGATCGCCTCATCTGGATAGCGCTCCTCTGCCGCTTTTGCCACTTGAATGTGATAGTGACCTGGGGCGGATTGATAGCCATATCCAGAGAGCGACGTATTTGGCTGCTGTTCCATCTTTGCCAGAGCGGCTAATGCCTGGTCGACTTCTCCCTCATCCAGGGAGATACTGACCAGCGCGCCCCAATGACCTTGCTGCTCTAGCACCTGGATCAGCCGTGGTCGCAGGTCGGACCACACCCTTTCTGATTGTTCAGGTACCTGTGCCACTGATCGAACCGAGCGGTACGTGCCATCATCTGGGTGAGCCTGGAAGCGCGCACATTCCATTTCCAGGGCTTGCTTTGCCTTGCTATACAGTACATACTTTTCGCTCAGCCAGCGCCGGTAGGTGTCTAGAGTGTGCAAGCCTGTGAAATCTCGCGCTGTGCCTTGCAGAGCAGGCTCGATCTCGCCCAGCCTCGTTTCCACAAATGCCAATGCCTGTTCTCGCCACCCCTCGCCCAATTTCAGCAGTTGTTCTGCGAACCAGGTGACATCTCTGGACTCGGTCAAGTTGGCCTGGGCGACGTCCAGGGCTTCGTTTGTGCGGCCAAGTTGTAGGAACCGCTCCGCCAATTCCTTGTAGAGACCGGCATGGCGATACTCCTTGAGCACGTCTTCTTCGCTAGAGTGTTCTGCTTGTTTCAGCTTCACCACAAAATCGACAACGCTGCGGTTGTGCCACGTGCTTGAAGAATACTGCCCCGGCCTCATCTCCTCACGCAGCCAGGCCTCAACTCTCTTCCGTTCACGCGCAGTCGCGTTCCCCGCGATCGCTCCAGCAACATCCACCCCGATCCCGCCGTAATTGTCGCCAAATTTCCAGAGATCGAACAGCGTGGTCAGCAGTTCTTCGCGTTCTTCAGCATCAACTTGTTCCCGTTTTGGAAGGGTGGACTGAGCATTCAGGCACGCGACCAGGCCAGCGGCGCACACACCCAGAATCCAACTGACCTGACCCTCATCGTGTAACCCCTCATAGTGTATGACCGTTTCCTCGGCAATGGCGGCATACACGACCTGCGCATTGGCCCACTCGCCCGCTTCGGCAAAGCTCTTGCCGATGTCACACAGGCGGTCTAGCTCGGCGGCCACGCGACTGGCAGCGCCCCATCCTTCTCCCGCGTGATAGAACGCCGAGGCCACCTGGCTTTCAATAGAGGAGGGATGAACCGTGCGTTCTTTGCCTCTCCCTGGCCTGTTCTTCTCCTGCGCCGGGAGAGCCAGGGGAAGTTCTATGAGCAGTTCAACCATGGGTTCGATGTCAGGCTGCCGCTGCACCAGTTGTTCCAGAAGAGCCAGTAACTCCTCACGACTCTTCGCGCTCAATCGCCCCATGAGCCTCGAACGTACGACAAAGCGTTCCGGCTGATGGACCCAGGTGAGCAGCAAGGCCACCAGGTGCTTGCAGAAGCCTTCCCGTGGGCAACTACATTCAGCGGTAGCCCACTGGTGAGTACTTTTTTCACCTGCTGGCAGCAAGGTCGCCTCGACGCGGTATGGGTCGCCACTCGAACCGTGACAGAACGCCCTGAGCACTGACTCGCTCAGGATTGGCTCGACGAGAGCGTGATGAAGATAGTAGTCATATCCTTTTCGAAAGCTTGCATCATCAGTGCGAGCTTGAATATCGGCTTCTGACAGCGGCTTGTACTGCCCTTTCACATCCGTTCCAGTGTTGACCTTTGCCATAGTTGTTCCCTCCGTCCCATTTCTCTCTCACCTTATAAATAGGGGCCGTCATACTTTCATTGGTCGTTTCTCCTGGTCGCTCTCTGGTATCGATTGCTTGATATGTGTTTTCTCCGTCGTGCCCGGGATCTCGATTAAGTTATACATCAAGGCACAATGATCTGACAACGGCTCTACAGGTCTGAGGAGATGGTCATCAGAGAGACTTGCAACTGAACGCTTTGGGGGAGGCCAAATTCCATCTGCACATCATCCTATGGAGTATCTAACAATCCAGGTGGCCGCTCCTACAGATGGCTCTCTATGTTTATTAGAACACTCGTACCTCAGATTTCATTCCATTGTGGATATACTTTTCCTGGTCATTATGACATGTTGTCCAATCCCTACTTTGATAGATAGGTACTTAAGGGAGAGGTTTGCCCCCTTAAGTACCTGTCCATCAAACTGGGTATCGGACAAACAACCCTGATACCTTTTTAGTACACTCACTTTCTGCCGCTTATGCGGCGCACCATCTCGTTGCGCATGCCGTGGGAGTATGCGCTTTTTTGAGGACAAACGACCACAATTCATCGAGCTCCAGTGTGGTGGAAGAGCCATCCTCTGGGTCTGGGGTGAGCAGGGTGGTATGGAAGGGAGGAAGTTGAGCTCCTTTTTTTTGATCCAATTCGAGACGGTTGCGCAAGAGACCCCAAAGGTGCGAGTGAGGCCACGCAGGCTGCTTCGTTCTTGGTAGGCGTGCAGAATCTCCGCGCGGCGAGCTTCTGGATAGACATTGGAAGTCGGATTCTCACGGCTGCGACGTCCACAAGCCTAACAGCGATACTTCTGCTTGCCATTGGGGGCATGCCCATCGCGCACCAGCGCCTCGCTTCCACAGTGGGGACAGTGAAGGGTGATGGTTACCATTGAACGCTCCTCTTGTTGATTTGCTCCCTGATCGGCTTCTCCGTCTACCATATCCTTCTTACTTGCGCCACTACCGTTTGCTTCATCTAAGCATACCTCATGAGTGACATCCATGCCAAACCATCTTCTGAATTCTGACAGAACCACTCAAGCCATCTTCTCATAAGCAAACGGGCGGATTCACCAAAAGCGGCGGTGAACCGGTTTTAGATGAGGCAATGCGCATTTTCAAGCGGCGTTCTCCTTTAACGTAGAGACAAAGCTAGAGCGAGGTGAAAAATCTCGTAACCGTTGATGTCGTTATGTGCTCCAGCTGGCGGACCGCCATGATTGATAAATTGTTGACCGTCAACGTTGAGACATGTGATGCCCGTTAAGTTTCCCAAATCATAGGATCGCTCACCTGATAGCATATCGATGGCACGATAATGCATCTCTTCCAAGCCTTGGGCACCGTTGGCCCCAAGGGCACCAAAGAGGTTCTTTGATGGAGTATACATCTCTTCTGCTTCGTCTGCCTCTCCTTGCTCATAGCGTCGAGTTGGCCTTGCAAAGAACATACCAAGGGGATAGTAACCCTTATTGGCAGTGTCGTAGCGTGAGTAGACTACAATGATTGGATTGGCTACCACTCCTCGCTCCATGACGGAGGCGTAATATCCCGTTGCACCTGTTTCGACTGGGATAGCACTGCTGAAGGAAAACTGGCTGAATGCCCCTTGGAGCAATACGAGTGTATTAATGAATGGACGTTCTATGTCCTGAGAGATTGTTGCGGGATAAATCGCTGCTGTGACAAGTTTAGCTCCAAAGCTATGGCCTAGTAGGTGGATACGCACTTGCTGCTGGTGCTGGCGAAGAGCCTTCTTAACATCAACCAGGAAACGGTAAACGCCATTTTCGCCCACAATAGCAGCGCGGCCCTTCATTTTCCAAAAACTGGAGGCACCGAACAGCTTCTGTAGTACATCGCGGCCAGAAAAGCTTTCGTATCGCCCTGCTTCCTTTAGCTGATTCACGACGACTTCGACTGATACACTGCTGATATTTTGTTTTTCAAGCGGGTCGCTGTGCGGATCAGGAGTTTCGTACTTTTTTAGTATTCTGACGAATTCCCTAATTTCCTTGTCAGTGAGAGATTGTGGTTGGGCCATCAACGTATAAAGACGTATAAAGTCGCGGTCATAATCATCTCCGTAAATACCTTCTGGATCCATAACAGCTCGGTAATCAGCTACAAAGCGGTTTTGGTCCTTTTTGTTGGAGTCGGATATTCCTTCTGATTGAGGATGTGGGTCATCCCCCAACTCGAATTCACCAGTTCCACCGCCCGTTGCTGCCTCTCGGCTTGTGGGGACAGATGGAGTGGCAATGGGCTTCACAATCGTGTCATCCCATGCTTTGGAGGGCCAATAGATGCCCACAAACAGAGGGTTGTAGCCTGGGTCTTTGACTAGACGCTGCTGTGCTTCGCGCATACGAGCGATCCAGTTGTCATATGTTTGAGTGCCACTCTTCAGGTCATTGTTCCAGCCATAGGCAAAGATCCAGAGGTCGGTAACGGGCTTAGGGCTGCTTACTAATGCATCAATGATTGCTGTCTGCTGTGTGGCATCTTGAAGGTTGCCTCTGTCATCGAAAAAAAGTTTGAAATATTCTTCAGCCATGATTTGCTCCTCTTTTCTACTTTATCTTGCTTTCTCAAAGGTGTCGAATGCTGCTAGCATTGCCTCTGCCAGCTTTCGTCCTTTTGCCTGATCTGCTTCATCCGATTGCTGGTTAAGTTGAGGTAAAGACGACTCTAGAACAGCACGAACACCGGGAGTGCGGCTCTCAACGATTCTCGTAATCAAATCCGACTGTGTTTTTTGATGAGAGGGGCCTGTATACACGAGCCCCTCTGGGCGTTCTTGGAAGGCAAGCTGTGCGCCAACCAGCAATACATCCGCCCTCGTTCCTCGCAGTAGTACGTCCTCTTGTAAGAGGCTTTCGCAAACGAGCAAGGCTTCACGCTGCTTTTTCGTGGTCCAAGGAATATCATCGATGCCCTGAAATGATTTTCCACCGAGTGCGTCAAATGTACCTTCTAGCAATGCTGCCACGACCTTTGCGATATCTTGTTCGCACTCTGAAAGCACATAGTCTGAAATATGGTAGCTAGCAGGTTGATCGTGTACCGGGTCTCCGTATGCTTCATTCCAGCTTTTTTGTATCCGATTTGCATCTGCCACAAATACGCCGGTGGCGATGCTTTTTAATGCTGTGAGAGCAATGAGCATGCGAAGATGGTGAGGCGGATAGCGGTTATTTGTGTCTACAGTGTGTAGCACAGCGTTCGTTGATTGTGAGAGCAACAACGAAAGTGCGTCGACAAAAGCTGGTCCCAGGTGAAGTACGGCATATAAGTCAGCAAATACCTCGGCACTCCAGTGTAACCAATACGCCTTGAGCCGTGTGCCATCTAGGTCCGCGGCTCTAAGATTGCGTTCGATATTAGCAGTGAGGTTCAAGTCGGACTCAAGCAGATGAGCGGTTTCATGTGCCAGCAAAAGGGTTTCTGGTAAGAAGGTAGTTTGGAACCAGGGCATACTAATAACCGGAATGACTAGGCTATGCAGGCGTGTTGTAGTGAACTTTTCGCCTTGAGCGTACTGAGAGTATTGTCCGCTATCTAATTCAGTAGTCTGCTCCAAAGGCAGTAGCTCGTGACGGGATGAGGCCATTGGTGACCAATCACTACTGAAAAAGGTGAGAGGGGGTTCGGGAACTTTTTTCATAGGAGCGAAGGCTGGTTGATAACATGTCCATACGAACTCATCAAGGGCTTCTAGCAGTTGGCCGAAAGGTGGACCTTGTCGTGCAGCAAGTTTCTGGCGAAAGTAATGCCAGGAACGGTGTACTTCGAGAATCAGGAACTCGGTACGACGTAGTTGAAGGAGAAAAGATGGTAGGTCCGTTGAAGTTTGTAGCTTCTGAACCTCAACATTAACCAATTTGATCATACCTGTCAGTTCCTGGCTTAAACGCCGAACTTGCCGGTAATGCTTTTGCAGTGGCTGATTTTCCTCCGTCAAGGTCTGCCAGCTGTCCAGCTCAGCCTTGATGCTTTCGTACTTTTTTTGTAGCTCCCACTGCTTAAGAATAAAAAGTTTAGGAAACTCGACCATTTACACCTCTAAAGCAACAAAAGAGTTGGATAGAATAGCTCAAACTGTCCTTCTAGAAGCCTATTGAAACTGGGTTCAGTTCGCGGCTGATATATGATATTTTCCAACAGGTCAGTTGTCAGCGTAGCTTCGTGGAGCAACTGCTCAATAAGTTTCGTTGTCGTAGAGCCATGTTCGGGGCCGATTGCCAGCACGGTCCAGGGGCCAAGGCGTGCTAAAGCAGCAGCATAGCTATTGCGTAACATAAGAACCCTTACGTCCTCAAAGGTTGAGCCAGTGGAGAGTGGCTCCAGTACTATCACGGCATTGCTGATGCCCAGGTGACGTAAGCGGCGGGCGAGGTAATCTGGAGTTAGCCTCTCAACTTGCTCAAAGACATCTAACCTTCCCATATTCAGAAAAACACCCTCTGCATCATTGAGTTCACTGAAATCTCCTACCAGGTGTAGTAGCTTTATTTGCTCAAATAAACTTCCTGTTGGCAATTTGGCACTCGTCGATGGCCCGTCACGACCCAGGAAATCACGGCTGTCAATGAAGGAGGAATAGTTCGAGTGTCCATAAAGTTGCTGAATCTGCTTGAACGTGTAATCAATGGTTTGCTGCCGGTTGAAGGTAGAGAGGACAGCGATAGCTCTGCCACTGAAAGAGGGTGGTTCGAGAGAGGGACGGTTATAGCTGAGGCGGAAGTGATCGGCAAGCCAACGCTGCGTCTGGATGTCATATAAAATGCCCCAAGGCAATCGTTCCAGCTCGGTTCCTTGAATGATGAGGCGTAGTGATTGGTTCTCCTCCTGTAGAGAGTAGTCTAGCAGATTGCGTTCTGCTTCCCCAAGAGGGAGCAAATCATTAAGCAAAGTTGCTCCTATTTGCTCAAGTCCGCGACCCTGATTCGAGTCGGCGTTCAATAGCTTTTGCCAGTAATCCAAATCGGGGAGCGTTCTGAGTGAAACTCCTCGTGGCAGGAGGTGTTTGATGCCCTCCAAATGGGTGTGCGTCTTAAACTGTCTGGCTTGCTGTTGCAAGCCAGTAAGGACAACTTCAACAGTGGTCTCGTTTACTTGTTGTAGGGACAGCTCTAGTCCCTGGCTGTTCTTGCTGTAGAGTAGAGGGGCCTTTGAAGCTGCATTTGTGCCACTTTTCTGTTCCTCGATGAAGCCTGCAGGTTCGATTGTGAACATTTCCAGGTGAAGGAACGAGTTTTCTCGTGGGCGACTCTGCTGTGTTGCTTGCAGTTGGTTTTGTGCGGCTCGAATGACATTGATAGCATAAATGTTGCCAAGCTGCGATGCTATATCCGCGGCCTTTTTTAAGGCGTCTTGCGCCTCTGCAAAATCGCCTAGCTTGATGTTGCTGACGGCTTGCAGTGTGAATAGGTCTTGCAAGAGGCGTGTATTGCTATTAGAGGAGGAGAATATTGGCTGCTCAAAAACGATACGCCATTGGTCTTCTGTTGTACCTTTGTCCAGTGCAAGATAGGCTCGGATAAGCAGCAGTTCATTGATCAAATAGTTTTTTGCCTCAGGGACGTGCTCAAGTAAGGCAATGGCCTCTGTGAGAACATGATTTGCCTCCTTCCAGGAGGTAATAAAAGCTTGATCTTGAGCTATTAGTGCCTGTATGAGCGGTGTCTGAAGGCCTCTTACAAAAGGAGCTTCACGTAAAAATTGCTGAGCTTCTTGAGGCTGTCCGCTGGCCGCAAGCAAACGAGCAAAGGAGGTGTAAAGCAGAGGCCAGTCTGAGTCGCTGCTCATTATCTGTTCTCGCAGTGTGTCTAGCTTTGCCGCAAGATTGAAATGACCGATTTTTGCTAATCTGGATAGGAAGAGTACGTTTTCTTCAGAAGAGGCGTGGTGAAAACACTTTGCCAGGAGCAGTAAAGGGGAACGTTCACCAGGATCAAGGGCTATATCATTAATGAGTACGCAAGACCACGCTGGTAGCACGGCTAGTGTACGCATTACATCGACCTGGTCGAGAGGTGCGAGTTGTGTGAGCAGATCAAATGTGTGCTTAAGAGCTTCAATGGCACACCACGTATAGACACGTATAGCTTCTCGCTCCTTTGTACCTGCTTGCTCTACCTCAATACCACCGTAGAAACGTACTAGCAAGAGATAGCCTTTTGCACGTACGCGTGCCTCGGGAGTTTGAAGCGCGGCGATCTGTTGTAGGCGGCGTTTATACTCCTGTTGTGCCGCGTCCGGTGTCAACACAGGTGGATTACTCAGAAAATCTATGTATTGTCGCAAAACGTCGAAGCGAGCAACAGCCGGATCTGTTTCGGGAAGCTTGGCAGCCCACCTTGCTCCACGCTCTTGTAAGGACCTTACTTGTCGCCAATCGCCCATGACCTCCAGATAGTATTGCAACAGTGTATTGAGTGTTTCTAGTGATGAGGCACCGGTCAGGTTTGCCATTTGACTTCCTAACATGTTCTCTATACTCAGCCAATCGGCAAGCTGTGCAGGCGCGAAGACTTCCTGCCATGTGGCAGTGTTTGGTGTAGGTGTAATAGGGATACTCTTCCCCTGGTAGAACTGCACCCGTTGCTGCTCCGTGAGAAGTTGTGCTGCTTGCGTCTCACTGCTCAGTGCTATCGCTTGCTGGTAGAGGTCTACAGCTTCTTGAAGACGAGCTTGTTTGAAGGCCATGCGAGCCGCTTTCTTCAATACTACTGGATCCTGTGGATGCTGCCTACGGGCCTCAGCCAGGAGTGGAATAGCTTCCTGCCACTTAGGGCTGTTGAGCAAGTGGTCGATCAGCTCAAACTGGACGAGTTGGTATACGGCGTCCAGAACTGCGGGAAACCATTCTTGTTTGGCTACCGTCTTGATGAGAGTATAAGCGCGAAGTAAGGTATCGAGAGCTTTTTCCCAGCGACTATTTGCGGCTTCAGCCGAACCACGGAGCACCAGTGCTTCCACACTTTGTTCAAGAGTATTGGCCGCACTTACGCACTGTATTGCCGTTTCAAGAGCTTCGGGCAGCTTGTGGCGGGCCAGCGCGATGCGAGCTCTGACGAGATAATTTAAGAAACTGTTAGCTTTTCCTCCTTTACTAGCAATGTTAAATGCTTTCTGAGCTACATCTTCAGCAACTGCTAATGGATCTTCTAGAAATGGCTGTTCTTTGTCAGTGAGCAGGAGGTTTGCTAGGTCGAGATATGCGTGAGAACGATCTGTATCGGACAATAGCGTACCCGGCCAGGGAGAACCAACTTGGAGAAATGTCTCATCGACCAGCGTCCATAGCATGAGTCCGGGTCCATAGCGGTAGCGTGTCAGCTGCTCACGCCAGAGATGGATGCCCTTGTCATCCATCTGTAGAACATGAAATATAGCTTCGCGCAGATAATCGGCCTTCTGCTGTGGATCTTCGCAGCGTTCGACGAGATCTGCATAATGCTCAAAAGCAGCTTGTTGTAACACCTTGAAAATTTTTTGCTGTGCTACAACGCGCAGTTGTGGCTTGCTAACTTCGGGATGAATCTTTATGTAGTTTCCTTGATGATCAACCCAGCTATAGCGTATCAACTGGTTGAACAACTGATTGATTGCTTCAACAGGCTGATAAGTCTGTTGACGGCTTTTCTCGAGTGCTGCACTTACCATTGGTGGATCGAAATCAGGATCATCAAGCTCTTTGTGGCCTGCAAGAGCCTGCTCCAGAAAGGGCATTAAAACCTGTGCAGCACTGGCATCGAGGCGTCGAAAGATTACTGCGTAGCGCAAAAGCCAGTGAATGGCGGGCTTTTGAACGCGCTTTAAGATACGGTTGACTAGGTAGGCCATATCGATGTCGTTGGCCTCAAAAAGACTGGCACTATCGATAGTAGGATCCTCTTTTAACAGATCAGCATATTGAGCGAGCTTAAGGGGAACAACTTCGATTTCATTGGTGAGCGATGGAGCTGTTATTTCTGTCGGCCTGCTACTGGCAGCCTTTTGCAGGGCAGTTATGATTTGCTCTGTGCTCTGATCTGGCAACTTACGTTTCTGGCTAAGGTACTTTCGGGCCTCTGCAAGAGTAAAGCCTCGCACTTCAAGTTCGATCAGGGGAAACAGGGTTGCTTTGTTTGCTTGCCCTGTTGCGGTAGCCGGGAATGCCTGATGCAACGCGGTAGCGTAGCGAGCGTGTAAACGCTGGCGGCCTGATAGCACAACGCGGAGATTGGCATGACCCGGGGTAGTACCGCCAAAGAGGAGATCACCGTTGTGGATTAAGGAGAGGACGTTCAGTAGCTCTATTAATGCGTTATCCGGCTCTGGCAAGTTGTTATTCTCAAGCAACACTTCGAGTGTATCGATGAACAAAATTACCTGTTTATCACCATACATCTCACGTAGAACGAGGGTAAAGTGACCTACGGGATCGCTCCGTAGCTCGCTTTGTCGTTGAAATGCCTCAATCTTATGCAGACGCTGAGCGTTGAGGTTCTCGGATAGCCACTTGAGGATTTTATCAGGCTGCTGAAACACCTCGATGCGTTCGCCGGGGGAGAGGTTGTCGTAGTCGAAGCGGGCGCAGACAAACCCTTGCGGCAGTAGATAGCGGGCCAGAAGCCATTGAATGGTAGCAGTCTTGCCATATCCTCCCTGAGCATACAGATTCAGTAGCCAAGGGGCATCCGGGCCTGTATTGTTGAAAAACGCTTCTAGTCGATGTGTCAGGTCATCACGCTGCTGGTAGTGGATTGTTCTAAGCCACTCGTCGGTCCAGAACGCACGAGCCGTTAAATATTCATGCAGCCTGGAAAGCTCGGTTGTCCATGTGGCTGGAGGAGTAATGGTGCTCTCTATCTCAGCCAGTAGTTCCCGCCGTTCATCTAATTGTAATAGCCAGCAGTAGGCTTGATTGAAATCGAATTGCTCTTCAACAGACTCGTCAAACCAGATTTTCAAGAGCTGCATGGCTTGCTGTGGATCGCATACAGCCAGATGATAGAGTTGTTCACAACGCCATTCGTTTTGGTTGACGCTATTGTTGACTCTAACTTGCTCTGCACAATAGTCGGCCAACAATGCACTTAGACGTGTGAATTCAGTCCTCTTGTCGTGTTTCTGCCAGTTCTTAAGCGCGTTAGTTCGTAGGCGTTCAGGAACCCGGTATTGCTTACTGGCTGGCATTATTTCTATTTGTCTGAATAGCATTAATTGGTCCAGGAGCGACGTTTGCTCTCTTTGGTCGGATAGGATATCAGATAATAGGATAGGAAGCATGCTATCACTGAACCAATGTGGCAGTGCAAGCCTCTCTAGTGCAACATGCACCCGCTCTGTTTCCAGTAATTGCAGTGCTGGAGGCATGGTCTTTTCTTGCACAGGTTCACCGGGAGAAGGTAAGGGTGCTTGCGCGACGTGTGGGCCTGACGCTCGGCTTGCTGCTGGACTATAAGCACCTAAAAGCTCTTCAAATTCCGCAATGCGCTGCTGCGTTTTTTTGTGTTCAGCTAGAAGACCATCCTTTTGAGCAGCATCAGTTTCAAGAAGAATCTTATGTTCGTATTCGCCAGCGATTTGGCGTGCGTTTGCAAGCAACCCCTCAAGTTGTTCACGTCGATTTGTTTTCATCTTAGTTGCTCACTTCACAATGTTTTCAACCAATCTCTAATGTACGTCTCTTCAAGTAAATTTCTGATGAGTTCTCCAGGGGCTTTAGCCACCTGTGCGTAGCTATCGACTCGCCTTTTCACGTACGCATCAACCTGTTCGGGTTTGAGGTTTCTGCCATCGAGGAAGTATTTTAGATATTGCTTGAAAAAGGTTGGGCCACTACAGGACAGGAAATAACGCCGTCCCCAGACCTGCGCTAACCAATGCAAACGCTCATGAGGTAAACCCTCGAATTGTAGTTTTCGCATCGATGATCCATTTTGCTGCGCAAGCTCAAATAAGAAATTCCATGCTTTTCCTGAAGCACTCTGTCCAAGCAAAAACTCTCCAGCAGGATCAATATCTCGAATAGCTAATACGAGGCGAATTTTGCTTAGAGATGAGTTACTACCCGCGGCTAATATTGGCTCAATAAGGTATGTTCGCATTCTCTCTACAGTATCTGGAATCAGCATTTCAATGTGATCGAGAAAGATAATCAGCCCATCTGATCCAGCAACGCGTACCAGGCCGTTCCTGAACTCGTTGGTGATCGTCTCGAAAGGATTTTCATCAGAGCGGACCGTTCCCTGATTTCCTATTTCAATGGTTAGATTTTTGTTCGAGGCTTTATCCTTCACCGCTGTAGCTTCGTCAGGCTTCTTAGGAAATTCGGTCGTGTAGTTTGGCAGCGTTTTACGGTTGAGTGCATCATTGAAGGTGTTAAAGAAGAGATCGGAGTCGAAATGGTGAGCAAGCCTTACCCCCTTTACTGTTTCTAGCCACCCATCACGTATTAAGCGCAGTACATCCCAGTAGTTCAATGATGCATGTCCGAAATCGGCGTAGATGAAAGAACGGCCTCGACGGACGCATCCTTCTGATAGCCAGTAAAGCATCGTGCTCTTTCCGATATCCTGTACGCCATGCAAGAGCGTGATAGGCGGAATAGTGGTCAGATCAGGTGCCAGTACAGTCTTCTCTAGTATCAGTTGTTCCTTTTCACGGCCGACGTGAATCTTCACGCCCATAGAAAGTGGCAACCAATCCTGCTTCTGGTCGATAGGAAATATCGTTGAAGCGGCTTTGGTCTCGTCAAGACATAATACCTGTTCGGCACGGATATCTTTCGCCAGGTAAAGAGCAGGTAAAGCCCAGTCCCACTTTTGGTTAGGGCTGAGGCTAGCTTCGCCAAAACGATGATCCCGCGCGAACGTTAAGGCTTCATCTATGGCTTTGCCTTTAGCAAGCTTGTGATAGAATTCGCGCATAAGTGCTACTGCGTCTTCACCTTCAATGTCAGCTTGCATGGCAATGACGGCCAGCACCCCTTTCTGGATTAATCGTGCGCTGAAGCTTTGTGTGGCTTGCGCGGCGGCCATATTCGTGTCCACATTACTCGCTTGACCGGATCGACAAGCATTTAATACGACTAGGCGTGGCACTTTTGCTTTGAAAAGATTAATAAAAGCATTCTGATCGATGCGCGTAGCATTAGCTTGTCCCGACTCGTATAGCTGAAGATACGGGTTACCCCCAGCAGTAGCACCACCATGACCTACGAAGTGCAAGATATGTGGCTCCCAGTCCTCGCACCATTCGCGCACCTCTGAAATAGTGGGGCGTATTAGAATATGAAGATCAACCATCCACGGCAGTAGGTTGAACAAAGCCGCATCCACACTTAGAGCTTCATCCGGCCCTTTGACTGACACGTCTTGTTCTTTGTGGGAAATGACCAGTAATACGCGTAGTGGGTCTTGTGTTTTGTCGGGTAACGGCACTGGCTCTTTCTTAAGGCCCCCAGTTGCTTTCCAGGCTGTACGCAGCAGTGTATGCGGTATATGCACTGCCAGGTAATCTCCATTCTCATTGCACAATTCCCAGGGTACGCCGATCAATGATGGGCTATCAAGCTGCAATACTGTGCGCACTCCCTCAACTTGTATCTTTGGACTTTCGTTCAAACATGTAGTCCAGTACTCGTACAGCACGTTTCTCTTGTTGGAATCTGGGCCGAATAGGAAATTGTAGAGAAATCCACCGATAGCCTCCAACTCATTGGGATCATTCGGTTTGAGAGAGAGCAGGTGACGCTGAAAATCGGCGAGAGTACGATTGCTGCCAGGAAACTGCGGAAGCTCGAGCTGGCAAGGCCAATCGGCACCTGCTGGTAGCTCGAAGCTTTCCGCTTTTGGAGGTGGAGCAACGATTTCGGCCTGGTATGTACCAGGCTGCCGTTCAGATAGTCTGATGTGCAGTTCTTTCATAGTCTTGTAAGTTATCTAGCGGGAAGCAATAAATTCACATCTTTACTGTGTATACGTAGAATCGCTTCGATTTTAGTGCCTCGATTACGATACCAGGTGTCTGAATTGGGATCTTTCACTCGCTGGCTATGCAGGGCGATAACATTCCAGTTATCGTTAAAGACGGGCGCACCACTGGAGCCGTAATCGGTATTGGTCAGGTACTCTATGGTGTTAGCGTCGTCATATACTAGCGAGTTATCGCGCATAGCCACCTGGAGGGGGTAACCATTAGGATGCTGGATGATCGCGAGGTGACTCTCCCGAACTGGCTTATCGCCGTGACGCAAACGGAGATAGGACGATTTTACTGGCTGGGTAAGCCCGACAAGAGTAAAATCGAGTACTTCATCGGTGATAAATGTGGTTGGATCGCATTGGTACTCATCGGTTTCAGCGAGACTGCCGTCATATTGCTCACGGTAGTTGAACTGGATACGCACACCTGTGGTGGTCTCAGGTGTACCAAAGACATGATGATTCGTCAATATGAGTTGGGGGGCCACCAGAAAACAGGTGGCAAAATGCTTGCCATCAGGAAAGAGCACGCGCCCAATCAAGCGCGACACCTCTACTGCCCTTTCCAAATACCAAATCTTCTTCAGCTTTTGCTCTACATCAACAATGGCCTTACGGGTCTCTGGACGAACTGGCCCGTGCCATACGAATCCATCGGGAGACACACCTTGTGTTAACCAATTACTATTCATATCTTTGTCACTCCTATAGAGTTCATATAATTGATTGTAACGTAAAAGATGTGGTTACTTTATTTATAAAGTACAATAATTATTATGGGTTGTCAATAAGCGAGCGCTGTTGATAGAGTTTACATAACATCAATATATGACTCATCCCGAATTTTTGGGACCCTTTCTAGCATCTGAAAGATGCCAAAACGCGAATCCCACGATTTGTGCAACGAGGTTAACACAGCCATAGAAGAGGTTGGCAAAGAAGGCAGAAATGTGCCTCCTTAAAAGGAAAGAAGGTAGTGACTCACTTGAGAAGGATAGCCCGGTCTTCATGGTAACGATGGAGAAAGAGAAGTAAACAGGCGGACGTAGCATCATCACCGACTTTGAGAACGATAAGGTCATGCGTACAAACCGAGCCAAGCGTTGGCGCAGTGTGTTGTTCCAACGCTCGACATGGGGGAAGTGTCAGAACTCAGAAGAGGGCTTGGCAAGGAGATCGCTGGTAGGGTATGCTTGTGGGAAGCAACCATCTAAATGAGGAGAGACCCATGAATTGCCCGCATTGTGCTTCAACAGCAACCAAGCATACATCACTTGGGCTATCGGACGTTCTGCTGCTCAACCTGCAAACGAACCTTCAACGAGTGGACAGGAACTCCGTTCAACTATCTCGAATATCCCACCGATATCGTCTTGCTCGTTGTGCTGTGGCGGCTGCGCTACAAGCTGAGCCTGCGCGATCTGGCGGAGATGTTTCTCGAGCGCGGCTTCGAGTTCACTCATGAGGCCGTTCGCGACTGGGAAGCGCGCTTCGCCCTACTCCTGGCAGATCACCTGCGTGTCAAGCGACGTGGGCAAGCAGGAGACACCATCCCGTGTTTTGTGTACTGGTAAGTAGCCAGCAAGCAAGCAGCAATCTGAGGATGAGTCATCGGCTCTAAAGGGTGTGACAGAATGGAGAAAACGGCAGAGGCGTGGCATCAGCAAGCAGGAAATCACTCTTTGCCGAGGGAAGTATCGTATTTCTGTGACACAAGAAGAACAAAAAACGGCTCCCTCCTCCCACGAATTGCGCAACGAGAGGTAGCTTGTAGCGAGCAGGCGTAAAATGTGCCTCCTTTGTAAGGAAGAAGACAAATTTTTCCTAACAAGGAGGTAGACATGACCAGTATCGCTGATTCTTCGGTGAGTATCCAGACCGGATCGCGAGTTTGTTCCTTCAACCCCCTGTTGGCTGGGGGAAGTCGTGTTGATAGTCGAGCACCTGCGCAAGCAGGGAGTCCTTGCAGCCATCAATGAGCGCGTTCGCTTTGCACGGCAGCGCTTTGGGCACTACGAGGTGATCGACTTTCTGGCGGTCCTCTTCGGCTATGCTATCAGCGGCGAACGCACCCTCGAAGCCTTCTATGAACGACTGATGCCCTGGGCGGAGACCTTCATGGCCCTGTTCAATCGGGAGCAGTTGCCCAGCCGTTCGGCACTCAGTCGCTTTCTGGCTAGCATCACCCCCGTGGCCGTTGAGGCCCTGCGCGTCCTCTTTTTGGAGGATCTGCTCGCCCGTCCACTCGGCAAAGAGCGGCAGAGAGGTGAACTGCTGGACCGAGCTGGAGAACCGTGGGAAGTTTTCGACATCGATGGGACGCGTGAGGCTGCCCGCCAGCGCGCCCTACCCCAGAGAGAAGCGCTGCCACCTGTCTTTCGACGGTTGGATGACATCTGTGCCCCTGGTTACACGGGGCGCAAGCGAGGGGAAATCGTGCGTACCCGCACCGTCATCAGTCAGGCCCACACCTCCCAGTGGCTCGGCTCGTTTGGCAACCGAGGCAATGGGCTCTACCGAGTGGAACTGCGCCAGGCCCTCTGGGCCATCGGTCGCTACCTCGCTGCGCACCAGCTCTCGCAGGAGCGCGCCTTGTTGCGCTTCGATGGACAATATGGCACGGGGGCTGTGCTTGCAGACCTGGCTGGCTTCTCATTCGTGATGCGCGGCCGTGACTACACGGTGCTGGATCATCCTCTGGTCCAGGCACGTCTGCACCTGCCACCCGATCAGCTCCAGCATCGTCCCGAAAGCCTGCTGGTGCGCAGCCTCTACGACTGTCCTGATGTGCCAGTAGGGCCAGAGGGCGTGCACTGCCGCGTGGTAGTAGCAACCCATCCAGCTGGCAAAAAGAAGAGTCGGGTTGGCGTCACGCGGGAAGGTATCGTCTACGAACTCTTCTTCACCCGCTTGCCCCAGCAGGGGTTCACCGCTTCCGACGTCGTTGAAGTATATCTGCATCGCGGTGCCTTTGAGCCTGCACTTGCTGATGAGGATGGTAAGGTAGCCTGAGAGCGAGGGACGGTTGCCAGCCCTTTTCTCTCAAGCCCCTTCCGAATGAAGTAGGATACCGACGAGGTATCATGATTGTCTCATGGCCCTTTTTCGTTACCCCCTTCCCGAACCGAGCAGGCGAGCTTTCCCCGCACTCGGCTCTCCGGTCCCTGTTTCCGAAATGGCTTTGTTGATCTTCCTGCATGGATGTCTTCGTGACAGGGACGGCACACCACTAACGTTTTGCGC
>WNGD01002648.1_pt1 | contig 18599 bp, 35 predicted proteins | sample 5400671 | NCBI WGS metagenome assembly WNGD01 (sample SAMN13153369, study PRJNA577476) | soil metagenome | isolation source: 40 cm soil or saprolite under grassland replicate 2 | place: USA:California | collected 2016-06-15
GGCACCCCGGACATGCAGCCCTTCCAGCAGTCCGCCGGGCTGAAGCGGCCCTGGCTGACCCGGGTCGCGGCGCTCCCGCCGGCCGAAGAGCACTTCATGAACACCATGGAGGCCCGGGTGCCGATCCAGCGCTACACCACCCCCGACCCGTACCAGGGCGACCCCGAGGTCGGCCCCGGCGACGCCGGCGTCGATTGGGGCTACTGATGCCCGGCGGGACGGTGAACCTGCCGGCGGTCGGGCCGGTCTCCCGGCGGGCGCTGCTCATCGGCGGCGGCCTGTCGGTGGTCGTGGTCGGTGTCGTGTGGTGGCGCCGGCGCCAGGCTGCCGCCGCGGCCGCGCCGGCGCCGGCCGACGCCACCGACGCGACGGACAGCGGCATCGGGGATCTGTCCGGGGTCGGCTCCGGCGGCGGATCCGGCGGGTCGGGCTCGTCGACGAGCTCGTCGACGAACTTCACGTCGAACCCGCAATGGTCGGCCGCGGTGCGGGATCTGCTCGGCGGCACGATCGACCCGGCGGCCCTGTCGCAGGCGATCGGCCTGTACCTGGTCGGCGCGGCGGTCAACCACGACCAGGAACTCATCATCGACCAGGCGATCGCCGCGGCCGGCTACCCGCCGGTGTCCGGGCCCAATGGCTACCCGCCGGCGATCCGGCAGTCCCCGGCGACCGGTCAGACACCGCCGCCGGCGAGCAAGCCGCTGCCCTATGACGGCACCCCGGCGAACCCGTCGTTCCGGGTCACCGCCGGCTCCAACGTCGACGGCTGGATCAATGCCCTGCAGGCGCACGGCGTGCGGGTCGTCTGGAGCGACCTCACCAGGCTGAACCCGGGCATCGCGAACAACATCCGCAACCCGAAGGGCAAGAACGGCCCCCATCAGCTCAACACGTTCGTCAACGCGGCCTCGTACAAGCTGCCGCCCCAGCCCGCACCTTAGGAGAAGGCGAATGAAACTCACCTCCGTGATCAAGGCACCCGAGGGGTCGATCACGATCGGTCTGGCCGAGGCCGCCGCCGTGTACGCGATCTACCAGTCGGCGCTGCCCAACCAGGCCGACATCCGCTCGGCCGACCCGCACAACAACGACATCGAATCGGCGCGCAAGGCCGCCGCCTGGAAGGCCGCCGCCATGCTCGGCCTGGTCTTCCTCATCACCCACGACCTCAACAGCTTCCTCATCGGCGGGGCCGCCCTCGGCGGGATCGACTACATGGTCAAGCACGCCAACGCCGTACACCCGGCCACCGGCAAACTGTCCGGCCCGAACGAGACCGCGCCAGCCGACAACGACGTCGCGTTCCCGCTGCCCGACTACGCCGACGACCAGCCCCAGCCGGACATGGGCTACTGATGGCCGGCGAAACCGAGCTCGAGCTGCCACACGACACCGAGGCCATCATCGCGCCCGTCCCGATCGTCGGCACCGTGCACCTCGGCGGCCGCGTGCAGACCGGTGAGGAGGCCGCCGACTTCGGCACCTACCGCACCATCACGCTGACCGGCACCGAGGACAAACAGCAGATCCTCCCGTACGACCTGCACCGGGCCCGGGCCTGGATCCTGGTGTCCGGCACCGGCCCGGTGTACGTGGGCAGTGAAGCGCAGTGCGCCGCGGTCAAGGGCGGCCATCCGGAGGCCGGCGGCGCCCGGGTCGCGACCGGGCAGACCCTGCCCGTGCAGCACAAACAGCCGCTCTGGCTGGTCGGCGACGGCACCAACCCGGCGTTCGTCGTCGTCGCGCAAGAACGCTTCGACACGTAGGGCCGGCGATGACGATCACCGAGGTCAGCCCGCTGACTAAGGTCACCCTGAGCGGGTCCGGGGCCGGCCAGGTCGGCATGGGGCCGCCGTCGGGCACCAAGTGGGCGCTGCGGCTGGCGTCCTCGTCGGTGTCCTCGGTGGCCAGCCAGCCCGAATGCTCGTGGTATCGGGGTTCGCCGTCCGGGCCGCTCGAGCTGATCGACTTCACGTTCACCGGCGGCCGCGCCTCCACCGGCAAGGTCGGCGGCACCCTGTTCTACCCCGGCCAGTGGCTGTGGGCCGTCTGGTCCGGCGGCGACGCCGGCGCCACCGCCACTTTGCAGGCGTTCGGGCAACAGGGCGGCCGGTCGGACCCTTTACTCCCAGCCCCCTTGGGCGAGGGGGCCGTTAACAGCACCGCGATCATCATCGGCAACGAGCTGATCATCACCGACCCGGCCACCGGCAGCGAAGTGCACATCTTCCTGACCAGCCTCGGCGCGTCGATCGAGATCCGGCCGGCCGACACCGCCGCCGGCACGCTGACCCCGGGCGTCATCGTCGGTCAACTGAACGGCTCGAACCGGCCCTACCTGGACCTGCGGTCCCCGCAGCTCAACGGCGCCGGGTTCTCCGACATTCAGCTGTACGCCGACGAGCTGGGCAACGAGATCATCACGCTCAACGGGTCGGCCGGTATCCAGCTCAACGGGCCGGTCAGCCTCGGCATCAACTCCGACTTCGCCGCCAACGCCAACGAGGTCACCATCGGCAGCGCCGGCCTGCTCGACATGGTCAACGACACCCCGACCGGCAACGTCACCACCGTGCACAGCCGCGGCATCGTGGCCGGCTACGTCTACACCGGCGGGACCGGCGCCACCTCGGCCGGCGCCACCGAAGCGGCCCTCGTCGCGTGGACCTCAAGCGACCAATGCCGATTCAAGAACAATCACCTCTACAGCCTTGAATGCACGGTTGGGGTGTTCTCCTCCGTCGCCGGCGCCGGCGAGGTGGCCGCGGTGCGGATCCGTTCCGCGGTGAACTCGACCGCCGCCCAGCAGCTGGCCGAGGTCCAGCTACCGGCGCCGGCCGGCGCGAGTGTGTGCTCCTACACGTTCACCCGCTACGTCAAAAACGTTTCCGGCGCCGACATCGACAAGACGGCCCTCGGTATCACCGTCGCCCGCGCGGCCGGCGCCGGCAACCATTCGATCTTCGGCAACGCGGTGGGCACCAACTGGGCCATCGTGATCCAGGTCAAGGATGAGGGCCTGGCCGCCGACAGCAACATGACCAACGCCGCCGTCGCCATCACCTAGTGCCAGACGCCGGCGACGCGGAGCAGCTCGGCGAGCTCGAGCAGACCGCAGAACACCACGCATACCGCGATGGTCCAGCGCCAGCGCCGGCCCGTGTGTCGGTCCCCCCGAATACGGGCCGGCGCGCGCTCACCCCCTAATTCCTCGCGGCCGGGGTGACAGCCGCGGGACGTGCCGGCCACTGTAGCGCCCTCACCTCAGCCACACCGCGACGGTGTTAACGGCGAACCCCAGCAGCGAGATCACAGCCAACACCATGCCCAGCTTTGCGCGCCGCCTCGCCCGGTTGCAGTAGAACATGGCCGGTCCCGCCGGTGTAGACGTAGCCACGTCGCACCAGAAACTCGGGCGCTCGGCCGGATCGGCCGGTTCGATCCAGCCCCGAGGGATCAGCGGATAGGTCACCCTGCGAGTAGCCATGCCAGCTCCCCAGTCGTCGTCATACGGGTGTCCTCGACCAGGTTCCCGGACCAGCAGCGCCGGCCGGTGTAGTGCCGGCCGTTGTACGGAGCACCGCGGCGGTGGTTGGGCCGCCACTCACCGGTCAGATCCACGGCGTGCCGGCCCACCGCCGGCGCCGTGATCACACCCACGCCGGCCGGCCGCGGCTCCACCTTCACCGGGAACAACGTCGCCGGTACGACGACCAGGCCGACGCCGAGCACGATTGCGACCAGCCCGATCCACACCACGGTCATCACGCTCATGACGGCCCCCATCTCGGCGTTTCGCGGGTGATGTCGGGCGGCAGCTCACGCGTCGGATCATCGAGCGGGTCGCGCTCGAGCCGGGCGGACAGGCCGGGATCGTCGTAGTCGTACTCATCGAGGACGACCAGGATCGAACAGTTGTCGCGGCCGATCCACTGGTGGCCTCGGACGTACCCCCCGCAATGCGGGCAGGCCACCGCGCTCGGAATGTTCAGCTTGCTGACCGGGGCCGGCGGCGCGAAGGCCGCGTTGATCCCCGCGGCGATGGCGAGCGTGGCGTGTACCTGCGCGGCGGCGAGAGCGTACTCATCGCCGTCCGTGCAGAGCTCCTTGCACTGCTCGAGCAGTCGCTCGGCTTGCGCGGAATGGTCCGTTTCTGACGTGCTGTCAGGCATGAGGTTTTGTCCCCTGTCTTGTGCAGCGCACGAGGTTACGAGTTAATTCGGAGGAAAACGTTGTGACCAGCGCTTATAGATTGATTTGGATACGAGTTAATACGAGTTAAGTCGGCTAACGGTAAGGGGCGAGGAGGGCTTCTGCCCCTAGATTTCCTCGTATTATCTCGTATCGATGTATGACTATCTTGCCTGCTCATTGGCATATAGGCCTTAATTAACTCGTAACTTCGTAGCTGCTGTAGCGCTCCAGCAATTCGGACACCCCGTCACGGGGCGCGCCGGTCCAAAAGAAGCGGGTCACCGGCCGGCCCGGACCGTCGTTGCGCTCGGCCTCCCGGGCGATGTCGCCGCAGCGCTCGAGCGGCTCGAGCAAGACCCGGATCTCGTCGGCCGACTTGTTGCGGCCGAAGAAGTCGACAATTTCGCCGGCGGTGCGGCCGCCGCCGGCGCCGGCGATGAACTCGGCCAGGCGCTGGTGCTCGCTCAGCCGCCGGCTGTCGGCGAAGATCATGCGGGCGGTCTGGGCCGAGTAATGCCACAGCGCCAGTCCGGCGAGCAGATGCTCGGGACAGATCGCGGTGGACCGGTCGGCCAGGGCGTAGAGCAGCGCGAGACGCATGCAGTAGGCCGGTCCACGGGCCAGCACAGCCCCGAGCGGGCCATCCGGCTCGTCCTCGGCCAGGGCCGCGTACACCTCGCGCCACAGCTCGTTCGCGGCCTTGTCCCGGCGCACCTCGCGCACGCCGAGGCGGGCCAGCTCGATGGCGTCGCCGAGCTCGCGGCCCAGCTTGGCGACATCGGCGTGGATCATCTCGTGGGCAAGCAGGTGCGGCCGCTCCGACGCGATCATCAGGAACCGGTTCGCGGTCCCGCCGGTCAGATCACTTTCGGACAAGCGGAGCATGAGCTCGCGCGGTGTGGCGTGCGCGATGACGGTCAGGTGGGCATCGGAAACGGACAGCGGCGCGCCGCGGGTCATGATCCCGGCCCGGCCGGAGTCCCACAGCTCGCGCAGGATCGGCCCGAGCGTCGAGCCCTCGCGTTTGCTGGCGGCGAGGACCCGGGTGAACTCCGGCTCGACGACGGTCAGCTTCCCGTCCGGGGCGATCGGCTGCGCATCGTCCTCCTTGCTCTTGTCCCGGGCCGCGCCGAGCGAGGCGAGCAAGCCCTCACCGGAAGCGAGACCGGACGCGACCCGGTGCCGCAGGTAGGTGTGCGAGTAGGTCGACCATTCGCCGACGAACGAGCGCGCGGCGGCCAGGCCGGTACCCTTGCGCCCGGCGGAGGTCTTGCCGATGATCAGCGGCCACACCCGCGGCGGATGCTCGACCCCGCCGACCCGTACGTGCGGGCCGTCCCCGACGAGGGCGCCGAACAGGGCGAGGATCTGCGCCAGGATCGCCACCGGGTCGCCCTCGGTCGTCGGGGCGATCTCCCGGATCGCCTCGCCCATCACCCCGTGCCAGGCCGCCGCCGGCACCTTGGGCAGGTGCTGGACCCGGCGCGGGTTCATGCCGCCGCCCGCATTCGGGCCAGCTGCTCGGCCCGGCGCTCCCGGGCGGCTTCCTCGCGTGCCTCGCACACCGCGATGAAGTCCAGCGCGCGGCGTACCGCCTGCCGGTGGACCTGGTCGTCGATCTCGGCCTGCCGGTCGCGCTCGAGCTGGACCCCGTGCACCAACCCGGCCAGGTAGGCCGAGGCCGGATGCGTCCACCACTCGGTTGTCAGGGTCCAGTCATCGACCGACGAGTGCCACCAGGGCCTCGTCACCGCACCGGAACCCGGTCCGGCAACAGCCGCTGCACAGGTACGCCGAGCGCCCGGGCCATCGCCCACAGCTCGTTGACGTCGATCACGGTTTCGCCGCCCAGGCGCCGGCGCACCGACTTGACCGGCATGGCGAGCGCCAAGGCGAGCTCGGCCTGCGTCATCCGCTGTCTGGCCATTTCGGCCCGAATCTCTGCCGCCACCAGGCACGTCGGTGATCTACTTGGTGTATTCACGGCGCGAACAATGTCACGCCAAACAGTACGACGTCAACCTCTTGGCGGGTACTCCTGCCCATTCAGGGTTGACTGTTGGCCGCTGCACGGGTAACGATGTGGGGCATGACGATGGCACGCAAGCGAGATGCCCCGGCCTCGCTGAACGACCAGGTTCTCGACGAGATCTGGGCCTGGCTCGGCCGGCGGCGGATGAGTCAGGCTGGCCTGGCCCGTGCGCTTGGCGAGCACCACATGTGGGTCCGGCGGCGGCTCCACGAGCGCCAGATCTTGAATCTGGTGGAGCTCGAGCGGATCGCCGTGGTGCTCGGGATCGACGTGCTCGACTTGTTCCCGAGAGGGCGCGCTAACGAGCGTTCGCGGCGTAAGCCGAACGGTCGACCCGCGCCTCGCCGGATCGGGCAGCGCCGGCGGCCGGCGACCGCGAACGTGCCATCGTCACTGCGCCGTCCGGTCCCCGTGCGCCCGTCCGTATCGATGTTGAGCGCCGCGTAACCCCTCGGTAACGTCCAGTTGGCGGCCCCGGGTCGGCGTTCTGAGCACCGAACCCCGGGGCCTTGATCGCAGAGGAGCTGCGACCCATGGCAATCATCCCAACCGTCGAACAGGCGCGCGAGCTTCGCGAGGTGTACGACGGCAACCCGGTCATCGACGAGGTCGAGATCACATTGCGGCAGCGGGGAGTGGAAAGCCCGGACGCCGCGGCCGCGAAGCTCGAGATGCTCGTCGCGATTGATCCGCTCTATCGGTTCCTGACCATCCGCGAGTGCGACGCGGTTGTCGCCCGATTCGTGCTCGTCGACGACCTCTGCTGCCCTTGCTATACCGAACCGCCGCGCGACCCCGATGACCCGGGCGCCTATCCCGGCCCGAACCCGGACTGCGAATGCGAGTGCCACCAGTGACCCCGGAGATCACTCGTCGCCAAGCGTGGATGAAGCTGGCCGTGCTCATCGCCGACGGGCTGCCCGCACCAGCAGAGGTCCATTTCAACGACCACAGTGTGTGGCTCGACCTCGACACGCGCGACGATCTGGCCGCCTGGGCAGCGAAAACCGGCGCCGAGGCCGAGGCAGACCTCCTCAACTCAGCCCAGGACGCGCTGATCGTACGGGCACAATCCTATGACTGGCACGGCTGGTATCTCGCGCTGCGGTCGTACGCTTCGCTGAGCGTCGAGTCTGAACCGCCGACCGAAGACCTCACCCAGGTGCGGAAGCTGGCGGCGTCGTGAGCGGCCGGCTGGATCCGGCGGTGCTGGTGAATCACACGTACTGGTGGCTGCTCGAGCAGCCCGGCGTGGTGCCGGAGCTACGCGCGTCGCAGCTGCAGCGCACTGCGGAGGCGGCAGAGGAACTGCTGCTGTGCTTCGACGTCGAGCCGGTCCACCCCGGCCAGCACAGGCCGGAGTGACGTATGGCCGAAGATCACATCGGGGACTATCTGGAGTATCTCGATGTGATCGGCCGCGCTCCGGACACGATCGCCACCTACGGCGAGATTCTGCGCCGGCTGGACGCCGACCGGGAGCGGTTGCCGTACGGGCTGATCAGGGCGAACACGGTTGAGCTGCAGGCCTGGATCTATGTGCGGGGACGCCGTCCGGCGTCCCGGCATCTGTACCGGGCGTGCGTGGTCGGGTTCTTCGCCTGGCTGACCGACCCCGACGATCCGCGGGTGGACTTCGACCCGGCGCGCCGGCTGCCGCCGGTGAAGGTGCCCCGCGGCCAGGCCCGCCCGGCCAGCACCGCGCAGGTGCATAACATCCTGGCGCGCGCCCGCGACCCGTACCGGGTGTGGTTCACCTTGCAGGCGGGCGCCGGCTGCCGCTGCGTCGAGATTTCCGCACTGGACCGGGAGCACATCACCGAGGACGAGATCTGGTTGCACGGCAAGGGCGGCAAGCCCCGCACCGTACCCACCCACCCGGCCGTGTGGGCCGCGGTCAAGGATCTGCCGCCCGGCCCGATCGCCCGTAAACGCGACGGCAGCCGGGCCAGCCGCAACGACGTCGAGCGCCGCGGCAACAACCATCTGCAGCGCACCCTCGGGCACCGGCTGACCACGCACCAGCTGCGCAAGTGGTTCGCCACCCAGGCGCACCGGGCCGCCCGCGGCGACCTGGCCGTCGTGCAGGAGCTGCTCGGCCACGCCGACCCGGCCACCACCCGGATCTACGTCGAAGTCGCCGCGGCCGCCAAACGCGCCGCGGTGGCCGCGCTGCCGCTCACCTGAGCAGCTGAGGGCGCCGGCGGTTGGGCGGGACGTCCTCGTCGACGTCGGTCTGCACCGGCGGCTCAGCGACGAATTCGCGGGCCTCCTCGATGCGGGGCAGCCGCCACTCGGGGACCTCGGCGAAGGAGCGCAGCACGACGACGTCGGTGTCGCCGGCGAGCGCCCGGGCCCGCAGGTCGAGGTACACCTCGCCGGGCGGGTCGTGGATGACTTCGGTGATGCGGTAGCCGCGATGCTCACACCATCGTGCGCACCAGGTCAGATGGTCCATCGTGCGCACGTAGATGATCGCTCGCAGCTGCCCCCGTAGATCTTCATCCATGAACCACTCATCGGATGACGCAGCGTTTCTGTCACACCCCGGCCGTACGATCATGCGCGTGACCAGTGACGAGATCATCAGCATCATCACGGCGTTGACCGCTCTGGTGGGTGCTGTGACCGCTGTCATCGTGGCGATCAAGCAGGCCGGCATCGGCAAGACCGTGAACGAAACCAACAGGCTGACGAACGGTCACAACACCGCGCTCAGGGCACTGGTGGAAAAGCAGGGACTCCAGATGCACGAGGCAGGCCTGCCGCCGACCACCGACGACAGCCTCACCGGCGGCGAACCACCCGTCATTTCTTAGCCGGCGCGGCCGGCTGGATCGCCGGGTTCAGCCCTTCGCACAGCACCAGCAGCCGCTCCCAGGTGGTGTGGATGCGCACGGCCTGGGCCGCCTGAGGCAGGCTGAAGAACTCAGTACCGGACAGGCCGAACGGGCCGCTCGGGGTGGCCAGGCACTGGCCGTGCTCGGGGATGACGGTGCCGGCGATGTCCTTGGCGCCCTTGGGAACCGCGGTGACCTCGAAAATCATCTCTACAACCTCTGTCGATGGTGGCGGTTGGATCGGGTCGTAGTCGGCGGCGGCGGCCGAGTTCACCATGTCCGAGCGGCACGACAGGTGCAGGTGGCCACGATCGCTCGACGAGCGGCGTACGTACGCGGGCTGCCACGACTCGTGCCAGCACTTCCCGTCGCCGGGCTCCCAGTTCATGTACTTCAGCCACGCGACGCCGGCGACGCCGGCCTGGCGGTCGTCGTGGATGCGCCAGCCCAGCTCGGCGAGGGACGGCAGCGGTGAGCCCGCCGGCGGCGGCATCACGTCGATCGCGGTCACCCAACCGTATGGGGTGTGGATCGGCCAGCCGGTCTCGCTGTAGGGGGTGTGATCCTCCGGCGGCTCGTGGTCCAGGTGCCGGTTATTGCCGATGTCGAAGACGGTGTAGCCGTAGCGGCGTAGCCGGTTCCGCAACGCCAGCAGCGGCAACGCGAGGTGCCAATCGAGGCCCAGATCGAGCCAGAGCTGATGCTGAGGACTCACCGTCATGTCCGCGAGTATAGGGCGATACGGCCCTATGGTCTTCGCTGGGAAAACTACACCGAACGCGTGTTCTATCTACGCGATCACGTATATAGACGGATACCTTTGCATAGCGGTTTACCTGGGAAAACTGTCTAGAACATGTGTACCAAAGCATGTTGAGCGTTAAACGAATCGCGTAACGCTCTAGCGTGCTCGCATGGGGCACGTCGAAGCGTGGCAGCTGCTCGCCGTCGCCGAGCTCGCCAGAAAGCACGGCGTGCTCTTCCACCACTGCCCGGACAGCCGGCGCTGTGTCGGACCGGCCGGGTTACCGGACCTGATCCTCGCCGGCGCCGGCGGCGTTACCTTCCCGGAGCTGAAGGCCAGCCCCGGCCTGACCGCCGCGCAGACCGTCTGGCGCTGGACGCTGCGCGCCGCCGGCGCCGAGATGCCCATCTGGCTGCCGTCCGACTTCCGCGACGGCACCGTCGAGCGGGAGATTGCCCGGCTCGGCCGGCGATGAGAGCAGCTCCTGCCGGGGAAGCCTCGGCAGGAGCTGCTCGACGCCGATGCCAGGGGTTGTGCGTGTCCGGCCGGCGACCTCTGGCCTGGCGCCCCGGCTTGGTAGGCCGGTCCCCACGTTCACCTGACTTGTCACCGGGACACTCACCGGGTGCGTGGGCTGCTGCGCGATCGTACCGTTGATCAGCATTACCCGACCGCGAGCACCGGCAGGGCATAGGCGAATAGGGCGCTGGCCGCGCCGAGCAGCGCGAGGGACCAGCGGGCCGGCGCCAGGGGCGGCACCGCGGCGAGAATCAGTAGCACGATCGCCAGCACATAGAAGATCACCTGCAGAACGTGGACGCTCACGCGCGGCCTCCCAAATATACACAATGGTCAATTAATCGGAGTGCTGAAGTTCACCCGGCAAGTTGCCCCACTCGCGGAAAACATATGTCTATCGCGCGTCTCTTTTCGGGGCTGTTTCTGTTGCTGGGTAAGGGATTTCGCTACCGGTGGCGCGGTTGCACCCAAGGGATTCCGAGCTCGTGTTCGGCGTGCCGGCGCGCGCTCATGCCCCGGGCCCGGAACACCTGCCGGGTACGGCCGTATCGGTTCTTCGCGTCCTTGCCAAGCAGCACCATGAGCGACGCGGTCGGTTTGCGTTTGACGGCATAGCGCTTCTTCTTCACTGCTGCTCCTTCAGGCCCAGAACGGATTCCCGCGCTTCTTCGACTTGGGGGGCTCGTCGACGAGCGGGGGCGGCTCGACGGCCGCCACCGGTTCGGCGAGGGGTTCGGGTTCCGGCGCGACGACGACGGGCACCGGCTCGGGCTCGGGTGGCGGCGCGTTCAGCCGGTCGAGGATCTCTTTCATGCCGAGCAGCTGACCCTCGAGCTCGGCGACGCGGCCTTCCTGCCAGACCTTCTCGTTGCCGGCGTTGATTTTGGCCAGGGTCACGTCGCGCTCGGCCTCGATCTCGGCGATGCTGACGGCCGCGTCGGCGGCGACGACTTCCTCGACGACGTCGGTGGGCTCGTCGACCTGGTGCTCGAGCCCGCACACGTCACAGGTGTGGGTCATTTGATTCGGTGTCCCTTCTCATTGAGGCCGAGCTCGGCCCAGTAGTCGACGTCCTCTTGGTTCTTGGGGCGGCGCGGGTCGTAGGCCCAGCTGCTGCGGTCGGGCCCGTAGGTGGCGAGTACTCGCGCGCGGCCGCTGGATTTCGACCAGATCCGGAACAGCAGTTCGTAGCCGCCGCCGGCGGCGTGCAGGCCCATCGCGGCGCCGTCGACGACCTTGGACGGGCCGGCGTCGGCGGACACCTCGCGGTGGCGGGCGCACCGGTAGATGCCGCGGCGGATCTCGTGACCGCGTTCGAGGGTTTCGATGCCGGTGTAGCGCAGGGTGATGCCGTAGCCGCGGCTGATGGCGGCGGCGACCAGGTTGTCGAAGCGGCAGTCCCGTTGCTGGCGGGTCGGGGGTGGTGCTTTCGGCACGGGATCACCTCCTCTAATTCCTACCGTCCCTATGACATTATGGGGTTATGCCCACATGGTCTTTGAGAAAGAAGCTCGAGCCGGTTCTCAACGACGCGCGGGAAACCCTGGCGACCGTTCGGACCCAAACCGATCTGGTCGGCATCTGTCTGATCTCCATCGCGGTGTCGCTGTCGCTGATCGCCGCGGCCTTGCTCACCATGGCGTCGCGCCGTGACTGACTGGGCGCCGAGGCGACAGCTATGCCGGCACGGCCGGAAAATCTGCTCGGACTGCATCGTGGTCGACGACGCCGCAAAACGCTTCTACGACGTCGTGCAGAACACCGTGGTGCACAACGATTGGGACACCCTGACCCACTACCCGTACCTGGCGGTGCGCCTGTCCGACGGTGGTAGCGACGGCAAGCTGTACGCCACCAAACAGGAGGCGGTGCGCCACCAGCTGCACGAGCAGCTTTGCGCCTACTACTCGTTCCGCAACGCGCCGACCGGATTTTCCGCCCTGCCGATGAAGGGCTGGCGGGAGGCGGCGATCTTCCTGGCGTTCAACCGGGCCGCCTACGACGCCGGGTTCCGCCTGGTCGACCCCGACCATTTCAACGGCGGCCCGGACCTGGTCATGCCGAGCTCGAGTGAGCACCTGCACAACCAGTTGCGCCGGCTGATCAGGGCTCGCCGTGGCTGAGGCCCTGGCCACCCTGGAGGGTGAGCCGATCGCGATCGACCAGGCCGAGGCCGCGTTCGCCGCGGCGATGGCCGCGCCGGCGGCGGACCGGCCCGGCATGCCGGCGCCGGCGCGCAAGCCTCCAGAGCCGGCTGCCGACCCGCAGACCGCCCCGCACGGCTGGACCTGGACCGACGGGGAATGGCGGCCCAAGAAGGCGCCCGGGCGGCCGCGCAGCGCCGACAAGGCGCGGGTGACCGAGGCGAAGCCCGACGCGCCCAAATCCACCACCAAGACGCCGCCGGCGGGCTCAGTTCCCCCCAGGGGCTCGCCGGCGGTCGACTTCAGCTCGGTGATCAAGGACGTGGCCGAGACGGTGTGGTTCGGGCTGGCGACGACTCCGGTGCCCGATCAGGCGTTCGGGTACAACCTGCGCGGCTTGCGGACCCGGCTACGGGTCCAGGCCGCGATCGTCGAAGAGAACCTCGACGCCCTGGCCGGCGGCGTGGCCATGGTGGCCAAGCACAACCGGTTCGTGCAGCGCGCGTGCGAGCGTCTCGCCACCGGTGAGGGCGGGCTGTGGGTGCTGCCGGCAACGACGATGCTCGCGCCGTTCGTGGCGGCCACGGCCCAGCTGTGGTCGGGCCGGCTCGCCGATGAGAACCAGCTCGAGCAGATCGCCGAGGCGACCGAGGCCAACGCCCGGGTGTACCTGCAGCAGCTGCTCAAGGCCGCCCCGCCGGCCGCCCCGCCGGCGCCGGAGTAACGGTGCACGTCGTGTCCCGCCCGGACGGGTCGCGCTGGACGTCCTTCGGCGGCGAGCGGGTGCAGGTGTTCGGGCGGGCCGAGTTCCTGCGCGAGCGCTGGGATTACGGGCCCGGTGAGCACGTGAGCATGTTCGGGCCCACCCAGCTGGCCGGCAAGACCCGGCTCATGTTCGACCTGCTCTCGGCGACCGACACGTCGTTCTGCAGCAGCCCGCCGACGATGCTGGTGGCCAAGCCGCGAGACCAGGTCGTCACCGCCGGGATCGCCCGGCTCGGCTACAAGGAAATCGACCGGTGGCCGCCCCGCAAATCGTGGTTCGGGGAACCGCCGGCCGGCTACGCCTACTGGCCGAAACACCTCACAAACGTCGATCCGGAAATCAACGACGCCCACATTTCCCGAATGTTCCGCCCGGCCGTGCACAACCAATTCTGGGACGGAAACAGTCTCACCGTCGCCGACGAGCTTTACCACATTCTGGCGGTGCTGAAATTGTACGGAGACGTCAACCGGCACCTCACCCAAGGCCACGGGATGGGGTCCGGTCTGTGGTTCGGCACGCAACGCCCGGCGGGCACCCAGCAGGGGGCGCTACCAGGGTTTGTGTTCAACAGCCCGACACACACTTTCCTCTCCCGCGATCCGGTTTCGGACAACCGGAAACGGTTCTCGGAAATCGGCGGGGTCGACCCGAAAATCATTGAGGAAGCGACCCGCACAATGCCGCCGTTCCACTTCGTGTACATCCACCGCAAGGGCCCGAAGATATGCGTTGTCGAAGCTGCCTGAATGGGCGGGGGCCGGTCTATTCTGGCGGTTGAATGGCCAGCCCTGGCCCTAATCCCAGTAGGCAGGGAGATAGCGCATGACCGCACCCGTTAAGGCACCCGCGAAGGGTGGCCCGAAGCAAGCCGCACCGCAGCCGCGCTCGTTCCTGGTCGGCACCCAGGAAGTCATCGAGGGCCAGGACTACGACCAGACGGTCAGCACGTACGGGCAGAGCTTCACCCCGTGGGCGTTCACCGCCACCGGCTGGCTGAAGGGCATCTGGCTCGACTTCCTGATCCTCACCGCCGGCAACGCCGTGGCCACGGTGGTAGCCGCCGAGAACTACCCGTTCAACATCCTGGGCAACATCCAGCTCAACGACATCAACAACGAGGCCATTTTCGGCCCGTTCGATTCGTACGTGGCGAGCCTGACCAACAAGTACGGCGGGTATTTCAACTCCGAGGATCCGGCCACCGCCGCCATGTACTACCGGGTGGCGCTGACCGGCACCAACGCCGCGGCCGGCTCGAGCCACTTCAACCTGTGGATCCCACTGGAGATCGTGCGCCGCGACCCGATCGGCCCCATCGCCAGCGTGAACAACACCGCCGCGCTGACCCTCGTCATGTCGATGAACACCTCGGCGAACCTGTTCACCACCCCGCCCACCACCGCGCCGAGCGTGCGGATCCGCGGCACCCAGCTCTTCTACTGGGAGCCCAAGAAGGCCGACAAGCAGGGCCGCCCGATCTCCGGCCGGCCCCTGGCCGCCGGCACCACCCAGTACTGGACCCTCGGCAACCTGCTGCTCTCCGGCGGCACCAACAACCAGCAGCTCAACACCGGCCTGGGCTACCCGTGGCGCAACTACCTGTTCATGCTCATCCGCTCCGCCGGCACCCGCGCGCAGGGCGAGCTGGACTGGCCCGACCCGCTCATCGGCCTGAAGTTCGAGGCGAACCTGCTCTACAGCCAGCTGCAGAAGGTGCTGTGGAACCAGATCATGTCCAAGGACTACGGCTACCCGAACACCAACCTCAACCAGACCACCCCGGCCGACGCCCGCTTCGCCGACGTCGCCTCGGTCGGCGCCCAACCGGTGGCCATCCTGCCCGGTCTGGAGACCGGGGTGAAGGTCGTCAACTGGAACAAGGACTTCGCCTTCGGCAAGCCCGGTTCCGAGACCCGGCGCACCTACCTGGTCACCTCACCCGGCAGCAACTGGATCTTCAACGGCAGCCTGGGCAACGCGGGCACCCTCTTCTCCCTCGTCAACTACGTGGCGCCGGCCGCGGGTGACAAGGAGAACACCTACGCAATCACCGGAGGTCGCTGACCATGCCAAAGATCGATTTCAAGAGCGCGCTGATCGGCGCCGCGGTCCTGATCGTGGCGGTCAAGTTCGTGGCGCCGCGGGTCCCCGCGGTCGCCGCGGTCACCTCGAAGATCGTCTAAGCGTCCCGGAAGGGATTTAAGGTGGCCCTCCGTGGCATCTCGGTTCCCGCCCTCGCCCTCGCCGGCGTGGGCGGGGTCGTGGTGTACGCGGCCACCAAGGGTGTGGGCCTGGCGTCCGGGTTCCGCACCCTGCTCGGCGGGCACCAGTTGCCCGCCGGCGAGGACCTGGCCGTCGTCGGTTCCCCTTCCGGCGGCGGCCAGGACTTCGTCAGCTCCGGGCTGAGCCCGGCCCCGAACAACGCGGTCGCCGCGGCCGCCCTGGCCTACCGCGACGGCGGGCACGTCTACCGGTGGGGCGGCGGCTCGCCGCGCGGTTGGGACTGCTCCGGCTTCTGCAACTACGTGCTCTGCCACGACCTGGGCCTGGCTATCCCCGGGTACGCCGGCGGGAAGTTCACCGGCGCCGCGCACGGCCCGGTCACCGGGCAGTGGGCCATCTGGTCGGGCTGCAGCAACATCCCCCGCGACCAGGTCGCTGCCGGCGACGTGGTCGTCTGGCCGCTCGGGCACATGGGCCTCGCCCTCGACAACCAGATGATGATCAATTGTCCGGGCCCCAACGGCACGCCGGCGCCGATCCTCGGCCGGATCGACGCCGTGCGCCGCGGCCCGCTGGTATGCCGGCGCCTGAACGGGCGGAGGTGACCCCAGTGGCCGCGCCGTCTCCGCTCGTGCTCGCCGTCGCCGGCGCCGGAATCGTGTTCGTCTGGTCCGCCGTGCACGGCGCCAACGTCACCCAGTCGCTGCGGGACATCCTCGCCGGCCGGGCCCCGACCGCACCCGGGGCCGACCCGCAACTCGTCGAGCTCGGCGCCGGCACCGGCCCGGTCGGCTCGGCGATCGCCGACGCGCAAACCCCGGTCAGCTCCGGCATCGGCACCTCGGCGAGCCTCAACAAGGCCAACGGCCGGCTGCAGGCCGCCGGCTACGGCTGGGTCGGCGCCGAATGGACCGCCCTGGACAAGCTGTGGACCCGCGAGTCGGGGTGGAACAACCACGCGCAGAATCCGCACTCCACGGCGTTCGGCATCGCGCAGTTTCTGGACGGCACATGGGCACCGTACGGGCCGAAAACCGCAGACCCGACGCTGCAGATCCGCTACGGCCTGGCCTACATCAAACGCCGCTACGGCAGCCCCAGCGCGGCATGGGCGCACGAAACCTCGGCGGGGTGGTACTGAGATGTCTCCGGTTCTTTCGTGGGCGTACAACTCGAACACGGGCGCTGTCGGGCCGTTCCCGACCATCACCCTGGAAGGGCTGCTCCGGCTCGGGATCGGCTGGCACGGACCGTTCGACACCAAACAGGACGCCCTGAACTACTACGAACGCAACAAGGCCGCAAACCCCGGCTGGAAAGCCCCGACCACCGACGTCGGCACGAGCATCAGCAACGCCCAGGACACCGCCAAACAACGCGGCCAGTCCCTGATCAACGACGCCACCTCGGCCTGGACCGCCGCCATCAACACCATCGTGAAACTGGTGCCGCGGGTCCTCGAGGCAGCCGTCGGGATCGTGCTCCTGGCCGTCGCGGCCAACGCGATCCTCAAGCAGACCACCGGCGTCGACATCGCCGGCGCCGCGGTCCGCGGCACCCGTCGCGCGGTGCGGGTCACGCCGGCCGGGGCGGTGATGCGCTGATGGCCGAAACGCTGGTCCAGTTGACGACGCTCAGCGACCCGGTCGTCTCTACCGTCTGGTCTGTTCCGGACGACCAGATCGAAAACCTACAGCGCTACTTGGCCGACCGGTTCGGCGAATCGATCACGGGCATGATCGGTGACGTCCCGGGCCTGGCAACGGCGGTCGACCACATCATTTGGGAACCACGCTGATGGCCGCGTCGACCGGGATCCTCGTGGCCGTCGGCGGGATCGGCGCCGGCAACGAATTCCTGCACGGGCACGCCGACGCCGCAATCAAAATCTCGGTGGCCACGATCGGCACCGCAATCGTGTTCGCCGGCATCGAACAGATCCCCGGCGGCGGCCGCGAATTCGCCATCGGCCTGGCCACCCTCGCCCTCGTCGGGGTGCTGCTCGGCTCGTTCACCCCCGGTGTGCCATCCCCGGTCCTGCAGATCCTCGACTTCATGGGCTACCCCACGAAAGGAAAATGATCATGGGTTCTAGTTGGGCGGACATCGCCAAGGCGTTCGTGGTCGGCACCGTGAGCATCGGCCTGGCCACCGCACTATTCGCGCCCGGGCGCACCACCACCTCGGCCATCCAGGCCGTCTCAGGCGGCGCGCAGGGCCTATTCCGCACCGCCGTGACCGGCAAGTAGCGCCGGGAGGGATGCACCGATGGGTGTCAGCGGTACCTGGCAGCAGCGCGCTGCCCACGACTACACCGGCGCCACCCGGTGGGGCGACGGCTACAACCCGATCCACGGCGTGCGCGACAACGGCCGCGGCCGGGTCGTCGGCGCCCACCAGACCCTCCTGCCGCTCGGTGAGCCGTCCGACAGCGTCGCCGAGGGCCTGACCGGCCGGGAGATCGACTGGGTGTGCGAGGACTACGTCGACGGCACGATGCCCGGCGAGCACTTCCGCTATCAGGACGACCTGCCCCGCTGGAATGAGACGACGCCGCAGTTCCGCGATGTCACCACGTCGCCGGCGATGGGTGAGCAGCCCTCGTGGGGCGTCTACAACGACTCGGACCCGTCGGACATCTGGCCGCTGCCCGGCCCGACCGGCGGCACCCAACGCTGGCTCGACAACTCCCACGGTGAGGACGTCGAGCAGCAGCACGCGGTGGCCGTGCCCACCCCGTTCGTCACCGGCGGGTGGTTGTCCAAGCAGCGCGGCGCCGACGCCCACACCGAGGCGGCCCAGGAACCCGGCCAGGATCGCTACCAGCTGGCCATCAACACCTCCCCGGTGCAGGGGCAGGGTGTGCAGTCCCTGGACAACCAGCGGGCCGTACAGCGGGGCACCGACACGCCGCGGACGTCGATCCTTTCGCGTACCGCCGGGATGGCCGAGAAGGCCTACGCCCGCTCGTTCGGGATGGGCGGCGGCCCGGGCACCCCGGACATGCAGCCCTTCCAGCAGTCCGCCGGGCTGAAGCGGCCCTGGCTGACCCGGGTCGCGGCGCTCCCGCCGGCCGAAGAGCACTTCATGAACACCATGGAGGCCCGGGTGCCGATCCAGCGCTACACCA
>WNGD01002651.1_pt1 | contig 18584 bp, 12 predicted proteins | sample 5400671 | NCBI WGS metagenome assembly WNGD01 (sample SAMN13153369, study PRJNA577476) | soil metagenome | isolation source: 40 cm soil or saprolite under grassland replicate 2 | place: USA:California | collected 2016-06-15
CTCCGGCTGGTAGTAGTCGTAGTAGGAGACGAAGTACTCGACCGCGTTGTACGGGAAGAACTCGCGGAACTCGTTGCAGAGCTGAGCGGCGAGGGTCTTGTTGTGCGCGATCACGAGCGCCGGCTTGCTGACCTGCTCGATCGTCCAGGCCATCGTCGCGGTCTTGCCGGTGCCGGTAGCGCCGATCAGCGTCTGGTAGCGCTCCCCCCCGTTCAGCCCCTCTGACAGCGTTGCGATCGCGGTCGGCTGGTCGCCGGTGGGCCGGTAGGCGTCGGATGTTTTGAACTCGCGCATTTCGACCAAGCGTAGCCTCGATGACAGTCGTCGCCGAGCCATGCGCTGACGGCGCGCCAGAGGGTCGGGCGCCTAGGGCTTTGGCCGCGCGATGGCGCGCAGACGCGCGCGGGCGATCGTCACCAGCTGGGTGGCGCCGCCGCAGAGCTTGCAGTCATACACGTGCACACCGTCCCGGCTTCCCAGCACGAGTCGCCACCCGTGCGGCGAGAAGGCGAGGTCGTTGATCCGCAAGGTGGGAGGACGCACGAGGTAGATCGGCTCCGCCGGCCAGTTGCCTCTCTTGCGCGTTTGCCAGATGCCCGCCGAACTGGGCCCGGCCGTCGCGAGCCAGCGCCCGTCGGCGCTGAAGGCGACGTCGTTCACAGAGCCTTGGTGAACGCGCAGCACTGCCACCGGCTTACCTGATCGCACGTTCCAAACGCGCGTGGTCAGGTCCGCGCTACCAGTGGCCACGAGAGCACCGTTCGGACTGAAGGCGGCTGCTACCACCGAGTCTGTATGGCCGCTCAGTGTCCGCAGGCGCGCACCGTCCGACACGCGCCAGATCGCGACCATGCCATCGTCACCCGCAGTCACCACGAGCGTGCCGTCTCGGCTGAAGCGCGCGTCGTTGATCGGGGCACCGTGATCGAGGCGCTGGACGCGCGCGCCGTTCGTCCTCCAGACGCGCGCCGAGCCGTCCTCCCCAGCCGTGACGACGAACTGCCCATCGCGGCTGAAACGTGCTCGGTTGACCGCCTTTTCGCCGTGCACGATCGTCTCCACGAGCGTGCCGGCTCTCGTCCAGATGCGCGCCTTTCCATCCTGGCCCGCCGTGATCACGACCTTGCCGTTCGAACTGAACGCAGCGTCGTTGACAGGACCGCTCGGCGTCAACGCCAGTGCACGGCCATCCGGCAGCCGGAGCCGCGCAATCCGGTCAGAGCCAAGGCTGACGGCGACACCGCTCGGAGTGACGGCGACCACGTTCGAGATCCCCTGCGTCCCGATCGAATCGGGCACTGCCGGGGGCCACGGGCCGGAGCGATCGACTCGGCCGTCCCACACACGCGCGAAGCCGTCGTCGCTTCCCGTGACGACGGTTTGTCCGTCTGGGCTGAAGGACGCGCTGTTGACCGGGTCGGTGTGTCCAAGCAAGGCGCCCTGCACGAAACCGCTGTCGCTCCGCGCGATGTACGCCTTGCCGTCGCGGCCCGACGTCAGGATCGACGTTCCATCGGGGCTGAACGAGACCGCTTCAATGCCGCTGCGATGGGCGGTGACCGCTCCGACCGAGGATGCCTTCGCGAGGTTCCAGATGCGTGCGATGGTGTCGTTTCCACCTGCGGTCGCGAGGAGCTTGTCGTCGGCGCTGAAGGCGAGGTCGGTGACGCGTCCGGTGCCTTCGAGCTGCGGCAGCTCATGGTCCGTCTTGACGTTCCAGAGGTGGATGAACTCACTCGCCCCGGCGGTCGCAACGAGAGCACCGTCGTGGCTGAAGCGCGCGACGTTCACTGTTACGCGCTGGTCGAACTCGCGGATCTGCTCATGACGGCCGATGTCGAACAGGCGCGCGTAACGGTCTCCCCCGACCGTCAGCAGCAGCCGCCCGTCGGGGCTGAACGAAACCATTCGCACGTCGTTGCTCTTGCTCGCGCCGGCCGGGTGCACGAACCCGTCGCCGAGGGGAACTCCGCCGACGGTCCACAGGCGTGCCGTCCCGTCCGCGCTACCCGTGGCAATCAGGCGGCTGTCCGGCGAAAAGGCGATGCTGAGCACGGCCCCGGAGTGCCGCAGCGGCGCCGGCGTCGTCTGTGCGCCTGATTGAACGTCCCAGACGAAGGCGCGGCCGTTCCAGCCGGCCCCCGCAACGAGCCTCCCGTCGGGGCTGAAGGCGGCGTCGGTCAGGCGAGTCACCGGTTCGAAGCGGTGGACGAGGCGTCCGTTCCGCGTGTACAACCGTGCGCCACCACTGCCGGCGACCAGCACCAAAGAGCCGTTCGGGCTGAAGCGCACGGCTCGAACCGCCCCGCCGCCCGGGAGAACGGCCCTGACGCGAAGAGCAAGCAGTCCCATGCGCAGCGTGTCCGCCGCTGCCGCGGGGTCGAGCCGTGCGCGTCGAAACGCGGTCACGGCACGAAGGGCGCGGCGTATGCTCGCCTCGGGATCCCCGAGCAGTGAGGACCGCGCGTCCGCCTCGAGTTGCCTCGCGCGGACGATGTTCTTCTGGCGCGTCGCTCTCGCCTCCGCGCGCAGCGCCTTCGCCGAAGCCAACCGCTGGAGTTGGGTCTGCCTGTTCGCAACGCGCGTCTGCGCATGTGCATTTGCAGCAGAGACATTCGCGCGAGTTTCCGCCGCCCTTGCGCGCTGCGCTTCGCGGCTCTCGCCCTGACGGGCTCGACGTTCTGCCGTGGCGGCGTGCCTCGCAGCCCGCTCGTTCACCTTCGCCACGTGGGCTGCGCGCTTCTCACGTCGCGCGGCTCCCCGTACGACGCCGACCAGATGCTCGGCCTTGAGCTGTTGTGTCCGCGCGACAGCAGCTTGATGCCGCGCTTCGCTGCGTTGCGCCAGCGCATACACCGCGACAGCCGCCATGACGGCGAACGCCACGATCGCTGCCGCGAAGATGCGGAGGAGGCGCCGCTGGCGCCGCTGGTGGTAGACGCGCTCTTCCACGAGAGCCCGCTCGGCTTGATACCGCGTGCGCCAGGCCACAACGGCGTCCGCAAGCACGTCGTGGAAGATCTCGTACCGCGTCGTGCTCGGACCGTTCGCAGAGCTTGCGCGAACGATCCGCTCGGCCGTCAACTGCTGCAACACGCCAGCCGCCTCGTCCTCCTCGACCGATGCATAGCCGGCGAGGTCGCGCACCCCGTGGGCGATCTTCGTGCCCGACGGGGTGACCAGGAAGTTGTACATCGCGGCTGCCGCACCCTTCTCGCGCGGAGTCAGCTCGGCCATTGCTCGCTCGAGATGGTGTTCGACGACGTGCTCGGCGCCGCCGAGCTCGCGCAGGGTGGAAAGCCGCAGCGTGTGCGAGCCGCGCCCGCGCTCGACGTCCCAGAGGCGGGAGAGGACGAGCTGGAGGTATGGCGCTTCGATGCGGTTCTCGTCCCGCGCCGCCAGCGGCACGCCACGACCTGCGGCGCCGAGCTCTACGCGCCCGGCGGTGACTTGATCCAGGATGGCCTGCTCGAGCTCGGGCTCGATCTCGACACGCTCGCCGGCCGAGACGAGCTCGTTGTAGCGTCTGATCGGCCCGAGGATTGCCGTCGTTCCGGCGAGCCGATCGAGCCGCTCGAGTCTCAGGCGGTTCGCCAGCAGATTGGGAATCGACGCCTTGAGTGCATCGAGGCGCGCGAGCGAGTCTTCGCGGATCCCGATCAGGACGTTCACCCGGAGGCCCGCCCGCCGCAGCACCTGCGCGAGCTGCTCCGAAAACACGCCGCCCTGCCTGTGGTAGAGGAAGCACTCCTCGAACTGGTCGAGGACGAGGTAGAGGTCACCGCCCGCTCGATCGGCCGCATCGGCGAGCGTGTCCACGAGCGAGTTACCGCTTTCGCCTGCAGCTTCGACCAGCGCCGCGACAGGGTCGCCGGTCCAGGTCGAGAACACGATTACCTCGGCCTGCTGCTCTTGTCGCAGCCTGTGCGCGACGCCCGCCCGCAGCACAGAGCTCTTGCCAACCCCGCTCGGGCCGTACAGCACGGTGATGCGAGAGGCGATCAGATTGGCGGCGATGACCTCGCTCTCGCGCTCCCGGCCGAAGAACAGCAGCGCGTCGAGATCCGAGTCCTCGAACGGCGCCAGGCCCTTGTAGGGCGACGGAGGGGCCGAAACGGCGACGCTCATGCGGACATCGCGACATCGTCGAGCCCGGCGGACCCTGCGAGTGTCGCGACGTACTGGTCGAGTGCAAGCTGCTGCACGTCGACGTCGCGGCGCCGCCAGAACTCCAGTTCGAGCGGTTTCGCGTCCTCCTGCACTGCCCAGGAGCGATAGCTCAGCGGCTGGTCGCTCCAGAGGCGATTCAGGACGACGCGCAGGTTCCAGTCGGCCATCGTGTAGCCGAGGAACAGGAAGTGGCTGCGACGCAGCTTGGCCGCCAGTCCCACGGGAACCGCGCCGGCCACGTCCGACTTCGAGAGGTAGTCGATGTAGTCGTCCTCGGTGACGACGAAGCTCTCCCATTGGCGTTCGGCGCCGCGATCGACCTGGCCGTGCAGCTTCAGGATGACGGTGCGCTCTTCGAGCGACAGCTCGGTCGCATACGTATTCGGGAGATCGATGAGGTGGCCGGTGCCATCAGGCGCGACGTGGCAGAACTTGCCTCGTTGCGGCCCGGCGGCGATATACGAGACGACGTCGAATGCCTCACCCGCGTCGAGAAACGCCGCCTCGAGCGCGAGGTCGTAGCTGGTGGTCACGAGCAATTGGTGGGGCAGTCCTCGCTCCCGCAGCAACGGTGGCAGTGCCGCCAGGAACCGGTGAATCGGTGTCGGCGCCGCATCCGCGTCGAGCAGCGCATGCAGCTCGTCGTACAGAGGGCCCGAGCCCTTCATCACGGCGACGTATTGCGCGACGTGCGGCAGGCCGTGGCCGTTCTCCGAGTAGTCAAAGCGTTGCGCGAGGCGCTTGGCCAGATCGGCCACGTCCGCACCGAGCACCGTGACCAGGCGACCTGCGAACAGGGCGCCCAGTACCTGCTCGAAATGGTCCTCTGAAGGGGGCGCTGTTCCCGGAGCCTGCAGCCCGGCCTCCTGCCTGAGGATCGCCCCGTGCAGTTGCTGCAGATCACGGCCCGGCTCGATCCCGAGCTCTTCCACGAGGAGGCGCCGGCCGGCCTGGTAGGTCTGCAGCGCCTCCGCCTGACGGCCGGACCGGTACAGGGCGAGCATGAACTGTCCGCGCAGACGCTCTCGTTGTGGGTACTCCTCGACGAGCGTCTCGAGCTCGGCGATCAGCTCTGCGTGACTGCCCGCCCCGAGGTCGGCTTCGACGCGTTCCTCCAGCGCCGCGAGCCGAAGCTCCTCGAGCTGGGCGATGTAGGGCTGCGCAAAGGCTTCGAATGCGAAGTCCGCGAGGGGAGGCCCCCGCCAGAGCGCCAATCCCTGCCGCAGCTTCGCAGCCCGTTCCGGCGGCGACGAGGCACGAGCGCTCTCGACGAGCACGCGAAAGCGGTCGAGGTCGAGCTGCCCCGGCCGGACTCTGACGCGATATCCGGGGGCCTTTGTTTCGAGGAGTTCGGGCCCGAGGACCTTCCGAAGCTGCGAGACGAAGTTCTGCAGCGAGGTGATCGCCGTTCGAGGCGGGCGTTCCCCCCAGAGGGCGTCGACGATCCGATCGACCGAGACGACACGGCCGGGCTCGAGCAGAAGGAGGGCGAGCAACGCGCGCTGCTTCTGTCCGCCGAGCAGCAATGTGCCGGTCTCGTCTGAGACCTCCAGCGGTCCCAGGATCCGAAAGTCAGCCATGTGCTGGTTGTAACACGGTTTATCTCCCCTGAATAGAGGCGGTTCGTCGGCCGTCTCAGAGAGTCGCTCCAAGCTCTAACCGCCCGCTAATTTCGCGGCGCCGAGCCCGTTAGCGGCCCGTTAGGGAGCGCTGAGAGCGGGGTTTGGACCCCGCTCGACGGTGGCCGCATGGCTACCACATCGCTTCTCCAAACAGGCTTGCTGCGGGCCCTCCCCTTCGCAGCCCTCCTCGCTATCGGATCGGCTGCGGCGCTTCCTGCGCAGGCGACGTCGGTCGCCGACCCGCAGGACGAGCTCGCCTCGGCTGCGCCGGCCCGCGAGATCACGATCACCTACCGCACGCATGACGGGCATCGCCGCAACGCATATCTGCTCCTGCCCGCCGGCTACCGCCCGGGCAACGACCCCGCAATCCCGCTGATCATCTCGCCCCACGGCCGCGCCGTCGACGGAAAGATCAACACCCGCCGCTGGGGCAACCTGCCCACGATCGGCGGCTTCGCGGTTATCAACCCTGACGGTTACGGCCGGCTGCTGCCCTTGCATTCCTGGGGCTACAGCGGCCAGATCGACGATCTCGCGCGCATGGCCGACATCGTCGAGGCGAAGCTGCCGTGGGTGCACATCGACCGGCGCCGGTTGTACGCGGTGGGCGGATCGATGGGCGCCCAGGAGACGCTGCTCCTCGCAGGCCGCTATCCGCGCCTGCTCGCAGGCGCCGTCGCGATCGACGGTCCCGCCGACTTCGCGCTCCAGTACCGCAACTTCCCGCGCCTCACGTGCGACCAGGCGTGCCTGGCACGCGGTTGGGGGCAGATCGGCCTCGCGAAGCAGCGCCTCGCGCGCAAAGAGGTCGGAGGAACGCCGGTCACCTCTCCCGCGAACTTCGCCGAGCGCAGTCCGATCACGTATGCACGCGCAATCGCCGATTCGTGTGTCCCGGTGCAGATCTGGTGGAGCCGCACCGACAAGATCGTGCTCGACTCCGCACAGCAGTCGGGTCGCATGTTCAAGGCGCTCCGGCGCATGAACCCCAGGGCACCGATCGACGAGTACGTCGGCGACTGGGATCACACGGACGCGATGCGACACGAGACCGATCTGCCGAAGATGCTCGTGGGGCTCGGCCTGCTGCGCCCCGGTTTCTCGGTCGAGAAGCTCGCGGCCACGCACGACGGCATCCCGGCGAACGACCGCTGCGCAAAGGCTTGAATCGCTCTAAGCAACAGCAGATGGCCCGGCTAACCTTGGCCGGGCCGTCCCGTCTAACGAGCCGTGCGCGGTCGCCTCCTCCCCATACTCGCAGTGCTCGTGCTCGCGCTGGTCGCGAGCGCGGGCGCGTCGGCCTACCCGTGGCCGATCAAGCCGTTCCACCTGCAGCACCCGATCCGCGCGAACTTCGGCGATCCGCGTACGCGCTTCTGGAACACGATGCTGACGGACGGCCTCCAGGGGCCCGGGCTGTTCCAGTTCCACAACGGCATCGACATCGCGGCGGCGGAGGGCACGCCCGTCTACCCGGTCATGTCCGGCACCGCTCGCCTCATCGACGCAGCCGCAGTGGCGGTGCGCTCGCCCGGCCACAAGTTCCAGTACTTCCACATCATCCCGGCCGTGCTCGACGGCCAGCACGTCGTCGCCGGACGCACTGTGCTCGGTCGCGTCATTCGGGGGGTGAACCATGTTCACCTGACGGAGATCCGTGGACGGCGCGTCTGGAACCCACTGGCCGCGGGCGGAATCGCGCCCTACCGCGATGGCACCGTCCCTGAGATCGACGCGATCATGGCTCGTCCCGTGTCGTCGCTGCTCCCGCTCGACCCCGCGGAGGTATGCGGAACGATCTCGCTCGACGCGGCCGCTCAGGACACGCCGCCGCTGCGTGTGCCGGGAACGTTCGCGGGCTATCCCGTCGCCCCCGCGCTCGTGACCTGGTCGCTCGCGAAGCTCGGCGGACCGCGTTACGTCCCCGACGTGCCCGCCGCGGACTTCCGCACGACTCTGCCCGCCGGCTGGGAATTCTGGAACGTCTACGCACGTGGCAGCTACCAGAATGTGCCGCGGTTCAACGCCCAGCAGTACTTCATGCCGGGTCGCTTCCTCTACAACCTCGCGGGCACGATGGATACCCGCTCGTATCCGAACGGGGTCTACGAGGTGCGCGTGCACGTTGCCGACATGCGCGGCAACAACTCGGAGGGCGTGCAGCAGTTCACGATCGCGAACCGCGCCGGCACCGAGACGGGCTGTCCTCAGGCGCCCAAGTCCCGGCCGTAGGCTTCGCGGTAGATCTTCTTCAGCTCCTCCACCCGTTCGACATACGCACGCGTCTCGGGGAAGACGATGCCGCGACCGGCCCGCCGCCAGCGGTCGACGTTGTCCTGGCCGGCGTTGTAGGCCGCCAGCGCCGTGCGCTCGTCGCCGTACTTCTCCAGCAGGTGGCGTAGGTACCAGGCGCCGTAACGCACGTTGATCTCCGGGTTGTAGAGGTCGTCGACGCGGAACGCCGTGCCGCCGGTGTGCAGCGCGATCCCTTTGGCCGTGTTGGGGAGGAGCTGCATCAACCCGATTGCCCCCGACGCCGAACGGGCATCCGCCTTGAACTTCGACTCCTGATAGATCACGGCCGCCAGCAGCGCCGGGTCGAGGTTGTAGTTGCGCGCATGGCCGCGCACGATCTGCTCGTAGCGCAGCGGGTACCAAAGCCGTTCCCACCAGCCCGGCTTCGTCTGCTGGACAACTGCGAATGTCACCAGCAGCCCGCCGGCGAGCACGGCGACGGTGACGAAGCGTCTCACGCGGTCAGCTTGGCGATCACGTCAGCCACGAAGGCGTCGAGCTCCTCCAGCGTGCCGTCGTTGACGTACGCGAAGTCCGCGACCGCGACCTTCTGCTTCTCCGGAAGCAGCCGGTCCTCCCGGGTATCCGTCAGCGGCCGGCGCTCCTGTCGCAGCTCTCTGGGAGCCGTGATCACGACCACTTTGTCGAAGCGGTCGTCGGCTCCGGTTTCGTAGAGCAGCGGCACCTCGGTGACGGTCAGCGCCGGCGGCTCGGGCCTGGCGGCGACCTCGTCGCGCCACACGAGGTTCTCCTGCACGACGCGCGGATGAAGCAGCTCCTCCAGCCACTCCAGCTGATTCTCGTCGCCGAACACGATCTGCGCGATCTTGGCCCGGTCTGCGCCGTCCTCGCCGATCACCTCGGAGCCGAAGCGTTCGACCAGCTCGCGCCTCACGTTTGGGTCGCTGCGCAGCAGGCGATGGACGATCTCGTCGCTCGAGATCGTCGCGGCCCCGTGACGTGCGAACGCGTCGAGGGCAGCACTCTTCCCGGCGCCGATCGGCCCGGTGATCGCGATCGCGGTCGGCGGCTTAGTGCTCGTCGGGGGCGGGCTCGGCGTTGGCGGCTTCGTCGGCCGCCGCCGGGTCCAGCTCGTCGCCGACGTTCACCGCCTCGCGCTCGACGGCGTCTTCCGCCTCGGCGGGCGGCTCCGGCGACGCGTCCTCCGCGGGCGGCAGCGGCGGCGCGGCCGCGGCGTCCGCAAAGACGTCCTCGGAGAGATCGAGATGCGGCGTTCCCTCGATCGGCGGCTCGTTCTCCGCACGCCGTTCCGGGTCGACGCGCTTGAGCGACAGCGACAGACGGCGGCGCTCTGCGTCGACCTCGAGGATCAACACCGGGACCGTGTCGCCCTGACCGACGACCTCACGCGGGTTCTCGACGTGATGCTGCGCGAGCTCCGAGATATGCACGAGACCCTCGACGCCGGGCAGGATCTCGACGAACGCGCCGAACGTGACCACCTTGGTCACCTTGCCCTCGACGACGTCGCCTTCCTTGTGCTGCTCGAGCACCTGCTGCCACGGGTCGGACTGCGTCTGCTTGAGCCCGAGCGAGATGCGCTGTCGCTCACGGTCGATGTCGAGCACCTTCACCTTGACCGTCTGGCCGATCTCCAGCACCTCGGACGGATGGTTGACGTGCGACCACGACAGCTCCGAGATGTGGATCAGCCCGTCCATCCCGTCGAGGTCGACGAACGCGCCGAAGTCGACGATGTTGGAGATCTGCCCCTCGACGACGTCGCCGGGATTGAGCCGGTCGAGAATCGCCTGGCGCATCTCCTTGCGCTCGTCCTCGAGCACGGCACGCCGCGAGAGCACGACGTTGTTGCGCGAGCGGTTGAGCTCGATCACCTTGCAGCGGAGCTCCTTGCCCATGAACTCGTCCAGGTCCTGCACGCGGCGGATGTCGACGAGCGAGGCCGGCAGGAATCCACGCACGCCGAGGTCGAGGATCAGGCCGCCCTTGACGACCTCGATCACGCGACCGTTCACCGGCTCCCCGGATTCGGCGGCGTTCTCGATCGCCTTCCAGGCCAACTCGAAGCGCGCACGCTTCTTCGAGAGGATCAGGCGCCCCTCCGCATCCTCCTTGGTCATCACGAGCGCGTCGATCTCGTCCCCGACGGAGACCTCGTCCGCCGGGTTGACCGAGCGCCGGATCGACAGCTCGGCGACCGGGATCACGCCTTCCGACTTGTAGCCGATGTCGACGAGCACCTCGTCCTTGTCGACCCGGACGACCGTGCCGTGGACGACCTCGCCCTCGTTGATCGTCGGGAAGGTGGACTCGTAGTCCGGGATCAGCTCGCCGTCGGGACCCGTGGTCCAGACGCCGTCGCCTGCGATCGGTTGCTCGGTGTCCGTAGCCATCTAGCGGCCGATCAGTATAGCCAGGGGCTTTCGGGCCGAAAGCTGCGCTTTCGGCCCGGGAAGGGACGCCGCTTCGCGGGAAACGTGCGCGGGCACTGCCCGCGCACTCCTTTGGCGGTCTTGGCCGGCGGCGGCCCTCAACCGCGCGGGCGGCGGCGCTGAAGCGTCGCCGGCCGCGTCCGCTCGCCTCCAGTTAGTGCGGCTTCGCCTGCACTAACTTCCGGCCTTTGTCGTTCTGGTTGGCGACTGCCGTTTAAGACTTGGCTTCGTTCCAGTCGTCGCCGACGCCGATGTCGACGGCGAGAGGCGGATCCAAGGGATAGGCACTGCACATCTCCTTCCGCACGAGTTCGCGGACCGGGCCGATTTCGGCTTCCGGGACTTCGAGCAGGAGCTCGTCGTGGACCTGCAGGACGAGGCGCGCGCCTCGGCCCTCGTCTCGGAGCCGGCGGTGGATCGCGATCATCGCCTTCTTGATGATGTCCGCGTTGGAGCCCTGCATGACGAAGTTCACGGCGAGCCGCTCGCCGAGCGAGCGCGTCTGGCGGTTCGAGGCGCGGATCTCGGGCGTCGGCCGCCGCCGCCCGAGCAGGCTCGTCGCGTAACCGTCGCGCGTCGCCTGCTCGATCGTCCGCTGGATGAAGTCCTGCACGAGCGGGAAGCGCGCCAGGTATGCGTCGATGTACGCCTGCGCCTCTTCGCGCGGGATCTCGAGGTTCTCCGAGAGGCCGAAAGCGGAGATTCCGTAGACGATGCCGAAGTTGATCATCTTCGCGATCGAGCGGTCGCCGGCCGTGAGCTCCGACGGCTCCTTGCCGAGCACCTCCACGGCGGTCGCCGTATGGATGTCGTCGCCGCGTGCGAAGGCTTCGCGCAGCTTCGGCTCGCCCGACACGTGCGCGAGGATGCGCAGCTCGATCTGTGAGTAGTCGGCAGAGAGCAGCCGGCTGCCGCTCTCCGCGACGAACGCCGAGCGGATCTCCTTGCCAAGCTCGGTGCGGATCGGGATCGCCTGGAGATTCGGGTTCGACGTCGAGAGCCGTCCCGTCGACGCGACCGTTTGGTTGAACGTCGTATGCAGGCGGCCGTCGGTCTCGGAAATGAGCGACGGCAGCGGCCCGAGGTAGGTGTTGAGCAGCTTCGAGTACTCGCGCCACTCCTCGATCACCTCGACGAGCTCGTGCTCGTGGCGGATCGAACGCAGCACGCGCGTGTCGGTGGAATAGCCGGTCTTGCCCTTGCGCCCGGGCGTCAGCTGCAACTTCTCGAACAGGATGCGGGCGACCTGCTGCGTCGACCCGAGCATGAACTCCTCGCCGGCGAGCTCGTACGCCTTCGACTCGAGCTCCTCGAGCCGGTCAGCGAGCCGCGCCGTGATCTCGCCCATGCGGTACGTGTCGATCTTCACGCCCGCGTCCTCCATCGCGGCGAGCACGGCTGTCAGCGGCAGCTCGATGTTGCGATAGAGGTCCTCCGCCCCGCGCTCGCGCACGCGTGCGAGCATGGTCGGCGCGAGCCGGCGCGGAATCTCCGCGTGCCGCACGAGCGCCGCGGTCTCGTCGTCGGCCTCCGGCGCCGGGATCGGCTCGACGCCGTACTCCGCGGCGAGATCGTCGAGCTCGTAGGCGGCCCGGCCAGGCTCGATCAGGTACGCCAGCAGCATCGTGTCCTCGGCCGGCTCCATCGTCAGCCGCGGCAATGACTTGAAGTCGTGCGCAATCAGGTCGGCGCGGTCGAGCCGCCGCTCGAGCGCCGCGTCCCACGAGCCGACGATGACGCCGTCGTCTTCACGCGCGAGCGCAAAGTGAGCGTCGCGGATAGCGAGCGCCGCACGGCCGGTCACCTCCGGGAACTCGCCTTCGCGCCACGCAACCTCGGTGCCGGGCATGCGCATTGCCTGGGCGGGGACGGCCTCGTCGAGGATGTCGACACGGCCGAGCAGGTTGCGGAACTCGAAGCGGCGGAACATCTCGCGGAGCTCGGAGCGATCAGGCGGCAGCAACACGAGCTCGGCGGGGTCGCAGTCGAGGTCGAGGTCGCGCCGCATCGTGGCGAGCTCCTTCGACCGCGCCGCCTGCCCGGCGTGCTCGGTGATGTTCTTCCGGCGTGCGGGCGAGAGCTCGTCGACATGCTCGAGCACGTCCTCGAGCGAGCCGTACTGCGCGATCAGCTGCCCGGCGGTCTTGTCGCCGATGCCGGGAACGCCCGGGATGTTGTCGGAGGTGTCGCCCTTGAGGCCGATGAAGTCCGGCACCTGGTCCGGTTTGATCCCGTACCGCGCCTCCACGCGGTCCGGCGTGTACACGTTGACGTCGGCGACGCCGCGCGGCGTCATCATCAGGACGACATTGTCGGTGACGAGCTGGAACGCGTCGCGGTCGGTCGAGACGACGCATGTCTTGATTCCGGCCTCGTCGGCGCGCGTCGCGAGCGTGGCGATCACGTCGTCGGCCTCCCACCCTTCGAACTCGAGGTTGCGATAGCCGAACGCCTCGACGATCGGGCGGAAATACGGGAACTGCTCGCCGAGGAGATCCGGCATCGGGCGGCGGTCGGACTTGTAGTCCTCGGAGAGCTCGTGCCGGTGAACCGCGCGGGTGTCCCACGCGACGGCGACGCCTTTCGGCCGGTAGTCCGACAGCAGCTTGAAGAGCATGTTCGTGAAGCCGAGCAGCGCATTCGTGGGGAAGCCCTCGGTCGTGGCGAGCTCCTCCGGCAAGGCGAAGAAGGCGCGGTACGCCAGGTTGTTCCCGTCGACCAGGAATAGCTCCGCGTCGCGCGCGGGGCCGTCGTCCAGCTGCAGCTCGGCTCCGGTCAGTGTCTTCGGCATTCGGTAAACCAACGCTATCGTCCGGCGCCGATGCGAGACATGGAGATTCGCCCATTTTCCGAGGAGCACCTCGAGGCCGCCGCGCGGCTGCTCGCGGAGCGCCACGAACGGCATCTCGCCGCCGAGCCGCTGCTGGCGCGCGACGTCGACTATGCGGCGCAGATCCGGGCCGAGCTGGCACACGAGGGAGCCGCGGGTGCTGTCGCACTCGTGCGCGGCGAGCCGCAGGCGTATCTGATCGGCAGGCCCACGGAGAACGACGCCGTCGTCGGCCTCGCCGGCTGTGCGGCGACCGACGCGGAGCTGGTCCGCGACCTCTATGCAGCGCTGGCGGCGGACTGGGACAGGGACCGACATCGCGTCTACGCCCCGGCCACCGACGCGGCACTCGTCGACGCGTGGTTCCGGCTCGCGTTCGGATTGCAGTTCACCTACGCCGTGCGGGAGACGACAGCGCCGCTCGCCGGTGCAGGCGGTGCGGAGATCCGCACGGGGACCGTCGGCGACCTCGCCGCGGTCGTCGCGCTCGAGCAGGCGTTCACGGAGCACCTGCGCGCGTCGCCGAGCTTCTCCTCGCGCGAGCAGGAGAGCGACGACGCGATCCGTGAGGAGTGGGCCGGCACGTGGGACGATCCACGTTTCACGCACTTCGTCGCCGAGCGCGACGGTCGTGTCGCCGGGCACCTGCTCTTCTACCGGCGCGAGCCCGGCGACCTACGCATCCCGGACAACAGCATCGATCTCTCGCTCGTGGTGACCCAGCCCGACGTGCGCGGCTCGGGCGTCGGCGTCGCGCTGACCGCGCACGGCCTGCGCTGGGCACACGATCAAGGCTACCGCGCCGTCACGATCGACTGGCGCGTCGTCAACCTGGTCGCGTCGCGCTTCTTCGCCGCGCGCGGGTTCCGCCCGACGTTCCTGCGCCTCTACCGGCACGTGCCGTGAGGCGCATCCCGATGCTCGCCGGTTCCCGGCTGGTGGTCGTGACCGCCGAGGACGATGCGCTCGTGCTTCGCCCGCCGGCGCCTGCGACTGCGGTCGCGGACGTGGGTGCCGCGGTGCGCGACGCGCTGCGCTTTCCCCTGGCCGGCGAGCCGCTCGAGGCGCTCGTCTCGCGCGGGACGCGCGCGACGATCGTCGTGGAGCCACCGCAGCTGCCGCTGCCGGGCACGGAACGCGATCCGCGTCAGGCGGCGATCGCCGCCGCCGTGGCGGAGCTCGAGCGGCTGGGCGTCCCGACCGGCTATCAGACGCTGCTCGTCGCGGGCGGGCTCGCGCGGCGGGCGGGTAACGAGCAGCTGGAGACGCTCGTCTCGCCCGAGTTCGCCCGCAGCTTTCACGGTCACGTCGAAGTGCACGACGTCGAGCGCGACGACCTCGTCGAGCTCGGGGCGGCGGGTTCGGTGCCGCTGCGCATCCACCCCGCGCTCGTCCACACCGACCTCGTCGTCGTCGTCACCGCGGCGGAGACGGTGCTGCACGGCGGCCCCGCGGCTCTCGTCGGTGCGGCCGGCCCGGAGGCGCTGCGCGCCGCGGGGGCGTACTCGCTGCTGGAGACGTCGGCGTCGCAGGGTTGGCGCCTCGGGCTCGAGCTCGAGCGCGCGCTCGTGCGACGCGTGCCGCTGATCGGCGCGTCACTTGTCCTCAACCATCCGCGCCTCGGTGGGACACTCGGCGGCTACCCGTACGAGACCCAGGCGCTCGAGCGGGTCGTGCGCTCGCCGTTCCGGCATCTCTTCGGGATGCTCCCCGGCAGCGTGCGTGCGTACGTGCTCCGCTCGCTGCCGCTCGAGCGCTCGGTCGCGGCTGCCTTTGCGGGGCCGCCGTCCGTCGCGCACACCGAGGCGCTGCTCCGCGGCGTCGAGCTCAGGAGCGTCACGCTCGACCGCGAGCTCGACGCCGTCTGCGTGGGCGTGCCGAGGACGACGCCGTACCTGCCGCGCGAACGCCCCAACCCGCTGCTCGGGTCATATCTCGGGCTCGGCCTCGCCCTCCGCCTCTGGCGCGACTCGTTCCCGATCGCGGAGGGAGGCACGGCGATCCTGCTGCACCGGTTCCAGCGGCACTTCAGCCACCCGACGCAGCAGCCGTACCGCGCGTTCTTCGCGGCGACGCGCACGGCAGGGCGTCCGGACCCGTCGGCGCTGAGCCTGGCCGAGCGCAGCGCAGCGAGCGACGCGCGCGCGCTGGAGGCGTACCGCAACGGCCGCTCGTGTCATCCCCTGCTGCCGTTCGTGGACTGGGACGGCTGCCGCCCGGCACTCGGCCGGCTCGGACACGTTCTGATCGCCGGCTGCCGCGACCACGCCGCTGCGCGGCAGCTCGGCTTCGTTCCGACGCACGGCACGGGCGCCGCGCTGACGATGGTGCGAGGCTGGTCCGACCGCCCACCCCGCGTGGGCTTCCTGCTGTCCCCTCCGTACTTCCCGTTGCGCGTTACAACGTCTGGGGTCTGACCCCAAAGGGGTCTGACCCCAGCCTTTCGGTCTTTACGACGCTCCGAGGTAGGTCTTCCGCACGTCCTCGTTCTGCTTCAGCTTTTTGGCGTCGTCCGCGAGCGCGATCTTGCCCGTCTCCAACACATAGCCGCGGCTCGCGACGTCCAAGGCCATCAGGGCGTTCTGCTCGACGAGCAGGATCGGCGTCCCCTGCGAGTTGATCTCGCGGATGATCTCGAAGATCCGCTCGACGAAGATCGGCGCGAGCCCCATCGACGGCTCGTCGAGCAGCAGCAGCTTCGGGCGCGCCATCAACGCGCGGCCGATCGCGACCATCTGCTGCTCGCCGCCCGAAAGCGTCCCGGCCTTCTGGGTCTTGCGCTCGTTGAGTCGCGGGAAGAGCTCGTAGACGCGCTCGAGGTCCTGGTTGACCGCCTTGCGGTCGCCGCGGTCGGCGCGCTGGAACGTCCCCATCTCCAGGTTCTCGAGCACGCTCATGCGCGGGAACAGCCGGCGCCCCTCCGGCGACTGCGAGATCCCCTGCTCGACGATGTCGTGCGCGGACGCATGCGTGATGTCGCGGCCCTGGAAGCGGATCCGACCACGGCGCGGACTGTTGAGGCCGTTGATCGAGCGCAGGGTCGTCGACTTGCCCGCCCCGTTCGCACCGATCAGGGTGACGATCTCGCCGTCCTTGACCTCGATCGAGATGCCCTTCAGCGCCTGAATCGAGCCGTAGTACGTGTGGACGTCCTCCAGCTCGAGGATGTTCTGCGCCTGCGCGTTCACTCGGCCTGCAGCTCCAGCGCCTGCTTGCCGAGGTACGCCTCGATCACGCGCGCGTCCTTCTGTACCTCCTGCGGCGTCCCCTCGGCGATCTTCTCGCCGTAGTCGAGGACGGTCACGCGGTCGGAGATGTTCATCACGACGCGCATGTCGTGCTCGATCATCAGCACGGTCAGGGCCTGCTCGGTCCGCAGCCTCTCCACGAAGGCGGTGAAGTCGGCCGTCTCCTGCGGGTTCATGCCCGCCGTCGGCTCGTCGAGCAGCAGCAGCTTCGGCTGCGTCGCGAGCGCGCGTGCCACCTCGAGCCGCCGCTGGTCGCCGTACGACAGGTTCCGAGAGATCTCGTCGTCTTTGTTGCGGAGGCCGCAGAAGCGGAGCAGCTCGTGACCCTTGTCGCGCGCCGACGCCTCCTCGCGGCGAATGCGCGGCGTGCGCACGATCGAGCTGAGGATCCCGCCCTTGAGGCGTGCGTGCATCCCGACGAGCACGTTCTCGAGCGCGGTCATGTTCTGGAACAGGCGGATGTTCTGGAACGTGCGCCCGATGCCCCGCTCGGTGATCGCGTGCGGCGGCATTCCGGTCACGTCCTCCCCGTCGAAGACGATGCGCCCGGACGTCGGCCTGTAGACGCCGGTCAGCATGTTGAAGAAGGTCGTCTTCCCGGCCCCGTTGGGTCCGATCAGGCTGACGACTTCGCCGCGCGGGATCGTGAAGTCGACGTCGTCGGTCGCCACGAGTCCGCCGAACTCTTTGCGCACCTTCTCCGCGACGAGGAGATTGCCGTTTCCGTTGCTCATTGCTGCGTGTCGTACAACGGCGTGTCGGAGACGCCCTCGTGGAACTCGGCCCGGCGTCTCGCACTAGGGATCAGCCCCTCCGGCCGGATCAACATCGTGAGCACGATGATCGCCCCGTAGATCCCGAACTGGTACAGCGGCACGTCCAGGTGGGTACCCAGGTGCTGGTTGATCGAGTGCCCGATGTTCGCGAGCCCCTCTTGGTTCAAGTAGGCGAGAAAGGCCGCGCCGAAGATGACCCCCCAAACGTTGCCCATCCCACCGAGGATGACCATCGAGAGGATGAACGCTGAGATGTTGAAGTTGAAGTCGTTCGGGAACGTCGAGCTCTTGAACGAGGCGAAGTACGCGCCGGCGACGCCGCCGAAGAACGCGCCGGTCGCATACGCCCACGTCTTCGTGCGCATCAGCGGCACGCCCATCGCGGCAGCGGCGGTCTCGTCCTCACGGATGGCGATCCACGCGCGCCCGAGCCGCGAGTCGCGCAAGCGCAGGCTGCAGAAGACGGTGATCATCACGAGCAGCAACACGAACCAGAAGAAGAGGCGGGGACCGGTGAAAAACGTGCCGGAGCCGCTCTGGAAGCTCACCCCGAAGAACCCGGGCGCATCGATCGGCGTGATGCCGTTCGGGCCGTTGGTGAGGTTGAACCCTCCCAGGCTGTCACCGTTGTTCGCGACCTGCGGCAGAATCTCGCCGAAGCCGAGCGTGACGATCGCGAGGTAGTCGCCGCGAAGACGCAGAGTCGGCAGCCCGATGACGATGCCGATGATCGCGGTGAGGATCCCGGCAAGCAGCACCAACAGCCAGATCGAGATGTGAATTCCCGGGGTGGTCGAGGCGACACCGACCGCGCCGAACTGAACGTGATGCTTGGCGAACTGCACGGACGCGAACCAGGCGCACGTATAGGCACCCATGGCGTAAAAGGCGACGTAACCGAGGTCGAGCAGGCCCGCGTAGCCGACGACGATGTTCAGGCCGATGGCCATGATCACGTACACACCCATGATCACGGCGGTATTGACGTCGGGGAACGCGCCGAGCCAGCGCATGTCGGGGAGACGCCCGTTGTAGAACGGATACAGCACGGCGACGAGCAGCACGATCGTGGGGATCACAGCCCGCCGCAACCAGGCATAGCCCTCTGGGATGTAGGGCTGCGCGTACTGCACCGCGAAGATCACGGCCACGAGCAACGCAAGCGGCCAGGAGGTGGCGTAGACGAGGACGCCCACCAAGACTGCCCGCAGCACGATGCCCGCCTG
>WNGD01002653.1_pt1 | contig 18583 bp, 20 predicted proteins | sample 5400671 | NCBI WGS metagenome assembly WNGD01 (sample SAMN13153369, study PRJNA577476) | soil metagenome | isolation source: 40 cm soil or saprolite under grassland replicate 2 | place: USA:California | collected 2016-06-15
TCGAGCGCAACTGCGACGACTGGGACTGCGACTAAGCCAGCAGCTCGCGGTGGCGCCGCAGCGACGCGAGCACCGCGTCGACGTCTTCGACCGTGTTGTAACAGTGCGCCGAAATTCGCAGGTTCCCGTCACGCTCCGACGTGACGATTCCTTCCCTGCCGAGCGTTGCGACGAGCTCGTTCGCGTCCGTGGACTTGACGCAGACGAGCGCCCCGCGCCGCTCGACGGCGCGTGGCGTGGCGACGGCGGCGCCGAGGTCGTCGAGGCCCTCGAACAGGTGGGCGTTGAGCGCGTTGACATGCTCGCGCGTGGCGGGGATGCCGATCTCCTGCATCAGCTCGATGCCCGCGATGCCGGCGTAGATCGAGGGCACCGGCGGGGTGCCGGACTGGAAACGTGCGGCGGTGTGCGCAGGCGAGTAGTCGGTGTGGTCCATGGCGAAGATGTTCTCGTCGGCGAACCAGCCGGTCTGGGTCGGCCACACGCGCTCGACGAGGTCGCGGCGGCAGTAGAAGAAGCCGAGGCCCGCAGAGCCGAGCAGGTACTTGAGCACGCCCGCGCCGAGAAAATCGACGCCGAGCGCGCGGACGTCGACCGGCAGCGAGCCGACCGACTGGAAGGCGTCCAGGAGAACGAGCGCGCCGCGCTCGTGTGCGAGCTCGACGACGGCCGGAACGTCGACCATCGCGCCGTTCCGGTAACAGATGTGTGTGATCGAGACGATCAGCGTGTCGTCGTCGATCGCGCCGGCGAAATGCTCGAGCGGAATCGTTCCGTCCGCCTCCGCCGGAACGTGGACGACGCGGGCGCCGCGCGCCTCCTGCGCGTGCCAGATCTGCCCGATGGTCGGAAACTCCCAGTCGGTGAGGACGACTTTCGACCGGCGCGCGAACCGCAGGCCGCTGGCAAGCGCGCTGACACCGGCGGAGAGCGATGTCGTGACCGCGACCTCGTCGGGCGCCGCGTTGATGAGCCCGGCAAAGGCCGAGCGCGCCGCCTCGCCGCGCTCGACCCAGTACTCCCAGGGCGCACCGTGCTCGTCCCAGTCGGCGAGGTAGTGCTCGTACGAGGCGCGCACCGCGTCCGACAGCGCGCCCTGCGAGCAGGAGTTGATGTAGACGCGCTGCTCGAAGATCGGGAAGCGGTGCCGGCAGCTCGGGGTCAGGCCCCGGGGTCTGACCCCGGCCTTTTCAACGGCCAAGGTAGGCCTTTCTGAGGTCCTCGTGCTCGAGCAGCTCGCCCGCCGGTCCCTCGAGCACAAGCCGTCCCGTCGACAACACGTAGCCGCGGTCGGCGATCGACAGCGCCATGTTCGCGTTCTGCTCGACGATCAGCATCGCAACTCCTGACTGATGCACCTGCTGGATGATCTCGAAGCTTCGCTCGACCAGGATCGGCGCCAGCCCCATCGACGGCTCGTCCATCAGCAGGAGCTTCGGGTGCGACATCAGCGCGCGACCCATCGCGACCATCTGCTGCTCACCGCCGGAGAGCGTCGCCGCCAGCTGGCCCCGCCGCTCGTGGAGGAGTGGGAAGAGCGAGTACACGCGCTCGAAGTCCTCCTTCGTCCCGCCCCCCTTGAGGTATGCGCCCATTTCGAGGTTCTCGAGCACGGTCATCGGCCCGAAGAGGCGGCGGTTCTCCGGGACGATCGCCATCCCGCGCGCGATCCGATAGCTCGTCGCGCGATCGGTGACGTCCTCCCCCGCGAACTCGACCGCACCGGTGCGCGGGCGCACCAGGCCGAGGATCGTCTTCAGCGTCGTCGATTTCCCCGACGCGTTGCCGCCGAGCAGCGAGACGAGCTCGCCCTCGCCGACGTCGATGTCGACGCCCTGCAGGATGTGGATCTGCCCGTAGTACGTGTTGATGCCCGACAGCCGCAACAGGCTCATTTCGTCTGCGCCGTCCTCAGCCCGAGGTACGCCTCGACCACCCTCGGGCTTGTCGCCACCTCATCGAACGAGCCCTCGGCGATCTTCACGCCGTAGTCGAGCGCAACGACGCGGTCGGAGATGCCCTCGACGACGTGCATGTCGTGCTCGATCACGAGGATCGTGTAGCCGCCTTCGTCGCGGAGCTTGCCGATCAGCTCCGTCATCTCGTGGGTCTCGACGGGATTCATTCCCGCGGCGGGCTCGTCGAGCAGGAGCAGGCGCGCGCCGGTCGCCATCGCCCGGGCGATCTCGAGCCGCCTCCGGTTCGCGTACGAGAGGCTGTAGGCGGGCTGGTCCCAGCGGTAGCCCATCAGTCTCTGCCCGAAGAACGCGAGCTTCTCCTGTGCGAGCTTCCGGACTTCCTTGTCTTCGCGTCGCGAGCGCGGCAGCTGCAGCATCGACTCGACCAGGGACGCGCGCGTGTGCCCGTACGTCGCCACCATGACGTTCTCGAGCACCGTCATGTTCAGGAACAGGCGCAGCGTCTGAAATGTCCGGGCGATCCCGCGGGTGGTGATCGTGTGCGGCGCGAGGCCGGAGACGGTGTTTCCATCGAAGACGATCTCCCCCGAGTCGGGACGGAAGATCCCGGTGATGAGGTTGAAGACGGTCGTCTTGCCGGCGCCGTTGGGGCCGATCACGCTGACGACCTCGCCTTCGCCGACCTCCAGGTCGAGGCCGTTCACCACCTGGAGCCCGCCGAATGCTCTGGAGACGTCGCGTAGCTCGAGCAGCGCCATGGTCAGACGATCTCCACTCGCGACGTGCCGAAGATCCCGGCCGGCCGCACGTTCATGATCACGACGAGCAGTGCTCCCAGCAGGATCAGCCGGGTCGCGCCGGAGACCTGCTCGACGAGCTTGTTCTCCCACACGAACGAGGCGAGGTACAGCGTCGGGATCAGGGCGATCGTTCGCCACCAGCCACGGACGAGCGTCAGCACGAGCGCGGCGAGGATCAGGACGAAGTACGCCCATCCCGCGATACGGTCGACGTGCGTCGGGATCAGCACCCAGTGGTCGAGCGCCCGACCGAACGCGCCGCCGCCCTGGACGTGACCCGCGGTCCCGCGCGGCCACGCGGCGGCCACGACCACGCGGACGACGGCGCCGAACGCGATCGTCCCGAGGAGGACGACGACGGGCCGGTACCACGGCCGCATCGCGACCAAGAGCGCCAGGAGGAGCACGCCGTAGAAGAGAAAGCGCGCGTTCGACGACGACCGCAGCAGCTCAGGGGCCCCGTTGACGACCAGCGCGCCGATGACGACGCCGCCGATGCTGCCGAGCCCGCCGAGGATGACGATGGCGTAGATCGTGATCAGCAGCCCGACGTCGTAGTCCCCCGGAAACGCCCCCGACTGGACCGCGCCGAAGATCGTTCCCGTGAAGCCTGCGGTCCCCGCGCCGAACATGAAGGCGAGCAGCTTCAACCGGTTGACCGGCATGGTCATGACCTCGGCGGCCAGGGGGTCCTCGCGCAATGCGCGCCACGCGCGCCCTGTGCGCGACTTGTTGACGAAGTAGAGCATCGTCATCAGCAGCGCGAGCGAGATCAGCGTGTAAAAGTAGTAGCCCTTCGTCGTCGTGATGTGGTAGCCGAAGAAGTTGAGCGGGTCGATCTGGTCGAGGCCGTTTGCGCCGCCCGTCAGGTCGACCCTGCCGACGAAGGGATAGGAGAAGTCGCTCGGACCGCCGTTGGCGTTGTTCACGAAGATGACGAACGCCTGCAGGAAGAAGAGCGTCACGATCGCGAGGTAGTCGCCGAGCAGCCGCCACGACGTGAGCCCGAGGAGGAGCCCGACCAGCGCCGCCGCGACGACCGCGATCGGGATCGCGATCTCCGCCTGCAGGTGATGGCCGGAATGGCCGCTGGCCATGATTCCGTAGAGGTAGGCGCCGAAGCCGAAGAAGGCGACGTAGCCGAGGTCGAGCAGCCCGGCGAACCCGACGACCACGTTCAACCCGAGCGCGAGCAGAGCGTAGACGACCGTGATCAGCCCGTAGCGGTAGAGGTTCCCCTCGTTCGCGAAAAACGGGAAGATCGCGAACGGACCGAGCAGGATCACGAGCCGCCCCGCGGGTGGCACGCCCTCCCAGGCCCGGCGAACGAGGCCGGTGAGGCCCTTCTGGGCTTCGCGGCGCTCGTCGACATTCGCGACCCATTCGTCCACGCCGACGCGCGGCTGGTCGACGACACCCGGTCCCGGCGGCACGCCGCCCTCGAGGTTTGGGCCGACCACTCGCCTCAGACCTTCTGGATCACGGGCGAGCCGAGGAGGCCGCTCGGGCGGACGAGGAACATCGCGATCAGTAGCGCGAACACGTAAAGGTTGGCGTACGTCGACCCGCCCGGGAGGTAGCCCGTTGCGAACGCCTCCGTGAGGCCGATCAGGAAGCCGCCGAGCATCGCCCCCGGAATGCTCCCGATGCCTCCGACGACCGCCGCGGTGAAGCCCTTGAGGCCGGCGGTGAAGCCCATCAGCGAGAAGATCTGACCGAAGACGATCCCGAACATGACGCCGCCCGCGGCCGCAAGCGCCGAACCGACGAAGAACGTGAACGAGATCACGCGGTCGACGCGGATCCCCATCATCTCGGCCGCCTCACGGTCGAACGACGTCGCGCGCATCGCCTTGCCGGTGCGCGTCCGAGCGACGAGCCACGTCAGCACTGCCATCAGTCCGAACGACGCCGCGATCGTGAAGATCTGGATGTTCGAGATGAAGAAATTCCTGCCGATGTGGTAGCTCTTGACGCCGATCAGGTCGAACGTGTCATAGCTCCGGAACTGCGGGCCCCAGAGTAGGAGCGCGCTGTTCTGCAGGAAGATCGAGACACCGAGAGCGCTGATCAGCGGTGCGATCCGGGGCGCGTTGCGAAGGGGGCGGTAGGCGAAGATCTCGATCCCGACGCCGAGCGCGCCGCACCCCAGCATCGCGACCACGAACATGATCGCAATCGCGAGCCATCCGGTCACGGCGGTCGTCAACGGGCCGCCGAGCCATTGCAGAACGAAAAAACCGATGAAGGCGCCCACCATGTACACGTCGCCGTGGGCGAAGTTCAGGAGCTTCAGGATCCCGTACACCATCGTGTAGCCCAGAGCGATCAGCGCATAGATGCTCCCAAGCGTGAGCCCGCTCACCAACTCGCCAAAGAAGAGGCTCCAATTCACGGGGAGGACAAGATCGCACAAACGAGTGCGGCCCACGCCATGACGCGGGCCGCACTCCGTTCAGCTCGTATCGGCGAGAAACTACCCGACCCGGACGAACACTCCGTTCACCGAGTGGTAGACGCCGAATGGTTTCTTCACCATGTCACCGTTCTTGTCGAACGACACCGGAAGGCCCAGCAACGACGCCTTCTTGGAGATCTTCGTCTTCTTGAGCTGCGCGCGAACCTCGGCGCGGCTGGCCGTCCCGTTCGCGCAGGCCCGGTCGACTGCGCCCGACACGACCTGCGTCGCCACATAGGACGGCGCGCCGAAGAGCTCCGAGGCTCCGCCGTGAAGCTTCTTGAACGCCTTGACGCGCTTGTCCGACGGGTTGAGCGGGAAGAACGAGTCGTACACGTTCGAGCCGAGACCCGAGAAGAGCGGGTCGAAGAGGCCGTCCGAGCCCATCAGCTTCACGCTCCCGCGGCCGAGGCTCTTCATCTGCTGGCCGAATGCCTGACCCTTGGGCGGCAGCTGCCACGGCAGGTAGACCAACTCGGTGTCGCGAGGGATCTTGTTGATGATCGCGGAGAAGTCGGACTGCTGCTGGCTGACGCCGTCACGTCCGACGGTGACGCCCTTCGCCTTCAGCTGTGCCTCCACCTCGTCTGCCAGCCCGATGCTGTAGGCCTCCTGGTCGTCCACGATGTAGACCTTGGTCACCTTCAGCTTGCCGGTGATGTAACCGGAGACGCTCTTGCTCTGAGACGAGTCGGGCGGCACGGTGCGGAAGAAGTAGCCCGTGCGCGTGCCGTCGGTCGTGATCTGCGTGTTCGTGGCGGAACCGGAGACAAAGCCGAGGCCGGCTCCCTTCAGCGCGCCGGTCGTCGCCTTCACCTCGTTCGAGCCGGCCGGTCCGACGACGCCGAGCACGCTCGGGTTGGAGCCGAGCGCCTGCGCCCCCTTGACCGCCTCGGCCGTTCCGTTGGCCGAGCCGAGCATCGTGTCCTCGTTCACGAACTTGATCTTCGTTTTATGCGTCGCGTTGTAGGTACGTTGGAAGTACTGCGCCCAGTGCACCTGGTTGATTCCGATCGAGGCGGCCGGGCCCGTGAAAGGCGCCATCAGCCCGATCGACCTCGTCTTGCCGCACTTGACGAGCGACGCAGCGGTCGCCGCCTGCGCCGACGGCGCGGCCGCTCGATTCGTCGTTGCGGACGCAGCCGCAACGATCGCGAGTGCGGCGAGCGCCAGCAAGGCCGCAATCGCAATTGCCCTTCTCCTCATTCGAACTCCCTCCTTGATGTGAACAGCCCCGGTCCTACCCCTCTTGTGACGATCGCCGAGCTTACTTGTTGTCCTGATATACGCGATTCGCCGGGGAATCGGAAGGGTGGAAGACCCCGAGGATGTACATGGGCTCGGGGCCGACGTTCTCGATGCAGTGCACCTTCTCGGGCGGCAGGTGGAAGCAGGATCCCGGCCGCAACGGGATGGATTGGCCCCCTACGTGGGCGACTCCCTCGCCCTTGACGATGTAGCCGAGCTCCTCGTACGGATGGCTGTGGAACGGCGCCTTGCTCGGCTCGACGATGCCGATGAACTGGGTCACGTCGAGGCAGCCGGCATCCTGGTTGATCAGATATCGAAACCTCCGCTCGACCGAGGCGGTGTGCTCGGCCTGGTCGTCGAAACGCACCGTCACCTTGCGGCGGTCGTCGGCGACATCCAGATCGGCGCGCGCCGACACGGCCACGACCAGCAGTTCGCCCGGCCCGGGGTTGTCGACCGCATACGTCTCTCCCGGGGCGACGAAGGCCGCCGTGCCCTGCTCGAGCGCGTGCCGCATGCCCTCGAGCTCGAGCTCCCCCCTGCCGGCGACCACGTACAGCAGCTCGTGCCGTCCTTCGTGCGTCCTCGCGGCCGAACGGCCCGGCGCATAACGGATCACGCGCTGTTCGAGGTGCTCGACCTGGAACGTGAGCCGCGCACTCGCGGTGTCGTCGTCCTGGACCGCCTCGACGTTGGCCTCGTCGACGACGAATTCGCTCAGGGCGGCCACGCCGGAAGCCTACGCCGTTTGGGGTCTGACCCCGGCAGGGGTCTGACCCCAGCCGTTCGGCTCGACGACCTCGACGCGATCGCCGACCGCGACCGCTCCCGGGTCGACGATCTCCCCGTAGACGCCGAAGGCGAGGTGTCTCTTGCCCGCCTCGTTGGCGGTCACCGGACGGTACGCCGCCAGCGTGCGCAGCGTGTCGAAGTCCGGGACGCCGGTCTCGGGATTCTGCGTCGTGATCGCGCACCGCCCGACGTCGCCACGGAGACGCACGAGCGCCTCGCCGATGCGCACGTGGCGCTTGATCCAGGTGTCCTCCTCGTGGGCGCTGCAGCCTTCCAGCTCGAAGAGCATGCGGAAGCGGCGACCGTCGACCGGGCCCTCGTGACCGCCATTGCGCCCCAACTCCTCGAGCGACGCTTTCGAGATCAGCGAGATGTGTCCACGCCCGCGGTCGACCGCCGCACCGGGCGGCGACTGCACGAGCCGGAGCGGGCGTCCGGCCCAGCGCGAGAGCGCAACCGTCCACGGCCCCTCGACGAAGCGCCCGGTGACCGGGCGCCCGTAGAAGTCCGTCGTCACGTCGTCGCCGAGCGCGACATCGCCCTCGGCGACGCCCCCGTCCGGAAACGTGAGCGCGAGCCATTCCCGTTCCGCGTCGTAGGCCTGCGTGATCTGCACGAGCCCGCCTTTGCGGAGCTGGTTGTAGCGGCGTCCGTCCGTGTCGACGATGTGAAAGCGGCGGTTCTCGAGCACGCCGGTGTGCTGGAGCTGGACTTCGTCCGGATGCACCAACGCGAGGCCCTTGACGGGTGAGATGGAGATTCGCGAGACGCTGCGCACGGGTGAAGCGTACGCGGATCCACTGCTGGGGTCTGACCCCGGGGTCAGACCCCAGCTTGTCTACGCGCGCGTCTCGACCTCCACCTCGTGCGCCTCCAACTCGAAGACGTAGAAGTCGCGCCCGGTCACGTGAACGGCGACGTTGTACACGGGGGTCGTGCCGATCGCGCCTTCGAAGCTCCCCGCGTGTGAATGGCCGTGGAGGACGACATCCGGCCGGTATTCCGCGATCGGCGTCGCCAGCCGGTCGCAACCCAGGTAGGTCCAGATTCCCTCCGGTTCGCCGTGGAGCGTGTCGGAGGTCGGTGCGTAGTGGAGCAGCACGACGCGAATCGGGCAGTGTGCGACCTGTTGCAGGCCGGTGCGGATCGCTTCGACCTCCACGGTCGTCTCCGCGTACAGCCGACGCAGCGCGGGCTCGCCGAAGTCCGGGAGCGCCGAGCCGGTGAAGCCGCCGACGAAGCCCTTCGTCCCGACCACTCCGACCTCTCCCTCACAGAGCTCCGCGGACGGCGCAGCATGGTCGAGGACGCGGACACCTGCGTCCGTGAGCATCGCCGCAATCTCCTCCCCGAAACCCAGGTGCAGGTCGTGGTTCCCGAGCACTGCACACACCGGGACGCCGAGCCCGCGACACGCGTCCGCGACGACCTCTGCCTGCTCAGGATCGCCGTGCGTTGTCAGGTCGCCCGCGAGCAGCACGACGTCGACGCGCTCCTCGAGCGCCTCGAACGCCTCCGCGACGTGCTCACGCGTCGCCGGCGAGGCGTGCAGATCGCCTGCTGCCGCGATCGTCACCATGACGACCATGTTCCACGTAGGCGGCGAGCGGGAAACCGGCGCCCGTGGCGACCGACCAGGACCGGGAATTCGACCGTCTGCTGGATGCGATGAAGAAGGCAGCCGGAACGCTCAACGACGCGAGCATTCCGTTCGTGCTCGGCGGTGGCCTCGCCTGCTGGGCCCGCGGCGGGCCGAAGACCGAGCACGATGTCGACCTGCTCGTCAAACCTGAGGACGCGGAACGAGCTCAGGAGGCGCTCGCGCGCGGCGGCATGCGCATCGAGCATCCGCCGGAGGGCTGGTTGTTGAAGGCGTACGAGAACGAGATCCTGATCGATCTCATCTTCGATCCCTCGGGCGGCACGATCGACGACGACACGTTCGCGCGTGCGGAGGACATGGAAGTCCATGCGATGCGGCTGAGGGTGGCGCCACTCGAAGACGTGATCACGCAGAAGGTCCTCGTCCTGAGCGAGCAGCGCCCTGACTTCACGAGCGTGCTCGAGCTCGCGCGCTCGCTGCGCGAACAGGTGGATTGGGACGAGGTACGCGAGCGCACGAAAGGCTCCCCGTTCGCACAGGCGTACTTCACCCTGCTCGACGGGCTCGAGATCGTGCCGGGTTAACGCTCGGCCGCGAGCCGTGCGCCGAACGCGACGAGCGCCGCGCCGACGACGGCGTCGATCACACGGCGGATCGCGGGCCGGCGGAGCATGTCGCCCGCCTTGGCGACCGCGAACGCGTACGCACCCAGCCAGGTCACCGTCATGGCGGCGAAGACCAGTCCGAGCGCGAGCAGGCCGGCGAAGGAGTGCGCGAACTGCGGCAGCAGGCTGGAGAAGAAGATCGCCATCTTCGGGTTCCCCAGGTTGCTGAGCACGCCCTGGCGGTACGGACGTGTCTTAGTTCGTGGCTCAGAGCCACTTGCTCCGATTTTTCGGGCCGCCCGGTAGAGCGACTGGAGGCCGAGATAGACGAGGTACGCGGCGCCGAACCAGCGCAGCGCGTGGAACACCGGCTCCGACGCGAGCAGGAGCGCGGCGAGGCCGGCGCTCGTCGCGAGTGCCCAGCCGCACTGGCCCGTCCCCACTCCGAGCGCCGTCAGGACACCGCTGCGACGGCCGCCGCGCAGGGTGTTGCGGATCGTCAGCGCGGTGTCCTGCCCCGGCGTGACGATCACGAGCGCGGAGACGCCGAAGAAGCCTAGAAGTAGAACTGCGACCACGCCGTCCACCAGTCGTCCGCGCGGGAGACGAGCGTGTGCGCGTCGATCTGTTCCGTCCCCCTGCGGCGGTACTCGACGAGCCGCGACGGGGTGTGGAACTCGACCTTGATCTCGCACGGCCGGCCGGGGTCGTACGGCTTCACCGCATCGAGGTCCTTGAGCGCCTGTTTGGCGCCCGCCTCGATCATCTCCCTCGCCTTCTGCGCCGGGAACTGCCGAGCGCTGAACGAGCCGAGTCCCTTCTTGACCGCGACGGTCGTGAGGCCGTCGCCGAGCAGCTCGCGCGCCTCGCGACACACGGCTTCGTCACCGGTGACGAGGAGCACCGGGCAGTTCCATTGCCCGCACAGCGCGGCGTTGATGCCCGTTTCGCCGACCGACGTGCCGTTGAACTTCAGCTCCCGCCACGCCTGCCCGGAGACCGTGTGCGCGAGCACGCCGTCGGGGGTGCCGGCCTTCGCGTGCATGCCGACGAACAGCGCCGCGTCGCACCCCTGTTCGAGCAGCTCTGTGTACTCCGTCCAGTCGTTCTGGACGACGAACTCGCAGTCGGGGTCGAGCTTGTCCGGGATGAGGGAGTTGAAGGTCCACTCCTCGCCCGCGCCGTGGCAATCCATCACCACGATCTCCTTCGCGCCCGCCGACTTCGCGCCGCGAACCGCGGCGTTGATCTCCTCGGTGTAGAGCTCACGGCCCTCGTGGAAGGCGCGCTTCTCCTTCGTGCCGTCCGTCTGCTGCCACTTGACGATCCCGGCCACGCCCTCCATGTCGCTGACGATGAAGACCTTCACTCCGCCCCCACCGCGGCCGGAGTGCTCCAGGGGAAGTTGATCCAGCGATCGGTCTGGCGCCAGACGAACTCGGAGCGAACGACGCTCTGCGGCTTTTCGTACAACACGGCCGTGCGAACGTCGCCCACGTGCTGCGCGCAGAAGTCGCGCGCGAGTGCAAGCGTCCGGCCCGTGTCGGCGACGTCGTCGACCACGAGCAGCCGCTCCGTGCGCAGGAGCGACAGGTCCGGAACCGGCGGCAAGATCAGCGGCTCGTCGAGGCGCTCGTCGACGCCCGTGTAGAACTCGACGTTCAGGGTGGCCATGTTCTTGACGCCGAGCGCATACGCGAGCGCGCCGGCGGCCGGAAGACCGCCGCGTGCGAGCGCCAGCACGGCGTCCGGCCGGAACTGCACGGCGTCGATCTGGGCGGCGAGCTCCTCGACGGCCGCGCCGACGTCCTCCCAGGTCATCCACTCGCGTTCCACAGCGGACAGAATCCCATAGATGGAGACGGGGCTTGCGGGGAAGCGCGTGCTCGTGACGGGCGCGTCCGGCGGGATCGGCTCGGCGTGCGCGCGGGCGTTCGCGGCCGAAGGCGCAGAGATCGTTGCGCACTATCACCGCGGACGCGAGCGGGCCGAGGCGCTCGGGGATGTGACCATCGTCGGCGCGGATCTCACCCGCGAAGACGAGGTCGACCGTCTCTTCGCAGAGGCCGGGCCGCTCGACATCTGCGCGGCCGTGGCAGGCGTGTGGCCCTCGGACGACGTGCCCGTCTGGGAGCTCTCCCTAGAGCGGTGGCGCGCGACGCTCGACGCGAACCTAACGACCACGTTCCTGACGGCGCGCGGGTTCCTGCGCCAGCTCGAAGGTGACGGCGCGCTCGTTCTCGTCGGCTCGACCGCCGGCGTCTTCGGCGAGGCAGGGCATGCCGACTACGCGGCGGCGAAGTCGGCGGTCCTCGGCGGCCTGCTGCTGAGCCTGAAGAACGAGGTCGTGCGCAAGGCACCCGGTGCGCGCGTGAACGCCGTCGCGCCCGGTTGGACCGAGTCGCCGATGACGCGCGGCCTCGTCTCCGCCGAGCAGGTGGGACGCATCTCGCGCACGATGGCGCTGCGCAAGGTCGCGCAGCCGGAGGACGTCGCCCGGCAGGTGGTCGTGCTTGCCTCGCCGCTGCTCTCCGGCCATGTCACCGGCCAAGTTGTGACGGTGGCCGGCGGCATGGAGGGCCGGGTCGTCCACGACCCCTAGAAAGAGGTGGCGGCGGAGTCCTCGTCCGCCGCCGCACACTCCAAACATCGGCCGCAGGAGTGATTGCCGTCAGTCCCTGGCCTTGGAGTCAAAACGGGCATCGGCACGGCCGCCCTCCGCCTTGAGCGGCGTCAAGTGGCTCAGTCAACCGAGAACGGGTGATGGATGAAGTGCCCCCTCCCCGCGATAGTGAAAAGGCATACCGAGTGAGGCCCCGATGCGGCGGGGGCAACCTCGGCGAATCTCCTTCCAAGGAGACCCAGGAGGGGCCAGGCGGCGGCCCCTCTTGCGTTTTCTGGGGCCTATAGACTGAGTGGTGGAAGCGGGCAGCGTCCCGCTCTGCATCGAGAGAAGGCCGAGGGAACCGGCCCTGTGAAGCCTTCGGCAACCTGCCTTCGGGCAAGGTGCCAAACCCGGTCGGGCCAAGCCCGAAGGATGTGTCGAGCGAGTTCGGAAGGAGACGAGGTGCCCGCCCAAATCCAGACGCGTAACCGCTTCCTCGACCGGCTCGAGGCCGGGCCGGTGATCGTCGGCGACGGCGGCATGGGAGCACTGCTGTCGGCGGCGGTGCCGCGGCTGCGGACTCCCGAGGAGGCGAACCTGCGCGCCCCTCAGGCCGTCGTGTCGCTGCACGTGAGCTTCATCAATGCCGGCGCCGAGCTGATCGAGACGAACACCTTCGGCGCGAACCGGCGCAAGCTCGCGCACCAGTTCCTCGAGGACGACCTCGAGGAGATCAACTCCGCCGGCGTGAAGCTGGCACGCGAGGCGCGGGAGGTGACCGGGCGCGACGTCTTCATCGCCGGTTCGATCGGACCGCTGGGCGAGCCCACCACGTCGCGCGTGCGGCGCGACCTGTTCGCCGAGCAGGGGGCGGTGCTGGACGGTCGCGGAGCCGACCTGTTCATGATCGAGACGTTCTACGACCTCGAGGAGGTCGTCGACGCGATCGAGGCGGTGCGGGGCGTGTCGAGCCTGCCGATCGTCGCGCTGCTGACCTTCGACGAGAGCGCGGAGACGCTCGCCGGGGTGACGGCGGCCGAGGCGGCCGACCGGCTGGGCGAGCTCGACGTCGCCGCGGTCGGCGCGAACCACGGCGCCGGTCTGCTCGCGGCGCTCGCCGCGCTCGAGCAGATGGGCAAGAACGGCAAGCCGCTCGCCGCCCTGCCGAACGTCGGCCTCGCCAGCCTGGCCGGCGGACGCGTCATCTACCCGCACGCGACGCCGGAGTACTTCGCGGAGTTCGCCGCACACGCGCGCGATCTCGGCGCGAAGGTGATCGGCGGCTGCTGCGGCACGACTCCGGCGGAGATCTCCGCGATCCGCTCGGCCGTCGAGGAGGAGCGCAAGCCGCGCGCGCCGCTGGTGTTCGAGTCGCCCGAGCTGGTCGTGGCGCTGGGTGAGGAGCAACGCGAGACGGGCCTGTCTCGCGCGCTCGCCGCCGGTGAGTGGGTCGTGTCGGTCCAGCTCGATCCCCCGCTCGGCGGGAACAGCGCGGGACTCGTCGAGATCTCTGCGGCGCTGAGAGAGTCCGGCCACGTCGGCTGGGTCGACATCAACGACAACGCCACGGCGCGTGCCGGGATGAGCTCGCTGATGGTGTCCGCCACGATCGAGCGCCTGGCGGAGATCGAGACGATTCCGCATTTGACGACGCGCGACTGGTCGGTGATGGGGCTCGAATCGATGCTGCTCGGCGCGCACGCCGAAGGCGTCCGGAACATTCTCGCGATCACGGGTGATCCACCGGAGGTCGGCGACTACCCGGGCGCGCGCGGCGTGTACGAGGTCGATTCGATCGGCCTCACACAGCTGATGGCGAACCTCAACCGCGGGGAGGACTTCAACGGCCGCCCGATCGACGCGCCGACGTCGTTCTTCCCGGGCATCGCCGTCAACCCGACCGCCGACGACGTCGAGCTCGAGCTCGACCGCTTCCGCCAGAAGGTGGAGGCGGGAGCGAAGTTCGCGATCACGCAGATCGTGTTCGACCTGGACCGTTTCGACGACTTCACGGAACGCCTCGGCGGCCGCTGGCCCATCCCGGTGCTGATCGAGGTCTTTCCGTTGACGAGCCATCGGCTCGCGCTGCGCCTGCACAACGAGCTGCCGGGGATCGTCGTGCCCGACAAGCTCCAGCACGCGTTGCAGGACGCAGGCTCCGACGCTGCCTCGATCGGCTTCGCGCACGCCCGCGAGATGATCGCGGGCTCGCGCGAGCGGGCCGCCGGCGTGTGTCTGGTCGCCCCCTTCCGGCGTCCGCTGCGCGTGTTGGAACTGCTGGCTTAGGGCGCGCAGTTGCCCGTCGGCACAGGCCCGCGGGCGGAGTTCAGCGCTGCACGCACGACGTCGTCCGGAACGCCGTAACCGCCGACACTTCGGAGACGCGCCGCGAACACGGTCGACTCGACCGCCCCGCGATAGTCGACCGCAGGTGCGCCGGAGTCGCCGTGACGGACGCGGCCGCCGAGTGAGGTGATCGCGCGTGTAACAGGACCGCGCCCGTAAGCGTCCTCGGCCAGCACCACCGAGGTGCGGCCGATCCGCGCCGGGGTCGCGGTGAAGGGGCCGTTCTCCGGAAAGCCGAGCACGGCAACAGGCGTGCCGGACTTGGCAGGCGCAAGCGCGAGTGGACGCAGGCCCAGACCGTCGACGCGCAGGACCGCGACGTCGTTGCGCCGGTCGAAAGCGACGACGTCCGCAGGCATGCGCGCGCCGGACTGGAGCTCGACGACGGTGTCGGTCTGTCCTGCAACGACGTGCGCCGCGGTGACGACGCGATCGGCGCGGGGGACCCAGCCGGTGCCCTCGACGCCGACGCCGCAGGCGGTGCCGAGCACGCGGACGACGCTCGGGGCCGCGCGGCGCACGCCGGGCGCGTGCGCGAGCCGCGGATCAGGAGGCGCAACGGGCGCAGCCGGCCCGGTGATGGCCGGGAACGGGTCGATGCGCGCCAGTGCGTTGAGGACCTTCTCCGGCGAGACGACGGCGTTCAGCTGCCGCAGCAGGGCCGACCTTTGGGCGCCGTGCCGGAGATCGGCCTGCCCCGGCAGGAGCAGTGCGACTGCACCGAGCACCCACACGATCGCGAGCCCGGCGATCCCGCCGAGCGCAAGGCCGCCGAGCGAATCGAACGTGCCCATCCGCGGCTTGCTGATGCGCGACCGGAGCGAGGTCCCGGCGAGCGTCCCGAGCGTCTCGAGCAGGATCGCGCCGACGGCGGCGCCCGCCAGCGCCGCGAGCGGCGTGTACGGAGAGCGCGTGCCGCCCTGCAGGAGCGCGGGCGCGAGGCGCGAGCCCAGCCAGGCGCCGAGGACGATCCCGGCGACCGACAGCGCACTCGCCAACAGTCCCTTCTTCCAGCCGATGAAAGCGGTCAGCGCGACGAACCCGAGGGCGATCAGGTCGACCTTGGTCACGAGCCCGCAGGGTACTCGTTGCCGTGGCCGGCCAGGTCGTCCGGATTACTGCGGACATCCCCGGCGAGATATGCCGCGTACCGAGCCGCCGGCAGGAGCCACACCCAGCCGTGCGCGGCGGGGACGAGCCCGACCGTTTCGACGATCGGTGCCCCGTCGATCACGATGCGCAGCGTCACCTTGGTCCCGTTGAGCGGCTCCGGCGTGCCGGCTACGCGAACCAGAGCGCGTCGGACACGAATTGCTCGAACGCTTCCGAGCCGAGCTCGAATCGGCGTGAGGTTTTCGCATTGCACATACCGCTCGAGCGGGGCGGCCGACCTTTGCGGCAATCCGTCGAACGTCGTATCTTCGACTCGTGCCTCAGGTGACGAGGCTCAGCTCAGGCGACATCGACCGTGCCCTCATGCTCGTCGCAGAGGCAGCAGGGGACGACGGTGCTCAGCCGTTTGAACGCCCGGTAATCGAGCGGCTGCTCGAGCTGGTCCCGGCAGAGCGCGCCGGCTATTACGAGTGCACACGCGACGGCGAGAAGACCCTGTTCTGCGTCCGGACGATCGAGCTCGAGTGGGATTGGGAGGTCTTCAGAGCGACGCAAGGGTCATGGCCATTACGCGACGAGCGCTCGCGCGGCGTCGACCTGGCCGTGAAGCTCAGCGACTTCCTGAGCCGCGGCGCGCAGCGCCGGAATTCGTGGTACCAGGGCATCATGCGCCCGCACTCGGCCGAGTACGAGTGCAAGCTCTGGCTGCCGTCGCCTCCTGGCATCGTGCGTGGCTTCTTCCTCGTCCGCGGCCCGGGCGACAGGGATTTCGACGAACACGACCGCTCGGTGCTCACGATTCTCCGCCCGCACCTCGCTGCCATCCGTGAGCGGTGGGACCGCCGGCGACGTCCGGCGGGGCTCACCGATCGTGAGCTGGAGGTGCTGCGCCTTCTGCGTCAAGGCCTCACGAATCGCGAGATCGCCGAGCGGCTCGTCATCGCCACCGGGACCGTCCGGACCCACCTCGAGAACATCTTCGAAAGGCTCGGAGTGCACACCCGCACGGCCGCCGTAGCGCGAGCATTCACGCCCGGCGCCCGGCCCTGATCTCGACCTGGGCTCGGCTACACTGCGCGAGCCCTGGGGGCGTAGTTCAGTTGGTTAGAACGCCGGCCTGTCACGCCGGAGGTCGCGGGTTCGAGTCCCGTCGCTCCCGTTACACGCGTGCGAAGCCGTACGACACGCGCGCCTATGGCCGCCCCGACGGATAAGTCGTCACGCGGCAAACGTCGCGAAGAACCTCGTCGCGACGATACCCGAACCGGTACCGCCCCGCGCGCCTCCGGTGTCTCGCGAGCTCGATGTACTTCAGCGCGCCGAGCGGCGGCATCACGAGCACTTGGGCGAGCGCGTAGAAGGGGAACACGATCATCCACGGTGACAGCACCTGGAGATTCGACGTCGCTGTGACAAAGAGGTACGCGACGTACACGACGGGCAGGCTCGAAACGACGGCCCCCAGGCTCAACATCGCCCACCACTTGAAGTACAAGGAGGCCCAGATCGCCACCAGGTAATAGGTCGTCAGCACCGGCAGGTGGACCAGGTTGCGATCAACATTGATCCACCAATGGCGAAACGTGCCCGCCCACCAGAGCCGCCGCTGCCGGACGAGCGCGCGCCAGCTGTCAGGCGCGTCCGTGTAGACGACCATGTCGAGGTGACGGATGCGCATGCGGAGAGCGAGGGCCGTCCGACCTGTTTCGATGTCCTCGCCCGGCGTCCAGTTCGAATGCCGAGCCATGATCTCGCGCAGCGCGTCGGTGCGCGCGAGGAAGCAGGCCCCCGACGTCAACCATGGGCGGAAGTGGCGACAGAGCATCGCCATCCGGTACTCGAGCGCCTGCAGCTTCGTCACGACGTTCGTGCGGTTGTCGACCGCGCACTTAATCGAGCACACATCTGCTCCGGCCATATCAGCCGCAGCAACCGCAGCGGCGACGTCGTTGCCGATGACGGTGTCAGAGTCGAGACGAAACGTGTACTTCGTGGCGACTGCGGGCAGCGCAGCGGCAAGGAGTGCTGCGGGGTTCGGATCCGGCACCTCGAGACGCTCGACGTTCCATCCACTGCCTTCGAGCTCGTCCGCGAACGCCGCCATCATCGGCGCGCTGATCTCCAAGGCGATGAGCACCTTGTGCCGGTAGCGCAGAAGCCGCTCGCCGTCGAAGTAGCGCGGATGCCCGAAAACCGGCACCACGATCGTGAAGTCTTGCGACATCTCGCGCCCGGGTTTGATCGTCCGCCCTCCCCACCAGGAGAGCAGGTTCTGAAACTCGAACGCAACCAGGAAGATCCCGGCAGCAAGCGGGAGATAGGAAGACACCTACTATGGGTGCTGCAGGACGACCTTCTTCGTGATGTGCATCTGCGCCGGGCACGGCTCGTTCGGCTGGCACTTCACGACCCTCGTGTCCGTTGTCTTGCCGGTTAGGACGTCGACCCAGTGGTTCGCCTTCCACAGAGGCATGAAGACCAGCGTCATGACGGTGACGACGGTGAAACCGCGTGCGGCGGCGCTTTGCATAGCGCGGATCTCCTCCTGAGTTTGCGGCGTTCATGCGGCGCGGGTGAAGGTGACGGCTGCCCGACCGACTGAGTCAGACATCGGTACGCGAAGTAACCGCGCGGATCGCTGACGCGAGGGAAACGGATCGCTCACGCGAGGGATCCGCCCCGCGTGTCAGGCGTGCGTTGTTGCGTGCGCCGTGACTATGCGTTCGCCGGGATGCGACTTGCAACGGGCGGACGATCCCCCCTTCGCCCTCGTGCCGGGCGAGGGCCGCTGCCCAGCGTGAAGCCCGCTTGCAACGAGCGTGTGACGACACGGTGCGGCCGGAGAGATGCCGGTCAGCTTCCGCCTTGCGATCGGGTCGGAAACTCGGCGTCGGACTAGAGTGCGTCCCGTGTGGGCCGTCGAGCACAGCGTCGAGACGAGCGCGAGGGCCCAGGCCGTCTGGCGGCTCTGGGCGGACGTGGAGCGCTGGGCCGAGTGGAACGCGGGCGTCGAGCGGTTCGAGCTTCGCGGTCCGTTCGCCGTCGGCAGCACGATCCTGATGACGCCGCCGGGCGACGAGCCTGTCGAGCT
>WNGD01002654.1_pt1 | contig 18580 bp, 20 predicted proteins | sample 5400671 | NCBI WGS metagenome assembly WNGD01 (sample SAMN13153369, study PRJNA577476) | soil metagenome | isolation source: 40 cm soil or saprolite under grassland replicate 2 | place: USA:California | collected 2016-06-15
CTGCGCAAGCTGTGGCGCGTCGTCGACGAGGTCGTGGAGGCGGCACCGGCGGGCGGCGGTTCGGACGGGGAGCTCACGCGCAAGGCGCACGAGACTGTGGCGCGGGTGACGGATGACGTGGGGCGGCGGTTCGTGTTCAACACGCCGATCTCAGCGGTGATGGAGCTCGTGAACCAGCTGGGCCGCTCACCCGGAGCTGCCGATGCCCGTTTCGCCGCGGAGACGGCCGTGTCGCTGATCCAACCGTACGCGCCGCACGTCGCCGAGGAGCTGTGGGAACGGCTCGGCCGGTCGCGATTGTGGGAGGAGCCGTGGCCCGTCGCCGACGAGTTGCAGTTGCGGCGCGAGACGTTCGAGCTCGTCGTGCAGGTGAACGGGAAGGTGCGAGATCGCCTCGAGGTGTCGGCCGATCTCGGCGAGGACGAGCTGATCGAGCGGGCGAAGGCCTCGCCGCGGGTACGGGCGCACCTGGACGGCAAGGAGATTCGGCAGGCGATCGTCGTGCCGAGGAAGCTCGTGAATCTCGTCGCCGGCTAGCCGGCGCGGGCCGGCTCGGCTGACACAGAGTCGGTACGAAGGCGTCACACACGTGTTGCCGATCTGTTGTCAGGCTGGACGGCATGCCGGATTTCGTGGTCTCGCGTCGTCGCGTGCTTTTCGCGCTCGCTGCGGCGGTTCTGTTCCTCGTGCTCGTGAGCAGGGTGCTTTCGGGCGGTGGGGCCTCGAGCGCGCTGCCGCCGCCACCGCCCGTTGCGACGACGAAGACCACCGCGGCTGAGGTCGTGATCGACGTCGTCGGGGCCGTTCGCCGGCCGGGCCTCTACCGGCTCGGACAGGGCAGTCGGGTGGCTGACGCGCTGAACCGGGCCGGCGGCGCCACGCGCAGGGCCGACCTTGCGCTCGTCAACCTGGCTGCACCGATCGCCGACGGCGAGCAGGTCGTCGTGCCGGTCCGGGGACAGGGCTCTGTGCCTGCGGCGGGCTCGGGTGGCGCTGGGCCTGTCTCCACAGGGCCGGTGCATCTCAACACCGCCACGGTCGACCAGCTCGACAGCCTGCCGGGAATCGGGCCCGTGACCGCGCAGAAGATCCTCGACTACCGGCAGAAGCACGGGGCGTTCGGCTCCGTCGACGAGCTGGACGCCGTGCCGGGAATCGGCCCCTCCAGGCTCGATCAGCTTCGCGACCTGGTCGCACCGTGAGGCTCGCGGGCCTCATGCGATATCCAGCGCACTGCCTGCTCGCCTCGCTGTGTTCAGGGATCGCTGCCGCCAATCTCGCTCGGAGCGACTGGGTCCTACCAGCAGGATTCGCTGCGGGGTTTGCCGCCCTGGGGGCCGGAGCCGATGCGCGTCACCGCCTGGTGTTCGCGGCGCTCGCGCTGGCGGCGAGCGGCTGGTGGTGGGGAACGCTTCGTCTCGACCGCATCGATCGCAGCGTGTTGATCTCCCAGGTGGGGCGTGCGGAGCGGTCGCTCGTCATAGTGACCGCACCGCCCCGGCAGACAAGATTCGCGCTCCGGATCCCGGCGGAGATGCTCCGCTTCGGTCGATTGCGTCTGGACGAGCCGGTGTTGCTCCAACTGCCGCTGGGCCGCGCTCCGCCTCAAGGGGCGATCCTGGAGGTGCTCGGCATGATCAAGCTCCCGCGAGGGCCGAGCCATGGCTTCGACGAACGGACGTGGCTGCGGCGGCACGGAGTTCATGTGGTGCTGGGCGGCGACCGCTGGCGCGTGCTCGGCCACCGTGGCGGCCTCGGCGGGCTCGCCGACCGTCTGCGCTCTGCGCTGGGCCGGTCGATGGCTCCGGGCGTCCACGGTGAGCGGCACGCCGTGATCGCGGGCGTCGTGCTCGGCGACGAGCAGGGCCTCTCTCAGGAGCTCAGACAGCGTTTTCGCGCTTCCGGTCTCTATCACTTGCTAGCCGTCTCGGGCCAGAACGTCGCGCTCGTCGCGGCGGGCGTGCTCGCGTGCGCGTGGCTGCTCGGCCTGCCGCGCTGGCTGGGAGAACTCGGCGCGCTGGCGGGTATCGGCGGGTACGTCCTCGCTGTTGGAGCTCAGCCGTCGGTCGTTCGCGCCGGAGTCGCAGGAGCGCTCGGATCGCTCGCCTGGCTGACGGCTCGCGCAGCCGACCGCTGGTACCTGCTCTTGCTCGGGGCTCTGACACTGCTCGCCTGGAACCCGTACGACATCTTCGACCCTGGGTTCCAGCTCTCGTTCGCTGCGGTAGGGGCAATCTTCGTCGGCGTGCCGCGCTTGCAACGGGTCCTCGAGGGATATCCCTTGCCGAATCGTCTGGCGGGTCTCGTGGCCGTCTCGACGGCTTGCGGTCTTGCGACAGCACCGATCCTGTGGCTCCAGTTCGGTTCGGTGCCGCTCTTGACCGTGCCCGCGAACGCGCTGGCGGCACCTGCGGTCGTTCCGCTACTCGGGCTCGCGGCGGCGGCGGCAGCGCTCAGCCCGGTCGCACCGGCGGCCGCCGCGGCTCTCGCGTGGCTGAACGGCCTTTGTGCGGCCTACCTGGCCGGCTGTGCCCGCCTGCTCGGAGGGCTCCCGCTCGCCCAGATCCGCTCCGGCTGGGCTGCCGCTGGTCTCGGTGCACTGGGGCTCGGCGGGGCCGCCTATGCTTGGCGCCGGTGGCAGAGCTCAAACCTTCCTACCTCCTGATGGGCACAGACCGGCCGAAAGTGGCGCTCGCGCGCCGCCGTCTTCGCGACCGGGTCGGCCCCGACGCGACCGAGCTCCTTTCCGCACTCGAAGTGAGCGGCGAGGACGTCGTTGCTTCTTGCAACGCGCTCGGGCTCTTCGCGACCGAACGCCGACTCGTCGTCGTCGAGGACGTGGAGCGCTGGAAGGCGCCGGATGTCAAGGCCGTCATGGTCTATCTGGCAAGCCCTGCACCGACCACTGTGCTCGCATTCGTCGCAAACGAGCTCAAACGCGATTCGCCGCTCCTGAAGGCTGTCACAGCAGCGGGGGAAGTCCTCGCCTACGACCTCCCTCAACGAGGAAAGAAGGCGGACGTTCCCGCCTGGGTCGAGAAGCAGTTCGCAGCGCGCGGGGTGAAGGTCGACCGAGCCGCCTGCCGACTGGTGGTCGAGCTCGTCGGCGACAACCTCGACGAGCTCGCCACGGAGGTCGACAAGCTCCTGGCGTGGGCCGACGGAGACCAGCTCGGGGAACGCGAGATCGCCGCGCTCGTCGTCCCGCGCGCCGAGACGCCCCCGTTCGCCCTGACCGACGCCTGGGGCAGGCGCGACGTCCGTGGCGTCCTCGAAGCGGCCGAGCTGTTGCTCGAGCGGTCGAGTGACTCACCTCGCGACAGTCTGGCCCGAACAGCCGCTCTGCTCACGAGTCACGTCTCGCGCGTGGCGGAGTGCCAGGCTCTCGCCGCGGAAGGTGTTCCAGCGCGCGCCGCAGCCGACCGTCTGAAGCGAAACGCCTTCTACGTCCAGAAACTCTACGACCAGGCCGCGAACTACACCTCTGACGAGCTGCGCGATGCGATCGTTCGCCTCGCAGGGCTCGATCTCGCGCTCAAGGGAGGCAGCCGGCTCGCTCCGGAGCTCGAGCTCGCACGGGCGCTGGTCGAGATCACGCGGCCCGCCGAGGCTGCGCTGACGAGCTAGCCCCCGCCGGCGACAAGTCGCGCCGCCTGAGCCTTCTTGCGAGCGGCAGCGTTCTTGTGCAGCGCCCCGCGTGCCGAGGCGCGATCGATCCAGCGAACGAGCTCGCGGTGCCGAGTGGCGATCTCGTTCGAGTCGCCGCCCTCGACGGCAGCACGCAGGTGGCGCGTCAGCGTCTTGACCGTCGAGCCGTAGCGGAGATTCTCGAGCCGCTCGCGGGCGGCGGTCCGGACGCGCTTCTTCTGTTGGTGAATGTTCGGCATGGCGTAAAAACGCCCGCTCCGCGGGCGGTCGCGATGGTACCAGAGGGCGATCCGAAGCCACGCTTTCGGCGCAAGGGCGTGACCCACACGTGCGTTTTTGCTCGTTAGGCTCGACGCGGGGAGGAGGTTGGGCGTACCGAACTAAGGGGCGGCGTCGAGGACGACCGCCCGGGAACGGCCGAGCACCGTTCCTATACTCGCGCCGTGGATGAGCGAGGCTCGCGCCGGCGGCTTGCCTGGTCGACGGCGATCTTCTCGCTCGCGACCGGTCTCTCCCGGATTCTGGGTCTCGTCCGGGAGATCGTCGTGCGACGCTACTTCGGCGTCGAAGGAAGGATCAACGCCTTCACCGTCGCGTTCCAGGTGCCGAACCTCGTGCGCGCGCTCGTCGCAGATGCTGCGCTCTCCTCTGCCTTCGTCCCGGTCTTCAGCGAGCTGCTCGAAAAAGGGGAGCGCACCCGGGCCTGGCGCGTCGCATCGAGCCTCGTCTGGCTGCTCCTGCTCGGCCTCGGGGGCCTGACCGCCCTCTTCATCGTCCTTGCACCCTGGCTGATGGCGCCCTTCGGCTTCCACGGCGCCGAGCAGCAGCTCGTCGTCAATCTCTCGCGAATCCTGTTCCCCATCGTCGCGCTCCTCGGCGTCTCGGGGATCGTCGTCGGGATCCTGAACAGCTACGAGCACTTCTCGGTCCCGGCGCTCACGCCGGTCTTCTGGAACCTCGCGATCATCATCGGTCTTGTCGTCGGCGTCCCGCACGCGCACTCCACCGACTCGAAGCTCTACGTCTACGCCGTCTCGATCCTGATCGGGACGGTAATCCAGGTGCTGCTGCCGCTGCCGTGGCTCGCCGGCCGTGACGGGAACCTCCGCGTCGCGATCGACTGGCGCGACCCGGCGATCAAGCAGGTCTTCGTGCTGATGATCCCCGTGACGCTCGGGCTCGGCCTGATCAACTTCAACGCAGTCATCGACACGTTCTTCGCGGCCAGGTTCATCGACCGGAACATCGCACCGAGCGCGATCGACGCCGCCTTCCGCATCTACATGCTGCCGCAGGGGATGTTCGCCGTCGCCGTCGCGACTGTGCTCTTCCCGTCGCTTGCCCGGCTCGCGACCCGTGGAGATCTCGAAGGCTTCCGCCACACAGTCGGGCTCGGCCTGCGCCAGATCGGTTTCCTCCTGATCCCGGCCAGCGTCGCGGCTGCGGTTCTCGCCGAGCCGATCGTGAGGCTCCTCTACCAGCGAGGCGAATTCACGGCGCATCAAACTCCGGTCGTTGCCGCCGCATTGGCTGCTTTTTCGGCGGGACTCACCTTCAACGGCGTCATGCTGATGCTGAACCGGGCCTTCTTCAGCCTGCAGTCGCCCTGGACGCCAACTGCGGTCGCGCTCGCAAATCTCGTGCTCAACGGGCTTCTCGACGCCGTCTTCTACCGCTTCGGCACCTGGGGGATCCCGCTCGCCACCTCGGTGGTGAACATCGTCGGGACGGCTGCGCTGCTCATCCTGCTCCGCCGTCGGCTCGGCCGGCTCGAGGTTCACGAAACCGGACGGGCAACCGCCCTTGTCGTGATTGCCTCGAGTGCGTTCGCCGGAGTCGCGTACGGTGTATGGCGTCTGGTCGACGAAGCCGCCGGCCGCTCGTCCGGGGGCCAGGTCGCCTCGCTCGGATCGGCCTTCCTCGCGGGTTTCGCGATCTACCTCATTTCCTGCCGTTTGCTGGGAGTTCGTGAGCTCCAGGCGCTGCTATCGTTGCGAACCCGCCTCCGCCGGAGCTGATCACGCATGGACCAAGAACGCATCCGCAATTTCTCGATCATCGCCCACATCGACCACGGGAAATCGACCCTCGCCGATCGCATTCTCGAGGTCACAGACACGGTCTCCGGCCGCGAGATGCGCGAGCAGGTGCTCGACACCATGGAGCTCGAGCGCGAGCGCGGAATCACGATCAAGGCGCAGGCGGTCCGTGTGCTCTGGAAAGGCCACCAGCTGAACCTGATCGACACGCCGGGGCACGTCGACTTCACCTACGAGGTCTCCCGCTCGCTCCAGGCCTGCGAAGGCGCTCTCCTCGTCGTCGATGCGGCTCAAGGGATCGAGGCGCAGACAGTCGCAAACGCCTACCTGGCGATCGAGAACAACCTCGAGATCGTCCCGGTCGTGAACAAGATCGATCTGCCGCAGGCCGACCCGGACGCGGCCGCGTCGGAGGTGGCCTCGCTCGTCGGTGACGACCCCGAGCGAGTGCTTCGCATCTCGGCCAAGACCGGCGAGGGGATCGAAGCGGTGCTGGACGCGATCGTCGAGCGAATTCCCCCGCCTGGCGGCGATCCGGCTGCGCCGCCGCGCGCGCTCATCTTCGATTCCTCGTACGACCAGTACCGAGGCGTCGTGGCCTTCGTGCGAGTGGTCGACGGCACCTTCAAGACTCGCGAGCCGCTACGGGCGATGGCGCAGGGGACGCGGTTCGAGGCCGAGGAGCTCGGCTTCTTCTCGCCGACGATGCGCGCCGCGGACATGCTCACCGCAGGCGAGGTCGGCTATGTCGTCACCGGTCTCAAGGACGTGAGCCGCCTGCGTGTGGGCGACACGCTCACGGCGGAGGGGAACGCCGCTGCAGAGCCGCTTCCCGGCTACAAGGACGTGAAGCCGATGGTCTTCGCCGGCCTCTTTCCGACCGATTCGGACGCCTACCCGGAGCTGCGCGACGCCCTCGAGCGGCTGAAGCTGAACGACGCCGCCCTCTTCTACGAGCCGGAAACCTCTAACGCGCTCGGCTTCGGCTTCCGCTGCGGGTTCCTGGGCTTGCTGCACATGGAGATCGTTCGAGAACGGCTCGAGCGTGAGTTCGATCTCGATCTGCTCGTGACCGCGCCGAACGTCGCCTACCGCGTCGAGACCAAGGCCGGCGAGACAGTCGAGGTGCACAACCCGGCCGAGATGCCGCGCGAGGTCGAGCGGGTCGAGGAGCCCTACATCAAGGCGTCGATCATCGTCCCCAAGGAGCACGTCGGCGCAGTGATGGAGCTGAACAACGACCGCCGTGGGCGTTTCGACCACATGGAGTACCTGTCCGAGAATCGCGTGCTGCTCTCGTACGAGCTGCCGCTCGGAGAGATTGTGCTCGACTACTACGACCAGCTGAAGTCAAGGACGCGCGGGTACGCGAGCTTCGACTACGACCTCGCCGGCTTCCGCGAGGGCGACCTGTCGCGCGTGGACGTCCTGATCGCCGGTGAGCCCGTGGACGCGCTGTCTCTGATCGTGCACCGCGACGGTGCCTATGCGCGGGGAAAGGCGCTGGTAGACCGTCTGCGCGAGGAGATCCCGCGCCAGTTCTTCGACGTCCCTGTGCAGGCCGCGATCGGCTCGCGCGTGATCGCGCGCGAGACGATCAAGGCCAAGCGCAAGGACGTGTTGGCCAAGTGCTACGGCGGCGACATCAGCCGGAAGCGCAAGCTGCTCGAGCGGCAAAAGGCCGGCAAGAAACGGATGAAGCAGGTCGGGGCTGTCGAGGTTCCACAGGAGGCATTTCTGGCCGTGCTGAACTTGGGGGACAGCGGCCGCAAATGAGTGGGCACGTCCGTCACCTCTACGTCCACCTGCCCTTCTGCGCGCACCGGTGCGGGTACTGCGATTTCGTCACGGTCGTCGGTCGTCCCGGACACCACGAAGCGTACGTCGACGCGCTGCTCGCCGAGCTGGAGCTCGAGCGCGACTGTCTGGCCCCGTCACTGGAGACGATCTTCCTGGGCGGCGGCACGCCGACTCTGACGGAACCTGCTGCGCTCGAGCGGCTGTTGCTCGCCCTTCCTGCGGCGGCGGAGATCACGGTCGAGGCGAACCCGGAGACGGTCACGCCCGCGCTGGCCGCGCTGCTCCGCCGGGCCGGGGCCACCCGCATCTCTCTGGGCGCGCAGAGCTTCCAGCCGCACCTGCTCGCGACGCTCGAGCGTCGCGCCGGACCGGAGGCTGTCCGCCGGGCGTTCTACCATCTGCGTGATGCCTCCTTTGACAACATCTCTCTCGACCTCCTGTACGGCGTCCCCGGCCAGAGCCCCTCCGATCTCGAGCGCGACGTCGAGGAGGCGCTTACGCTCTGGCCGGAGCATCTCTCCTACTACGAGCTCGAGGCCAAGCCGGGAACCCGCTTCACACACGCCCACGGCGAAGAGCTGAGGCGTCAGGCCGACTCGATGGAGTCGTACTTCGAGCGAGTCGTCGAGCGGCTCGTCAGCGAGGGGTATCGCTGGTACGAGACGGCGAACTTCTGCCGCGAGCAGAGTCTCGAGGGCGGACGCGACCTGCGGGCACACCACAATCTGGCGTACTGGCGTGGCCGGGACTACCTCGGGCTCGGAATCGGAGCAGTCTCGACCGTTGAGGGGACTCGCCGGCGCACGACTCGGCGCCTTTCTGCATACATCGCGGCGCTTGCGGGCAGGGCTCGACCCCAGCGTGAGCTGGAGCTGCTGACCATCGACGTCGCGCAACGCGAGCGACTGATGCTCGGCCTGCGGCTCGATGTTCCGCTCCGGCTCGACGAGGTCGGGACGGCGATGGACTACGACGCCCTCGCGCGGGTCGAGCAGCTCGGACTCGCCCGGCACACGGCGGGCCCGGACGGTCAATCGCTGCGGCTGACGAAGCGGGGCCGGTTCCTGGGCGGAGCGGTCACAGCCGAGCTTCTCGCCTAAAATTCCTGCAAAGGGCCAATGAACACCGGACGCCAAGAGCTAACCGAACGGCAACGCGAGATCCTGCGCCGCGTCGTCGAGGACTACGTTGCGACAGGGCAACCAGTCGGATCGAAGGCGTTCGTCGAGCGATCTGGCATGAACATTTCTGCGTCGACCGTGCGCAACGAGTTCTCCGAGCTCGAATCCCTTGGCCTGCTCACCCACCCGCACACCTCGGCCGGGCGCGTCCCCACCGAGCGTGGGTACCGGTTCTTCGCATAGGGGTTGCTCCAGGCCCTGGATCCTCGGCCCGGACCCTTCCCGCTCGACCTCACCACCGCTCGCACCGAGGTCGACTCTGCGCTGGAGGCGACGACGGAGATGCTCTCGGAGGTCACGCGTCTGCTCGCGCTCGTTTCGGCGCCTCCACTTGGATCCACCTCGATCCGTCACGTCGAGGTGCTGCTGCTCCAGCCGCAGGTCGTCATGGTGGTCGTGATCACCTCCACCGGGGGAGTGACGAAGAGGGCGTACTCGTTCGCCGAACCGGTCGACCCCGGCCTCGCGAGCTGGGCCGCCGAGTACCTGAACGAGAGCATCGCCGGCACCGCGCTCGGCGTGAACCTCTTGCGCCGCCGCTTCGAGGATCCCGCGCTCGCGCCCCGCGAGGCCGCGTTCCTGGCAGCGCTCCGCGCGTCCTTCGCAGAGCTCGTCCAGGGAGAGGGAGAGGGAGAGCGGCTCTTCATCGGCGGCGCGGCGGGCCTGCTCGAGGACGCAAGCACCGACGAGCTCGCGGGGTATCGGCGGCTGCTCGAGCTGCTCGAAAAGCGCGCGGCCCTGCTCGCGATCGTCAAACAGACCCTCGATCCTCGCCGTCCTTTCGTTCGGGTCGGAGAGGAGCTCGACCACCCGGCTCTTCACGACCTCGCACTCGTCGGCGCGTCGTACGGGCTGGCCACTCGGACCCTCGGGGCTGTCAGCCTCCTGGGGCCGGTACGGATGGACTACGACAAGGCGATTCGCTCGGTCCGTGCCGCCGCGCATGAGCTTTCGCGCTTCGTCGAAGAGATCTACGAGGAGAACTGACCCCGTCGTTACCCTTGGTCGATGGCTACGACTGAGCGCGATTACTACGAACTGCTCGGCGTGTCGCGCACCGCGGGCGAGACGGAGATCAAGAAGGCGTTCCGTCAACTCGCGCGCACGCTGCATCCGGACGTCTCCGACCAGCCGGACGCCGAGACGCGCTTCCGGGAGGTCGTCGAGGCATACGAGGTGCTCTCGAAGCCGGAAACCCGACAGCTCTACGATCGGTTCGGTCACGCAGGCCTGCGCAGCGGCGGCTTTCGCCCGACGCAGTTCGACTTCGGCGGCCTGAGCGATCTCTTCTCCGCTTTCTTCGGCGACGACGTCTTCGGCGTGGGCGGCGGCGCTCGCGCGCGGCGGGGACGCGGAGCCGACCTGGCGGCGGACGTCGAGCTCGAGCTCGTCGAAGCAGCTCTGGGGGTCAAGTGCGACGTGCCGTTCCCCGTCTCGGTCCCGTGCTCCACGTGTGCCGGCAGCGGCGCCGAGCCTGGCACCCAGCCGGTGCCGTGCAAGCGATGCAACGGCGAAGGACGCCTCCAACAGGTCTCGCGCAGTGCGTTTGGCCAGTTCATCCGGACGCACGCTTGCCCCGACTGCGGCGGTTCCGGCAGGGTCGTCGAACGGCCGTGCCCGGACTGCAAGGGGGCGGGCCAGGTGATCGAGGAGCGGAAGCTCGAGGTCGAGATTCCCGCCGGGATCCACGACGGCCAGCAGATCCGTATCACCGGGGAAGGTCACAGCGGCGCCCTCGGCGGGCGGGCCGGCGACGTCTATGTCCGCGTTCGCGTCAAGCCGGATGAGCGCTTCGTTCGGGAAGGAAACGACATTTTCTCGACCGTCAACCTGACCATGACCCAGGCAGCGCTGGGGGCCTCGGTCACGATTCCGACCCTCGAGAGCGAAGAGAAGCTCGAGTTCGAGCCAGGGACCCAGCCCGGCGAGATCCGAGTGCTGCGCGGACGAGGCATGCCCGTTCTCCAGGGCTTCGGCCGCGGCGACCACCGAGTGCTCGTGAACGTCGCCGTCCCGCGCCGGTTGACGGACGAGCAGAGGCGGCTACTAGAGGACTTCGAGAGCTCGGCCCGTGACGACACCTACCACGCAGACGAGGGGTTCTTCGAAAAGCTGAAGAGCGCTTTCCGCTGAGCGCCGTGCGACGAGTGTCCGTGACGGTCGGCGGGGCCCGGGCTGAAAGAGCCCGCGCGATGATGATCCAGTTGTTCCCGGAGGGATTTGAAGAGTGCGACCACGATGGTGACGTCGAGCTTGCCGCTTACACGGATGCGGGGGGAGAGGAGCGCTTGCGGCAGGTCTTTTCGGGCGCAACGAGCGCGGAGGTCGCCGATGACTGGGAAGAACGGTGGCGACAGTTCCACCGACCGGTCCGCGTGGGCCGCCTCTGGGTGGGGCCGCCCTGGGAGAAACCGCCTTCAGATGCCGTCGCGGTCGTAATCGAGCCGGGGCGCGCGTTCGGAACCGGCGCTCACCCGACGACGATGCTCTGCCTCGGTCATCTGCTCGACCTGGAGCCGACGGGATTGCTCGATGTCGGCTGTGGCTCGGGCGTGCTGGCAATAGCAGCGGCGCGCCTTGGATTCTCTCCGGTCGTCGGGGTCGACCTCGATCCGGCCGCGATCGCGATCGCCAAAGACAACGCCGAGGCGAACGGCGTCGAGATCGAGGTCAAATTTGGAGACGCGGGCAGCATGGACCTGCCACCGATGGGCGTTGCCGTGCTCAACATTGCGCTCGATCCAGTGGTTGAGATCGGGCCGGAGCTCGGTGCAGAACGCCTCGTTGTCTCCGGTTACCTGGAGGTGCACGAGCCCGCTCTAAGGGGGTATCGGCATCAAGCTCGCAAGACCGCTGGTGGCTGGGCGGCGGATCTGTTCGCTCGCGCGGAGTAGAGTTTCCGCGCCGTGGCGAGCTTCTCGGTCCGATTTCTCGGCTGCAAGGTGTCGCACACGGACGCCCAGGAAATCCGCGACCGTCTGCTCCGCGACGGGCACCGGGAAGACGAGACAGCGGACGTCGCGATCGTGAACACCTGCTGCGTCACCAACGAAGCGGTGCGGAAGTCGCGCCAGGCCGCCGCACGGGCGGCGCGAACGCACCGGCGCGTGTACGTGACCGGCTGCGGCGCGAACCTGGCCGGCGACGCTTTTGCCGGCGTCGCTCCGAACGTGACCGTGATCCGGCGGCCGAGCGAGGCGACACCCGATGTGGTTGCCCGCGACGTCGGAGCGATCGGTTGCGTGCAGGCCGACTCGCGCCTCGACCGGGTGCGAGCGTTCCTCAAGATCCAGGACGGCTGCAGCTTCTCGTGCAGCTTTTGCGTGATCCCGTTCGTACGCGGTGCCTCGCGCAGCCGAGCTGCCTCCGCCGTGCTCGCAGAGGCGCGTCGCCGCGTCGCCCAGGGTCACCGCGAGCTCGTCCTGACCGGGATCAACCTCGGCTGCTATCGCGACCGTGAGGCGGGCTACGGGCTGGCGAGACTCGTGCGGGAGGTGGGCGCGCTTCCGGGCCTCGCACGCCTCCGGCTCTCTTCGATCGAGATCAACCACGTCGGCGAAGAGCTGGTACGAGCGCTGCGCGAGACACCCACGGTCTCGCGGCACCTGCACGTGCCGCTCCAGTCAGGCGACGACGAGGTGCTGCGCGCGATGGGCCGTCGCTACTCGAGCGGCACCTATCTGCGCCGGCTCGCCGGTCTCGACGAGTTCAACCTGACGACCGACGTGATCGTCGGCTTCCCCGGCGAGGACGAGCGGGCATTCGGGAGCACCCTCTCGGTTGTCGCCGCGGCCGGGATCACGAAGGCGCATGTGTTTCCGTACTCGCCGCGACCGGGCACCGTCACGGCCGCCGAGGACACGGTGCCGCCGGCGGTGAAGAAGGAGCGCAGCGCTCGGTTGCGTGAAGCTTCGCACGTTGCCTGCCTCGAGCGCTGGCGCGGGAAGATCGGTCGCGACGACCTCGTGCTCGTCGACCGGCCCGGGCGCGGCTACGGCGACGACTACTCGCCCTGGCTCGTCGACGGACCCGTCGGGGAGCTCGTGTCCGTGCGCGGCGCAGGCGTGACCCACGAGGGGATTCTCGCTGCCTGAGGACTGCCTTTTCTGCCGTCTCGTCACCGAGGGCGACCATGTCCGGCGTGGCGAAGGTTTCGTCGCGATCAGGGACATCAACCCCTCGGCCGAGACCCACCTGCTCGTCCTGCCGGAGCGGCACGTCGCCTCGTTCCGCGAGGTCGGCGAATTCCCGCCGGACGAGGCGAAGCGCATGCTGGACTTCGTCGCCGAGACCGCCCGGGAAGCCGGTCTCGAGAACTATCGGGTGGTCGTCAACGTCGGTGGCGGTGCGGGGCAGACGATTTTCCATCTGCACTGGCACGTGCTCGGCGGCGCGATTTCGGGGATGCCGGAATGAGCCTGATCGCGCGGATCGAGGGCGAGCTCAAGCGAGCGATGGTCGAACGGCAAGAGGCGCGCCGTGACGCGCTGCGCTTGATCCTGTCGAGTCTTCGAGCGGCCGAGAAGGAGCTTCAGCGTCCCTTGCACGACGACGAGGAGCTGCAGGTGCTCCAGCGGGAGCGCAAGCGGCGAGTCGAGGCTGCGGAGGCGTTTCGGGCGGGAGACCGCGAGGAACAGGCGGCGGCCGAGGAGGCCGAGCTTGCCGTGCTGGAGGAATTCATGCCCGAGCCCATGTCGGAGGACGAGCTCGAGCAGATCGTCGACGACGCGATCGCCGAAGTCGGCGCGACGAGCATGCGCGACCTCGGCCGAGTGATGGCGGACGTGATGCCGCAGGTCGCGGGGCGCACCGACGGCTCGACCGTGAGCCAGCTCGTGCGCGAGAAGCTCGCGTGAGTCGGGGCTGACGAGCACCGTCCCGTAGTTCGGTACGCCCAACCTCCTCCCCGGCACGAGCGTAACGAGATCGAGCGCACGCGTGTGTTACGCGAATGTGCCGAAACCGCGTCGTTTGGCGATCGGGTGCGGTCGGGCTTGCTCGCTGGTCAAGCCCCTACACTGGGGCAGGTGCAGGAAGTTCTGTCTGTCTCGAACGACGTCGCGGCCGAGCTGGCCACGATCGGCGACGGTGTCCTCGACGCCCTCCGCGGGCGTCTCCGCTGCACGATCCTGCTGCGCGGAAACCGGCTCACGATCGAGGGCGAAGGCTCCCAGGTCGCCGAGGCGCGAGCCGTCGTCGACGAGCTTGTCGAGCTGGTCGAGGGCGGTCACGAAATCGGCCCCGGTACCGTCGACGCAGTGCTCGCCGCGCTCGATCAGGCGGAGGACATCCGCGAGGTGTTCGAGGACGTCGTCTGGCGCCACCGGGGCAAGAACATCGCGCCGAAGACCGTGAACCAGAAGCGCTACGTCGACGCGATCCGCGAGCACACGGTCACCTTCGCGATCGGCCCCGCCGGGACGGGTAAGACCTATCTCGCGATGGCACTTGCCGTCGCAGCGCTCGCGAACCGCGAGGTCGGCCGGATCATCCTCACGCGCCCCGCGGTCGAGGCGGGCGAGCGGCTCGGCTTCCTCCCCGGAGACATACTGGCAAAGGTCGATCCGTACCTGCGGCCGCTCTTCGATGCGCTCTACGACATGCTCGACGCCGATCGTCTCAGCGCCTACATGGAGAAAGGCACCGTCGAGGTCGCCCCGCTCGCGTTCATGCGCGGCCGGACCCTGAACGACTCGTTCATCATCCTCGACGAGGCCCAGAACACAAGCCCGGAGCAGATGCAGATGTTCCTGACGCGGCTCGGCTTCGGCTCCAAGGTCGTCGTCACCGGCGACGTCACGCAGGTCGATCTCCCACGCGAGCAGGCGTCCGGCCTCATCCACGTGCAGGAAATCCTCGGCTCGATCGAAGGGATCGCGTTCATCCGCTTCGGCCACGAGGACGTCGTCCGGCACAAGCTCGTGCAGCGGATCGTCGAGGCGTACAAGCTGCACGCGGAGGAGACGGGAACCCAGCGCCGGCGATGACGGTCACGGTCGAGGTCGTGAATTCGAGCGGCGAAGACGTGGCAGAGGACGAGGCCGTCGCGCTCGCCCGGCGCGTCCTCGTGGAGCAGGGGATCGAGGCCGGCGATCTCGGGATCTCGTTCGTCGGCGCCGAGGAGATGCGGGCCCTCAAGCGGGAGCACCTCGGTCTCGACGAAGCAACAGACGTTCTCTCCTTCCCGATCGATTCCAGCGACGACCTTCCGCCCGGGCTGCCGCGCCAACTCGGCGACGTCGTCGTCTGCCCGCAGGTCGTCGGCGATGGGTGGCAGCGGCCGCTCGTCCACGGCTTGCTCCACCTGCTCGGCCACGAGCACGGGCCGGCGATGGAAGCGCTCGAGGAGGCGTGGTCATGAGCACCCCCCGGCGTGCGCCGTCGCTTCTCGACAGCTTCAACTTCGCCTTCGAAGGGATCATCCACGTGCTGCGCACGCAGCGGAACATGCGGATTCACTTCGCGGCCGCAGTCGTCGTGCTCGTCGCGGCGCTGTGGGCCGGCGTCTCGCACCTCGAGCTGATCGCGCTGATGCTCGCGATCGCTTTCGTCTTCATCACGGAGATGATCAACTCGGCTCTCGAGCAGGCGATCGACGTCGCGACGACCTCCTTCGACCCGCTCGCGAAGCTGGCGAAGGACATCGCGGCCGGCGCGGTGCTGATTGCGACCGTCAACGCGCTCGGGATCGGATATCTCGTCTTCTCGGGCAAGGTGGCGAACCGCAGCTCTCGCCTACTGGAGAGGCTGCGCGGCGCCGACGCGAAGCTGACGCTGATCGCGCTCGTCCTGACCGTGATCATCGTAATCGCGACCAAGGCGTGGACCGGGCGCGGAAGTCCCCTTCGAGGCGGCCTGCCCTCAGGGCACGCGGCGCTCGCGTTCGCCGGCTGGATGGCGGCCACCTACGTGATCAGCGGCAACCATCGCTTCCTGATCTCGTTCCTCACTTTCGTCATGGCGCTTCTCGTTGCGCAGACCCGGATCGAGTCCGGCATCCATTCCGCCCTCGAGGTCACTTATGGCGGCGTCCTTGGCGCGCTTGTCACCCTGAGTGTGTTTCAGCTCTTCTCATGAGTCTCCGCGAAAAATGCTGCGCATTTTCCGCGGTCTGGCTTGTCCCCTTGCTCCGCTCGGGAGAGAGGAGATCAGTCCTTGAACGATCTGCTTGAGCGCGCGTTGGCCGTCGCCGAGCGCGGGTACGCGCCGTACTCGAGGTTTCAGGTTGGGGCGGCGGTGCGCGCACGCGACGGAACGGTGTTCGAAGGAGTCAACGTGGAGAACGCCGCCTATCCGCTTGGGCTCTGCGCCGAGAAGGCGGCGCTCGCGCGTGCAATCGCGGCCGGGTACGGGCCCGGGGAGCTGGAAGAGCTTGCGGTCACCGCTTCGCCGTGCGGGGGCTGCCGCCAGTGGCTCGTCGAGCTCGGTGTCGAGCGCATCGTCTATCGGAACGCGGCCGGGGAGCTCGTCACCGCAACGCCGGCGGAGCTTCTGCCTGACACATTCGAGCTGTGAAGTCCGGCTTCGTCGCCGTCGCGGGCCGCCCGAACGTGGGAAAGTCGACGCTCGTGAATGCGCTCTGCGGCGGCAAGGTCGCGATCGTCTCCGACAAGCCGCAGACGACGAGGCACCGCATCTTCGGGATCGCGAACGCGCCGGACTCCCAGCTCGTCCTCGCAGACCTGCCGGGGTTCCAGCGCCCCCGCGATCCGCTCACCGAGCACATGCAGCGCACGGTCGACCAGTCGTTCGAAGATGTCGAAGGTGTGTTGTTCGTGCTCTCGGCCCGGGAGCGGATCGGCGCCGGTGACCGCTTCATCGCCAAGCGCGTGTTCGGGCTCGGCGTGCCGATCGTGATCGCGCTGAACAAGGTCGACCGCCTGAAACCGGGTCACATCGCCGAGCAGATGCAGCGCGCCTCCGAGCTCGGAGACTTCCGCGCTCTGCACCCGGTCAGCGCCGTCACAGGCGACGGCGTCGGCGCTCTTCGCGAGGAGCTCGTCGAACTGCTTCCTGAAGGTCCGCAGTACTTCCCGCCGGATCAGCGGACCGATCTCCCGGTCGAGCTGCAGGTCGCCGAGCTCGTCCGCGAGAAGGCGCTCCAGCTCACACGTGAGGAGGTTCCGCACGCCGTCACGGTCGAAGTCGAAGAGCTGACTGAAAAGGTCGTTCGGGCGACGGTCTTCGTCGAGACCGAGTCGCAGAAGCAGATCGTCGTCGGGCGCGCGGGCAGTGTCGTCAAGCAGATCGGCACACGCGCGCGGCCCGAGGTCGAGCTCCTGCTCGGGCACAAGGTCTTCCTCGAGCTGCAGGTGAAGACCCGGCCCCGCTGGCGCCGCGACGAAGCGATGCTGGAGCGACTGGGGATCTAGCAACCGCTATTAGAACCACTAGGGTCGCGGAGTCATCTTGGGGAGGGGAGAGTTCTCTTGCGCACGTTTCGCTCACTGATCATCTTTGCCGGCCTTGACGTCGCGATTCCGGACATCCGCGGGACCTACGCGCAGATCTATCTGTATTCCCTGCGGCCTGACCTGAGCGTCGCCGGCCAGACGACCGTGCCCGCCGGGCTCGGGACCGGTTCGAGAACGAGCTCACGATCGCGCCAAACTGCCGCATCGACCTCTCGTTCTACGATCGCGGCTACAGCCAACCAGCTCGTCGACCTGATCTACGCGACGAGCTCGGACGGCGGCCAGACGTGGCGGACCGCGCGGGTGACGCCGCAGGGGTTCGACCCGTCGACGTGAGGCGTGCCGAGCTCGAGGCCGAGCGGCTTCCGGCCCTTCATCGGCGACTACAACGGTCAGATCTCGACGAACGAGGGTGCGGCGATGACGTGGACCGGCGTCGCGCCGCCGCAGCCCTTGAACCTCGAGGTCGACTACGCGACCGTAACTCCCTAGCGAACCGGATGTCCCCGGGGCGGCCTGGCTGAGGCCGCCCCGGGGCTACACTCCTTCCGTGGCGCAGGCGCCTGCTCTTCCAGCCGGTTTCGAGCTTCCGCTCGAACCGCGGCTGCCGCGAATCGGCTCGGTCGACCAGGTCGCGGTCGAAGAACGGGCCGCCACACTCGCCAAGCGCTCGATCAAGCGCGAGGCCAAGGTGTTCGCGCTCGAGCTTGCGATCCGGATGACCGACCTGACGACCCTTGAGGGCGCTGACACGGCGGGCAAGGTCGCCGCCCTCTCGTCGAAGGCGATCCGGCCCGATCCGAGCGATCCCAACATCCCTTCCGTCGCGGCGGTTTGCGTCTATCCGAACCTCGTCGAGACGGCGGTGGAGCGACTGCGGGGGACAACCGTACGGGTCGCATCGGTCGCGACAGCGTTCCCCTCGGGCCAGTCAGCGCTCGACATCAAGGTCGCCGAGACGCGCGACGTCGTCGAGCTGGGTGCGGACGAGGTCGACATGGTGATCGACCGCGGCGCGTTCCTGGCCGGGCGCTACGCCAAGGTCTACGACGAGATCGTCCGCGTCAAGGAGGCCTGCGGCGAGGCTCACCTGAAGGTGATCCTGGAAACAGGCGAGCTCGGCACATACGACAATGTCCGCCGCGCCTCGCTCCTCGCGATCGCGGCAGGTGCCGATTTCGTCAAGACCTCGACCGGCAAGATCCCATCCGCAGCGACGCTCCCCGTCACCCTCGTGATGCTCGAGGCTGTCCGTGACGTGTACGAGGAGACCGGCCGCCGTGTCGGAGTGAAGGCCGCCGGCGGCATCCGGACCGCCAAGCAGGCCGTGCAGTACCTCGTCCTCCTGCACGAAACGCTCGGGGCCGAGTGGCTGACGCCCGACCTCTTCCGCCTCGGCGCGTCGTCGCTTTTGAACGACATCCTGATGCAGCTCCGGAAGGAGAAGACCGGGCGCTATCAAAGCCCGGACTACTTCACGCTTGACTGAACCTGCCAT
>WNGD01002656.1_pt1 | contig 18573 bp, 24 predicted proteins | sample 5400671 | NCBI WGS metagenome assembly WNGD01 (sample SAMN13153369, study PRJNA577476) | soil metagenome | isolation source: 40 cm soil or saprolite under grassland replicate 2 | place: USA:California | collected 2016-06-15
CCAGCACCTCGTAGTAATCCCTCTTCTGGACGGCGGCCATCCCTCGAACATTGTCGCGTACCACGCAGACACCGCAACTAATCCGGCCCAGCTGCGTTATCGATGTATGAGGGCTGCGGCGGCCACGATCCTGCTGCTGGGAGCCGGTGTACTGACCAGCCGCGCCCTTGGGCAAACAGCTCCGGCGGCGCTTGTCCCCACCGTGACGGTCTCTACGCCAACCGTGACGACGCCGATTGCGGTCTCCACCCCATCTATCACCGTGCCGATCTCGGTCCCCACGCTGCCGGCACCACCGATCGCGACCACCACCCCGGCCAAGGTTCCGGACCCCATCCCGGTGCCCCAGGTCCCGGCAGCGACGACCGGCTCGGTGCCGGCGATTCCCTCCGCACCAGGAAGTTCTTCTTCGCCTAGCGGATCTTCTGCGGCCGGCCGCTCGTCATCGCCCGGTAGCTCCTCTTCGTCCGCCGGCTCCGTCAGCTCGGGACCGGGGTCCAACGGGCCGGGCGTCGAGCGTATTCGATCCTCGCGCCCGTGGATCGCGACGACCGGGCCGAAGAGTCGCCGCGTCGTCACCTTGACGTTCAGACTGTCGCACGCCGGGCGGTTGTTCTTCGTCGTGCAGCAGGTCGCGCCCAGCTGCCGGACCGTCGAGCACTTCAGCGTGCGCGGCCATGCCGGCCGGAACCGGATTCGGTTCCCGACCCCGGCCAGCCGGCTGCGGCTCGTCCCCGGCACCTACCGGATCTCGGCGCAGATACGCGGAGGGCTGCTCGTCCAGCTCGTCACGATCGTGGTCGTCGACCACGGCAAGCCGAGCCACGACGAGATCGCCGCTGCGCGGGCAGCCAACGTCTGCTCGGTCGCCGGCGATGTCGTCGCAGGGAAAAGCTCGACCGGAGCGTCGAACACCAGCCGCCTCGCCGCATCGCAGCGCGGGACCGGCCTGCGCGAGGGCACCAACGCGCACCCCGGCGCCGTGCTCGGCTCGAGCTTGGTGAGGGCCACCCGTGCACTCGAGCCGCTCTTGGTCGGCCTGCTCGGGCTCGCGATCGCGCTGCTGGGAATCGCGGCAATGCCGCGGTTGGCGACGACGGGCTCCGTCGCGAACGAGTTTCTGGAGCGCTACCGGATTGCGATCGCCGGACTCGGGGCGACCGCCTTGGCTGCGGGCGTGATCATGTTCCTCGCCGGCTGACCCGCACTCACGCGCCCCACCAGAAACTCGCTGCTACCACGACGTAGAAGCCGACGAGGATCGCACCCTCCTCCCACGTGCTCTCCCCGTCGTAGACGACGACGGCCAGGATCCAGGCAGCCAGCAGCAGGCAGATCGCCAGCAGCGTTGGAAAGACGAGCGTCAGCGACGTCGCGAAGAAGAGGCTCGCGAAGACGAGCACCGGAGTGAGGAGCAGGCCGACCTGCAACGCCGAATTGACGATCACCGAGATCGCGAAGTCCGGTCGGTTTCTCGCCGCGAGCTGAACGCCGACGACGTTCTCCACCGCGTTACCTGCAATGGCGACGACGATGAGCCCCGCAAAGATTTCGCTCATCCCCAGCGCCTCCGTCGCCGGCTTCAGAGCAGTGACGAACCAATCGCTGACGAAAGCGGCGCCGACACCGGCCCCGCCCAGGACTACCACCGTGACCTGAAGTGACCAGCGAGCAGGCTCCGGCTCGAATGTGTCGCGGACTGCGAGCAGACCGGGGAGTGTCAGGAAGAACAGTGTGAACAGGACGCCGGCGCAGATGAGGCTCAGCGTCTTCTCGTGCGACGCCGCGGTCGTGTGGACGGCGTGCGAGAGCGTCGGCACCGCCAGGATCGCGGCGGTCAGGACCGTGAGTGTGGCGATCAGCCGGGCACGGGGAGAGTCGAACTTCTGCCTTCCGTTCCGGAGCCCGCCCGCGATGAAGGCGAGTCCGAGCACGAACACGCTGTTGGCGATCACGGATCCGACCAGCGCCGACTGAACGACCAGCGTGAGCCCCTTGCGGAGAGCGAACAGCGCGATGAAGAGCTCCGGCAGATTGCCGAGCGCAGACTGGATCGCGCCGGCGGCAGAGGACCCGACTCGGCTGCCAAGCTGTTCGGTCGCAGCGCCGACGAGCCGGGCGAGCATTGCGATCGCAAGCGCCGCGAGGCCGAAGGTCAGGACCGGCGTCGCTGACACGAAGTGCGCGGTCGCGGCCACGGCAACGAGCACTCCCGCGACGCTGAGCTCGATGACGTCTCTCCCCGTCACGTCCCTATCATCGACCCATGAAGGGCGAAGAGCTGCGGGAAGTGATGCGCCGCTTCCCTGCCCCGGTCGCCGTCGTCACGACGGCGGTGGAAGGCGAGCGGTTCGGGCTGACGGTCGGTTCGCTCGTGTCCTTGTCGCTGGAGCCGGCGCTCGTCGGCATCTCGATCGGCAAGGACTCGTCGTCGCACGAACCGATCCGCCGCGCAGAAGGGTGGGCAGTGAGCTTGTTGTCAGGAGCCCAGGTGAGCATCGCGCAGCACTTCGCGCGCAGCGGAATTCCGCCGATCGCGCTATGGAACGGCGTGGACGTGCGCGACGGCTCTCGAGGGCCCCTGGTGAACGGTGCACTCGCGTGGCTCGAATGTCGCACGTCCTCCGAGCACGATGCGGGCGACCACACGATCTTCGTCGGCGAAGTCGAGTCGAGCGAGCTGGGCGTCTCGGGCCTGGGTCTCGTGTACCGCGGCGGCGAGTATCTCCCCGCGTGATCGACGCGGTCGTGTTCGATCTCGACGGCGTCATCATCGACAGCGAGGAACTGTGGGACGAGATGCGCGAAGGGCTCGCGCGGGAACGCGGCCGCCGCTGGAGCCCGCAGGCGCAGGCGGACATGATGGGGATGAGCTCGACCGAATGGTCCCGTTACCTGCATGAGGTGGTTGGGCTGCCGGAGCCGCCTGAGGAGATCAATCGTGAGGTCGTTGACCGCATGCTCGCCCGCTACTCGGAGCGCCTGCCGCTGATCGACCGCGCCGTCGATGCCGTCAAGCGACTCGCGGCGCACTGGCCGCTCGGTGTCGCCTCCTCGTCGAACCGCGTGCTGATCGACCGCGTGCTCGAGCTCTCCGGCCTGGCGCCGTACTTCAAGGTCACGGTCTCGTCCGAGGAGGTCGAGCATGGAAAGCCGGCGCCCGATGTGTACCTCGAGGCCGCACGCCGGCTGGGTGTGGAGCCGCCGCGCTGCGTTGCGATCGAGGACTCGTCCAGCGGAATCCGTTCGGCTAATGCCGCTGGTATGCACGTCGTCGGGATTCCGAACCGTGCATTCCGCCCGCCCGCGGACGTACTAGCGTTGGCCGACGTCGTGCTGGATTCGATCCCCGAACTACGCCCGACGACGATTAGGGAGGTGGAGCGCCTTTCGACTGCCAGTAGCGGTTGAGCGCGCCCTGTACCTTCACGAACCAGACGATGTTCCCGATCAACGGCAGCAGGATCCAAAAGCCGGTGACCCCACGGACGGGACTGCTCTGGCCATCAAGGTCCTCGTACATGTAGCGCACCTCGGACGGGACGATGAAGAAGGTCACCGGCGAGATCAGGAAATAGATCACGAAGCCGATCACGCCGCCGACGCCGTTGCCCGAATAGCGCTTGATCTCCTCCTGCGTCTTGTACGTCCAGACGAAGGTGTAGATGCCGAGGGTCAAGATGGCCCAGAGGATGGACAGTCCGATCGAGCGCGTGCTGCCGACGGGACCGCGCTGAACCTGTGGTGCTGCCATCGCCCCGGTCATGTGCCGATCATGTCATGCCCGCCAGACGATGTTCATCCCGTCTCGTACCGTGAGCAGCACGTTTTCGACACGAGGATCCGTAGAGACATGGTCGTTGAGTGCGCGGATCGCCTGCGTCGACTCGTCGTCGTCATCTTCGTCCACCACGCGGCCCGACCAGAGCGTGTTGTCCACGACAATCAGGCCACCTTCGGCGAGGAGCGGAAGCGTCGCCTCGTAGTAGTTGACGTAGTTCGGCTTGTCGGCGTCGATGAAGACGAGGTCGAAGGGTCCGTCCAGCTGCGCGATCGTCTCGAGTCCCGGACCGAGCCGGTACTCGATGCGATCTGCGACGCCGGCCTCCTCCGCATAGCGCCGCGCGATCGCAGTCGTCTCCTCGTTGACGTCGCAGGTGATCACACGGCCGCCCGGCGGGAGCGCGAGCGCCATCGAGACCGACGAATAGCCGGTGAAAGTCCCCAGCTCGAGGACGCGTCGCGCGCGCAGGCCGCCGACCAGCACTCCCAGGAAGCGCCCCTCGAGACGGCCGACCATCATCTGCGGCGCGGTGGTCTTCTCGCGGGTCTCCGCCGCTAGACGCTCGAACAGCTCGCCGTCAGGCGTTGTGTGCTCCTCGGCGTACGCCTCGACGCGCGGGTCGACTATGAAGCTCATTCGACTCGCCCCAGCAGAACGCACCCGTTGTGGCCGCCTAGTCCCATCGCGTTCGAGAGGGCGACGTCGATCTTCGTCTCGCGGGCTTCGTTGGGCACGTAGTCGAGGTCGCAGTCGGGATCTGGGTTGCGGTAGTTGATCGTGGGTGGGATCACTCCCTCGTGAAGCGCAAGGACGCACATCATCGCCTCGATCGCTCCCGCAGCGCCGAACGTGTGGCCCATCATCGACTTGGTCGACGAGACCGCAAGGTCGTAGGCGTGGTCCCCGAAGACCTCTTTGATCGCCTTCGTCTCCGCGAGGTCTCCGAGCGGCGTCGACGTGCCGTGGGCGTTGATGTAGCCGACGCGCTCGGGCTCGATGCCGGCCCGCTGCAGAGCGGCGCGCATCATGTCGGCAACCCCGGTCGCCTCCGGCTCGGGCTGCGCCATGTGATGTCCGTCGTTCGACGCGCCGTAGCCGAGCACCTCCGCATACACGCGGGCACCGCGTGCATGCGCCGCCTCGAGCTCCTCGAGGACGAACACGCACGCGCCCTCCCCCATCACGAAACCGGCGCGCGTGGCGTCGAACGGCCGCGATGCGAGCGGCGGATCCTCGTTCTCCACCGCGAGCCCGCGCATCGCCGTGAAACCGGCGAGGATCAACGGGTGCATGCAGGCCTCTCCCCCGCCCGCGAGGATCGCGTCGGCGTCGCCGCGCTTGATCAGCTCCGCCGCCTCGCCGATCGCGTGCGATCCGGTCGCGCAGGCGGACACGACCGCGTAGTTCGGGCCCTTGATCCCGAGGGAGATCGCCAGCTGCCCGCTGGCCGAGTCGACCAGGACGTTCGGGAGGAAGTTCGGCGACACGCGATCGGGCCCGCGCTCGAGGCGGATCCCCTCTTGCTCCAGCAGCCCGTTCACTCCGCCGATCGCCGTGCCGAAGACCACGCCGACGCGCTTCGGGTCGAAGCCGTTCAGCCCGGCATCGCCCATCGCCTCCCGGGCGGCGCCCAGGGCGAGGAGGACGTTCCGCTCGAGCTTGCGGACATCCTTCGATGAGGCGACCTGCGTCGCGTCGAAGTCCTTGACCTCGGCCGCGATGCGCACCGGGGCGTCGCCGGGGTCGAACGACCGGATCCAGTCGATGCCGCTCTCACCTGCGACGGCCGCCCGCCAGGTCGAGCGCGCGTCGTTGCCGAGCGGCGTGACCGCACCGAGCCCGGTGACCCCAACCCTTCTCATCGCGTGAGCTTAGACAGGCGTGTCGGGCCCGAGGTTACGAAACGGCAGTTTCGGGGCACAAATCCGCTCGTTCCTAACAGCAAGGGCCAAGTCCTCGCCCTTCCAGATTCAACGGAGGTGCGACATGACAGTGGCTATCTCGCGGCTGGCGGAGCAGCCGAGGCTCGTCTTCTTTCACTCAGCCGTCTCGGGTCACTGCCGGCGGGTCGAAGGGTTCCTCGCCCAAGTGCTCCAGCGGCGGCGCAACCACGGCACGTTCGACGTCGTGAAGGTCGCGGAGGAGGAGCATCCTCATCTGCTCCAGCGCTTCAAGATCGAAACGGTCCCGACTCTCGTCGTCGTCCAGAACAGGGCCGTCGCCGCCCGCTTGGAGCGGCCCCGCGGCTGCCGCGACATCGAGGGCTTCCTGGCGCCGTGGCTCAACTAGTCCCCAAAAGCCACGGCCTGGTGTCTGACACCAGGCCGTGGCCTTTTGTGACGCGACTAGACGGCGATGCCTTCCTCCTGGAGTGAGAGCTCGGCGAACTTGTCCCAGTTCAGCTCGATGACGTTCGCCATCGCACGCTCTTCCTCGATGATCTCGCGGGCCGCGGTCACCGTCTCCTCGTCGCCGGCCCTCTGGGCGATGCGGCTCAGGAGCTCGTAGCTCGCGATCTCCATGTGCTCGGCGGCATATCCGTCGCGCGCGTTGCGGCCGGCCTTCTCATTGCGGACGAAGTCCAGCGGCATCTTCGCGAGCGCTCCGAGCACGCCGCCCAGCTGTCTCACGGTGGAAGGTGTGGCCCCATGCGCCTCGAGGCGCTGCGCCATCCGGTCTGCATGGCCCTGCGTCTGCATCTTGTGATGCTCGAGGGCGTCGAGGATCTCCGGATCGTCGGTCGTCGCGATCATCCCGTCGAGCATGCGCAGCACGTTCTGCTCCATCGCGTGCGCCTCGTCGATCTGTTTGATCAGCTGCTCCTTCAACTCCCCCATTCCATCCAACCTCCTCATCGTGAATTGACCGAGCTCACGGCCGAGCAGGGTCGCCCGCCCAAGGTAACCGCCGTTCTGAGGCTCGAGGCTGTCCACCAGGAGCCCCAATGGATAGTGCAGGTCCCGCCCGCGCACTTCGAACGGGAGGCCCGGAACGTGCGGAAATTCCGTCGTGCCGCGCGAGCCGTGGATCCGCTTCACGCATCCATGGAGCGGCGGGAGCGCGCCCGAGACGCGCTCGACGGCCCAGACCCCGTCTAGCTCACCCACGCGAGTAGGGTTCCGCGCGGTGCCTGGACCAAACGTGCCCTATCCCCCCATGGAGGCTCAGCTCGTGAAAGAGCTTCCCGATACGAACGGCTGGCAGTTCGAGCCGAAGTGGGACGGTTTCAGGGGCATCCTCGAGAACGACGGCGGCGAGCTCGCCCTCTGGTCGCGAAACGGCCGGCCGCTGCTGCGCTATTTCCCCGAGCTCCGACCCCTGGGTGAGCTCCTGCCTCCTCACTCGGCCCTGGACGGCGAGATCGTGATCGCCCGCGACGGCGTGCTCGACTTCGACTCGATGCAGATGCGGCTTCATCCCGCCGATTCCCGCGTGCGCAAGCTCTCCGCGGAGATCCCGGCGGACTTCATCGTGTTCGACCTCCTGCTCTGGAAAGGCAAGCCGATCCATGAGCAGCCGCTCGAGAAGCGCCGCGCAGAGCTGGAGCGAGTGCTCGGGGACGACTTCCACCTGTCTCCGACTACGGACGACGCCGCGAACGCGCAGAAGTGGCTGGACAGCTTCGAGGCCGCCGGGCTCGACGGCGTGATCGCGAAGAAGCTCGGACTTCCCTATCTCCCGGGCTCGCGGGACGGTGTCCTGAAGGTGAAGCCCTACAAGACCGCGGACTGCGTCATCGTCGGCGTCCGCTGGAAGGAGAAGCCGACGCGGATTGCAACGCTACTCCTCGGGCTCTACGGCAAGGGCGGAAAGGTGGACTACGTCGGCTCCGCCGCCGTCGCCGCGAGCAAGCACAAAGAGATCTTCGAACGCATTGAGCCGTTGCTGGAGGGCGCGCCCGACCGCGGCTTCTCGGAGCCCAACCGTTGGGGAAGCGGCGAACTGCAGGAGTCGGCGGTGCGCCCGGAGCTCGTGGCCGAGGTGCGCTACGACAAGGTGCAGGGCAACCGCTTCCGACACGGCTCGCGCTTCATTCGCTTCCGCGACGACAAGGATCCGCACGAGTGCACGTGGCGCGAGGTCAGGCCGCCGCGGCGCAAGGACGATCCGACGTTCGAAAGCCTGCTCGCCAGTTAGGGCTTTTCGAGGCCGAGCTGCGAGAAGCACGGCCCGAGCGAGACCTTGTGTCGCCACATGTCGGCGGTGAGCTCCCCCACTTCGGTGACACGCTCTCGCATCGTCTGAACGGTGAACGCGGCCGGATCGACGTCGGCGACCTCGTCCCAACGGAGCGGCGCCGATACTCGGGCATCCGGGGTCGGGCGCACCGAGTACGCCGTCGCGATCGTCCGGTCGCGTGTGTTCTGCCCGAAATCGACGAAGACGCCGCGGCGGTCGGCCACGCGCCACGTGGTCGTCGCAACCTCCTGGTCGTCGACGCGGCGCTCGACCTCCTCGGCCAGTGCCTTCGCGAAGCGGCGCACGTCCGGGAAGAGCAGCTCCGGCTCGATCGGCGCCAAGATGTGCAGTCCTGTGGCGCCAGAGGTCTTCGGGTATGACGCGAGCCCGAGCTCGTCCATCACCTCGCGAACGACGAGGGCGATCTGCCGGACATAGGGCCACTGGCCGTCGGTCGTCGGGTCGAGATCGATCAGCAGATAGTCGGGCCGCTCGATGTCCTCGACGCGGGAGTGCCAGGTGTGGAGCTCGATGCAGCCGAGGTTGATCACCCACGCGAGCGCCTCGGCGTTGTCGATCACCGCGAAGACCGTCGAGTGGCCGCTCGGGAACTCGACGTACTGCTCGCCCACGAACTCCGGGTGGGGCGGGACCCGCTTCTGGTGGAAGAATTTCCCGTCCACCCCGTTCGGGTAGCGCACCATGTGAAAAGGCCGGCGGCGCAGGTGCGGAAGGGCGGCGTCGGCGAGATCGACGTAGTACTGGGCCAGGTCGCCCTTCGTCAGGCCGGGCTCCGGGAAGAAGATCTTGTCGGGGTTGCTGATCGGAACGTCGATGGAGCGAAGTATCCGCGTGTTAGGGTCGGCGTCGTGCGCCGAGCCCCCGCGATTCTGCTTGTCGTGCTGCTCTCGATCCTCGCCGCAGGCTGCGGCGGCTCGAGCAACAAGGCCTCGAACACGACGTCCACTGCAGCGGCGGCGTCCTGCGACAAGGGCAGCCTCAATCTGGTCAAAGCCGGCCAGTTGACGGTCGGCACGGACAATCCGGCCTTTCCGCCCTGGTTTGGCGGCGCCGAGAAGGCACCGTGGAAGGTGAGCGATCCCTACTCCGGTCAGGGGTATGAGGGCGCGGTTGCGTATGCGGTCGCGACCAAGCTCGGCTTCGCCAAAGGCGAGGTGAAGTGGATCGTCGTTCCGTTCAACACCTCCTTTGCGCCGGGCCCGAAGAAGTTCGATTTCGACATCAACCAGATCTCGTACAAGGCGGCACGTGCGAATGCCGTCGACTTCAGCGACTCGTACTACGACGTCAACCAGGCGCTCGTCGTAGTGAAGGGAACACCGATCGCGAGCGCGACTTCAATAGCCGCGCTGAAGCCGTACAAGTTCGGCGCCCAGCTGGGGACGACGAGCTACGACTACATCGTCAACAACATCAAACCGTCGAAGAAGCCGGCTGTGTTCGATCAGAACGACGCGGCCGTCGCTGCGCTAAAGAACAAGCAGATCAACGGCCTCGTGGTCGACTTGCCGACTGCGTTCTACGTCACGGCGGTACAGGTTCCGAAGGGCAAGATCCTGGGCCAGTTCCCAACGGTCGGAACGCCGGAGCATTTCGGCATGGTCTTCGCAAAGGGAAACTCGCTCGTCAGCTGCGTCAACGACGCGCTGACAAAGCTCCGCTCGGACGGCACGCTCGCGAGCCTCCAGGCCAAGTGGCTCCAGGCCGACGCGCCCGTGCTGAAATAGCCGTCTGAACGCGAACCGCGGCTCGAAGATCCTCGGCAGCGCGACCTCCGCCGGCGAAGGCCGCCGCGCGGTCACCGTCGCCATCCTCAGCACGGTGGTCTTCTTCACCTTGCTGGCCGTGGCGATCACACATGCGCCCGGCTGGCCCGAGGTGAGGCGCACGTTCTTCAACTGGCACGAGTTCAGGGCCTCGATGCCGGAGATCTCGCGTGCATTCCTGCTGAACGTGAAGATCTTCTCGATCGCGGAGGCGTTCATCCTCGTCCTCGCGCTCGTACTGGCAGTCCTTCGCAGTGCTCCAGGCCCGGTCTTCTTCCCCGTGCGTGCACTCGGCATCGCCTATGCCGACTTCTTTCGCGGGGTACCCACGATTCTCGTCATCGCGCTGCTCGGGTTCGGCGCGCCCGCGCTACAGCTGAGCTGGATCCCGCTCTCGACGACGTTCTGGGGAATTGTCGCACTCGTTCTCGTCTACACGGCCTACGTCTCGGAGGTCTACCGCGCCGGGATCGAATCGGTGCATCCGAGCCAGGACGCGGCTGCGCGCTCGCTCGGGCTGACCCACTGGCAGTCCTTGCGCAAGGTCGTCCTGCCGCAGGCCGTGCGCAGGGTGATCCCGCCGCTCCTCAACGACTTCATCGGCCTGCAGAAGGACACCGCGCTCGTGGGCTTCCTCGGCTCGGTGGAGGCGTTCAAGCAGTCGCAGATCGACGCGGCCGCGACGTTCAACTACACGCCCTTCGTCGCAGCGGCCGTGCTGTTCGTCGCGTTGACGATCCCGCTGGCCCGCTTCACGGACTGGCTCGTTCTGCGCGACCGGCGTCGCCGACAGGCTCTGGGCGCCTGATGAGCGAGGCGCTGGTCGTCGACGGCGTGCACAAGTCCTTCGGGCAGCTGGAGGTCTTGCGCGGCGTGGACCTCGCGCTCGCAGAACACGAGGTTGTGTGCCTGATCGGCGCTTCGGGCTCGGGGAAGTCGACACTGCTCCGCTGCGTCAACCTGCTCGAGCCCATCGACGAGGGCCGGATCGTCGTCGAGGGCGAGGAGATCACCGGCCGCGGAGTCAACGTAAATCGTGTGCGCCGACGGATCGGGATCGTCTTCCAGGCCTACAACTTGTTCCCGCACATGAGCGTCCTCGGCAACGTCACGCTCGCGCCCAAGCTCGCGTTGCGGACGCCGCGCGCGCAGGCCGAGGCCGAGGCGACGGCGTTGCTCGACCGCTTCGGGCTCGCCGACAAGCGCAACGACTATCCGGATCGTCTTTCCGGTGGGCAGCAGCAGCGCGTCGCGATCGTGCGCGCGCTGGCGATGAAGCCCGATCTGATGCTGCTGGACGAAGTGACGAGCGCGCTCGACCCGGAGCTCGTCGCCGAGGTGCTCGAGGTCATCCGCGAGCTTGCCGCGGCCGGGATGACGATGCTGATCGCCACGCACGAGATGAGCTTCGCGCGCGATATCGCCGACAGGATCTGCTTCCTGGACGAGGGCGTGATCCTCGAACAGGGGCCGCCTGCGCAGATCCTCAGCGAGCCCAAGGAGCCGAGGACGCAGCAGTTCCTCCAGCGCATCATCGAGGCCGGCCGGCTCTAACGTAAGCGCCGCTCGTCGCGCTACGGTTCGTACAGATGCAAGAGCGTGGAACCCGCGGAATCGACCTCTCCATGGAACCGCTGGACGATTACGTCGTGATTCAGCCCTCCGATGAGGAATCCGAGACGAACCTCGGACTGATCCTGCCGGCCTCCGCAGAGGCGGACTGCCGAACGGGCGTGGTCACGGCGGTCGGAAATGACGCAGGCGGGGTCGAGCCCGGCGACAAGGTGCTCTTTCCGAATGATGCGGGCTACGAGGTGCGGCTCGCCGGGACAGCCGTGAGGGTCATGCGGCGCGGCGAGTTGATCGCCCGCGTGCACGACTGACCTCTACGTTGCGTGCGCGCGCGTCACGTCTGCGGGCGATGCGCAACCGAGTAGGGCAAGCCCTAGCTCGACCTCGTTGCGTAACAGCTCGAGGACGTGCCTGACGCCTTCCTCTCCGGAGGCTGCAAGTCCCCAGAGCATCGCGCGGCCGATCAGGACGCCCCGCGCCCCAAGTGCCAGAGCCTTGAGCACATCGGTGCCGCGGCGCACACCGCCGTCGAGCAGCACCTCGGCGCGGCCGCCGACCGCGTCGACGACCTCCTCCAGCGCGTCGAGTGAGCTGGACACTCCGTCGAGCTGGCGGCCGCCATGGTTCGAGACGACGACCGCAGCGGCGCCGTGCTCACAGGCGAGCCGCGCATCCTCGGCGGTGAGGATTCCCTTCACGACCACCGGAAGGCCGTAGCCGGCAAGCCACTCGAGGTCACGCCAGCCGAGGCCCGTGTCGAAGTGGCCGCCGAAGATGTCGCCCGCGACGGCGAGGTGCTCCGGGATCGCGAAGTCGATTCGGATGTCTCGCTCGCGCAGCCCGAGGTGCGGCGTGTCAACGGTGAGGACGAGCGCGGAGAACCCGTTGTCGACTGCCTCCGCAATCAGATCCTCCGTCTCGGAGCGCTCGGCGAAGACATAGACCTGGAACCACCGCGGCGCGCCCGGAGCGGCGGCGGCCACCTCGGCGGGACGCGCCGTCGCAGCGGTGGAGAGACACATGATCGTGCCGGTCGCAGCCGCGGCACGCGCGGTTGCAAGCTCGCCGTCGGGATGCGCCATGCGCTGGAGCGCGAGCGGCGCGATCAGGATCGGCAGTGCAACGTCGGTCCCGAGAACGGTCGTTGCAGTCGAGACGGAGCTGACGTCGACGAGCACACGTGGCCGAAGCTTGCGGCGCTCGAACGCCGCAAGATTGTCGCGAAGCGTTACCTCGTCCCCAGACCCCCCCGCAAAGTACGCGTGTGCATTGGCGTCGAGCTTCGCCTCGGCAAGCTGCTCGTAGTCCCAGACGTTGAGGGGGGTCGCCATGCCGCGAGCGTATCGGGCGGCCGGGACTCCCTCCCGCGTTTCGCGAGGAGACCTGGGACAATGACGCTGCCGTGTACGTCGCCCTCACGAGCGTGAGCACAGGGGATCAGCCGATCGAGAACGCGACAATGGTCGCGGAGGAGATGTATCGCTGGCTCAGCGAGACCGAGGGCTTCGAAGGCGTTCTGTTCCTCTCGCGCGCAGGAACGACGCTGGGCCTGACGTTCTGGGAGAGCCAGGAGATCGCGGAGCGCCACCGCGTGGCACGGATGCAGTTCCGTGACCGGATGACGTCAGCGGCGGGTGTCGAGGTCGAGGAAACCGTCGGCTACGAGGTCACCTTCGCCCGCCTCGGGCCGTGGGCGAGCGAGGGGAAGGAGAGCGGAGAGGGCGGGATTTGAACCCGCGACGCACCTTTCAGCACGTACGCGATTTCCAGTCGCGCTCCTTAGGCCACTCGGACACCTCTCCATGCTGCGAAGCGGAGAAGGAGGGATTCGAACCCTCGATGGAGGATTTTTCCCCCATAACGCCTTAGCAGGGCGCCGCCTTCAGCCACTCGGCCACTTCTCCGCGCGGTCCGGAGGATAGCCGAGGCGTCTTCAAAAGACGGACGCCGCCTTCAGCCACTCGGCCACTTCTCCGCGCGTCCGGGAGGATAGCCGAGGCATCTTCTCGGATCCCCCTCCCGGGGGAGGAAAGGTCCTACGCCACCACGAAAATGAGCTTGCCGGCTCCCCCCTCATACCCCGGCAATCTGAAACCCGTCTGCGGCTATCCGAGGCGGGTTTCGTCTTTCCAGGGGACTCATGCTCCTTTCATCCGGGCTTCATAACGTCAGCCCCGATGAGAGGAGCAAGCGATCGACGCGAGAACCGCAATCGGGCTATTCGCTCGCCACCCGCGCCAAACGCTCCTGGGACTGTTCCTAGCAGTGGCGCTGGTCGTTGGCGTCTTCGTCTGGAGACAGCAGAGCGCGAGTCCGGCGCGATCCGCGTTCGCAGCGAAAATGAGATCACGCCCGCGATCGACGCGATCGGGGCGTTGCTGCGTAAGCGGCACAACCTGCCGCCCTCCTATGCCGACGACTTCTCGATCGAGGATCAGGCCGCGTTCGTGAAAGAGGCGCAGAGCGCGACGACGACGTTCCGCGTCCTGACGTTCGCTCTCGGTGGGATCGCCCTGCTCGTCGGCGGGATCGGGATCATGAACATGATGCTCGTCTCCGTTCACGAGCGCACGCGTGAGATCGGAATCAGAAAGTCGGTCGGGGCGGATCCACTGCGGATTCAGGTGCAGTTCGTGATCGAAGCAGTCGTCCTCAGCACGTTCGGTGGAATCGCGGGCGTTCTCGCCGGCATCGGGACGACGCGGCTCGTCGGCTCCCTTGCAGGCTGGCAGACGTTGATCACGCCGCCATCTCTCCTGTTCGCGTTCTTCGTCGCGCTCGCGGTCGGCCTCTTCTTCGGGTTCTACCCGGCCCGGCGCGCCGCGAGGATGGATCCAATCGCGGCGCTCAGGTACGAGTGACCTAGCTTGTAGTCTCCACGCGCCGTGAATGACATGACACACCTGCCGGTTGATGTCGAACGCGACAATGCGGAACGATTCGTCGAGTCGCTCCTCCCTCACGACAGCGTTCTCAAGGTTCTGGACGTCAAGGCCGGGAAGCAACGCTTCGAGATCCGGCAACCGATCTACGTGGTCGGGGTCGACGTGATCCAGGCCGAGCGAGGGCGTCGCCCTGACGCCGATGAGCACCGAATGATGGACCTAGAGCACGTCGAGCTCGAAACCGAGGAGTACGACGTTGTCCTCTGCATCAACGTGCTCGAGCACGCGCGCGACCCGCTCCGCCTCGTGGGCGTACTTCGGAACGCGCTGAAGACCGAAGGGATCTTCGTCGCCGTGCTGCCGAACGTCGTCTCGCTGAAAGGGTTCCTCGTCCGATTGACTCCCTTGTTCGTCCATCGCTGGTTTTACACGCACATTCACAAGAGTCCCCCGGAGGAGCGTCCGGCTCCGACTGTGCATTCCTTCAGCCTGCGGCCTTCTTCTTTGCGTTCGCAGGGGAGCTCGAACGACTGGAAGCTCGAGTACTTCCGAACGTACGAAGGCCCTGTCCAGAAGTCGGTTCGCCACCGGTTCGGAATCGTGGGCTGGCGCTGGAGGTTCGTCATGGCATTGACGCGGCTGGTGACACTCGGTCTCGTGAGCGCCGAGGACACTGGAATCATCGCGATCTTTACGAAGACACCACTCTGATTCCGCCCAGGCTCGGGCGCGTTGCTGGATCGGCCCGATTACGCTCTGTACGTTGACGAGCTCGACCTTCTCGATCGGTGGTGACCTGACCGTGCGCCCCATCGGCTACGGGGCGATGGCGCTGACCGGGCCGGGCGGCTGGGGCGAGCCTCCGGAGCCGCGTGCGGCGCGGGATCTTCTCCGACGAGCGATCGATCTAGGAGTGCAGCTCTTCGATACGGCGGATTCGTACGGACCGGAGGTGAGCGAGGAGCTTCTCGCCGAGGCTTTGCATCCCTATCCCCCCGAAGTGGTGATCGCGACCAAAGGCGGCTCGATCCGGGAAGGACCGTGGCAGCTTCACGCCGATGGCCGGCCTGCACATCTGCGGGCAACGTGTCACAGCAGCCTGCGGCGGCTCCGTCTCGATCGGATCGACCTCTACCAGCTGCACGGCTTCGACTCGGCTGTTCCGCTCGAGGAATCCGTGGGCGCGCTCGCAGAACTCAGGGCCGAGGGGAAGATCCGGCACGTCGGCCTCTCGAACGCCACGATCGAGCAGATCGAGTCGGCGCGCAAGATCCTTCCCGTCGTCTCCCTGCAGAACGAATACAACCTCGCCAATCGCGGCGCGCAGGATGACGTGATCGCCTACTGCGAGCGTGAAGGGCTGGCGTACTTGCCCTGGCAGCCCCTCGCCAAAGGCTCGCTCGCCCGGCGACACGGTGTCCTGGGAACCGTCGCTTCCCGGCACGGGGTGACACCCGCACAGATCGCGCTCGCCTGGCTGCTCGCCCGTTCCGAGGTCATCGTGCCCATTCCCGGCACTCTCTCTGGCGAGCACCTGGAAGAGAACATCCGAGCGCAGGCCCTCGAACTCCAGGCAGACGATCTCGCCGCGCTCGACGCCTACCGGCTCTCCACTTTCGACGCTCGCAGCCTTGCTCGACGGTTCGTGCCGCCCAGGCTCAGGCGCGTCGCGGTGTCACTGCTCCGCGTCACCCACTCGTCGCGGCTACGGCACTGACGCTGACAGCCATCAGGTCAGGCTGAGGCCGAACCTAAAGGAGTCTCGAGGATCCGCAGCAACTCCTCTTGGAGCCATGTCGCCACCTTGTCGCTACGAGGCTCCGCTTCGAGGGAGTAGAGGAGACTGACTGCGTAGCCGCGGAGGCCCTCATCGCTCATCGCCAGGAGTGTAGGCGGAGGGTGATAGTCGTCTGGGCGCGCCTCATGGGCCCGCGTCAGCACTGCTATCAGCGCGAATCGGCTCTGGTCGATGTCTGCCATGCCCCGCCTCCCTGACGGCGAGAGGCGACCTAAAGCTCGCAGGATTCCCCTCCACGCGGAATGGGCCGCATGGCCTACGCGGCGCTGATCTGTCCCAACGTGAGTAGGGGAGCAGTGTGGTCGCGGCGGATGCCGCAGGTAAGGTTTCCTTGATGGAGCGGTCTATCCTGCGGCTTTTGCATCTTCATGAGTCGCTCGGTTTCGAGCAGATCGTGGCCCATGTCCATGGCCCGCCGGATGCGGTCCGGAGCGCACTGACAGACCTTCGTGACAGCGGCTTCGTCAGCGTCCTCAGCGTCGGTGAAACGGAGGGCCACATGAGGGCCGCCGCTTCCTACTGGACGCTCACGGATCGAGGACGACAGGAGTTGGTCGGTCGGAGGTCGGATTAGACGCCCGCTGCTCGAAATCGCTGGTTTGGGAGTGCCTGCGGGTTGGGAAGGGGTCAACCGTGGGGGACGGGTTGAAGGGGAAGGCCGAGATCGCCGTCGAGGAATTGCGGCTGTTCATCTCGCTTTACGAGGACGCTGACCTCAAGCCTGACTCCCGAATGGCTCGCCAGCTCGAAGCTGCACGGAAGGCAATTACTGCTTACGACGAGGTAGAGCGGTCGCTCACCGGACGCGCGGCGTAGGTTCGGTCAGGTCGCTCCCTCGGCCGGGTTGTAGGCTGCCCCGAGAGAGGCCGACGTCCCGAAAGAGAACAGGGACCCGGATGCAGGGGCAAGCGCAGCCCTTCCTCCCCGGGAAGCTCGCTGCTTCTTTCGTCCCTGGCCCCTCACGCAGAAGGGCGGCCCTCTCTCAACCGCCCTTCTGCCCGTCCGAGCACGCGCTGCAGGGCCGCGTTCGATCCACGCACGAACCCTTGTCGAGACGTAGGTCGCTCCTACGAATGTTCCGGGCGACGCATGACTTCATAGACCGCGTCCCAATGGTTCGCGATCTCTTCCAATGCGCGGGCGGTGGTCAGCGCGGCCGCCTCCAACCGCGCGTTTACTCTCTCAGCCTCGAGCAAGCGCCTCTCGAGAGCCTCGAGCTTCTCGGAGAGCCCGCTTACCTGCTGCGCGATCAGTTCCAAATCCTCCAAGGTTCCCACGGGATGATCCGGCGTGACCGGTCGACCGTCAAGTCCTCCGCTCCACGTCGTGAGGCCCTGAATCGCTTAGTAGTGGATCGTCCCGTGGCTTACAAGCGCCCACATCACGAAGATCACTCCCTCGGCCCCAACGATCGCGGCCGTCGCGAGCCAGAGCGTCTTCGCACGCGCTCCGCCGATGAGCAGGAGGAGGAAGGCGAAGAACCCGAGAATGGTCGGGAGCCAGACCGTCGGTTCGCTACCTACCGAGCTACAGAGATTCGGCGCCTGCTCTGCGGACTGCACCTCCTCGTTGCACGTGACACCGCCTGTATAGGTCGCGGTTAGACCACCGACGGTCACGAGCAGTAGTCCGAGTATTCCGATCGGTGCTCGGCTCGCTTCCGGTCGCGTCGTCATTCGTTTCGAATCGGCCTGACGCACTTCCGTCTTGAGACTTCGCAACCGCGCGGCAGGCGACACGCGGGCTGGAATCGGGCTCTAAGAGCGATCTGCGGCCCTAGCTAAGCGGAGGGGGAGGGATTTGAACCCTCGTCGGACCCAAGAGCCCGAAACGGTTTTCGAGACCGACCACCACGGACGTGCGACGCCGCTTGGCATGCGGGATCGAGAGGATACGGCTCACGCTGCGCGCCAGTGCTCGCGCCAGTTGCATCCTCAGGACCGAGCCGGCCGCTCGTCGCACGTCACGAAGAGCCGCTTGACGATCGTCCCGGCTGGCCGCGCTCCTCGAGCAAATCAACCTGGACGTCGTGAAGGATTCCCTCGGCTGCGTCGTCGGCGCCCGCCATGCGGACTTCGACGATGAGCCAGCGTCGCCCGCGTCGCTCGATGACTTGGCCTGACCGCGGGACCTCAAGGAGCGTGACGTCTCGGTCGACCTTCCCGTCCGGGCGGTGGATGTTCGCGCGGGATGCAGGTGTGCCGACCATCGCGAGTCTGACAGATGCTAGGCAGAGTCATCGTCGCGCCGCCCTTCCGGAGTTTGCAGGAAGGAAGATCCGGACTTCATGGGGCCCTTCTCCCGGAAGGCTCACTGCTTCCTCGCGCAACACGACCAGAAATCGACCTTTGAGTGTCCGTCGAAGCGTCGGATCTCCGGCGAAGTTGTGGCCGACGACAACGGCACTGAGACGGTCTCGCTCGATCGTGTGGAGGAAATCCGCTTCCGTGAGCGAACCGCTATCAAGGCGCGTCCACGACGTGTCGACGAGGGCGCCGGGTTGGCGGCGATTGGCCAGGAACGGGACGATCGGCAGGTCGCTCGCGACTTCGCTGCCGCGAGGTGTGC
>WNGD01004508.1_pt1 | contig 18573 bp, 19 predicted proteins | sample 5400671 | NCBI WGS metagenome assembly WNGD01 (sample SAMN13153369, study PRJNA577476) | soil metagenome | isolation source: 40 cm soil or saprolite under grassland replicate 2 | place: USA:California | collected 2016-06-15
GATCAGGCCGCCGAGGGCTACCGCGCGATGGACGAGCGCCGTGCCATCAAGACCCTGCTCCGCCCCTAACCACGAAACAGGAGATGGGACATGGATGTTCAGCCGGGCAAGCCGGCTAGCAAAGGCCCCGCGGAATGGTTCACCGGCGACGCCTGGATCGACCAAATCACGTCCGGGCACGAACCTAACCAGTTCTCCCTCGGCAACGTGCACTTCACCCCCGGCGCCCGCACCGCCTGGCACTCGCACACGATCGCCCAAACGCTCCACGTCACCGAAGGCGAAGGACTGGTCCAGGCCCGCGGCGGAGCCGTCACCAGAATCCGCCCCGGTGACGTCGTCACCATCGCCGGCAAAGAGTGGCACTGGCACGGCGCCGCCCCCGACCACTTCATGACCCACCTGTCCCTCACCGAAGGCGACACCGAATGGGGTGACCACGTCACCAACGCCGAGTACAACAGCCACTGAGCGGGCACTCCGGTCAACCCCAACACGGATAAGGCCTGGCGTCCACTCATCGACACGGTTAGTGCGACCCAGATCGGACCGTTCGGCGCACTCTCGCCAACGCGCTCGCCGACACTGATGACCACGCAGAACGGCGGCTATTCGCGCGCTCGCGCCGGCCAGCGTCAGTCACGGAACGTGACTGGATTGCTTAGCGCCGCAGCGCCGGCTCGGCCGGCTCGGGGCGGGTGACTACTGGGCAGGCCGGGCATGTGCGGCATTCGGGGTCAGTGATGCGTTCTGGTCTGCCAGGGCGGCGCGGCTCGGCCGGGTATTGTTCCGCCGGGGGGCCTGACGGTGAAGCCGTCGTCGGGGTGCCTGAGCGCGACGTCGATGCCGAGCTGGTGCATGGCCCAGAGCCCAAGTCCAAGCCGCCGGTCCGAGGTGTGGCTTGGAGCGGGGATTAGGCCTGCCAGGTGATCGGCTGGGCCGCGGTCTGTGTCGTGGACGGTGACCACGATGCGGGCCGGTGTGGCCCAGATGCGTACGGTCGCGGGCGGGCGGCAGTGGCGCTGTGCGTTGCGGCCGGTCCTCACGGTGGTCACCGGCCGGGTGGCTGGTCAGCGGCGTCCCGGGGGATATCGGACCCGAACGCGTCGTAGTAGGCCTCGTAGATCAGGTCGGACTCGCGGGCCCGCTGGTGCCGCAGCCCGGCCAGCACCCAGGTCAGGCGCTGGCGGATGTCGGTGAAGTCCACCGCCTGGCCCGCCGCCGCGTCCAGTTCGGCTTCCAGCGCCGCGATCCCATCCTGGAGCTGCCGGTAGTGGATCCGCAGCCCGCGTGCCCGGTTGCGCAGCCATGGCTGGGTGCGGGTGATATCGGACAGCAGGCTGTCGGGCTGGGCCGCGTTGCGTGCTTCCTCCCCGGCGGCTTCGCCGAGGACGCCGAGCGCCCGGCGTACTTCGCCGAGCCAGGCCTGCTCCCGGCGCGGGGCGGCGGCGCCCAGGGCGGCCTCAAGCTGGTGCATGGCCAGCAGCGTGCGATCCTGGTCAACTGCCCGCTGGCCGGCCCGGCGCCGCCGCGCCTGCGTCGGCGCACCCGGGCCCGGTTCCTGGCCCCTGGCCGGCGTCATTGTCATTCTCCTTCCGGGCCGGCGCGTTGGCTAGCTGGGAGCGTCCTGCCCGTCCGGCGGGCGGGCGCGCGGTGAGCTGCCCTTGCGGGCGGCGGCTTTGAGCTGGTCGATCTCGGCTTGTAGCCGCCGGGCCTCTTCCTGGAGCTCCAGCACCCGGCGGACACCGGCGAGGTTCAGCCCGTCGGAGGTCAGGACCATGATCTGGTGCAGCCGGCCGATGTCGTCGGTGCTGTAGCGGCGGGTCCCGCCGGGGCTGCGCACCGGGTCCAGCAGCCCCTCGCGCTCGTAGATGCGCAGCGTCTGCGGGTGCAGGCCGGTCAGCTCGGCGGCCACCGAGATGCTGAACAGCCCACGCCCCGGTTCGGTCCACGGTGTCATCACCACGGCCAGCCCCATACCTGGCCGGGGCGCACCCCGAGGATGACCACCGGATCGTCAAACTCTGCGGCCGCTGCGCTGCGCCCATACTGGCTGGCGGCCGGGGCTCTGGCGGGCGGCTCGACCTGGACCGGGCCGGCCCAGATCGGCTGGCTGGGCGGCGGGCCCAGCAGCAATGGCGGGCCGCGCCATCGTGACGCCGGGGCCGGCCGCCTGGACGGGGGCAACTGGCCGGCGAGTTGCCTCGCCGGGTGGCCGCGGTCGTAGTCCGCCCGGCGGTCAGGATCACGCAGCAGGCCGTAGGCGTCGGTCAGGGCCCGGAACCGGGCCGCCGCCTGGCGGTCATGCGGCCGGGCATCGGGGTGCGCGCGCCGCACCGCCCGGCGGTAAGCACGCGCGATATCCCGCGGGGAAGCATCTGCGCTCACCCCCAGCACCCGGTAGGGATCGCCGGGGTTCCGCCCGGGTCCAGCATGCTCCACGCCACGCCTCCTCCCGCACACGCTCGTCTCTGTCAGTCCGTGTCTTCTCCTCAGGGTCAGAGTAGAAAACCTGAGCCTTCTCTTGTCAAGAGACTGCTGTGGTGTTATATAGGTAGCCGGGCGCCCACCATGGGACCAGGAACCGTCAGCCCAGGAAGGGGGCAACTCGCCATGTTGATGCGCACCGACCCGTTCCGCGACCTCGACCGGCTCACCCAGCAGATGTTCGGCACCGTGGCCCGGCCCGCGGCCATGCCGATGGACGCCTTCCGCAAGGGCGACACCTTCTACATCAAGCTGGACCTGCCCGGCATCACCCTCGATGCGATCGACCTGACCGTGGAACAAAACGTGCTGACCGTCCGCGCGGACAGGCCAGGCCTGGACGGCGACGTGGAACTGCTGGTCGCCGAACGCCCAGCCGGCACCTTCACCCGGCAGGTGTTCCTCGGCGACACCCTGGACGCCGACCACATCGACGCCGACTACACCGCCGGCGTGCTCACCCTGGCCATCCCGGTCCACGAGGCGGCCAAGCCACGCAAGGTCGCGATCACCAGCCAGGACGCCAAGCAGATCAGCCCGGCCTGACCACCAGGCGGGTTCCCGGCAGCCGCCGTGGCGCCAGCTAAAGACGGCTCAGCGCAGCCCACGCCGCACGCCGGTGAATCCGCCTCCGGGGCCGGCCAGCGATCACCATTCTGGCGCGCTGCCCGCGCCGGCGGACATGCCCCGGGTTTCGCCCGGCGCAGGCAGCGCCGCACCTGGGCGCCAGGGCAGCCCGGGACACCCCGCCCTGGCCGGACGGGCTTGGCCTGGGTACCGGCGCAAGCCGCCAGGCCCTGCGCCCCGCCAGGCACGTTCACCGCCTCCACGACGCGGCGGGCTGGCTGGCATCGGCTCCTGCCGCGCCGCCGCCCAGGCGGTACCTGGCCCCAGCAGCGACCGCCGCGCGCCTGCGCTGGCGGCCTAACCTTGGTCGTGACCCTCTCCGGGCGGGACCTGGCCATAACCCTGCTCGCGGCGGAGCTGGCGCTGGAGGCTGGCGCTGAGGGCGCGCTCGGCGGCCAGGTCATCTTGCAGGCCCAGGATGCGCAGGGCCGAAGCCAGGATGTGGCCCTGGTCGAACAGTTCCCTGATCCGGCCGGCGAAGGCCAGCTGGCGGCGGGTGTAGCGGCGGTGCCCGCCAGCCGACCGCTCCGGCGTGACCGCCCCCGCGGCATCCAGGGCGCGCAGGAAGGCCTGCTGCACCCCCAGCGCCGCGGCGGCCCGCCCGGTGGTGTAAGCCGGGTAGTCAGGGTCATCCAGCCGGTCCGCCCCCATGGGTGTCCTCTCCAAGGGCCAAGAGCAGCTGCCCGGTCTTGTGAGGCTCTTGACAGTTTTCTGCAGTCTGCGCTATAAGAATACTGTATCGGTCATTGACCTGGTGACGCTACCACGGGTTCCCGGGAGTGTGATCGACGTGGACCGGATGACCACGCACGAGGCGGGCGCGAAGTTCGCGGAACTGATCTGCGCCGCCCCGCAGTGGCTGGACCAGGAGTTCAGCGCGCTGACGGCGGCCAATTTGAGCGCCCCGCCCGCGTGGCCGCGTCCACCCGCACCCCTCACGGTCCCTCCGGGCGGCCGCTCCCGCGGCACCCCGCCAGGCCAGCCCGTGCCCCCCGGCCGGATCAGGCTGGCGCCGGCCAGGGTGCGTCCCAGGTGGCGAGGCCCCGGTCAGCAGCGTTCACCTCCGCTGTAACCGCGCAGGGTGCGCTCCCCGGCCCTGGCAGGCAGCGCGTCAGGGCTGGGGGGGCCCGCGGATATCCCCCAGTGCCGGCCGGCTGAGAATCAGCCAGGAAGGAGCACTCATCTGGATCATCACAGCAAGGGGTGGCGGGCCCCGCTTCGGGGCCCGCCACCGTTGCGCTGCGCCGTTTACCCTGGCCAGCCATCAAAGGCCCGGCGGCGAACTGCCGGGCGCGTCAGCGGCTGCCTGGTCTGGGAGGTGGAGCAAGATGCGGTGTTTGCGGGCCGGAACCGGGTAGCTCACCAGCCGGCAGCTCCGGGCCCTTGCGGCCGCACCGAGCGCAGCGCGGGGGAACCCAGCCAGCTGCGGCCCGCCACCCCGACGCCGCAGAGCCCCCGGCACCCAGGGGCACGAGAGCCCCGGCGCCAGCCCATCGGCGATGCCCGCTCCCCAGCCTCCGCCGCCAAGAGCGTCCCGGCCGCCGCCGGATCTGGCCTGACCCGGAAGGGCTGGTGATCATGACGATTCGCTCCACGCCGCCGTGGGTGAAGACCGAGACGGCAGCGGACCACGTGCAGCGGCATGCCCGCAACCCGTTGACCCGCGCGCACGCGGCCGACGTGCAGCAGGCCATCGCTGTCTGCCGGGTGGCCGATTCCGCGGTTGACGCGGCCGCAGCCCTGACAGGGCTGCTGACCGCGGTGGCCGAATGCGCGGGGAGCAGTTGGCTCAAGGCCAACAACGATGACCCAGACGTCGCCCGCCTTACGGCGCTGCTGGAAAGCGCCGCCGAACCCATCCCAGCGGGCGGCTTCCCGGAACCCGGCGACTTGGATGACGTGCTGGCCGCCGTGCTCTGGGCCGCCCACGGGCCACAGTGATCACCGTGCCGGCATGAGAAACCCCAGGCCTAGCAGCGCCATCGGCAGGCGGTGGTGATGGCCTGGGGGTGCTGGCCGTCACCGCCCTCGCCGCGGGCACCAGTTTTGACCCCGCGGGCACTATCACTGCGCAGCTGCCCGTCAGGGCGCGGCGAGGGCTGGCGGCCGGGCAGTGAAGGCGCGACGATAAGCCAGGTGCAAGGGCGGCCGGCCCGGCCGGGCGATGCGACGGCGATCGCTGTCGTTCATGTGCGGTCGTGGCAGGCAGCCTCCCGGGGGCTGGTGCCTCAGCGGTATCTCGACAGCCTCCATCCTGCCCAGCACAAGGCACTGTGGGACACCGTCCTGGCAGAAAGCGCCTGGCCCCGCGGCACGATCCTCGTGCTCGAGGACCAGGCGCTGGTTGCTGGCTTTTGCTCACCTGTGCCCTACCCGGGACCAGGACAAAGATCCGGCGCAGGTGGCCGAGATCACCGCCATCTGCCTCCTGCCCCAAGCCTGGGGGATCAGCGCGGGCAGGCAGCTCATCACCGCGGCGCGCCGGATACCCTGGCCGGCGCCGGCTACCGGCAGGCGACCTTGCGGGTGCTAGATGCCAACCAGCGGGCCCGGCGTTTCTACCAGGCGGGCGGCTGGCGCGCCGACAGGACAGTCAACACCCACGACACACGCCGCTACCGGCGTCAGCTGCCCTGATCCGCCAGCTACGGCATTCCCGGCATCATCGGACCGTCGTTCTGCCGCAAGCGATCCACGCGGCCCAGGCCCTTGCCCGCAGCGGCGGGTTGCAACGCTGCCAGCCAAAACCCCTCACGAGCCTGAGCCGCCAGGTGCCCGCGCAGAACGACCAGATCCGAGTCACCCGAGAGCGATGCCGTCAGGTCCACGCCGACGTCCATAACAAGGCGGCTCGGCGCGCGTTCTCACAGGACAGTCTCCATCACTTACTGTGACGGATCATCCGGGCCCCGCCTGGATGCCGTGGGACGACTCGTGGGACGAGCGTCGGCCGTATCCCTGCGCAATTTGTGCTTTCTATGCATCCACGTGTGGCATCCGCGCAGGTAGAACGCCCAGCACGGCCGGGCGGTCCACTTTTAATCCGCGGGTCGATTGAGAGCCAGCCTGCGAACCGCGGAACGGACGACGACCCGCGGCCGTGGCACGGACCGGCGGGAAAGGTCACGCCCCACGTCCGAAAGTCAGCGTCCGCTTGGCTGTCTGGGATCGTGGTTCCATGGACCACATCATCGACCCGGCAACGGCTGGCTTCGAAGACCAGTGGCATTTCTCCCACGTCGTGCGCAGCCGCGGACTGCTGTTCCTGTCCGGTGTCACCGGAACCGGCGCCGACGGCCGGGTCGCCGAGGACCCGGGCGAGCAGTCCGAGCAGCTGTTCCGGCATCTGCGGCAATGTCTGAACGCCGCCAGGGCAAGCCTTGACGACCTCGTGGAGATCACGACGTATCACGTCGACCTGCACACCTACCTGCAGGCGTTCACCAGGGTCAAGGACGCCTACTTGCCCGGCCCTTATCCCGCCTGGTCGGCGATCGGTGTCTCGCAGCTGATCACGCCCGGCGCCCTGGTCGAACTCCGCGCGATCGCCGAGGATCCCGCCGCCACCTAACCGTCTTCGGCCGCACCGCGAGCGGAAGAAGATCGTCGTGCCATTAACGTGCATGAGCAGGGGCCGCGTGCGGTATCTCACGGCTACTCACGGACGACTGCCTGATCAGGTCAGTGCCGCGAGAACGGGTGGATACGTCGCTTTGCAAGCGGGGGTCGGGGGTTCGAGTCCCCCAGTCCCGACCCCAGTCCCGCCAGGTCGGGAGGCCCTTCCGCTGCGGCTGGCGGTATGAGCAGCTGGATTGGGTAGCGGCAGGGCCGTGAGGCAACCGGGCATGCCTGCTTGGCTAGCGGGTGCGGGGCGAGGCGCCCGTGGCTTTTGGTGGGCGTTCGGCGGTGGGCAGCAGGACGCCACCGCTCGGTGGGCATCGGCTGACGGGCCAAGACCGTGAGCCGCAAGGCGCTGCTGTTGTTCGCTGCTACCTCGGTCATCTGGGGCAGCTCGTTCCTGTTCATCCGGGTGGCCGTGGAGCACCTGCCGCCCTCAGCGGTGGTGTTCGGCCGTACGGTGCTCGGCGCCGCGTTCCTGGTGCCGCTGGCAACCAGAGCCCGGGCATTCCGCGGGCTGCGCCAGGTGATCGTGCCCATCGCCGTCGTGACCGTGCTGGACATGGCCGCGCCGACCTTCTTGACCGCGTGGGGGGAACAGCACATCAGTTCCTCGGTGGCCGGGATCCTCACCGCCACCGACCCGTTGTTCACCGCCGTGCTCGCGCTCTGGCTGATCAGGTCCGAAGCCCCCAGCCGCAAGCAGCTCGCCGGCCTGATCACCGGCTTCGCAGGCGTGATCGCCCTGCTGGGCATCGACTTCCGGGGCAGCGCCGTGGAGCTTCTCGCCGCCGGGGCCGTGCTGCTCAGCGCGCTCGGCTACGCGGGCGCCGCACTGATCTACCGGCGCTGGCTCGCCGACGTCCCGGCAATCGGCGTGACCGCGCTGATGACCGCCGTCTCCAGCCTGGCCTTCCTGGCCCCCGCTGCCGCGAACCTGCCCCGGCAGGCACCGCCCGCCAGCAGCATCCTCGCCCTCGCCACGCTCGGGATCATCAACACCGGCGTCGCCTACTGGCTGTTTTACCTGCTGATCGACCAAGCGGGCGCGGCCACCGCCTCAGTGATCACCTACCTGATGCCAGTCGTCGCGCTCGTCCTGGGCGTCGGCCTGCTCGGAGAACAGCTCACCACCGGCGCCATAGCAGGCCTGCTCCTGATCGGCCTCGGCGCCTGGCTGGCAACCAGCCGCCAACCACCCAACACCAGCGCCGCCGCGCCGCACGCAGGGCCCGGCCGGAGACAACGCAACCCACCGCCGCACCCTGGCGTGTTCGCAGGCGCACAGCAGCAACGCCGATAAACAAGACCAGACGGACGCAACCTCGGCGCACATACCTGCGCTGATCGTCACACGAGCCGGGCGGCAGCCGGTTTCGCCGCCGGGCGAGCCTGCCTGGTAATCCGCCGGTCTGCAGCATGCTGAGCGAGCGGCCGCCCAGCGGGCGCTATGCCGTGGGAAGCTCCGCGCACGGCCCGCTGGTAGGCCACGAGCCGGGGTCATCTTCTGGCACATACTCATCGGGACGGTGCCGCTTGGGTACCGATTCTGCGACGAAGTGCCCGGCGGCACTCGAGCCTTGGGACACATCAGATGGCCACAGAGCCACCACATCACCGGTATCGGAGTCGTAGCATCTCACAAGAAGCCGCCGCCCACCTACCTGGACGAACCGGGCGTCGCTCACGGTCTGGAAAGCCATGGCGAAACATGCTAACGGGACGCAGGACCGAAAAGTCCTGCGCCGGCGGGGACTTTCTCGCCGATCCACAGGAGCACGACTTCGAGCCCGTCGGGATCGTGCATTGTGATGCCGTCCACTTCCGCGTCGCGATGCCGCCGGTGAGGCACCTGCTGCCGGGTCAGGAGTTCCTCGGCGCTGTCCAGTTCGGCGGGGTCCCCCGCCCGCCACAGGACGCGCGTTACCCCGGCTTCGCCCATATGGTGCCGGGCGGCCTTCGATCTCCCGGATCACCAGCGCATCGGCGGGGCCCGGTGGCCTTGCAGTACCGCCAGCGCGCCGTCGCTCCACACAACCTCCAGCGCCAGCACGCCACGGTAGAACGACAGCGAGCGGTCAAGGTCACCAGCCTGCACATAGACACCGAAGAGCCCGGACGGCTGTGGGGTGTTGTCTGCCACCATCTGCTCATTTCCCGGCCAGGCAGGAGTCCAGTCCACGACGGGACGCAGGAAAGCCCGCAGCGCTGGCTGATCTCGCCGCCAGTAGCGGCGCTGCCCCGCGGTGGCGGCAGGTCTCAGCGGCCCATACTCGGCAGGCGCTGGGCAGGAGCATCCGCGCGCGTTTCGGCGCCGCGTGGGGCCGGCCTGTGTCCGGCGAACCCGGCGCCAGATTCGCGGGACACCAGGCCGGCTCGCGGGTCATCCGGTGGCCTGGACGGCCTTGAGGATGACGCGGGTCACACCTGCGGCTTGGAGATGAGGGACAGGTGCCCGGCGTTGACGTCGGTGATGTGGGCGCCCGCGCGCTGGGCCATGAACGTCAGCTGCGCGGGCGGGATGACCCGGTCTCCGGTCCCGATCACGGCCCAGGACGGGATGGTCTTCCAGGCCGGGGGCCCGGACGGCTCGGTGAACGCGCTGGCCGCGAGCGGCCGCTGGGTGGCCGCGATGACCGCGGCCTGGCTGGCGGGCAGGCCGGTGGCAAAGCATCCGGGGACCAGGTTCGGCTTGATGTAGAGGTCGACGTCACCGGACGGTGCGCCGGGGTAGGGCACAGGGTTGAAGTCCTCGGCGGGGTTGCCCAGGCAGGATCCGGGCTTCGCCTCGGCGAGGGCGCCGATGGTCTCGCCCTGATCGGGAATGAAGGCGTCCACGTACACCAGGGCCCTGACCCCAGGGGCACCGACCGCGGCGTTGGTGATGACCGCCCCGCCGTAGGAGTGCCCGACCAGAACGATCGGCTGCCCGTGGAGTGCCGCGTTCTGGGTCAGGAACTGGTGCAGGTAGGCGGAGTCCTGCGGCAGGCCGCGCAGCGGGTTGGGCGGTGCGTACACGGTGAAGCCGCTGCGCTGCAGCCGGCTGATGACGCTGCTCCAGCTCGAGGCATCCGCCCAGGCGCCGTGCTCAAGCACGATCACGGGCTTGGCCGAGTGCCCGGCACCTGCCGTCGCGGCGCCGACCGAGGCTCCAGCCGGGGTGGCGCGGCCAGGGGCGATCGCTAGCAGGGCGGCGGCCAGAACGACCGCCAGGAGCGCGGGCAGGCTGATGCGCCGCGCCGTCCGACTGAGTGACATGAGTGTTTTCTCTCCTGGGTGAGGTCGGCTATTGCCCGGGCACCACGGTCGCGCTCACGGGCTGGCGCCCATGCGATCCATCAGGCCTTCCTGGGTCACTCCCATGTCGCCGAGCACCTGCCAGAAGACTTGGTACTCGACGGGGTACGGCAGGGTGTGGATCCGACACCGATCCGCCTGAGAAAGAGCAGCGCGGACCATGATGTCCAACGCGCTTTGCCTGGTGATGGCCATCGTGCCGGGACGGCGGACGGGGACGTTGTCGAGAGCCCCGTCATGGGATCGCACCGGACTGTCCGCGTACCCGGAGCCGGCCGTTTCCCACCCGGCAGTGACGGTCGTGCTGTGGACGTCCTCAAGTGGGCACCAGGATGGCGCTGCGAGAAGGGATGTGCTGTTCATCATTTCTGTCCTCATTGAGGTCGGTCGGTCCGAATGGGTGTGCCACGGCTCCCAGTCCGGTTCCAGGCTCAGGTAGCTGACCGAGTCGGCGTGTAGCAATCGCGGACGGCCGCTTGCGGATCGTCGCCGGGGCGGGAGACGTCTTCTACCGCCTCGATGGCGCCGAGAAGGGAGCGGAGGCCGAGTTCGTAGCGCTGGTCTTCCTCCTCCTCGAACAGCGACTCGATGGTCGGTGCGTCGTCGGCGTCAGCTTCTGGCTGGCTGGTCTGGGCCAGGCTCAGCTCTGTCTTGACGTTGAGTTCGAGCTCGTACAGGAAGGCGTTGTCGCCGGTTGGGGTGCTCATCTGTTTCTCCAGGCGTGACGTGGGTGTATGTCCTGCGGGTGTGTCAGGCGGTCGCGGGCACGGCCGCGGCCTGGAGGATCAGCTCGGCTGTCTCCTCGGGGTGCGAGACGCCGGCCGCGTGCGACGCGCCGGGAATCTCCAGCACGCGGCGCGCGCCGGCGCGCTCGGCCATGAAGCGCTGGAGGGCCGCGGGGATGGTGTGGTCCTGCTCGCCGATCAGGAACCATGACGGCAGCTCGCGCCACAGCGGCCGGTTGCCGGATGGTTCGGTGAGCGCCTCCAGGGTCGGCGGCCGCTGCGTGGCGGCCATCCGCGCCGCCTCCGGGGCCGGCACGTCGGCGCAGAACTGGGCGTGGAACCGCTCGGTGACGATGTACAGGTCGGTCGTCCCGTCGCTGCGCGGAACCGGCCGCAGCGTCTCGGCGAGCGTGCTGCCGGGGAACTTCGCGGCCAGTGCGTTGCAGGTATCGCCGGGCTCGGGCGCGAAGGCGCATACATAGACGAGCCCGGTGATCTCGGCGGCGTCGGCCGGGACGTTGGAGATCACCATCCCGCCGTAGGAGTGGGCGACGAGCACGACCGGCCCATCGATCGTGCGGAGGAGGTCGCCGACCGCGGCCGCGTCGGCGGCCGGGCTCCGCAGCGGGTTGGCCGCGGCGATCACGCGATGCCCGGCGCCGGCCAGTGAGTCGATGACGCTGTTCCAGCTCGCCGACTCGGCGAACGCGCCGTGGACGAGAACGATTGCGGGTTTCATGCGGAGGCTCCTTCGGGCTGGTGCGGCTGGGGGGTCGTCGGCTTGGTGGTGGACCGGCTGAGCCAGTCCGCGAAGCGGGTCGCGCCTAGGCGGGGGTTGTCGCCGGGGACGAGGGCGCGCTCATCCGTGACTTCGATGCCGTAGTAGGGCGCGTGGACATCGGTCACGACCTGCCGCGGATCGTTGGTTGCGCTCAGGAAGTGCCGGACGAGTTCGTCCAGCCGGAACCGTTCGGGGCCGGCCAGCTCGACGGTGCCGTTGACCGGCGCGGCCTCGGCGATATCGGCCAGGGCGGCGGCAACGTCATCGGCCGCTTCGGGCTGGAAGAGCAGGGGCGGCAGCGAAACCGTCCCGTCGTGGGTGCTGGAATCGGCGATGCGACCGACGAACTCGAAGAACTGCGTCGCGCGCAGGATCGTGCTCGGGACGGCCGCAGCCTTGATTGCTTCCTCCTGGCCGAGCTTGGCGCGGAAGTAACCGCTGCCTTGCAGCCGGTCAGTGCCGACGACCGACAGCGCCACGTGGTGGCCTATCCCGGCGGCGGTCTCCGCGGCGAGGATGTTGCGCGCTGAGGTCTGGAAGAAGTCCATCACCGCCGCGTCACCCCAGTTGGGTGCGTTGGACACGTCGACCACGACCTGGGCGCCCGCGAGCGCTTCGGCCAGTCCGTTGCCGGTGATGATGTCCACGCCCGTGTCCGGCGATGCCGCCAGCGGGTCGTGGCCGTCCGCACGCAGCTTCTTGACGAGTTTCGACCCGATCAGGCCGGTTCCACCAATTACGACGATCTTCATCCTGTTTCCCTTTGGCTCCGTTGACGATTGATCCCAGCGTCCCTCCCGCCCAGGGGCGCTCGCATCTGTCGAAGTCCCTAGCGCGGATCCCCAGTCAGAACTCGCCGTCCCCAGCGATGCCCTCAGGCGGCGCGCCGTCCGATCACGCCAGGCGGCGCCGGAGCTGATGCCGGTCTTGGCGAACACCCTGCGCAGGTGGTGCTCCGCGGCCCCGAAGCTGAGCAAACGTCGATCCGATCCCTCATCACCAGCCGTGAGGCCGGCATCGGGACGTCTGCTAGGGACATACACGGATGCGACCGACGCCGGGGTGGCGGACTGTGAACGCAAGGAGTAAGTATTCGGAAGTCCCGTGATCGGGCATGCCAGCGGGCGGCGTGACCCGTATTCGGGGGGCGCCGTTTCGGTGGCTATTTCGGTGCGGTTATCCGGGGGGTGGCGGCTGTGCCCAGGTGCGGAGGTCCCCGGGAGCGGCAAGCCAGGGCAGGAACCGTTCCAGGTCCGGGCCGGACGGCGGCCTGCCGCCGTTCCGCCCGCAGGCGTCGAGGTAGGCGGTGAGGTAGGCCGGCACGTTCAGGCCGGCCATCTCGGCGGTGGCGGTGACGGTCCAGACGCGGGCAGCGAGCCGGGCGGCGTCGTCGTTGCGGGAGCCGTAGGCGTTCTTCCTGGTCACGACCGGGCGGCGGATCGCGCGCTCGGCTGGGTTGTTATCGAGGCCGATCATCGGGTAGCCGCGGTGCGCGGCCAGGCCGTCCCATTCCCGGTCCAGGGTGGCGAGCGCCTTCTTGGCTGGCCCTTGCAGGCCGGGGGCGGCCATCTGCTTCTTCCGGGCCTCGTCGATCACGGCGAGCGCCTGGTCCCAGGCGGCGCCGGCCTCCTCCAGCCGGGCGGCCGCCGGCGCTTCCCGCGGCGCGAGGGCGGCCGCGTCTTCCCAGGCGGCCGTGAGCTGCGAGTGGGCGGCGTACAGGTCCTTGATCCGCTCCAGCCACGCGGCGGTCCAGTACTTCAGCTGGGCGGGGCTCGCGTCGCCTGCCCGCACGAAGTAGCGGCGGATGTGCGCCCAGCAGTACAGGTTCACCAGCCCGTCCGCCTTCTTCCCCGCGGACTGGTAAACGGCGTAGAAGTCGCTGGAGATCACCAGCCGCCGCGGCCCGCCGTCCTCGTCCGCGGCGAGCTGGCCGGTGTCCTCGTCGATGCCGGCATGGCGGGCCAGGACCGCCCCGGACCTCGTCGGGTCCATGACGAAGCACACGGTGTCCGGGCCGAGGATCGGGTAGGACCACGGGCGCGTTCCCGGTGTTGCCGCCGGCCGTTTCCCGCGGTCCCCCCGCCGCACCCGGCGTGCGACTCTCACCGCACCGGGCGCTCCCTGTGCCTTACCCTGTCCTCAGCCGTGTGGTGACTGCCCGCGATAGCGGTAGCGGCTCACGGTGACACTGGATGCGCCGGTGAACGCGACCCCGTTATAGGCGAACCTCCATCCGGCGCCGCAGAAGCGGCGCCGCATCTCTGCCATACTCAGTTTGGACTTGCCCGCATACTTGGCCCTGGTCCAGCGCATCAGCCGGTTCCACGCATAATCATCGACTGCACTGAATGTGGCCTTGGACACGCCGTACCGGAAATAGTTCGCCCAGCCGCCCAGTACCTGATTAACGTCCAGCAGGACGTCATCCAGGTTCTGATGGCGTGTTGACCTGTACGTCTTCGCCGACACCTTATCCTTGACCGACTGGATTGCCTTCCTGGACGGTTTTGTGTAAACGTACCACTTCTGAGTGCCACGTTTCCGCTGGCGGCGGATATGGAAGCCCAAGAAGTCGAACCCCTCGTCGATATGCACCACGGCGGTCTTTTCCGGAGCCAGTCGCAGCCCTAGCGGGGCCAGCACGGCCGACACCTCCTCGCGCAATTCCTCCGCGTGATGCCGGTCACCCGACACCATGATCACGAAGTCGTCGGCGTACCGGATAATCCGGTAATTCGCTTCGCCGTTTCTCTTGCGTTTGGTCCGCTGGTATATCGTCGACATGTGCTGCCGCCATTCCTGGTCGAAATGGTCGTCTAGCGCCGACAAGGCGATATTCGCCAGCAGCGGGGACAAGATACCGCCTTGCGGGGTGCCGGTGCGGGTTGCTTCCCTCGTGCCGAGCTCGGTGAAGACCCCGGCCTTCAAGAACGCCCTCACCAGCGCGCACACCCGCTTATCCTTGATCCGCTCTCGCAGCCGGCCCATCAACGCCGAATGATCGATTTCGTCGAAAAGATGGTGGATCTCAGCGATCGCGTCCTGCGAACGCCGGTTCGGGCGGAACCCATAGGAGCACGGCTTGAAATCAGCCTCGAAAATCGGCTCCAGCACCAGCTTCAAGCTTGCCTGGACCACCCGGTCAGCGATTGTCGGAATACCGAGCTTGCGGAGTTTCCCGCTTTTCTTCGGTATCAGCACCCGACGCACCTCCACCGGCCGGAACTCACCCGACTTCAGTGAATCCCGGATCTGCCCCAGCACCTCGATCACCCCATCCTCGGCCTCGATACGACCGGCAGTGGCCGCATCGATTCCCGGAGTGCTGGCGCCCTTGTTCGTGGCCACACGTTCCCACGCGACCACCAAGAACGCCGGATCATAGACGAGGTTGAACAGGTCACCGAAACGACGACCCGGATCCCGGGTCGCCCACAGGTGCAGTTTGGCCTGCATCCTCGCTACCGCTAGTTCAGCCGCGAATAGATACGGCCAGACGACGGCGCCGGTATTCACTGACGCGTCTTGCGACATTGCAATCCCTTCCCTGCTTGACACACTGCCGCCCTTCCCCATGCACGCGGTTCTCCCGCGCTCGGAGTACTACGGCGGCGCTGCCCCATCCGCGCCTTCGGCAGGCGTCGCGCCTATCCCCGCCCCTGTCCCTCGGGCCGAGGGCGGCGCGGGGAACGCACGCGGACGGTTCCCACGTTCACTGCTGCCCGGTCAACGGGTGAGGCATCCGGCTCTACCCCTGCGGCATCGCCACGGCTACGCCGTAGTCCTTCGCCGTGGCCTCCAGACCCAGATGTCCTAGACCCAGCCTGGAGTTCCCCCGCCCTTGGCAACGGGCAGAGTGCGCGCCGCGAACCAGCCCGAATCCGCCGGGTTAGAGCTGGCGGCTGTTCAAGAGGCGTAACGCAGCCGGTTTCTCACGTATACCTTCCCGTCTCGCTCACCGCGCCCGCCCCATCCGGCAGTCCTGGAACGACGCGACTTTGTCGAGGCTGCTCCCGCCCTCCCCGCCGACCCGCGGCTCAGGCTGCCTCCAGCTTCACCCCGCCGCTACGACGACAGGGCAATGGACGGTCTCCCACCTCCATCCGGACACACAGCGCCTCGTGGCGCACAACACCCACAGCCACCACTTCGCGAAGACCCGCCAGGTCGTCTCGTCGGCGTGCAGGTGCCACGAGCCCCGCGACCGCGCGGCGATGGCCTCTTCCAGCGGCGCGAGCAGCGCCCCAGCCTGCGCGCAGGCCCCGGCCAGCGTCCCCGGCGCGACATCCGCGCCCTGCCTGGCCAGCCCCGTCACCAGCGAGTTCATGCTCCGCCCCGCCACGAACCGCTCCGTGAACAGCATCGCAAGGAACCCGTTGGAGAAAAGGCCCTTCCCGATCGCCTTCGGCGGCCCCGGTGCCGTCACCGTCGCCGGGACCCGGCAGCCGCAGTCCCGCCGGTACCGGCGGCGGCAGTGCACGGCCACCCGCACCACGACCAGCCAGTCCAGCTGCTCCGTGACATGATCGCTGCCCAGCAGCGTGAACGGCGCCCCGCACTCCGGGCAGCAGTACCCGCCCTCGAAATCCCAGAGCACCTCAGCCCGGGGCAGGCGCGAGTAATCCCGCCGCCCCGCCCGGGCTCCCGGGCCCCGCCTCTTCCCCGCGCCGCTCCCGCGGTCCCGGCCCTGCCCGCCGTCACCAGCGGCATCACCGCCAGCAGGCGGCTCCGGGCGCGACCGCTCCGATGACCGCCCGAACACCAGGCGCTTCAGCACCGCCAGCTCAGCGTTCACCCGCTCGAGCTCGGCATCGCGCCGCGCCAGCTCATCCCGCAGCCTGGCGTTCTCCGCCCGCAGCTCCGCGGCAGTCCGCTCCCAGCGCTCGTTCGCATCCAGCGCCCGCGACAGCGCCTCTTTCAGCCATGCGTCAGCATCCGCCTCCGCGACCACGCCAGCCACGAGGCACAGCAAACACCCTCACAATCGCGAAATCACGCATCACGCCCAGCGTGTCGCACCCGCGGAAGATCACCCAGCCCGGGACGGCAGCGATCACCGGCAGCTACGCTGCCTGGAATGCGCAGCCAAGCCCCCGACCTGTCCGTCCTCACCGGCCGGACTGTCTCATCACCTTCGCCGCCATGGCATTGTGCTGCGACAACCGCCAGGGGCGTGATGCGGCGCACAGGGCTCAGCCGCACCGCCGCCGAACATGCCCTGCGGCGCCTGGAAACAGCCGGCGTGGCCGAACCCGCCCCTGACAGCACCAGATGGCGAACCGCGCCGGCACGCTCACAACGCCCGGACCAGCAGGCAGCTGACACCCCCCTGACCAGCCACCCCTGAATGCCAACCGCTCAAACCCCCGACATCGACGCCGCTCCCGTTACACGATTCCCGACTACTTACGCGGTCACCGCGCCGGGTCCTCAGCATCCCATTTCACGGGACTTCCGAATACTTACATATATTCAGCCAATACGGTTACCGGAACTCTATGTTCCTCGACTGCGGCTATCGGAAGGCGAGAGATTATTCGTCATCGTCATGAAGAAACCGATTACGAATAATGAACAGTGCTCCCAGGGCAAGCACACCTAGAAGCACGGCAGAAAATTGTACGGCAACTGACAGCTTATCGTTAGAATTTTCTGTGATCAAAAACAGGATTCCGGCGGACAAGCCCAGCATCAACGGCTCCAAGGCTTCATCGGGCCCAGGGGTAAATAGCGTATAAGCAAGCTCGATCGCAGCCGCGACCGCCAAGGCAGAGGCGATGACCTGGACGCTTACGATGATAGACGGCGCGAACGGAGCCTGGCCGCTATGCGTCAATACCGATTGCTCAACATGCCACGCGATATCGACTACGGCGCCTAGGCCAACGACCATCTGGAGAAATATCTTGAGTGCATACGCCCCGGGTTTAGCTTTCCGGTATAGCCAGCGTCCAAGGTTACGACGAGGCGCGGTTGCGGTTCCATGCGAATGAGGTCCTGGCAGAGTTGCCAGCTCCATAGGCGGCGAGGTGGCCGCGCTACTCCAAGTGCTGCGACTGGATAGCACCTCGCCAAGAGCAAGCCAGCCTGCGTCGCCAGTCGCGTGAAGGATATCGACCCGGAAGCCTCCTTCACTGCGGGTAAGTCGAACACCGCACTCTGAACGGAACCAATACTCTTGTTGATCATCCTGCGATTCGGTTTTCCGGAAGCCGTGTGCGGGCAACCATGCGCGGATCTGGGCTGCCTGCTCAACTGGAACTACTGACACACCGCGATACTGCCATAGAAGCCACAAGCGGGGCGGTCGATCGACGAGCAGAGTCGTCAACTACAGGCCAGAACCAGGGGCGCCGAGCCCGGAAAGCGGACTAATAGGACAAATCATCCGGCTGGCAAGGAATAGGGGTGTCTGAGCGTCCACGTTCAATGGTGTGCAACAGCAGACGACACGGTCGTCAGGCGCCGTACCTACCCTTTAACGGCATATCTGCCTAACTCCTCACATCGGCATGTGCGGGCTATGGTCGCTGCGGGAGGCGCGGAACCACCCTGAATGGCTGCAGGCAGGTGGCGCGCCAACCTGTTTGACCGTCTTGCCGGCGCGCCGGGGACGTTCGGGGTCGCACACTGCCATCCGCGGTTCCTGGGTCATTAGTCCTGCCCGCGGGTCCGGGATGGGAGGCTGGCAGCTGATCCGCGGAGCTGGCCCGGGACCGGTTCGCTGTGCTGGCAGCTGGGTGCGGAGTTCAGGGAAAAGGCCGGGGGACCCCGTACTGACCGGGGACTAACGATCTTCAGTGGCGAGGGTTACCGGGTCGGCCTCCTGTTACTGGAGGGGTTCAGCCGATACCGCCCGGAGCCGGGCTAGCGATCCGGCGGCGGACAGGGCCCGGCCGGCGGCGATCCTCGGCCTGCGCCGCTGCACGGCCCGGGCCGCCACCAGGACATAGGTCACGGTGCTGAAGGTTTCGCTGGCGATCGCGCGCGCTGTCAGCTGCCGCGGGTGGCGCAGGCCCGACCGCACGCCGAAGACGA
>WNGD01002660.1_pt1 | contig 18561 bp, 13 predicted proteins | sample 5400671 | NCBI WGS metagenome assembly WNGD01 (sample SAMN13153369, study PRJNA577476) | soil metagenome | isolation source: 40 cm soil or saprolite under grassland replicate 2 | place: USA:California | collected 2016-06-15
GTCGAAACTATATGCCATGCTCACGCCATGCATGGGCATCTGCTGCACGCCGTTCACGGAGACCGGTTCTGGCAGCCCGGCGACTTCCAGGATGGTGGGGACGACGTCAATGAGGTGGTGGAACTGTTGGCGTATCTCGTTTTTCGCCTGGATGCCACGGGGCCAGTGGACGATGGTGCCATTGCGTGTGCCTCCCCAGTGGGACGCCACCTGTTTGGTCCATTGGTAGGGTGTATCCATGGCATGTGCCCAGCCGACGGCAAAGTGGTTGTACGACTCGGGTCCGCCGAACTGCTCCAGGTGCGCTTCCAGGAATTGGGGTGTCTCCAGCGCGGCCATGCCGTTGAAGATGAAGTTCTCGTTGAACGAACCGTTGATGGTGCCCTCCGCGCTGGCGCCGTTGTCGCCGATGATGTAGTACACGAGCGTGTCTTCCAGCACACCCAGGGCCTGCAGGGTACCCACTAGCCGCCCAACATGATAGTCGGCGTATTCCAGGAACCCGGCATACAGTTCCATCTGCCGCAACAACACTGGCTTGAGGTCTACTGGCATGTCCTCCCAGGCGGGAATCTCAGCATGACGTTTGGTGAGCTCGGTTTCAGGCGGGATGACACCCAGTTCTTTTTGGCGCGCAAAGATCTCCTCGCGCAGCTTGTCCCAGCCCTGATCGAACCTGCCCTTGTACTTGCCCGCCCATTCGCTGGGCACATGATGCGGCGCGTGCGTCGCGCCGGGCGCAAAGTACACGAAAAAGGGTTTGTCGGGCATCAACGCCTTTTGCTGGCGCACCCAGTTGATGGCTTTATCAGTCATGTCCTCCATCAGGTGATAGCCCTCTTCCGGAGTCTTAGGCTGTTCGATGGGTGTGGTGCCTTCGTACAGTGAGGGGTACCACTGATTGGTCTCACCACCGAGAAAGCCGTAAAAGTATTCGAACCCGCTGCCGGTGGGCCAGGCGTCAAACGGCCCCATCGGACTAGTCTGCCAGACCGGCACCTCGTGGCATTTGCCGAACTGTGCCGTGGAGTAGCCGTTCAGTTTCAAGATTTCGGCTAGCGGCGCCGCCGTGTTAGGCCGGATCGAGTTGTAGCCGGGGGCAGCGGTCGCGATCTCAGTCACACCGCCCATACCGACCGCATGGTGATTGCGCCCGGTGAGCAAGGCTGCCCGCGATGGGGCGCACAGTGCGGTCGTGTGGAAGCGATTGTATGTGAGACCATCCGTCGCTAGACGCTCGGCGGTTGGCGTATTGCAAGGGCCACCGAACGCGCTAGACGCACCGAAGCCCACATCATCGAGCAACACGATGAGCACGTTGGGAGCGCCCGCCGGTGGACGCAGTGGTTCAATCGGCGGGAACTTGGCATCCGGGTCCTTGGCGTCATAGGTGATCAGGCCCTGGTAGGGCCGGTCCGGGATGGGTAGGATGGCCCGTTGATGGGTATCGCGTTGTTCAGCCATATTGTTCCTCCATGTTGTGTAGTTACAGAAACGCTTTATTTTTAAGTGTAGAGTGTCGTGAGTGAAAATACATCTTCAGAACACACTATTTTCTGTACGCTGCTGCGACGATCAGACATTAGAGAATCGTGGGACAACTAGTATATTTTCACTAGTGCTTCGAGGCGTGATCAGAACGCACGAGAAACCAGGGGCGACCGTTATGAAACTGGTATTACCTCCGCGATAGCCTCATCTGGCCTCACGACTACCATGAATAGCACACCGCAGACCAGGAGTAAGAGGGCAGCCAACACGTACGCACGCTGCAATCCCTGTATGGCATTGCTCCCTGCCGCCTGGACCATCAGCCCTGTCACCAGGGGAGCGATAAAACCCGGCAATGTAGCGATGCCAACTGCAATGCCCTGGGTGAAGCCACGATGCGCTTCTGGCGTCACATCCAGTAAGATGGCTACCAGCATAGGGATGGCCGATCCCGCTATCGCTGCGAGTGCGAACAAGAGGACGGACCCAAGAGTTGAAGGAATGCTCACTGCTACGAACAGGAAAACCGCGCCCAGGATCAGCAGCATCCCTGAAAGCCTCGCACGAGATCTACGCACGCTTCCCGTCAACCGCAAAAGGCGATCGGCGAGCGCACCAAAGAAAATGAGGGCCAGACTCTGGAGAATCCAGGGGAGACTGACGCCTAGCAGGTAGAGGGGATCGGTGAGTGTCAGATTCCTGACACTGACCAGGTAGACCGGTGTCCAGTTGAGCAAGAGTGCCGTACTCCAATAGACGCTAAACGCAGCGAGGATGGAGCACACGATGGTGCGTGAGAAGAGGATGCGAAAGAGCTGTGGCCAGCGTGTCTGGTGGTGAGCCACCCGCGTCTTCACAACAGGCAGGTCCCCTTCTGCCGGTCGCTCTCGTGCGACCAGCAGCCAGGTGAGCACCCAGAGTATGCCAATGATGCCGAGCAGCGCAAAGGCTGCGCGCCACCCAAGCAGGACGATCACGAAGGTGAGCAAGGGAGCAAAGACGGCTGGTCCGATTGAACCGCCAAAAGTAACAATCCCCAGACCAAAGGCACGACGATCGGGTGGCAACCATTTTGAGGCAGAGGTCACCGAGGTGCCGTAGGATGGACCTTCCCCTGCTCCCAGCACCATGCGGGTGAGGAGTAACCCGAGGAAGGAGGTGACAAATACCGTGGCAAACTGCGCCAGGGCCCAGATTGTCGCAAGCAGCGCCAGGATTTTCTTCGTCCCGACGACATCAGCCCAGGCGGTCACCAGCACCGAGGAGAGTGAGAACAACCAGAAGAGGCTGCCACTCACCACGCCATACTGAACCGGGCTCAGGTGCAGTTCCTGAATGATGGGCATCGCCGCCAGGCCAAGCACCGCCTTGTCCGCGAAGTTAATGGCACCCAGGACGAACAACATGACAATCATGACCCAGCCGAACGGCGAGATGTGCGTACGGGTGGGTCTGTATCTTTCCTGCGGCTGCTGTGGTAGCATCGCTTGAGAACGTTCGGACATGAGATGCTCATTCCCGGAGCCTGAAACTCGATACAGTATGTGATTTTCTCAACAATTCTACCACATCAATGGCGCTACATGGTAGGGCCAGGGTTTCATTCACTGCCTCATCACTTAATTTTCTATTGCGAGATTGAATGGAATCAGACATTGCAATAAGTCCCCCTTTTGCAGCATAAAGTCGGGCTGGAGAGGATGCTCAAGTAGCTCTATTAAAGAAGGCAAATCCCAGCCGCAAACGAACTTCCACCAAAAGCAGTTTACAGAATTATCATTTGACAAGAGCAGCATAGTGGCAGCCCTTGCGGCTGCCAGACCTCCTCACGCTTCAAATGCACCTTAACAGTTTACTACATCCCCACCCTTGGCCGATACTGCACCGCCTCGGCCACATGAGTGGCTGCAATCATCTCACACCCGCCAGATCCGCAATCGTCCGCGCCAGCTTCAACAACTTCTCACCCGAGGCATCCGTCTGGCAGAATTGGCGCACTTCGGTTGGTCCCATCTCCGCATTGCAGGTCAACTTCGTGCCCTTGAAGCGTTCTAATTGGCGTTCGCGCGCTGCCTGTACTCGTGCGCGGATCGTTTTTGAATCCTCAACATTGCGCCTGTCAGCCAGCTTTTCGTAATCGACGCGGGGAACTTCGACGTGGATGTCGATACGGTCTAAGAGAGGGCCGCTGATTTTCTTCTGGTAGCGGAAGATGGCCATGGCGGTACAACTGCATTCTTTCACGGGGTCGCCGTAGAAGCCGCAGGAGCAGGCATGCGGGTAGCTGTTGTAGGAGGCTTAAACTATTAACTTCTGCCATTGTGGCAGCTCTTCATCAAGAGATTTGGTATCTTCCTTTCAGTATCACGAAAAGCTATGTACAGAAGAGATAATGTGCCTCTTTATCTCGTGAAGAGACGCCACCAGCCCTTCTTGAATGATGTGTCGAGAAAATCCTCTAACGGCTTTCTCGAAAGAACAATACTTCCTCCTTTACTGCCTTCTTTTAGTAACCAATCTGGAATTTCCCTGCGTAAACCATATGACTCGTTCGGTGGAATACGAAGAATGACTTCCTGCCGTCTGATCTCCCATATCTTCGGATTCATTTCATAGAGTGAAAGTAGTTCTGTTTGAATTTTCTCATACTTTCTTCCCTGATAATCCTTCATACAGACCACATTACACCATTCGGGAAGAGGCATGACACTTGACTCCCTAAAAATCGCTGTCAAGATCTCTGATGAAAATTTCAGGATATCCAGAGGAAGAGGGTCGTTTGACAGACGATCCAATACTCGCCTGAGATATTCTCGGTACAAAGCCGTTGATACTCTTCTTTGGATAGATTTGACACTCTTGAACAGATCTTTGGCAAGGTCTGTATTATCAGGTAACGAAGCTCTCGTGTAGAGAATCAAGCAACGCTTGCGAATCTCCGTCGAGAAGCTATGATCTTCAGCATTCATAGAGAGAACGTATGCGGGATATTCTTCCTGGAGCGTCGTCTCGTCCTTGATGATATCCATCGCATGGTCGGTAAAGCGCTTTTTCTCCACGTCATCAAAGACGACGGGAAACGCTTGTTGGACCGGAACAAATCCCAGAGATTCGTTCGTGTAAAGTAGCCTTTCTCTACAAACGAGAAGTAGCCGAACATGGATTTCATGACGGTTTCGATTAACCGTGTTTTGCCACAATTGCTTTTGCCATAGAGTACGGCAAACAACGGAAAATCAAAAATGTATCCTTGCTCAACAATCGCCTGATTCCGCAGATCACAGATCAAGGGGGAGAAGTAAAACCAACACAGAAACAGGAAATAGTCTTTTTGATGTTGTGCGACATCACCAAGAAAACCCTTGCGAAAATTCTCAAAGTATTCAATGAAACAAGCTACGTCTGATTGTACATCGGTCCAACTGGGTGATAATGATATTTCTCTCCCTGAGAGCAACACCTTCTGCGTATCACGGAAAATGGAGAGAGATGTCGGTTCTTGTGTCTGCTCAGTGCGTTTCTGGCTTTTTACAAGTTGAACTATTTTGCCAACAATTTCACGCGTCAGTTGTACCTGCCCATGCTGAGGCTTCGTAAGTGGTTGTATTTGCGGTCGATAATGATCCGCAAGCTTTTCTACTGTGCGGATCACTATTGGCACAGTGGTAGCAGCCACATCTCTGTTTATCAGCACAGTTAACCCTATTTTGGATTGCTGCGCTTCCTGCATCAATGGAAGTTCCTCTAGCAGCAACTCTGCATGAGTCGAGTTCAGATTGGACAGCGCAATTTCACTAGAAGCACTCCGCTTCACCAGATCATATTCGTGCTGATAGTAGTTCCAAGCCAGTTCGTCTTCAAAGGCAATGAGCGTCTCTGCCTGCTTCCCAGAAAATGCTCGCTCTGAGGCATTGGCAGAGCCTACCAGCACAAGCCGCCGATTATCACATTTTAGCAGGTATATCTTGGCATGAGATATGGCATCTTTGACGACAAAAAACCGCGCCTTCCCCTGTTGTATTTTCTCCAGAAGAAACTGTTTTCGTGTGTCATCTAGTCCCTGGATGACGGTAAGCAAGTTTTCGCAGATCACCTTCTGAGCGGCTAGAATATCGCTAAAATCAAGGAGTATCTTTTCACAGCCAAAGACACACTCTACACTATCAAAACGACTTAACATTTTGACAAGCATCGGAATGCTGGCCGAGTAGGTCAAGACCTGCAAAGAGGAGAAACTCTCAAAGAGTGCGTCCGTGAATTTCTCATAACGCAGATACTGGGCATACACAACACGCAAGGTATCTTTATCCAAGTCGGGTTGTTCTAACGGTAAGAGCCTCTCCATCATGCACCTGCGTTTCTGCCATTCATTCTAAATACCGGGGATGCACTACCTCTTTCACTCTACAAGTGATATTCTTGATTAGCAAACAGGAAATGGAATTGAGAATTACTCATCCTCCATCAGAGAGACATGAGAGGCCCCTTTCACCAGCTTGAAACTATAGCGATCAGGAAATGCATTGGCAAACTCGTCCTGATGCGAAACAAGAATGATGCGTTCCAATTGTTCCCTAAGAGTGCTAAGCTCCTGAATCATATCATCTCGCCCTGCTTTATCCAGGCTACCAAATCCCTCATCAATAATCACCGATTCGATATGGCGAGCCTCGCGACTGGTATAGCGGCCGATAGCCAGGGCTAGGCTTACAGCTATACGGAAACGCTGACTGCCGCTCACGAGACCTATTGGGATGGCATGTTGCCCAGTGTCGTGATCATACACCACCAGGTCTAATGCCTTATCCGTTTGAGTAGAGGTCGCATCGCTCTCTCGGCGAAGCTCCAGTCGCATACGGCTGTGCGATAAACCATTCAATGTATTGTTAGCAAGATCCACAATTGTTTTTTCGGCTCGGCGCAGCAGGTATGCTTGTAATCCACTTCGTCCTAGGAGACCCGCAAGCAATTTGTAAAGATGCGATAGACGATCTGCGACATGTTTCTGTTTCTCGAGTGATTGACGCTGCTCTCGCTGTTTTCCCATCCTGGCCAATTGCTGGGTTACTTCGCTGCGCTTAACGTCAGCACGGCTCAACAACTCTTTATTGTCTTTCAATTCCTCTTCCACCTCATCTGCCGGGCGACGCGCGCCGAGCGGATAAGACTCAATCTGCTTATTCAGTCCATTAATACGTTGTTCACATGTTGCTTTGGATTGACGCGCGCTTCTTAGATCATCTTGCAACTGCTCATATGGGGATAGATAATTATATCTCTGCTCTAGCGCCTTCAACCCATCAGCATTCAGAGACATGGCCTGATCTCGCCAATCTTGCGGTAAACCCTCTTTGTCCTCCTGGAGCGTCCGTTCGACCTCTCCAAGAGTGGCTTTCTCTGTCTCTAAACTTGTATGGGATCGCTGGAATCCGTCTGCAAGCCTTTTCTGCTCCTCACTGGCTTGTTGAGCATCATCTTTTTCCCGGTTATATTTCTTCTCATACTGCCGAAGCTCCAAATCCAGAGATTGCTGTTTTTGCTCAATAGTTGCCTGCTCATCGCGAGCCTGCTTTGCCACCTCTAAATCAAGTGATTGGATGAGATGCTCCAACTGCAGGCGTATAACTCCCTTCCGCGCATCCAGCTTTTGCCGCTCGCTATAATCTTCACGCAACTGCTTCACCTTAGCCTCCTGCGTATCCTTTTCCGCCAATTCTTGCTGCAATGCTTTCAGATCAGATTCGGTTGGATACGCTGTTGTAAGCCAGTCGGCATCCTCAGAAGGCTCGATAGCAATAATGCGCTCTTTGAAAGGGCTTTTTAGAGTTCGGTATGTACTTCGTAGCTGTTGATCCTGCCGCGTGGCTTCAGTTTGGGCGCGCTGCTGTTCAGATTCGCTCTGGCTACATTGTTTTGTGAGATTCCTGGTGCGCTCATCCAGCAAGACAAGCTCTTGCTTATTGCCCTGTAGGTGCTTTCGAGCCTGCCGGTATGCCTCAGCTAGCTCTACACAGGTTTGTCCTGTCTCGTTGATGCGCTTTTGAAGGCGCTCTTTCTCTTGCTGGACGTGATCTCCCTTAATTTCCTGTCCGCATAGATCGCATACTCGCTTAGTCGCGGCGTTTTCAAAATTGGTGAGGCGTTCCACCGTGTCGCTGTGAGCGCTATCTGCTCGCGTTTTAGCCTCGAATAAACGCCTTTCTTCCTGGATTTCCTCCGAGAGTTTCGCATCGAGCGACTTGCGTTCAATTTCAAGCTCTTGAATTTGTGCTTGCAACACTTCAGCTTGCCCTGTTGCACGCTGCATATCATCCAATGCTTTCGAAAAGTTGGCACGAGCCAGCGCAAACGCTTCAAGCCAGGGCAATGCCTCATCTGTTGCAGCCAGGTTACGCACAAGTTGTTCAGCTTCTTCAAGGCACTGCGCAATGTCGGGCGAAAAGCTAATTAACTCGGCATCCAGTTCGTCTATATCTGTCTGCCATTTCTCGATTTGCTCTAGATCTTTTACTAATGGGTTTAGCTCAAGAAGGCGATGCGTACCCTGTTGTTGCTCACCCCGTAACTCAGCCAATGTTTGTTCTAGCTGTTTTATTCGCTCGTAAGCAACATTTTGTTTCGTCTCGGCCTCGCATAGTGCTTTCTGCGCTTGTTGGCATATGTTTTGCAGATCCCCGATAGACTGTATTTTCTCGAATATGGTTTTTCTTCGATCCGCAATTCGGCGCAATGCAGGCAAAACATTACCTAACGCTTGTAACTCTGTGAATCCGCCTGTAATCTCGTCTTCCCTTGCTAAGACATCTAACGCCCTGTTTCGCCCTTCCTGTTGTTCTCGTAATTGAGCAGCAGCTTGTTCCCAATGTCTAGCTTGCTCGATCAATGCCGTTAATTGTCGTTCCTCGGTCCGTAGCCTCTGCCACTCTTCGTTCGCTTGCTGAAGTTCCGCTTCGATGGTAGCTATTTCCTCGTCGCTAATTGCGCGCACTGCTGGTGATTGTAGCTGCTGTTCGAGAGCACCAGACTCATCTCGATACTTCTTACGTCGCTTATCAGCCTCCTCGTACAATCGTTGATAGCGTGACAGATCAATAAGTTCCGCTAATATTTCGTATCGGACTTTTGGGTCAGCATTCAACAATTGCTCGCTCCTTCCCTGGAGCAACAGGACAGAAGATGTAAAGGCCCGGTAGTCTAAACCTACTGTAAGAGTAACCCATTCCTTGAGACTATCCTCACCATCAGTCTCAGGTATCGGTACCGGGCTAACATCAGCAAAGTCATCTGACCCATTTCTCTGAAGAATGTAAGCCAACCGGGTTGAGCGTCCATTTTGAGCGCAGGTACGACGTATACGATACGCCACACCATCAACCATGAAGTCGAACTCAATGATGAATTTATCAACATGGTGGTTTATCAGCTCTTTGGCGTTTCTCGCCCCACTACCGGCGCGATGAGCGCCAAAGAGGGCGAAAGTAATGGCATCGAAGACCGCAGATTTGCCTACACCGTTTGGCCCCCATAACATCCACAAGGCTGATCCGTCGAAATCAATGACCTGTTTTTCTTGATAGCTCAAGAATCCCTCGAGCGTCACACGCAACGGTATCATATCTTCCTCCTTATTCCACTTTTGCAAGTAACTCGCGCGTAAGCTTCAATACTTCTTCCCGGTCCTGGTGATCCGCCAGTTGCTCTTGCACATAACTTTCAACGGTTCCTGAAACATCCTGTGCGGGCGCTGTAGATTCAAAATTATCCGTCGGAGTAATCTCTCCCTCTACCTCAAATTGCAGGTCGTAGCAGCGCGGGAATATTCCTTTTAGTTCATCGGTAAGCCGATTAACATCGTGTACGCCGGGTTTATAAACCAATCGGCACGAAACGAACGCCCGGTCTGCATCAGGGTAACGCTCTTGCAAATGCTGCATATCAGATTCTGGGTCAAGAATCTCGATGCGATAGAAAGGAGTGGCGTTGAGCGGTAAACATACTGGATCGTCTTGTCGACCATGAGGGCCGATATCAACCAGCACTACACTCTTCTGGTCATCTCGCTCACCAAAATTGAGACGTTCAATGCTGCCAGCATAACGCATATACGATGTAATGCTGATGAGCTGTGGTTTGTGAATATGTCCATATGCTATGTAGGCCCAATATGCTGGGATCTCTCCCTGTTCATACATAACGTCATCGCTTTCAGAAAGATGATGGGGAGTATGGATTTGACTGCCACGAACATGGATATGAGCTACTAACACACTCGGCAGATGAGGCTGAACATACTTCTCCTGCATTTCTTGAAGTCGCTCCTTAAACTTGTCATGCAGCTTTTGATTCCTCTCTGCCAGGCTACTATAGGTAATATTCCCATCTTTGAGGTATCGAGCTACCGTAGGATAAGGAAGTAACACAAATTGCACACTCTGCCCAGCTTTATCCGCCAATTCTAGAATGCCAGGTTGAGAAAACATATACAGCCGACCGCCGGGTCGCGGCCCCGTTTGCCTCGGATCAATGGGAGATGCGAGGTCGAGCGTCGCGCGTAGGAGAGAGAAAAAATCTTCATTATCGTGATTGCCGCTGATAGAGACGATGGTTCCACCACGCAGTAAGAATGGTTTAAAAATGCGATTCACGTCATCCATTGCCTTTTTCAATTCGCTCATGCGGGTGGTCTGGCTAAACATATCGCCAGATACTACCATGACATCGACATTGTATTTGTCCAGGTAGCCTGCTATCTCTTCCAGGCGAGCAACGATGTCAGGTTGCCGCTCGATTCCCTTGAGCCGTTCATTCAAATGCCAGTCAGAAGTGTGCAATATACGCATCTTACTTAATCTCCTCTTGCGTTAATAAGTCAGTATCTCGTCATCCGATGACTTTGAGGTATTATTGCCATTTGCGGGGCTTACAATCGCCTCGCGAGGATTCATGGCCCAGACGGGGAATGGAACGCGCACATGCATTGGCTCGCGAAAGTTATCCTGAATGATCAGTTTCTCATTCAGTGGCAAGACTGCAGCTTTACTCTTCGCGCTCGTGCTTAAAAAGCGCCAGGCTGTGGTGTCCAGTTCCAATGTTCCGGTTTTGCCCAGCACGCGCAAGGCCGCATTTTCAATAACCTTTTCCGATACCTTTGAAGCTTGTTGTTGAGCGCCAAGCAGGATGATCCCATGGGAGCGCATTTCAGACGCCACCGTTTCAATCAGTTTGGTAATGGCATCGCTTGCGCCGCGCGGGGCGAAACGATTGAGTTCGTCTAGTGTGACCAGGTAGACTAACCCGGCTTGCGCCTTCGGCCCTGAGCGAGCGTCAACCAGTTGGCGGAAAATTGTAGCAACGACAAAGCGTTGAATCTCTGGCTTGCCTGCTAATGTTGACAAGTCTATGACCAGAGGATCAGTTGTATCGGTGCGTGTGACGACAAGAGGATTCCCACGCTGCTCATCGATGCGCAACACACCCCGGCAGTCATACACCAGTCTGAGCAGGCGGCGATACAGCTTTTTCCAGGTGGATGGGTGGTGATTGCGCCATTTTTTCTCATCCTTCTCCTCTCCACTTTTACGATCCACCCAATCCAGTAATGCCCGGAACGTCGTAGGCACTTCTTCGCCCGCACGCAGCGAACGGACAACCTCGCCTCCCTCGTTGGTTTCTCTGGTCAACCAGCTTTCTACATCCAGTACCAATGCGCTAAAGTTGGCATCATTTGCATCGACCTCTGCGAAGAGATACGCGAACAGCCCGTTGCTAATAATGTCGGCAAGGCTCCAACTATAGGGCCGCACGGTCGCACCTCGGCCAGTTGAAACGGTGACCTCACCGTCTACCGGCGATTCTGGCGCAAAAAACGTGACCTTCTTGAATGGCTCCGGGTTAGCGATGCCTAAATCACGCCAATCAGCCAGATGTTCTTCAGCGTGATAACGTTTGCTCAAGCAGTCAATAAAAAACAGGTCAAAGCCTTTGACGTTGAGAATAATTGGTACGATACGCAGACGGTCACCGGCTGATTGGCGTTTATCCGCTTCTTGCCGTGCCTTGTAGAGCAAGAGCCAGTTTACCAGCATCAGAAAACTTGATTTAGTACCTCGGCCAGCAGAGCCGTTCACGTTCATATGTCCGCCATTGACGCCGAGCAGGTAGTCCAGATCGATCATCCCCGGACCAGCTATCTGATTGGCTCCATTTTTAATGAGGCCGATTTCTAATGCGCGACCCTCTTGGATATCTTCTGCGCCATAGGCGACTCGGGCCTCTTCCGCGCTGGCAAGGTAGATAGGGCTGCGCTCTTGCGGGGGTGTGAAGACTTCTGAGCGCAAGATGGATGCCAGGGCATAGGTAAAGCCCTCATTCTGGAAAGGAGGCCGGTGATTCACATCGCCATCTGCTTCATCTATTTCTCCACCCATGCTGCGTTTGCGGCTCTGACGGTAGACTTCATCGATAATGGCATGGAAGGCATAATCCCTCGTAGCGATAGTGCTTTTGCAGGTAATCAGCTGCGTCTTCTCTACCAGTCCATCCGGCGGAATCCAGAAGTAAAAGTTCGTGCTGCTAGCCTCTTTCTGTGGAGGAGCGCCAACACGTCCAATACAGGCATTCCCACCCGTTCCATTACCCGAAGCTTGCTGGTCGTCATCCGCATCATCAAATGAGTCGTTATTTTCTTCGTAAGTTGGATCGCAATCATTCATCACATGCGCTCCTTCTTATAACTGTGTGAGATTGTAGAAACGTTGAACAATGGTATCAGCGCCAGTGAACAATGCTCCGAGACATTCTTCCGCTCGCTGAATGGGGTAGAGGGAAACAGATGCGCGCAAATAGCTATTATCTTTGCAGCGGTACTCGCAGATCATTCGTGAAAGGCGGTTAATATACGACCAGTCTTTGTCAAGCTTCTGCTCGAAGAACGCTGCGGGAATTTCCAATCTGACAACGCCCCAGTTCGGCAAATCGCTCTGCGTCCCATCCATACGCAAATACCAGGAAACGACCTCGATATTTTTCTGCTTCAGGAAAAAGGCGGGAGTGCGCTGCCCGACGTGCAACTGGTAATAAGCACGCCAACCCTGATCGTGCAGATAATCGCGGTAATGCCCTTTAATCATGCCGACGACCGGCGTGTTCAACTCGTCAAATCCACCTGTGCGCGACTCCAGCCTTCCGTCAACAAGAACTGGTGTAGTGTTGGCATGCACAAGCGCCTGTTTCTCCAAACGCATCATTTCATCCAGGGAGCGATTCTGCGTGGCCTTGCGCATTTCCTGAAAATCGTAGGTCAGACCCCGACGCGGTTTCTGGCACTGTAACAGGCGAAATCCTTTTTCCTGCAAAGCCGCCGCAAAGCTTTCTACCTCATCCCAGGGGAAGGGATCAACGATCATGGAGACGACACGCTCCACCGTATACCACTCACGCCGCAGACATCCTGTGTTATTCCACATGACCACAGCGCCGATTTCCGAAAGGCGCACCGGGATAGGATACCCCTCTTCCGTCTGGAGCCAGGCGACAGTGCGACCGAGGTCTTTGCCGTCGATAAAGCGTCTGGGACAGAGGTCCCAATTATCAGAGACAGCAACGTCATCCACGTCAATCGGACGCCAATCTTCGGCAGGCTGTTCATATGCAAGGTTATTCTGCTCCTCCGGTTCTTCGTCGCGTTCGGCATCATTATCAAGAAGCAGTGGCCGCTGCGCATCGTCGCGCATACGGTGCGCTCCATTATTACGCAAAAATTCGAGTCCCATACAATCCTCCTCTCACTTAGCCTTATTGCACAGTCAATGTTGACAGCTCACGTAATCGCCAGCGCATAGCAGCGCGACTGACAAGCATTTCGGAAGAAAGTCGCCAGATCAGGTCATCCCCCAGGCAATCAGCAGCATAGTGCGTCACCAGTTCGCGAATAACCTCAACGGGCATTAATAATTCAGCCGCAAACTCGTTCGCTTCGCGCTCCATTTGTTCATAGGGAGGAAGCGGAAGTAGGCGCTCAGCTTGTCGCGAAATACGAACCTGGCCAAGTGGAAGATCATCTGCATCTTCTTCAGGCGAAGATGGCGCTAGAGCCTCTGTGATCTCAACCGATTCATACTCATCCACAAAAGCTCCACTGGCAATCAATGGCAGGAAATGGAGCAGATAGTGCCCCAGTTCGTGCGCTACAGAAAACCGACGCCGCACGAGAAAATCATTCCGCTCGACGAAAATGTGTCCTGATGTCTTGTTCACATAAATGTACCCTGCCAGTGGCTCCTGGTTTGTATCTTCTGTCGGCTCGAGTATCGCTCCGCGTCGTAGCAAAAAATGTGACGCCGCTTCACTTGTCAACCCGGCAATTTCAGTGCAGGTCAGGTTGTAACCGCCAATGAGTTCGCCAAGCAAGATCACGCCCAGCGTTCCTGTTGGACGTGGAACATCAGCAATTCGATAGAGATCAGCAATAACTGCTTCTATAGATTGTGTCATTACGGCTGCTCCTCTTCTTGTAGCTTTTCATTTAGACGTGATTGCTCTCGCTGTCGCCGAGCTGCCCCCAGGTGAGCCATTCCTTGCTCTCTCCCAGCTGTGAGAAAGAGTGCCGTTTCGCTAAATACCTTCTTCAATTGCTTACTGACTCGTAAACCAAGCTGCGTAAAGAGCGAGCGTATACCATGTATACCCAGGTTAGCAGGTAAGGGCATATTGGATTGGCGCAGTTGCTGTACAACGGTGTTTAACTCTTGTTTGACCGAACCTTTCACTGCTTCATCCGCCTGCATTCGCGCGACGACATCGCTGACGGTTAACGGAGGTATATCTGCGGCACCTGGAACGGTCTCCCATCCCGACGGAAGATGTTGATGTAGAAGCTGACGCACCAGTATCACATCGTTTTCTCGTCGCTCTTCCTCCTCTTCAGCCTGATAAGCTGAAAGCACGTTCCAAATGAGATCACCCAATTCTGGGTCTTGTTCAGCCTGCTGCAACACCATTGACATTGTGCCAAAATCACCACGCTCATAGGCATCCATATAGGTAAAAAGGGCTTTCTCACGCATCAGACGTTGTTCTCTTGTAGGCTGGTGTTTATCCATTGCTCTCACCTCTTTGCTTTTCAAGGGCAATGCGCAATTGTTTCCGTGCTCTGTGGAGTCGTACTAAAGCCGCATCGTAGCTACACCCCAGAGCTGTGGCTAATGCCTCTCCATCCTTGTCTTCTAGATAAGCCAGATAGAGCACATTCCGGTAAGTCTCAGATACTAGAGAAAGCAAATACTCAAACTGTGCCATGTTCTCTACCTGGTTTTCCGGTTGCTCTTCAAATTTTATTTTTGCAAGCTCAGCGATTTGCTCCAATGGGTCTTCATCAGGAGCCTGGTTCTTATGTTCATGATTCATGTCGCTCATCGTTGTCTCATGCTGGCGCCATCTTATTAACTCAGCCCTTTTACGCATGGCCACATTTTGTGCAATAATCAAGAGCCATGGTTTGGGTGAGCGTGTGGGATCAAAGTGGGTGGCCGTTTTAATGGCTTCGATATAGACCTCATTCAGTACTTCCAATGCTGCATCTTGCAATTCAACATAGCTGCCGGAAACCAGCCCTGCTTTGCTCACATACCCACGTAGAATACTCATAAAGGACCCCGCGTGCTTTTCTATAAACTGCGTAAGCAAAATAGTGCTATCTGAGGCTCTTGACTCCATTTCAACCCCTTGCTGCATCGCATTCGTCTCCTCCATATGCACCTTCCTTGTCAGAATAGCGACAAGTATTTTGTCTCTCTACTCAATATTCAATTGATAGGCTAAAAACCTTACACTAGAACAAAAATTCGTATACAGGTAAGAAAAATATCTCATCGTTGGATGAGATTACTCTTTCTTATGCGTATTTGCGAGTATGGAGGGACTTTTGGATATTCAGAGACTTTGATAGCACTAGGAGCAAGCGAGGATGAAATGAGGTAGTCCATTCTTTAAAACATAGCCACAATTCCTTAATCTCATAGCGATATAGCCTGATCAACTGCTTCCATTGCTATGTTAAATGTTCATGAGGGAACTATCAAAGATTTTTATTCTTGTCTTGCTCGTTAGTATGTAAAGACTTAACTCATTCTCAGTCTCTTTCCACTACCTCCTATGCGTCTCCCTGACAAGCAATAGTGGCCGCACTTCGCTTACTTTAGGGAAAATTAAGCATTGCTGGATATGTACAGACATCGGTCGGCACAAGCTTCACGTTCTAACCGACCGCTGATCTGGCAAAAAAAACAAGCAATCATCCACGATTTGAATAACACTACATCAAATCTGATTCCTACGAATCAGGTTGTGGATCTCTCCAATTATCCGGCATCTCAATTTTCGCTTCTACACCTGCATGCTCAGCCAGAAGGTATAAAAGATTGCTTCCACTTAATAACTCAATGGGTTTTCCTTCAGCAAACTCAAAGGAGGCTTTCCCATAGCCGCTGGTTGTGACCAAAATTCCCTTTGATGCTCCCTCATTTTGCATAGTCCCATAAAGGTCACGAACAGCACTCACACCGACAGTATTCTTGTAACGCTTTGCCTGGATTACTACTTTCCCGCCAAAAATTGGACGTGGGTCATACGCAACGCAGTCAACTCCTCCATCGCGTGACGCCTGCGTGAGTCGTGTTTCTAGACCCATCTTTTGGAATAAGTTGGTGATGAGCGATTCAAACTCTGAAGGTGTCAGATTCATGAGATTAGGACGTTGATCAAGCCCTGAGATTACATCAGTCTCTTCAATAAAGCGAGGATCAACCATATTAAACTCGAGCACAGGTCTTACTGGTGCAAGTTCTGCTGGGCTTTTCGAGACCGAGGCATTCAACACATTGAGGCACGCAAGAGGGTCAACTTTACTCAAATCAAGCTGCATAAAGGTATCCCGATTAGTGCGCACTGTAATCAGACATGTACGTACAGGACGACCTGTTCCTTTGTCGATACTATCAACATAGCCATTAAATACAATGATATCCAGGTGCCCTAAGCGGTCAGCCTTAAACAATTCAAATAATGTACGAAGCGCTACCTGGGCAACCACTGAGGAATACAGAGCTTTCCGTTGTGCAAGCGGACGTGCTATCTCAGTTACTTCGTCCCTGGCTTTTACATATTTGTAGAGACCGACTTCTGGAATCACATCAAATGAGGGAAGATCATACTCAATCACGAGTTGCTTCGATTCAGGAACATAAGCAATTTTTGCATGTTGAGGAAAACCATCGGGATAGCTACTAGATGCTAATACCATGCTGAAATATTCCACAATAGCAGAAGGAGAACCTGTAGAAAGTTCCCGTTGAAAATTATCGATCTCTGCATGTTGAGCAGCAATCTTCTGCTGGGTCTCTGCAACCTGGTGCTCAAAGTAAGCTCTTGCCTCTGCCAGTCTTTGCATGCGTACCCCTTCTCTCGCAGCATGAGCAGCTACATGTGATCTATATAACTCATACGCTCTAGCTACATCCTGAGCATGCTTCTCCTTGGCTCCCGGTATCAGCTTTTGGATGCCTGTTAAATTAGGGGGCATATACATTTGTGGTACAGGGGGTGGCTCTGCTACTCCTAATTGACCTGGATTAAAAACTGGATACTCTGGTACTTGCTTTAATGACTGTAAATCAATGAAACTATTAACTGCAAGAGCCTCTCTGAGAATGTTAGAGAGACGTATGATAATTTGATCAAGCTGCTCGTTCTGCAAATCGACTTGAGCAATCCGCGAATCGGTATAAAGTCTGGCACGTTCTTTTTGGTCAGCTAGTTGCGCACGTTCATAATCTTTTCGCGCTTTTTCTGCTGCCCTTTCTGCTTGCGTTTGAAGCTGTGCCTGTTTACGCATTTGAGCAATATGCATTCTTTCAGCTTCACGCTGTGCTTGCACAAGCGCGTGCAACAATCCACTTCGCCGTGCCATATTTCTCCCCCTACATAAGCAAAATAAATAGCATGAAAATTATATATGCCTCAAACCCTCTAACAGGGACTCTATAAAGACAACGAATAAGTCAAAGCTTGAAGGTAGGACCGAACGAATTTGATAGCAAAAATGGCTTATTTTAGACCATTCCTTCTACCGCATTAAGAGAGTTTACGACTTCCTATATCCCCACCCTGGGCCGATACTGTACCGCCTCCGCCACATGATTGGCTGCAATCATCTCACTGCCCGCCAGGTCTGCAATCGTCCGCGCCAGCTTCAGTACCCGGTGATACACCCTGGCCGACAGGTGCAACTGCTGTACCGCCGCCTTCAGCAACTTCTCCCCCGATGCATCGGTCTGGCAGAACTCCCGCACCTCCGTCGGCCCCATCTCGGCGTTACACGTCAACTTCGTTCCCTTGAAGCGTTCCAGTGGGCATTCACGTGCCGCCTGCACTCTAGCGCGGATGGTCTTTGAATCCTCGACGTTGCGCTTATCTGCCAATTTCTCGTAATCGACCCGTGGCACCTCCACGTGGATATCGATACGGTCCAGCAGAGGGCCGCTGATCTTCTTCTGGTAGCGGGAGATGGCCATGGCGGTACAACTGCATTCTTTCATGGGGTCGCCGTAGAAGCCGCAGGGGCAGGCGTGCGGGTAGGTGTAGCAGGTGCTATCTGATTTGCTCACTAGATATTCATGTCCTTCATTAAAAGGATAGGTGAATGAACAGATTGAACGAAGTGGCAGAGCATTTCTCATGAAGCAAGCTTGCTCTGGCTCTTATTGTGTAGAAGGACGTAGTCAACCGTAATGAAGAAGGAACGTATTCTGTCATTTGCCTTTTGGTGAGAGAGAGAATATAGTGAGTAGAGCATAAGAAGAAAGAGGAAATGCAAGGAGAAGGACAGCGACCGCATAGCTCTGATAGCTTCATGCAGATTGAAAAGAGGCAGGTGTTTTCTATGGCAACCAATCCCGTATCAGCAGAATCATCGTGGAACTGGCCAAGCAGAGGTGGAGCAATGTCAGAGGCAGAGTTTCACGAACTCGAACATCTCTCGCCCGACCGCAAATATGAATACCTCAATGGAATGGC
>WNGD01007395.1_pt1 | contig 18544 bp, 14 predicted proteins | sample 5400671 | NCBI WGS metagenome assembly WNGD01 (sample SAMN13153369, study PRJNA577476) | soil metagenome | isolation source: 40 cm soil or saprolite under grassland replicate 2 | place: USA:California | collected 2016-06-15
CTGAACCCCATCGAACAGGTCTTTGCCAAGCTGAAACACCTGCTGCGAAAATGCGCCGCGCGCACCGTTGAGGCCCTCTGCGCGGCAATCGGCCAGCTGCTCCAAGCCTTCACGCCAGAGGAATGCGCCAATTACTTCGAAAACGCAGGATACGCGCGGGCTTAATATCATCCCGCTTTTAGGTAACTGCCTGGAGCCGGCAGAGGTGGATCGCGGCGAGCGCAAAATCTCTCTTTCAAATCGTGCGGCCGCCGTCGACCTCCAGCACCACGCCGGTGACGAGCGCGGCCTCGTCGGAGGCGAGATAGAGGCAGGCGTTGGCGACATCGTCAGGCCGCGACAGCCTTCCCAGCGGGATCGTGGCCACGAATTTCGCCCGCATCTCCGGCGTGTCCTCGCCCATGAAGGCCGCGAGCAGCCCGGTCTCGCCGGCCACCGGCGCCACACAGTTGACGCGAATCTTGTCGGGTGCGAGCTCGACCGCCATCGAGCGCGATAGCAGGTTCACGGCGCCCTTGGTGGCGTTGTACCAGGCGAGTCCCGGCCGCGGCCGGATGCCGGCGGTCGAGCCGATGTTGATGATCGTGCCGCCGCCCTGGCGCCGCATCACCGGGATGGCGGCATGGGCCATGTGAAAAATCGACTTGACGTTGACGGCGAACACGCGGTCGAACTCGGCTTCGGAGACATTGAGCATCGGCTGGTTGCGATGGGTCCAGCCGGCGTTGTTCACCACGATGTCGAGCCGGCCGTGGGCCGCGACCACGTTCTCGACCCCCGCGGCGACGTCGCGCGCGGCGGTGACGTCGCCCTGGATCGCCCGCGCGTTCGCTCCGATCGAGGATGCAACCTCCTTCGCGCCCGGACCGTTGAGATCCAGGATCGCGACCTTGGCGCCTTCACGTGCGAAGGTCCGCGCAATCCCGGCCCCGAAACCCGAGGCGCCGCCGGTCACCAGCGCGATTTTGCCCGCAAGACGCATGGCACGCTCCTTCTCGATGCAGAGCTCAACGCCGGCAGCTTGATACCGATGCGGCGATGTCGCAAGCTGCGCTGCTGTTTCGCGCGGGAGCCGCTCTTTGCCTCCGCGGAGGGGAGGCCGGCGCGTCGCAAGACGCGAGCCGGGTGGGGCGAAACGGAATCACCCCACCCCGCCGCCTTCGGCGGCGACCCTCCCCTTGCGGGGAGGGAAAGCACGCGAGCCGCCCTGCAGAGATCAACACGTGGAGGCGATATGAAATTTGCGGTCGGCCAGCCGTTGCGGCGGTTCGAAGATCTTCGGCTCATCACCGGTAAGGGCCGCTATACCGACGACATCGTCCTGCCAGGAATGGTGCACGCCTACGTGCTGCGCTCTCCGGCGGCGCACGCGAGGATCGCGCGGATGGACACCACGCGGGCCCGCGGCATGCCGGGCGTGCTGCTCCTCCTCACCGGCGAGGATGTCGCGGCCGAAGGTCTCGGCGACGTGCCCTGCGTCGCGCCGCTGCAGAACCGCGACGGCACGCCGCGCCACGACACGCCGCGGCCGGTGCTGGCGATCGGCAAAGTGCGCCACATGGGACAGCCGGTGGCGTTGGTCGTGGCCGAGAAGCTCTATCAGGCCCGCGACGCCGCCGAGGCGATCGAGATCGAATACGATGCACTGCCGGCCGTGGTCGACGCGCGTGCGGCAATGGAGCCCGGCGCGCCGCAGCTGTTCGACCATATCCCGCGCAACATCGTGTTCGACTGGGACAACGATCGCTGCGATTTCGCCGCGACCGAGGCGGCGTTCGCCCGCGCCGCGCGGGTCACCACCATCGAACTGGTCAACAATCGCGTGGTGGCGAACTCGATGGAGCCGCGCAACGCCATCGGCGATTACGATCCGGCGACCGATCGCTCGACGCTCTACACCGGGTCGCAGGGCGCGTCCTTCGTGCGCGACACGCTCGCAGACGCGGTCCTGAAGCTGCCACAGGCGAAGCTGCGCACCATCACGCCCAACGTCGGCGGCGGCTTCGGCATGAAGGCGTTCGTTTATCCCGAGCACGCGCTCGCGGTCTGGGCTGCGCGCAAGCTCGAGCGCCCGGTGAAATGGCAGCCGGATCGCTCCGAGGGCTTCATCAGCGACAACCAGGGGCGCGACCATTTCTCCCGCGCCGAACTCGCCATGGACCGGCGCGGCCATTTCCTCGGCCTGCGGGTCTCGGTCATCGCCAATCTCGGCGCCTATCTCTCGCCGCTCGGCGCATTCATCCCGACGCGCTCGACCGATCTGGTCACCGGGCTCTACAAGACGCCGGCCATCGCCGTGAACGTGAAGGGGGTGTGCACCAACACGGTGACGGTGTGCGCCTATCGCGGCGCCGGACGGCCGGAGGCGTCCTATCTGATCGAGCGCCTGGTCGATGCCGCCGCGCGGGAGCTCAAGCTCGCGCCCGACGAGATCCGGCGGCGCAATTTCATTCCACCCTCGGCGATGCCGTATACGTCGGCGACGCAGATCACCTTCGATTCCGGCGAGTTCGAGCAGGTCATGGATTTGGGCATGGAGAAGGCCGATTGGGCCGGCTTCAAGGCGAGGCGCGCCGAGGCCAAGAAGCGCGGGAAACTGCGCGGCATCGGCATGGCGACCTACACCGAGCGCTGCGGCGGCGGCTTTCCGGAGACCGCGTCGATCGAGTTCAAGGACCACCGCATCGAGCTCGTGATGGGCAACGTCGAATACGGCACCGGGCTCGTCACCTCCTACAAGCAGCTGGTCGCGGATCGCCTGGGCGTCGATCCCGACAAGATCGACGTGATCATGGGCGACACCGACCGCACGCCGCGCGGGCTCACCGGCGGCTCGCGCGCGCTCCCCGTGGCCGGCACCGCGCTGCACGAAGCCTCGAAGGAAATCGTCGAGAAGGGCCGGCAGGTAGCCGGCAATCTGCTGGAGGCCTCACCCGCCGACATCGAGTTCGGCGAGGGCGAGTTTCGCATCGTCGGCACCGACCGGCGCGTCGATCTGTTCACGGTCGCGGCGGCGGCGCGCGATCCATCGAAGCTGCCGCCCGGCATGGAGCCGGGGCTCGACGCCACTCATACAAGGACGCCCACCGCCGAAACGTTTCCCAACGGCTGCCACATCGCCGAGGTCGAGATCGATCCCGATACCGGCGACGTGAAGATCGAGCGCTACACCGTCGTCGACGATTTCGGCGCGGTGATCAATCCGCTGCTGCTCGAGGGCCAGGTCCATGGTGGGGTGGTGCAGGGGATCGGCCAAGCCTTGTTCGAGCACACGGTCTATGACGAGGACAGCGGGCAATTGCTGTCCGGCTCGTTCCAGGACTACACCATGCCGCGCGCCGACAATCTGCCGTTCTTCTCGTTCTCGACCCACAACGTGCCGTGCACGGCGAACCCGCTCGGCATCAAGGGCGCGGGCGAAGCCGGAGCGGTCGGCGCGCCGCCGGCGGTGATCAACGCCGTGGTGGACGCCCTCAATGCCAAATCCGGCAAAAGCAGCATCGACATGCCGGCGATCCCGCGCCGGGTATGGGAGGCGCTGCACGGGAGCGCAGGCGCCTAACCGCTTGCGCGGAGCCTGATCGCGGCACAAGATCGCGTTCATGCGGCATCGCGTCGATCTCGGCGGTGTCGAAATTTCGGGGAGAGCCATGGTAACCTGCAATCGGCGCCAGGTCGTCCGCGGCTTGGGCGGCATCGGCCTCGGCGCAACCTTTTTCGGATGTTCGGGCATGGCGCGCGCGGCGGAGAAAATCGCGATCGACGATGGAAGCGTGTTGATCGTCGTCGACGTGCAGAACTGCTTCCTTCCCGGCGGCAGCCTCGCGGTGAAGGAGGGTGATCAGGTGATCCCCGTCATCAACCGCATGGCCAAGAGCTTTGCCAACGTGGTGATGACCCAGGACTGGCACACCCCCGGCCACGTCTCTTTCGCCTCCGCCCATCCGGGCAAGAAGCCGTTCGAGGTCATCAAGCTCGGCTATGGCGACCAGATTCTGTGGCCCGACCATTGCGTGCAGGGAACCTCCGGCGCCGACATCTCCAAGGACATTTCCATTCCCCACGCCGAGCTCGTCATCCGCAAGGGCTATCACCAGGACATGGACAGCTATTCGGGGTTCTTCGAGGCCGACCACAAGACCCCGACCGGGCTCGGCGGCTACCTCACCCAGCGCGGCATCAAAAAGGTATTCGTCGCCGGTCTCGCCACCGACTTCTGCGTCGCCTGGACGGCGATCGACGCGCGCAACAGCGGCTTCGAGACCTATGTGGTCGAGGACGCCTGCCGCGGCATCGACACCCAAGGCTCGCTGGAGAAGGCCTGGGCCGACATGCGGCAGGCTGGCGTGAAGCGCATCACCTCGGCGGATCTTGCCGCGTAACTCCCTCGCCCCGCTTGCGGGGAAGGGGAAAGTCGTTAGCATCCCCGTAAACCTCAAGGAGCCGGGGGCCGGTGAAGCCCGCGCCGTTCGCCTATCACGCGCCCAAAACCCTCGAACAAGCGGTCGCGATTCTCGCCCAAGTCGCGCCCGAGGACGGCCGCGTGCTCGCGGGCGGCCAGAGCCTGGTGCCGACCATGGCGTTTCGCCTCGCACGCCCGGCGCATCTCGTCGACATCAACCAGGTCGCGGGGCTCGACCGGCTCGCGGTCGAGAACGACGCGCTCGCAATCGGCGCCTGCGTGCGTCACGCGGCGTTCCACCGGCCGGTCGCGGCCGGGCCGCTGGGCGATCTGCTCGCCTTCGTGGTGCGGCACATCGCGCATTATCCGATCCGGACCCGCGGCACGTTTTGCGGCAGCCTCGCCCATGCCGACCCCGCCTCGGAATGGTGCCTGGTGGCGGCGACGCTGGGCGGCGAGATTGCGGCAAAAAGCGCACGCGGGACGCGGAAGATCGCGGCCGCAGATTTTTTCCAAGGCCTGATGGCGACCGCGCTCGCGGACGACGAGCTTTTGGAAAACGCGCGTCTGCCGGTCCTCGCGGCCGACACCCGCTGGGGCTTTTATGAGTTCAGCCGGCGCGCCGGCGATTACGCCTTGGCCATGGCGCTGGCCACGTTCCGGCTCGAACAGGGCGTCATGGTCGAGCCGCGCGTCGGGCTCGGCGGCGTCGAGGTTTTTCCGCGGCGCATCCCGGAGGCCGAAGCCGTGCTGACGGGAAAGCCGCCGGAGATCGGGATCTTTCGCCGGGCGGCCGAGGCCGCCGCCGACGTCATCGATCCGCTCGAAGACATCCAGGCGAGCGCCGAGTACCGGCGCGACCTCGTCCGTGCAGTTGCGCGTCGCGCCTTGGAGCGCGCCGCCGCATGAGCGGCAGGGACCGGCGCGAGACCTGGGTCGGCCGCTCGATCCGCCGGGTCGAGGATTTTTCGCTCGTGACCGGCCGCGGCCGGTTCACGGCCGATCTGACGGCGGCTCAATGGGTGCGCTTCGTGCGCTCCCCGGTTGCGGCCGGAAGGATCGAGAGCATCACGGCGCCGCAGGGCGCGACTGTGATCACGGCCGCGGATCTCGCCGGCGTCAAGCCGATCCGCCCGATGCTGCACAAGTTCGGCTATGTGCCGATCGACCAGCCGGTCCTGGCATCCGATGTCGTGCGGTTCGTCGGCGAGCCGATCGCCGCGGTGATTGCCGCGAGCGAGGAGGAGGCGGAAGATCTGGCGGATGGCGTCGAGGTCGTGATCGCCGACAGCATGGCCGTGGTCCGCGCCGAGGACGCGCTCGCCGCGGGCGCCGTACTGGTTCACAACGGCGTTCCCGGCAACGTCATCGTCGAGGCGCGGCACGCTACGCCGGATTTCAACGCCGCGCGAAAGGCCGCGTACCGGCTCATCTCCGTCGAGATCCGTTCACGGCGGCAGAACGCCATGCCGCTCGAGGCGCGCGGCGGCCATGCCGCCCACGATCCGGGTTCCGGCCGCATTTTCTTCACCTGCTCGACCCAGACCCCGCATCTGATGCGCACCGCGATCGCCGATCTGGTCGGCATGCCGGAATCGGAGCTGCGCGTCATCGCGCCGGACGTCGGCGGCGGGTTTGGGCAAAAGATGTCGCTGCCGCCCGAGTACGTTTTTCTGGTGTGGCTCGCGCGCAGGCTGAAAAGCTCGGTGGCGTGGCGGGAGGACCGGCGCGAAAATCTGATCGCCGCGTTTCACAGCCGCGACCAAAAAATCCGGATCGAGGGCGGTTTCGATCAAGCCGGCAAGCTCGTCGCGCTTGCGGCCGAGGTTTCCGCCAACGTCGGGGCCTATTCCTGCTTTCCCACGACCTGTGCGGTCGAGCCGCTGATGGCCCTGGCCGAGCTGCCGGGGCCCTACGACATTCGCGCCTATTCCTGCGTGGCGCGCGGCGTGCTCACCCACACGTGCCCGATGGCGCCTTATCGGGGCGTGGCGCGTCCGGCGATCACGCTGGCGCTGGAGCGGCTGATGGACTGCGCCGCGGCCGCGTTCGATCTCGATCCCATCGAGATCCGTCGCCGCAACTTGATCGATCGCTTTCCCTACACGTCGGTGACGGGTCTCACCTTCGACGAGGCGAGCTACCGGGAGACGATGGAGATCGCCGCTGCCGCGCTCGACGTCGCCGCGTTCCGTGTGCGCCAGCGCCAAGCGAGGGCAAAGGGACGGTTTCTGGGACTCGGCTTTGCGACCTTCTCGGAGCGCACCGGCTACGGCACGCAGGCGTTCGCCGCGCGCGGGATGGAGATCACGCCCGGCTGGGAGAAGGTCGAGCTGACGATGGACCCGTCGGGCTTCGTCGAGGCGCGCATCGGCGCAAGCCCGCACGGGCAGGGGCTTCGCACCACGCTCGCCCAGATCATCGCCGACGAGCTCGGGATCGAGCCGGCGCAGATCGCCATCGTGCACGGCGACACCGATCGTACGCCCTACGGCTTCGGCACGTTCGCGAGCCGCTCGCTGGTGATCGCCGGCGGCGCGGCGCTCACCGCTGCCCGCAAGGTGCGGGTGAAATTGATCAAGCTCGCGAGCCATCTCTTGGAAGCGGCGCCCGACGACATCGTGCTGGAGGGTGGAAGCGCCAAGGTCGCCGGCACCGACCGGGAGCTGCCGATCGCCAGTTTGGCGCGCGCCGCCTACCACCAGTCGCACCGGTTCAACGGCGAGATCGAGCCCGGCATCATGGAAGCCGCGATATACGATCCGCCGGGCACGTTCTCGAACGCCTGCCATGCGGCGATCGTCGAAGTCGATATCGAAACCGGCCGGGTCGAACTCGAAAGATTCCTGGTCGCGGAGGACGCCGGCCGGCTGATCAATCCGATGATCGTCGACGGCCAGATCCACGGCGGCGTCGCGCAGGGCATCGGCAATGCGCTGCTGGAAGAGATCATCTACGACGAAACCGGGAATATCCTCACCACCACGCTGGCCGATTATCTGCCGCCCACGTTGAGGGAAATCCCGCGGATCGAGCTGCATCATCTCGAGACGCTGAGCAAGGAGACCATCACCGGCGCCAAGGGGCTCGGCGAAGGCGGTGCGATCGGCGCGCCGGCCGCGATCATCAATGCGATCAACGACGCGCTCTCTCCGTTCCAGATCTCGATCGACGAAATTCCCGCCACCCCGCAACGCATCCGCGCCGCACTGCGCGCCGCCGAGGCGAAGCCATGACCGAAAAGATGGAGATCGCGCTGCTGATCAATGGAGTAAGGCACGTCGTTCGCGTCGAGCCGCGGCGTACTTTGGTCGACGCGATCCGCGACGATTGCGGTCAGACCGGCACGCATATCGGCTGCGAGCATGGGGTGTGCGGCGCCTGCACCGTGCTCATCGACGGCGAGCCGGTGCGGTCGTGCCTGATGTTCGCCGTTCAGGCCGACGGCAGGGAAATCCGCACCGTCGAGGGTCTCGCCAACGGCGAGGCGCTGCATCCACTGCAGCGCGCGTTCATGGAGCACCACGGCCTGCAGTGCGGCTTTTGCACGCCGGGGTTTCTGATGCTGGCCGTCGGCGTGCTCGAGCGCGAGCCCGACATCGGCGACGCGGAACTGATCGAAGCGCTGTCCTCGAACCTGTGCCGCTGCACCGGCTATCAGAACATCATCAAGGCAGTGCGCGCGGCGGCGGCCGAGATGCGGGCGAAGTGATGGACTCGGTCTGGTTCCCCGCAGATCCGGGGTCCACAATTGCGGTTCTGGATCCCGGGTCTGCGGTGCAGTACTGGGTACTGCACCGCGCCCGGGACACGAATCGCGAGTTACCGTCCCGATGAAACCGACGTTCGTCGGCCGCTCGGTGCGGCGGCTCGAGGATTTGCCGCTTGTCACCGGGAAGGGCGCCTTCGCAGCGGACGTTTCGTTTCCGCGGCAGCTGCACATGCGGGTGGTGCGCTCGGCTCATGCGCACGCCAAGCTTCGCTCGATCGATGGCGCTGTCGCGCTTGCGGCCCCGGGCGTCCATGCGGTGTGGACCGCCGCGGACGTGAAAAAAATTCCGCCGATCGATTTTCGTTTGACGCGCGTTCCGGGGCTCGAGCCCTATCGGCAGCAGGTGCTGGCGAGCGACCGGGTGCGTTACGTCGGCGAGCCGATCGCCGTGGTATTCGCCGGGGATGCCTACCTCGCCGAGGACGCCGCCGAGCTCGTGTCCGTGGAAGCCGAGGAGCTTCCGATACGGCTGCGTGCCGAGGAGGAGCCGGGCGAGTTCGCGCCCGGACATTCGAGCGAGGCGGCCGTGATCCGCAAGGGCTATGGCGACGTCGAGGCGGCGTTTCGCGACGCGCATGCGATCGTCACGCTCGATCTGAAGGTCGGCCGGCATTCCGGCGTGCCGATGGAGACCCGCGGCGCCATCGCCCGCTACGATGCGGCGCGCGACGTGCTGGAGCTTTACGGCGCCGCCAAGGTTCCGCACTGGAACCGCGACCAGATCGCCCGCATGCTCGGCCGCGCGCCGGCTTCGGTGCAGCTCTATGAGGGCCACGTCGGCGGCGGCTTCGGCGTGCGCGGCGAGCTCTATCCCGAGGACGTGCTTGTTTGCGCGGCCGCACTGGAATTCCGTCGGCCGGTGAAATGGATCGAGGACCGCCGCGAGCATCTGATCGCGGCGAACCACTCGCGCCAGCAGCAGCATCGCATCCGCGCCGCGATCGATGCGCAGGGCAATATCCTCGCGATCGACGACGAGTTCTTCCACGACCAGGGTGCCTATTTGCGTACCCACGCGGTCACGGTCCCGGACCTTGCCGCCGCGATGCTGCCCGGCCCCTATCGGGTTCCCGCGTATCGGGCTGTCGGCCGGGTCCGGCTCACCAACAAGACGCCGGGCGGCACTTATCGGGCGCCGGGCCGGTTCGAGAGCACGTTCGCGCGCGAGCGTCTCATGGACGCGATCGCGGCCGAGACCGGCCTCGATGCGATCGCGGTGCGCCGCCGCAACCTCATTGCGAAGGTCGAGATGCCGTACCGGCGCGTGCTCGGCACGCTCGGCACCGAGGTGGTGCTCGATTCCGGCGATTACGCCGGACTGCTCGACAAGACGCTCGCGAAGATCGGCTGGACGGCGCTCCAGGCCGCGCTGCGCCAGCGGCGCGCCGCGGGCGAGCGGGTCGGCGCGGGCCTGGCGATGTTCGTCGAAAAAAGCGGGCTCGGGCCGTCCGACACCGTGCGAATCTCCGTCGATCCGACCGGCGCGGTCGAAGTGGTGACCGGCGTCGCGTCGGTCGGGCAGGGGGTCGAGACTGCGATCGCGCAAATCTGCGCCGATGCGCTCGGGGTCGACTATGCCCGCGTGCGCGTCGTTCACGGGCAGACCGACCGCATCGAGCAGGGCAGCGGAGCCTTCGCCTCGCGCGTGACGGTGATGACCGGCGAGGCGACCCGGATCGCGGCGACGGCGCTGCGCGAGAAGGCGATTCGTGCGGCGGCCGAGCTGCTGCAGGCGGCCGCATCCTCGCTCGACATAAGCGATGGCGAAATTTTTCGTGCCGACGGGAAGGCCGGGCCTTCGATCGAGCTCGGGGAGGTCGCCCGTGTGCTCGCGGCGTCACGCTCCCACAGCGACGCCTCGCCGGCGCTGGCGGCCGAGGGCACCTTCCGCACCGATCACATGACCTATCCGTATGGCGTTCACATCGCGGTAGTGCGGGTCGACGGCGACACCGGCGGCGTGAAGGTCGAGCGCTATTTCGTCGCCTACGACATCGGCAAGGCGGTCAACCCGATGCTGATCGAGGGCCAGCTCGCCGGCGGCGCGGTTCAGGGGCTCGGCGGCGCGCTGTTCGAGGAGTTCGTCTATGACGAGCGCGGCGAGCCGCTCGCGGTCACTTTCGCCGATTATCTCATTCCTACCGCGCACGAAGTGCCGCCGATCGAGGTGACGCGATCACAGAGCTTCCCGTCACGCCGCAGCGATTGCGCAGGATATTGCTGGGCTGTCATTCCGGAAGCCGCGAAGCGGCTATCCGGAACCCATGACCACGGATCCCCGTGATAATGCATGGCCTGTGTTCATGGATTCCGGGATCCCTCGCTTCGCTCGGGCCCCGGAATGACAAATTGAACGTCACACGGTGAGAAACGAGCGCTGCACCTCGGCGTTGTCGAGAAGATCCACCATGCTTCCGTGCCAGCAAATATGGCCCTTTTCCAGCAAATAGACCCGGTCGGAGACGAGCGCGGCAAAATGCAGGTTCTGCTCCGACAAGAGCAGGGAAAGCCCCTGGGCCTTGAGCTCGACGATGGTGTTCGCCATCTGCTCGACGATGACGGGTGCTACGCCCTCGGAGGGCTCGTCGAGCAGCACGAGCAGCGGATTGCCCATCAGCGTGCGTGCCACGGTGAGCATCTGCTGCTCGCCGCCGCTCAACTGGCTGCCCAGATGATGGCGCCGCTCGGCCAGATTGGGGAACAGCGCGAACAGCTTTTCCGGCGTCCACGCCGGCGCCGGCGTTCCGTCGGCGAATTTTCGCGGATTCTGGCAGCCGACGTCGAGGTTCTCGACAACGGTCAGGTCCGAGAAAATCCGGCGGTCCTCCGGGGTGAAACCGAGCCCGAGGCGGGCGATGCGATACGCTTCTAGGCGCGATATGTCGCGGCCGTTGAAGCGCACGCTGCCCTGGCGTCGCGCCATGAGACCCATGACGGCCTTCATGGTGGTCGACTTGCCGGCGCCGTTGCGGCCCATCAGCGCGACGACCTCGCCGCGTTTCACCTCGAACGCAAGATCGTAGAGGATCCGCGCGGCGCCGTACCACGCGCTCAGATTCTCCACCTCGAGCATGATCTCGCGGTTCATCGGGCGGACTGCGGCTTGGGCTCGAACGCCTTGCCGGTGCCGAAATAGACTTCCTGCACGCGCGGATTCTCGCGGATCGATTTCGCATCGCCGTCGGCGATCAGCCGCCCGCGCGCCATCACGATGATGCGGTCGGCGAAGGCGAACACCACGTCCATCGAATGCTCGGTGAACAGCACCGAGATCTTGCGTTCGACCACGAGGCGCTTGACCAGCGCGATCAGCTCGTTGCGCTCCCGCGGCGCCATGCCGGCAGTGGGCTCGTCCATGAGCAGCAGCCGCGGCTCGTTGGCGAGCGCGATGGCGAACTCGAGGCGCTTGCTGTCGCCATAGGCAAGCTCGCGACTCGAGCGCAACGCGGCATCGCGCATGCCGACTTGGTTGAGCAACGCGAGCGCGCGCTCGCGGTGCCGCGCAGCGGCGGGCCGCCAGAACCGGTAGGTCTCGCCGGCGTGCGAGATCAACGCCGTCTGCACGTTCTCGATGGCGGTCATCGAGCCGAACGTCGCCGCGATCTGAAACGTTCGGCCAACGCCGAGCCGAAAGATCGCGCGCGGCGGCAGGCCGGCGATGTTGCGGCCGGCGAAACGGATTTCTCCGGCATTGGGCCTAAGCTGCCCGTTGATCATGTTGAAGCAGGTCGACTTGCCGGCGCCGTTGGGTCCGATCAGGGCCAGGAACTCGCCCTCGCGGACCGAAAAGCTGACATCGTTCACGGCACGTAAAGCCCCGAACGATTTCGACAAGGAGGCGACCGAGAGCACGCTCATGGCCGCCTCCGCCATGCGGTGCCGAGTTTTCCGAGCCCGCCGACGATGCCGGCCGGAAACGCGAGCACGAGCAGCAGAATGACGCCGCCGAGGAGCGCGCGCCAATATTCGGTCTGGCGCATGATGGTGTCTTGGAGCAGGGCGAACACCGAAGCGCCGACGATCGGGCCGCTGAGCGTCTGGATGCCGCCGAGCAGAACCATGACCAGGCCGTTGATGGAACGGGAGACATCGATCGTCTCCGGCGAGATCGAGCCTTTGGCAAACGCAAAAACGCCGCCGGCCACGCCGCAGACCGCGCCCGCAATCGTGAAACCGATCCAGTGCACCCGCTTGACGTCGATGCCGATCGCTTCGGCGCGCAACGGCGAATCCCGACCGGCGCGCATGGCGTAGCCGAACGGCGCGAACAGAAACGTTCGCAGCAGCAGGATCCCGACAACGGTCAGGGCCGCGGTCAGCCAAAACAGCGCGGCGCGGTTGTCGAACGGCGCCGTCGGCCAGATGCCCAAAACGCCGTTGGAGCCGCCGGTGACTTCGCTCCATTGGAACACGATCGACCAGACGATCTGCGCGAACGCCAGGGTGAGCATGGCGAGATAGACCCCCGACAGCCGGACCGCGAACCAGCCGAACAGCGCGGCGCCGAGCAAAGCCACGACCGGGGCGGCGATCAGCGCCGGCGGCATGGAGAGCGCGAACCATTTGACCAGCAGCGCGGCGGCGTAAGCGCCGAGGCCGAAATACGCGGCATGGCCGAACGAGTGCATGCCGCCGGGCCCCATGATGAAATGCAGGCTCGCCGCGAACAGCACGGCGATGAGCACGTCGATGCCGAGCACGAGCGCGTAGGGCGAGTTGCGCGCCAACAGCGGCAGCAGCGCGAGGGCCACCACGGCCGCCGCTCCCAGTAATTTCAACGCGGGGCCGGCCGGGCGCAACGGATCCTCCGGCTCCGCGAGCGCGCGCACCATGCTCTGCGCGCGACCGAGCAGGCCATAGGGCCGCGCGATCAGCACCAATGCCATGACCAGAAACTCCGCCACCAGCGTGAGCTTGGAGACGTTGACCGCGACGCCCGCGATCGTCACCACGCCGATGCTGATGCACAGCGCCTTGACCTCCGCGATCACCACGGCGGCCAAATAGGCTCCGGGGATCGAGCCCATGCCGCCGACCACGACCACCACGAACGCATCGCTGATGACGGTGAGATCCATCAGAAGATTGGCGGGCTCGCGCGCGATCTGCAGCGCGCCGCCCAGCCCCGAGAGCAGCGAGCCCAACGCAAATACGCTGGTGAACAGCAGCGCCTGATTGACGCCGAGCGCGCCCAGCATCTCCCGGTCCTGGGTGGCGGCGCGAATGAGCCGGCCGAACCGGGTGCGGATCAGCACGAAATGCAGTGCGATCAGCACGACCGGCCCGGCCGCGATCAGGAATACATCGTAGCTCGGCAAATAACGGCCGAGGACCTCCACCGCGCCGCGCAAACCGGGCGCCCGCGGGCCGAGCACGTCCTCGGGCCCCCAGGTCCACAGCGTGGCGTCGTTGATGACCAGCACCAGCGCAAAGGTCGCGAGCAGCTGGAACAGCTCCGGCGCGCGATAGATCCGGCGTAGGAGCACGACCTCGATGACGGCGCCGATCAATCCGATCAGGACCGCGGTCGTGAGAATGCCGCCCCAGAATCCGAGCGCGCCGCCGATATGATTGGCCAGCGTCGCGGCCACATAGGTGCCCAGCATGTAGAGCGACCCATGCGCGATGTTGATGATGCGGGTGACGCCGAAGATCAGCGAAAGCCCGGCGGCGACGAAGAACAGGCCCGAGGCGGCGGCGAGCCCGTCGAGCGCTTGAAACAAGAGGCTGTTCAAGCTCATCGAGCGGAGGAGGCGTCGTGCCGCCGATCCATCGTGACCCCCTCACCGCCGCGCTTCGCGCGGCCAAGAATCCCGGGTGATGCTGGCCGACCATGCGGCGATCCGCTGTTATGATCGAGGCCGATCGACAGTCTCCTCCCTCTCTCCGGAGGGGAGAGGGATGGGGTGAGGGGGAGCGGACATTCCAAAATCACGTAAACAACTCTCCTTCTGCGATGAGGAGAGGCGGAAGTGCTCAATCCGTCGCGGGCCGCAGCTTCTTGACCTCGGCGTCGGAGGGCAAAACGGAGGCGCCGTCGACATACTTGAAGTCGACCATGATCGGCTTGCCGTCCTTGACCGCGATCTTGCCGACGTAGGCGCCCATCGTGGCCTGGTGGTCGATCGCGCGATAGGAGAACGGACCGAACGGCCCGTCGAGCTTGAGCCCGCTGAACGCCGCGATCAGTTTTTCGGTTTCGGTCGTGCCGGCCTTGGCGATCCCGGCCGCAAGCGACTTGACGGTGACGTAGCCGACCACGGAGCCGAGCCGCGGATAATCGTTGAACCGCTTCTGATAGGCCGAAAGAAAGGCTTTGTGCTCGGGCGTATCGATCGCGTACCAGGGATAGCCGGTCACGACCCAGCCGACGGGGGCTTCGTCCTTGAGCGGGTCGAGATATTCCGGCTCGCCCGAGAGCTGGCTGGCGACGAAGCGGTCCTTGAACACGCCGCGCGTGTTGCCCTCGCGCACGAACTTGGCGAGGTCGGGGCCGAACAGCACGTTGAAGATCGCGTCCGGCTTGGCATCGTCGATCGCCTGCACGACCGCGCCGGTATCGAGCTTGCCGAGCGGGGGCGCCTGCTCGGTCACGAACTCGACGTCGGGCTGCTTGGATTTCAACAGCTCCTTGAACGCCGCCGCCGAGGCTTGGCCGTATTCGAAATTCGGATAGACCAGCGCCCAGCGCTTTTTCTTGGCCGCGACGATGTCGGGCATCAGCATCGCGACCTGCATGTAGGTCGAGGAGCGCAGGCGGAAGGTGTATCTGTTGCCGTTCTGCCAGGTTATCTTGTCGGTCAGCGGCTCGGCGGCGAGGAAGAACACCTTGTTCTTGCCGGCGAACTCGGTGACCGCGAGGCCGACGTTGGACAGGAACGTACCGGCGAGCATGTTGAGGCTCTCGCGGGTGACGAGCTCCTCGGCGACGCGCACCGCGTCCCCGGGATTGCCGCCGTCGTCGCGCGAGACGAGCTCGAGCCTCTTGCCGAGCACGCCGCCCGCGGCGTTGACCTCCTCGACCGCGAGGTCGAGGCCCTTCTTGTAGGGCTCGAGAAACGCCGGCTGGGCCTTGTAGCTGTTGAGCTCCCCGACCCGGATGCTCTGCTGGGCCGAAGCCGGACCGAACGGAGCGGCCAAAAACGTGCCGGCAAGCGCTGCGAACAGGACGCGACCCATCTTCATGATCTGGCTCCGGTGCTGGTTTTCGCTGAATCGGCCGCGGCTTCGTGTCGGCAGAAGGCTCGCGCCGCAGCATTCGTTTGAATGGAAATCATCTTTGCCGCCCAGCGGCTTGTCAAGCGACGCTGCAGGTGCGAGTCAGCGTCGATGTAATATATTCGCGTAAGCTTCGGGATCACCGATCCCGCATGCGGTCCATCAGCGGTTTCTGCTGGCCGCCGTCGATTTCGATCATGGTGCCGTTGACGAAATGCATCAGCGGCGAGGCCAGCATCGCGACGAGATTGGCGATTTCCTCGACCTCGGCGATGCGCCCCATCGGGATCGAAGCCGGGGCGAGCTTGTCGGCCTCCTCGTAGGACAGCTTCATGTCGCGCGACATCGCGGCGACGAGCCCGGCCCAGCGCTCGGTGCGCACCGGGCCGGGGTTGACCGCGCACAGGCTGATGTTGTGCCTGCCGTACTGGCTCGCGAGCGACATCGTCAGATTCTGCCCGGCGGCGTTGGCGGCGCCCGGCGCGATCTCCCAATACGAATGCTTGACGCCGTCGTTGCCGATGAGGTTGACGACCCGCCCGCCGCCCTGGCGCACCATGATCGGCAGCACGTAGCGCAGGCAGCGCACGTAGCCCATGAATTTCAGCTGCAGCGCCTGGGTCCAGTCCGCCTCGGAGAGATGCTCGATGACGCCGCCGGGCGCCGAGCCCGCGTTGTTGACCATGATGTCGACCCGGCCCAGCGCCCGATGGCCCTGCTCGACGAAATTCTTGGCGTCGGCGTCCTTGGTCAGATCGGCCGGGATCGCGATGACCTTGCGCCCGGTTTCTTTCGCGATCTCGGCCGCGGCTTGATCGAGCTTGTCCTTGCGGCGCGCGCACACCGCAACGTCGACGCCCTCCCGCGCCAGCGCCCGGGCGATGCCCTTGCCGATGCCCTCGCTGCCGCCGGTCACCAGCGCGGTCTTGCCTTTGAGCTGCAGGTCCATGGTGTATTTCCTCCCGTTCCTGATCAGGTCATCATGGCTTTGGCCGCGGCGCCGACCGCCTCGATCGGCGTGTCGCCCAAATCGAGAAAGGCGAGGATGCGGCAGGGACAGGCTTCCAGGCCCTCGTAGCGCCACGGAAACGCGCCGATCAGGCAGCGTTGGCCGAGCACGAGCTCGATGTCGCCGCCGACATTCTCGGCGTGCAGCAGGCCTTCCTGGAACGCCCAATTGTGGAACGGGAACATGTCGGCCACCACCTTGCGGCCGGACAGCTTGTGCAGATATTCGAACCTGCCGAAGAAATCCTCCGGCGACTTGCCGTGCTCGCGCGCGAATTGCGCGGTGATGTCGGGACGCATTTTCCGGATCGAGGTGTTCATCGGATGGTCGCAGGACCCGGTGTCCATGCCGAACCATTTGATCTTTCTCTCGAGCATCCAGTGCATGGTGGCGAGGTTCGGCCCCGGGTGAAAGCAGAAATAGCGCACGAGATCCTGTTGCTTCTGCCCCTCGTAATGCCGGTGCCAGCCGGTGTGCAGGATCAGAATGTCGCCATCGCGAATCTCGACGCCGCTCGATTCGATCATCTGCGGGGTGATGACCGACCAATCCTTGACCTTGTCGGAAACGTCGACCACCGCGCCGCGGTTCATCAGGTAGTCGAGCGGGAGCGAGGCCATGTCGCCGCGGCGTCCGTCGGTCGCGTGCATCGCCCCGTCGAAATGTGTGCCGACGTGCAGCGCGGTCTCGATGCGCTGCGCGACGATCATCTGAGTCTGCAGATTCTGCGCGTAATAGAGCTTGTTACCGGCGTACCCCACCCAGCCGGGGGTGTGGACGTTCATTGCGTGAGAGAGGTCGACGATCTTCATGGATGCCTCGAGGCGGGGATGGCGCAGGGGAGCCGGTCGATGCTTCGCAAAGGAAACGCCCGCGCGTCAAGCAAGCAATCCGGCCGCGCGCAGCATATGGCGATCCGCCGGCGCGGGGCCGCCGACGCTCACCACCGCCTGGCCGCGGTCGGCATGAACCGCGTGCTTGATGCCGGTCGGCACGTGGATGACGTCGCCGGCCTCGAAGCTCAGTCGCATGTCATGATCGAAATCGACCACCGTGCCGCACCCCTGCAGGATGTGGATCGTGTCCTCGGATTCCGGATGGATATGGGGCACGTTGGCTTCGCCCGGCTCGAGCCGCACGAAATTCATGTTTGCGGTCTCGGCCCCGACCCCGAGCCAGACGATCAGCCGCGCGTCGCGAGAGATCAGCGGCACCTGCACGCCCGGATCGTCGCGATGAAAGATCCGGACCGCCCCGGCCTCGTCCGGTTTCGCCGGCGCGCTGCGTGTGAGGGTGCCGTCATAGAGCGCAGGATCGGCCGGGCAGGGGCCGCCGATCAGCTCGAGCCCGGCGTCCTCCGCCTGGAAATGGTACCGGCCCTGTGGTGCGACGTGCACCATCGACCCTTCGATGAGTGGATACGCCGTGCCCGCCGCGTCCTCGACCCTGCCGCGGCCGGCCAGCACATAGTACACCGCCTCGCCGGGATGCCGCAGCGGCAAGCTGGAGCCGCCGGGCGCGAGGCTCACGCGGTGCAGCGATCGGCATTGGGCCCCCATGCCGGGCCAGATCACGGCCCAGGCGCGCCCCTGGGCGGCGATCATTCGCAGCGGCGCGCGCGTGTCGTCGGTGTCGCGTACCGTCACGCGCGGCTCTTGCAATCCCTCGGTCAATCTCGGCCCCTTCCCGACTTCGCCCCGGCGCCCCCGCTCTTTTGGCATTCCGCTCGGCGACTGACCAGATCGCCGTCGCGATTTCACCGTTCCCGGGAAACGGGGAGAGGGGGTCGACTGCGGCGCGCTCGTAGCCAAGGCGGTTGCCCTGCCCCCTCGGGGTCGGTGGCGGGCTCTCTTGGGGAACGGTTTAGGAGCAGCGTTCGGGGCGCGAAAAGACGCGCGAAACGCGTTTTCGGGCGAGCCATTGACTGAAAGAAGGGGGGAGCACGAACTCGGCCGCCGATGGCGCAGCCGAGCTTCCGAGGCACGGCGCTCGGTCGGCGGCTAGTCGGTCGGCGGCTAGATCGTTACCGCAAGAGCCAGTACGCCGATTACGGCCACGGCGACCAACCAAGTCAGCCATTCGACGCCGTCGAAGCCCAACAACCGGCCGTCGCGCCAAATATGCGCGGACATGACACTACTCC
>WNGD01002666.1_pt1 | contig 18534 bp, 15 predicted proteins | sample 5400671 | NCBI WGS metagenome assembly WNGD01 (sample SAMN13153369, study PRJNA577476) | soil metagenome | isolation source: 40 cm soil or saprolite under grassland replicate 2 | place: USA:California | collected 2016-06-15
GCCGCGCCGCGTGCCACACCCACGCACCCGGTGCGCAACAGCGGCTCGCACCTGCCGCGGCACTCGCCCGCGCAGGGCAATTCGGCCGGCAATTCCAATCGCACCAGCGGCCCGAACCGCCGCACGACGTAACCTCTTTAGCGGTAACAACTTCGACGTTGTGATCCAGATCACAGAATAGCCGGTCGTTGGATCTAGCGGGCTGTTTTAACAGACAACATATTGGCGGTCCCCTTGGCCAATTGATAACCGGGAGCGTCAGGGAACACTTCGTTGTCGGGAGCGTACGTGGGTCGTGGAAGCTGAACCTTTCCACATCACAAATCAGATGTTCGAGAGCGCTCCGGTCGAGATGCCGTCCCGGAGCGGGGCGGAGCGTCGCGTTTTGGACGACCGCCGGCGCAACCCACCAGCGCGCTTCGGTTTGCAGCGGCGCGCGCAGTCCAATTTCCGCCGACATTTCCTCAGGGGTCTCCGCCGTTTTGCCGTCTTGCTGACGGCCGATCTGGGCTCGTTCTACATCATGCGGGAGCTGGTGCGCGCGGTGCGCGAGGGTGGCGTGCTGGGCGAGACCGTGGCTGGCCAGGTTCAAGGTGTTGTTCCCACCGGGATTCTGAACGGCTGGCAGTTTGCCGCTGCGCTGTTTGTCGGCTTGCTGGTGCTGGGCAGTTATGGGGCAGGCGATCGCCGTCGTGGCGCGAAGCGACTGTTTCTCGCGTGTGCACTCGCAACCGCGCTGCCTTTGTGGATGACGATCTGGACGCGGGGTGTTGAGCTTGTCGCGCTGCAGTACGGAGTCACGGCGACACTCGTATGGCTCGGCCTGCTCGCCGAGCGCCGGCTGCTCGAGTCGGTGATCCGTCGGGTTCGTCCGCGACCGAGCGACACGTTGACGACGCTGTTTGTGGGCCCGAGCCAAGCATGCCGTGCCACTGCGGAGACGCCGGCGTTCGGAGCGGATTCCGAGTACAAGCCGATCGGCTTCGTGGACACGCACATTCCGCCGTCGCGTGAGGCGCTCGGTCACATTGTGGACTTTGCGCACGTGCTGCACGAAACGGCGGCGGAAGCCATCGTCATCTGCGGCTATCTGAGCGACGAGCGATTTCACGATATCGTAGATGCCGCGTTGACGTCGGGCTGCAAGGTCCTGTCGGTCCCGCGGAGTATCAACATCGCAGGAGTCGAGCCGCATCTCGTCTGGCGTCGTGAACAAGCGCTCGTCGAGCTGACCACGCCGACGCTGCGTGGGGGCCAGATGTTGGCCAAGCGCGTGGTCGACCTCGTCGGGGCCACGATTGCACTGGTTCTCGCTAGTCCCGTGATGCTGTTTGTTGCGGTGCTCCTGAAATTCGATTCTCCCGGGCCTGTGTTCTTCCGTCAGAATCGAGTCGGGCGGGGCGGGGGATTGTTCAAGATCTTCAAGTTCCGGACGATGGTTGCGGGTGCTGATGAGCGACGGGAGGAGCTACAACAGCAAAGCATCTACACTGACCGGCGACTCTTCAAGATTGTGGATGACCCACGCGTCACCCGTCTCGGAAGCTTGTTGCGGCGGACAAGTCTTGATGAGTTACCGCAGTTGTACAATGTGTTGAAGGGAGACATGTCTCTCGTCGGTCCACGACCTCCGCTGCCATCAGAAGTTGCGTTGTACGAGTCTCACCATTATGCGCGGTTCGACGTGAAGCCGGGGATCACAGGTCCGTGGCAGGTGAATGGCCGGAACGCCATCACTGATTTCGAGCGTATCGTCGAGCTAGAAACGTCATACATTCGTAACTGGTCGCTGAGTCAGGACATCATTATCCTGCTGGAAACGGTGCCCGCCGTGATGCGTATGCGCGGGGCGCATTGATCCCATCCCCGAGCCCGATTCAGAGGCAGTCGGCTGTTCCGCTGTCCAGCACCTCGCCGCCTGGCGCGCCGATAAACCTCCAGCGGTAACTCCCCGCAAGCAGCGAGAGTTTTAGCACTCCGTATGTGCCTGGAACGCGTATTTCGCTGTTCGCTGCTGTGGCGCCCATCGGGAAGAGAACTCCTCCTCCGGTGCCCACTACAAACTCTCTGATACCTCGAGTGTCGGGCGTACCGTCGCTCAATTGCGGCGCAAAACGCTCGTAATGATGATCGTGGCCGGTGATGGCCACGTCCGCGCCGCCCTGCTCGAGGGTCCGCCAAAGGGCCGTGAGATTGGTGTCACTGCCGATGCGTCCCGAGCTGAATCGCGGATGGTGCCAGTACGCCACTGTGCACATTCCGGCATGGTTTGCGAGATCGTTGCGCAACCACACTTGCTGTATGGATGCGGGACCGAAGGGAATATTCGAGTTCAAAACGATTACGTGCCACGCGCCAAGGCGAAAGCTGTAGTAGCCCGTTCCCGGGCTCCCTGCGTTCGCGCCAAAGTAGGCAAAGTAGCCGGAAGCACCCAGCGTTCTGTAATCGTGATTGCCCGGCGCCGGCCGCGTGCGATCGCGGTGCCGGCCCCAAGTTGGCGCATAGCACAAGTTATAGTCGGCGGGTGAGCCGTCGGGGTACGCGTTATCACCGGCGGCAAACACGATTCCGGGTGTAGCATCGAGCAGCGCCGCGGTTTCCGCCGCTCCTGTTGAAGCGCATTCCCCGATGTCGCCAGCTCCGACCAGCACAGCGGGGGCGACAATTACGCGCGCAACGCCCCGGATATTGCCCAATGACGTCGCCGTGGAAGCTGAGATGAGCGCTTCGCCGTCCCAAAGGCTGTGGACGATTCCGTCCGGCCCCACCCGCGCGATCGCAGAATCCGAGGAGGTCCACGTGGCGCCACCAGCGGGCACCGTGTCGCCCGACGGCAGTACGAGGTAGAGCTGGGCGGTGTCGCCGCCCGTCAGGGCCACCCAGCTCGGTGTGAGCATGAAGCGTGGCTCATTCGATGGCTCGACAGCCGCAAGGCAGGCCACCAGGACGATCAAGCTCAGAGCGGCGACTTTCATCGGTAGCCTTCGCCCTCAACCGGTCATAGCGTCAAGGTCAGCCATAAGAGACTCTAGGAAAAGCCTTTAGACGCTCGTATATTCGCGTTTCCTCGTGATGTTTTCAAACACGGAGCGACGCACTGGTAACCGTCGTGAGGTTCGACGCTTTCCACATCACAAGTCTTAGCGCCAGCTCATCAAAAGGGGCGGCCACTCCTCCCGGAGCGCGTTGAGGACTCTCGTCCGGGCGTTGTTCGCGGTCCTCGATGCTCGCACGGCCGGGGCATTTAGCCGGGAATATCAGCTCATCAATCGCACGCAATGGGAGTCGCCGCAGCGGATTGGCGAGCTACAGATTGTTCGTTTGCGTGACTTGTTGGAGCACTCCGAGCGCCACGTTCCCTTCTACCGGCAGCGTTTCGCAGATTACGGTGTGCGCGCCGCTGATCTGCACGATCTCTCAGATCTCCGGCGCTTTCCGCTACTGACGAAAGCGGAGGTGCTGGCCAACAATGAGGCGCTTATTGCGGAGACCGCGCGCAGTGACCTCGTGCGCAAGGCGACTGGCGGCTCGACCGGTGAGCGCGTGGTCTTCTACCGCAGCACTGAGGGGATGGCTCGCAATTTTGCTCATGTCTTGCGCAACTACACCTGGGCCGGTTTGACGCTCGGCGAGCCGCACGCTTTTCTCTGGGGTGCGCACTTCGATTTGCGGGCGCAGCAGCGACTGAGCAATCGACTGATCAATGTGTGCCTGCGGCAGCATTGGCTCGATGCCTTCCACATGAATCACGATTCGCTGAGGACGTACTATCAGCGGCTGCAGCATTGGCGGCCGCAGCTCCTGTCCAGCTACGTCACCGCCGCGACGACGCTAGCCGATTTCATTGGGGACGAGGGATTGGCGCCGCTCGACCTGGGCGCCATCGCGACGACAGCCGAAACGTTGTTTCCGGAGCATCGCGAGCGGCTCACTGCGACGCTCAGTGCACGCGTCTACGATCGCTTGGGTTGTCGCGAGATTGGGAACACCGCTCACGAATGTCCTGCCCATGCCGGGCTGCACATTAACGCAGAGCACGTGGTGGTCGAACTGGTGGACGAACGGGGCGACCCCGTCGCGCCGGGTAGCGAAGGAGAGATCGTGTACACGTCCCTGGGCAACCGTGCTTTTCCACTCATCCGTTACCGTGTAGGCGATTATGGCGTGGCCGGCGGCGAGGGGACGTGTGGCTGTGGCAGGGGCCTACCCAGGTTGCGCGCGGTGCGCGGTCGCATCAGCGACATGCTCGTGGCACCGGACGGAACGAAGATCCACGGGGAGTTCTTTTCTCACCTCTTCTACGCAGCGGCGGACGTGCGTGAATTCCGCGTGCTCCAGGAAACCGTGAATTCCGTGAGGATCTGGGTGCGGCCGCGTGGCGGGGCGCTCCCGGCGGAGCAGCGCCGCGCAGTCGAGGCAGGGTTGCGGCGTGTCTTTGGCAGCGATGTGAGCATGACAATCGACGTGGTGGACGCGATTCCGCGCGCCGAGTCGGGGAAGCACCGCTTTACTGAATCGCGCGTGACGGCCGGCGCCGCATGAAGCCGAATGTCGTTGGAGTGTACCGCCTCCCGACCATGGATGGGTATGAAACGCTGGAGCCGCCTTTTCACCCGGACGCCCGCTACCCGGAGCTCGCCGGCTCTCACCTAGTCGCCGCCCACAACTTCGTATTCCGGGCATTTCGAGATTTTCTGCGCGTCTTGGGTTGGGACAGTGACCATTACGGCACCCCAGAATGGAATCCCTTTGGTTGGCTGATCACACCCGGGCAGACGGTCCTCTTGAAGCCCAATCTCGTGGTAAGTGCTCATCCCGCGGGCGAGCGGCTGGTGAGGTTCACCGACACTGATGGCCCGGTCGTGCGCTGCATCGCGGAATACGTGCTCACGGCGCTCCAGGGGCGGGGACGGATTCTGATCGGCGACTCGCCGATCAAGGAGACCGAGTTCGCTCGCGCCGCGGCAATCACTGGCATCGGAGCCGTTGCCGAGTCGCTTCGACGGGTGCCCGGCATCGCTGTCGAGCTGCTGGATTTCCGCGATTTCGTCTCGACCCGCGACGAGGTCGCCATGGTTGACGGTCAGCGCCAATCGGGCGACCCGCGCGGCTACACGGCATTCGATCTCGGTCATCACAGCGAGCTGCACGAAGTGGCGCAAGTTGCCCACCGGCTGCGCAGCACGGCCGCGTACTATGAGAATCGGATGGCGGAGACTCACAACGCCGACCATCACCGCTACAGCGTGGCCAATTCCGTGCTGGAGGCCGACGTCTTCATAAATGTCCCCAAGCTCAAGACGCATTGCAAAGCCGGCGTGACGGTCGGTCTCAAGAATCTCGTCGGCATCTGCAACGAGAAGCGCTGGTTGCCGCACCATCGCAAGGGTCCCCCGGCCAAGGGCGGCGACGAGTTTTCCGATCATGCGCGGTTGGGGATCCGGCTGATCGAAGCACTGAAGGATTTCTTCGTGCAGAATCCGGCGGGGAAATTTCTGTACCCGAAACTCATGCTGTTGAATAAGCTTGGGAAGAAGATCCTTGGCGTGGACCTGATTCGGCGTATCCGCGATCAGGGCGACCCATACCAGAACGGCGGTTGGTATGGCAATGATACGGTGTGGCGCATGGTGCTCGATCTCAACAAGGTGCTCTTGTACGGTCGGCGTGATGGGTCGCTCGCGACACAGCCGGTGCGTCGCATCGTGAGTTTCGTGGATGGCCTGTGGGCTGGTGAGGGGGAAGGGCCGCTCAAACCATCACCAAAGATCGCCGGCGTGCTGCTCGCGGGCAGCGACTCGTTATTGCTGGACATTGTTGCCGCGACCCTCATGGGATTCGACTATCGGAAGATCAAGCTGCTGAGCCGAGCGTTGGAGTTAGAAGACATGCCCTTGGCAGGTGCGCCGCTCGCGGCATTAGAGCTGTGCAGCAACGTGCCGGCGTGGCGGACGCTCGATGGAGTCCGGCGTAGTCATCTTGGCTTTGCGCCGCCGCGCGGGTGGGTGGGCCACATCGAACTCGATCCGACGCGCGCCGAGGCGGCTGCGTGAAGGCGAAGATTCTCCATGTCACGCAGGTCACGGGCGGTGTGGAGACAAGCCTGCTGCTGTTGTTTCGTCACCTCGATCAGAGCCGTTTCGAGCTGCATCTCGCTTGCCCGCCGGAGACGAACCTCGCGCGAGAGTCGCGGGTCTTAGGCTTGCAGGTCTTCGAGATTCCGATGGTGCGGAGCGTACACCCGTTGCGCGATCCCGTCGCGCTCGGCCGGCTCATAGCCCTGGTGAAGCGGGAGCAATACGCGATCGTACACGGCCACAGTGCCAAGGGTGGCTACCTGGCGCGGCTCGCGGCCCGGCTTACTGGACGAGCCAAGACGATTTATCACCCCCGGGCGTTTTCGTATCTCAGCCAGCAGGGGATTGCGCGATCGTTCTTCCTCCAGGTGGAGCGGTTGGCAGTGCCGTTGACGGACGTCGTGATCGCGACATCGGACTCGGAGCGCCGGCGCGCGATCGAGGACGTACGGTTTCCCGAGGATCGGGTGGTCACGATTCCCAACTCGGTGGATTTCGCGGAGGTGACTGGCGGTAACGGCACGGGCGACAGCAAGACCGGTCGCTCAGGGTCTCCAGTCGTGTTGACAGTGGGACGGCTCAGCTACCAGAAAAACCCTGAGATGTTTGTTCGCGTGGCGAGGTTGGTGAGCGACCGCCGACCGGATGTCCGTTTCGTAATGCTGGGTGGAGGTTTTGCGGGGCCGCTCGAGCGACGCGTGCAGGAACTCATTGAGTCCACTGCATTAGGCGACCGGGTTAGCATTCTTCCGTGGGTGAGCAAAGCGGAGGCCTTGGAGCATATTTCCCGCTGTGATGTGTTCGTGCTCACATCGCGGTTTGAGGGAATGCCCAACACATTGTTGGAAGCAATGATGTTGAAGAAGCCCGTCGTCGTGACGGATGCGGATGGCAGTCGAGACCTAATAAGGAATGGAATCGATGGGTACCTCGTACCATGCGATGACGATCTGACGATGGCCCGCGGGGTTGAGACGTTGCTAAGCAATCCTCACCTGTCGAAACGGACTGGCGAAGCGGGTTTCGAGCGTGTCCGAGCGAATTTCGCTGTCGACAAGAACCGCCGTATACTGGAGCAACTGTACAACCATCTGATAGTCGGTCAATGAAAGACGCTCACTCGTTGGGGAATCTGATCGTAGTCACACTGGCGATCGCATCGTTAGGTTGCCTCGATGGGGTTCGAGTTCAAGGACCTGGGATCCCGCCGCCGCCCCCACCGAGCATTCTTCCTCCCACGGGATCAGCTCATCGGACCTCCGTATCAGTCGCGCTGCACTTGCACGGATGGTCGAATCATAGTGGGTCCCCGGAGCCAGCCTCGATTGCTTGGCACACTCAACAGAATGCATCCGCTGGGGTTGATATACTCTGGTGGACGGACCACTCCGACATCTATGCTCGCAAGTTGCCAGACTTCCTCGTGACGCCTCAGAGTCCATCTCGTATCTCATCAACGACATGGTCAGTGGGAACATGGAGCGCTGGCGGGGGGCGCGCATTCCTCCGGGCGCCCCCGGGTTCTTCGGCGCGAGTAGATAGTGCCATATCTCAAGTGACTGTCGCGATCCCCCCCAGCGACCCGGCCCGGACCGACACGGTGGAGCTCTTTTTTGGTATCCTACCGACGGGCACGACCACTCCAAGACGCGCGTCATTCGTGATCTTGGCTCGACCCCTAGTAGGCGACCCCGTTTTCACAATGCCATTGTGGCCAGTTTCCGAAACGAGCTCATTCCCCAAGGTCGAAGTCGTCGTCCCGTTGGCATGGCACCCTCGTAACTCGGACGGATACAGAGAAGTTCTGCGCTACGAACTCAGTGAGCAAGCGCGGCCGGGAGTGCGGGCAATCGGGGACACTGTGGAGTTCGCCCGAACGATCAGCATTGGAGATTCGAGCGTTATCAGAATACAGCCGAAAGGTGACGCGTCGGTTCTTTCCGGAGGTGAGGATAATACCACCGACGAATATCGTATTCGGTTCGTGATACCGCGTGCCGCAGACTCTGCCACCTTTTCTTTCAAATTCCCCACAGTCTCGAACGCACTAAGCTCTGCGGCAGTTCAGATGCCCGACGCCGAACAGACGGCGCACACGATTGCTTCGGGATTTGGAATTCGTGCCATTTGGGGGATTGAAGCCGCACCCGTCACACAGCAAATCCGAGGCACATCATGGGACGCTGTAAGTGGCGCCGGCCGCCACATCGCCGTTTACATGCCTGGGGACGTCACCGCCGGGATGGTGGACTCGCTCGGAGGTGATGCTGCGGCCCTAGCATCTCTCGTCCGGTCTCGCGGGGGTCTCACCTCAATCGCGCACCCATTCGGAACCGGTGGTGGCCTTCCGACTAATTCGTTTGAAGAGAATCAGGCTCTCGTCGACAGTCTAGGGAATTTCCTAGTGCGAAACGGCGCATGGGGAGTCCCCCTCATTGAGGTTGGCTATACCTCGAGAGGCGGCGTGGGTATTACGGAGCATCTACAGCTGCTCGACTATCTCATCGCATCCGGTATTCCAATGTGCGGTGTTGGGGTGACGGATTCTCACGGAGGTCGGCTACTTGCCGACCCTGTCCCCGGTAGTACTGAGCAGTGGAACTACGTGACCTGGATAGGTGGTCTCGATCGATTGGCGTCCGAAGCCCAACTGCTCAACGCAATGAGTGCCTGTCACACTTCCTTTGGTAATCCGTTCTATGTGCGTGGAGGTTTCTGGATCGATCTCATCGCCGATTCAAACGGGAATCTTACGTTGGACATCGATTCAGATGGTGTCTCACCATCGGCAGATCTTTACTTGTATGAGGCTGAGATTGACTCCTCCGGTACTCCACACAGAGCCACGTATCGGCAGTCGCGTTTGCTTGTGCCTCGGGGCTCCACGCCTCAATTGGTTGGCGGTTGTCATGCTGGGTTCGTACGGCTAGAGGCTTGGGCGGGCAACCGTCCCATTGCGTTCTCCAATCTGCTCCGTATACCGCCTGATCCCCGTAAGTGCCCGTAGTACTTCCGTCCAACAGGCATCTGATGACCTATACCTACCATGACGTGCGCGCGAGTTACGGCGGTGCCAAAGCTGAACAAGAGCGCCATGATCTCATGTTTCGATTCTTTGCGCGACCGCTCTCCTTCCCAATCGCGTGGTTGGGGCTGCGCCTCGGGTTGCGACCAAATGACGTGACCGTGGTGTCGCTGGTTATCAACGTCCTCGGACTAGCGATGATGCTAACTGGGAGCCGGATTGTGATGGTTACGGGCGTGATCTTGGTCCTGCTTGCGTTGGTCTTGGATGCCGCAGACGGTAACATGGCGCGGACCGCGCGACAATTCTCGCCGGTGGGCGAGTGGTTGGAGGGGATTGGATCCTATCTTCTTTGTGGATGGTTTCATTTGGCGGGTGGTATCGGCGCGTGGCGGGCGCTGATGAAGCAGGATCCCGTGACCGGTTGGCCGACAACCGCTGCCGAAGGGGGATGGCTGATCGCATTCGGTGCCATCGCGGCCACGGGCATCACAATCAGCATTCTCGCGGCAGCGAAGTTCTCCGTCGTATTTCCGTCCGTGGATCGTGCCGAAGTAGTGGCTCGTCGGGGGCAGGGATTCTACGGAATGCTATTCACCGTCGGTCGAAATCTCTCTTTCGCCTCAGGACTGGTTTTGCCTCTTACGCTGGTTGGGATTTTGACGGGACGCTACGAGGTGGTTCTCGCCGGCTTTGCTCTGCTCAACAATTCCATGATGGTAATAGTCTTGGGCCGATGCCTCCTCCTTGCGAAAAAAGCAACGAGGACAGGTGTTGCCGGATGACTCTTGACACTGTCGCGCCTGTACCTCAGGGAATCGCTGCGACTCGGACCACGAGACGTGGTGTGATTCTCATGACAATCGCGAGCGCGACCCAAACTGGAGCTGGCTTGGCAGCTCTTAACTACTGCAAAGCTCTACTGCTCGAGAAATGGCATGTCGTGGTTGCATGCGGACCCCCCCCAAGAGAGGAGGGTGATAGATCCATCGTGGCTCTGCGGCAGGCAGGCGTTGAAGTCAGGCAGCTTGATCGTGTCGTAGCCCCCACTTGGCCGGTGTGGCGCCAGTTGCGTGCAATCGCGACAGATGTGAAACCAGCCGCGGTCGTTGGAATGATGCTGCGCGACCGCCCTGTCGCAATGGTTTTGGCAAAATGGCTAGGGGTACCGGGCATTGTCGCGGCAGGCAATCAACACATGTTCCAAGGTCCTCTTCCGGTGCGCCTGGCCAAGAGATGGATTTATAAGGTTACGGTCGGTCGCTGGGCATCTCTCGTCTTTTGCCCTTCCGATCCCGTCTTAACGGAGATTTGCGCGTTTGGGGTGCCTGCTGACCGCGCGGTGCTCGTACCAAACGGCATCGTTGTGGGGGCTCGAGTTCGTCTCACGCCGGAATTGCGCACCTCTCTTCGCGCGGAGCTAGGTGCTGGGCCTGACGATATCTTGCTGCTGAACGTGGGACGATTTGATCCGCAGAAGGGTCAGGACCTTTTGATTGGTGCATTTGCGAAATGCGCGCGCGACCGGCCCCGTCTGCGGTTGGCGCTTGTGGGCGATGTCATTGGAGGGGCAAGCAGAACTAGCCTCACCGCATTTGCAAAGGACTTGCATCGTCGTGTCCAGGCAAGTGGCTGTGAACAACAGATCAGACTTGCGGGATGGCGATCCGATGTGCAGCTGCTACTAACCGCGTCGGATGGCTACGTTCACTCGGCGCGATGGGAGGGTTTATCGCTTGCTGTTTTGGAGGCGATGGCATCAGGACTACCCGTAGTCATGACCGACTGCTCCGGAACCCCAGATGGATTTGCAGAAGCACGTAATGGTTGGGTCGTCACGAAGGGTAACGAGGAGAGTCTTGGCATCGCGCTTAGTCGATTGGCTGACCTCCGACCAAGCGATCGTGCCGACATGGGGGCACGAAATCGCCAGCTGATCGAAGAACGGTACGACATTCGCGTAATTGGTCGCCGATTCACCGATCTTGTGGCGGCGACGGTACAGCGTGGGCGCGCCTAGAACTCTCTCCTAAGCGGTCGGTCGCAGGTCGGCGCGGTAGAAGCAACCCTCGTAGGGTGGTTCGGTCGTCATGACTACTAGTGAGCCACATCAACGCGATGGTCAGCGCCGCAGCAAGTGCACCCAGCGCAAACTGTAGAGATGGTCGGCCTATTAGGCTCCACGCAGTTCTCAAGAAGACCGCTGCGGCGATCAATGACGCAACTCCTGCCTTCGCGATGGTTCTTCCAGGCAAAGCGACGCGAAACATTTTAGCAACCTGTTTCGCTCGCACAATGTTGACTCCTATCACTGCTACGGACGAGGCCAATCCAACGCCGATAACTCCGTACTTCATTCCGAGCGGGATGCCCAAAGCAACGAGCAACAGCACTGCCCCAAGATTGTTTACCAGCGTGAGGCCGCTGCGACTGCTCAGCGGCAAGAATTCCTCGGCGAGCGCGGTGGCGGAGTTGACCCACTGGCCAGCGGCGAGTATCACCAACAAGACCGCGCCGCTTTGGAAAGTGCTACCGAAAATGCCCAGAATCGCCGGAGCTGACACGACCATAGACACAAGAAACGGACTGTTGACCCACAGAACTCCCGCAACCACGCGCTGATACGCATTCTCGAGGTCGCTAGCGTCGTTAGAATGCGCGAGCCTTTGAGCAATCAATGGCGTGAAGGGAGCAGAAAATGCCCATTGAATCCAAAGGGCGAGAAGAGCGATGCGTCCAGCCGCGGCAAAGATACCGGTCTGCTGCTGGAGGCCGAGCAGCGTCAAGAGCGACAGTTGAACGAACAGAAAGCCCGTGTTAAGGGCGGCGGCGAGGGTCATCGTACCACTGTACGCAAACAGTCGCGTTGCTTGGTGGCCATGGAGGGTCGGGACCACCTTGAGTTCAGAGCGTAGCAATGACAGCCCGACGAGGGCGGTGATGGTCGAAGCCGCCGTTATGGACGCTACTGAAGCAGTCCAATGCGCTCCAATCACTATTGCAAGAACGACAAGAAGAAGCCGCACGATCGGTTCGAGGAGAGTCGCCACAAGGGTGTATTCCGTAAATCGGCCTTCACGACGTAGGCCCGCCCCTAAGGGGAAGAGCACGGCGGCGCTTGGGACGGCAAACGCCGCGAGTAGGAATGAGGTGGCGGTTGGACTAGAGGGGTGCCACCCGCTCAACGCGAGACCCGAAACCCACAGACCCATTCCCGCGAGTAATCCTCCCCAAAGCGATATCGAAACGCCCAATGAGAAGGCTTCTTGCCGATCTGCCGTCGTCTGAGCGCGCAGCACGACATTGTCTCCCGCGGCCCGACCGAGCATCGCCGCTGTCTGAAAGCCGGACAGAGCAAGGTTTGCGATGCCGAATGGGCCGGGGCCGTAGGCTCGAGCCACAAGCCATTGGAACGCGAACAAGACGAAAGACCGCAGCACCGCGCCGGCGAACTGCATTCTGGCCGCCGCACCGATCTTGTGTGTGTCAGCCGATACGTCTGCCGTATGAACCATCCTCTTTGGGATGTGCTTCCGATCACATGTCGCGGACCTGGGAGATCAGAAGCTATTGCTATTGGTAAGTTGAGCCAGGTGCGTGAGTATGTGATTGTCTCAGGTCTCGACCAGTTGTATCTTGCTTCCCCCCTTGCGTGCGATCACCGACTGCGGAGACGACCGTTCCTTGATGAGTCTAGCAGACGATCAACTGGCGTCGGACGCGACAGTGCCACCACACGGTGGCGTGCTCGTGGATTGTACAACGCCTCCAGCCCAAATGGTTGAGGTGACGCGACTGGCCGAGGAAGGTCTGCGGATTCCGGTGGATCGTTTCACAGCGATGGATGTCTTGAATATTGCGATCGGAGCCTACAGTCCGATGCGCGGGTTCATGGGAAAAGAAGATTATCAAAGCGTCATCGGTACAGGGAAACTTGCCCGCGGTCTGACCTGGACGGTGCCGATCCTGCTGCACGTACCGGGGGGCATTGCATCAAAGCTCAGAATCAGGGGAAGACTGACGCTCGTCGACACTGAGGCAGAGCCGTTCGCTGTGATTGATGTCGAGTCAGTGTTCGAGATCAACAAAGGCGAATATAGCCGGGCAGTTTTTGGAACAGACGATACAGCCCACCCCGGAGTAGACCGCTTAAGTGCTTTGCCTAATACGTGTGTTGGGGGGGCTCTCACTTTACTTCGAGAGCCCGAACTGGAAAACCGCCAGTATTTCTTCCGGCCGCGAGAAACTCGCAAGTTGTTCGCCGAACGGGAATGGAAAACAGTAGCGGCCTTTCACACTCGTAACGTGCCTCACCGGGCGCACGAATACCTCCAGAAGCTGGCGCTAGAGTACACCGATGGCTTGTTCGTCCACCCAATCGTCGGGTGGAAGAAGGCGGGTGACTTTTCACAGCGTGCCCAATTTGAAACTTATGAAGCACTGTTCGAGCATTATTATCCGCGCGATCGCGTTCTCTTGGGTGGCTTCTATTGCCAGGTTCGATACGCGGGTCCGCGCGAAGCAGTCTTTCACGCCATAGTGCGTCAGAACTTTGGTTGCTCCCACATTATCATTGGCCGAGATCACGCAGGGGTAGGTCGATTCTACGGAGTTTACGACGCGCATCGCGCGTTTGATGACATCAGGGACCTCAAGATCACGGCGCTGCGCTTTGCTGGACCATTCTACTGCGGGCGCTGCAACGCGATTGTCACGGAGCGCACCTGCCCACACAGCGATGGCGACATTAGCGACATCTCGGGAACTCTAGTGCGCAAGCACGTTATGAACCGCGAGAAGGTTCCTGAATACCTTCTTCGGCCGGAGGTACTGGATGTTCTCGAACGACTTGCGACTGAGGAGGCGTTCGTCAAATGACGGGGGTGCTCTGTACCATCGGTCCGCAGAATGGACTAGTCCCAGGCGCAGATATGGTGCGGTGGAACGGCGCATTCGGGAATCCAATGGAGGTTCAGCGCTATTTTGACCGCCTCGCTGTCCCACGGCTCCTCGATCTACCGGGCGCGCGTGTCAAGCCGCGTACCAGCACGATCTCGGATGACGAATGGCTCGACTTTGTACGCACCACGGAATTCGAATACGTTGGCCTGTCCTATGTGAGAACTGCCGACTGGGTGCTCGATGTCAAGCGCCGCCTGAAGGACAGACCGACCGGCGTCATTGCAAAAATCGAAACGCGTGACGCTGTCGAGAACATCGACTCCATTGTGGAGGTGAGCGATGGCATCATGATCGATCGCGGAGACTTGAGCAAGGCGATCGGCGTGTTGGCTTTGGGTGCCGTTCAGAAACGCGTCGCGCAGGCCTGTCGTCGGGGAAGAAAAGTCCTAATTGTCGCAACCGGCGTATTCGCATCGATGCGGGCGGACGATCAACCAGGTATCTCCGAGGTGAGCGATGCGTTCAACGCTGTGCTCGACGGTGCCGACTATCTGATGCTCGCGGAGGAGACGGCAATCGGCAAGCACCCGGAGCTCGTGGTAATGACGCTCCGAAAGGTGATTGACGCGGCAAACACATACGATGCGCTCACTCGGGCTTCCGAAGTCCCTGCTCCGTTACGCACATTGGCGTGACATCCTTTCAATCAGTCGAGGGTTGGGTTAATCGATTCGCTCAACTGCGACTCGCCGTTCGCCGCTATCGAAATGAGCTGCCGGATCGTCGGCCGACCGAAGTCGAGAGCGGAATATTTGTCGGGGGCATACCGAGTCGGCGACGCTGGGATCAGATGCGGGCTTGCGGCGTTGCACGCGTCATCTGCCTTCTCGCCGAGTGCAAACCGGACGTATGGGTCGCCCACTCGGCTGAGACGCTCTGGATACCCGTGAGCGACGGACAATCTCCAGACGTAGCACAGCTGCGAGAGGCATGCGCGTTCGTGGAAGCTTCAAAGCGAGCCGGCAGCAGCGTCTTCATCTATTGCGGATCGGGAATGGGGCGTGCGCCAGTGACCTATCTCGCCTCGTGCGTTCGTAACTCCGCTCGGCCGCCGAGGGCGCACCTTGATCGTCTGCGAAATCTCCGACCGTGTGTCGCGCTCACTGAAGCGCAGCTTCTTGGACTCCAAAGATGGGCACAGCTATGCGGCTCGGGTGAGATGATCAGCCGGTCTGGCACTTAAGCAGAATGCCGCTGTGAAGAACGCAAGACCTATTATGAAGAACCAGACGGTTCGGCTCGGGTCGCCGACCCGAGTGAAATCGAAAAAGAAGAAGCACAGCATCAAATAGGCAGCCGCGTTTCCAACTCCCGGGTGCCGACGACGCCACTCCCATCCCGCTCGAGCAAGCCATCCAACCACGAAAAAGCCGAGGGCAACGGCGAAGGGGCCCGCCGCGGCGTAGAATTCTCCTACAGCTGTGGGCGGGTACCCTGCCATCAGGTTCGGCAGGTTGCGCGCAACTATGACGTTTCCCAATGTCGCCGGTTTGTCAGGCCACAACGCGCGAGGCACTGCCATCCACGGAATACGGAGGAACGTCTGTCCGTAGGTGTACGGCATGTCGTTAGGTACGTCGCGGAGGACGATCGTCGCTGCATCAAATACTTTAAGCTCACCAGTTGCATTCAAGAAATGGAGAGCGAGTGAGGGTTGATGCGATAATACAGCGATGACCTTGGGGAGACGATCGCGGCGCATTAAGCGGAGGTATCCGAGACCGAACAACAAGACGGCAAGTAGCCCTGCTGATGGCAACAACCATCGGAGTGGAATCCGTCTTACTGTGAGGTGGTAGATCGCCACGGGATACCCAATCGCGAGCGCCATGAAGGAACGCCGACCGAGTGAGTACAACACTACCGCGCAGACGCCGGCCACAACCCATGCCCACCATCGGGAGCGGTGCTGGTCCGCGTCGATTAGCAGTAGCACGGCTGGTACGATGAGTAACCGTGCCACCTCGAACACGAGAAGCCTTCCTTGGAAAATCGCACTCAATTCGTATTGGTGTTGCAGGGCATACGATACTCCGCCGACTGATCGGATGATGTAGACGACCGCAGCCAGCCCGGCAGAGCTGAGGAATAGGGCAATCCATACGGCACGTGACGTGTGAGGATCAGGCAAGCTAAAGCCCACATTGCTCCCAGCAACTCCGGCGGATTTTCGGCTGTGCCCAATTAGGAATGAGGAAACCGCAACGATACCCATAACGAGCGTTCGCGCGATAAGATCCAGTTGCTCACTTCGAGGAAGCCCTCCCGACGTCAAGGGTGGACGATCGTACCAAAGGAGATATGCTGAACGAGAAAGGAAATAGAACCCAAGCGTTGCGATTACCAACGGGAAAGGTGCGATGAACTCCCCGGTGCGACGGGCCCACAGGGTAATGGCAATCGCAATGCTGCCGGCGAGCACCGACCACAGTGACCATGCGAGCACGGTTGAGCCAATCACAAAGTCTCTACTGCAATAATCGGGGGAGTCGGGTCATGGCCGATATCGGAAGTAGGGGACGTATCACGTACAGCCAGCCGGCGAGCAAGACGAAGACTCCTATGGCGGCTGATATTGCCCACACCGATGCCTTTGGCCAAGACTTCTCAGCGTTTGCCACAGGCGGTTGAACGAGCGCGACGGCCGGAGTGTTCCTAACCTCGCGGAGCTTGGCAGCTTCTGCCTGATTGACTAGCCCGAGATATAGATCCTGACGAATCTGGATCTGGCGCCGGAGCCGCGCCTCCTCTGCCTGCAGTCCAGGAGATGCTGCGAGCGAACGGTTCGCGGTGTAGAAGTCTAGAAGTTGATCCTCAGCGCGACGAAGACCCTCCTGAGCGCTATCTGCCTGTGCTTGAGCAAATCGACGCTCGGCGGAACCTCCTCTACGAATGCTGGCCGTTGTAACTGAGTCGAGTGCCTCGAGAATCGAATGCGCGAGTGCCACGGACGTTTGGGGAGAGCGCGTGGAGACTGTAAGAGTCACGAGATCCGATTGATCGTCAGTTCGCGTGCGGATTGCCTTCTCAAGCTTCTTAATTGTTTCCTCTGTCCGAGTGTCCGGTCTCGCGTCCGCAGTTCCGAGGAGCTCGGCCACAGAAATCCGTGTTCCATCCGACATCAGACTGTCGTTGGCGACCCGTCCTAGCACGGCCCTCGAATCCAGAACCTGAGCGAAGTAATAGACGCTGTATCCAGTGCTAGGTGCGGTAATGCCGAACTGGGCGGCAATAGCCTGCAGGTTCCCCGGTAGGCTGCTGGAGAGATCCTCAGCTGGGCTGAACATCGCCACACTCTCATAACGAGACGGGATCACGAAGGTCGCCAGAGCCGCTCCGATTCCCGCGATCAGAGGAAAACCCACCAGAAGTCGCCAGCGTCGGGTGATCTCCGCAATGGCATCGCGTAGCGGATTCGGTGATGCCACCGGTTCACTCGTCGGGTTGTGCGGAGTCACCTGGATGGAAGATCAAAACGCAGGCGTATTCGAATGAGATCGCGGGACGCCGCCCCAAGACCGGCCACGTAATAGAGGTATGGAGTCTTTCCAGTGCTCTCGTGATTGACTGTCGTATCGGACTCGTCGATCAGAGCCGGATAATAGGCTTTGCCGATGGCTCCCGCGGGGCAATCGGGAGCGTCGTTCGAAGGCGGATCGGCCGTCTGAAAGACCTGCGGTGCACTCCAATGCACTAGATCAACCGAAAGGGAAAACGCAAAGCCACATGCCGTAGGTTGATGGGCCCTTCCTCGCGTCCAGAAGCCCACGAGTACATAACGGGCCAAGTACGTATTGTACGTGAGGCTCCCACCAAAATCGTGGATGATGTCGGGACTCACGGCTGCACAAGCGCGAAGAGGCGCTTGCACGTCCGGAGAGTAAGGATTGAGGAATGCGTGCCGGTATTCCTTTCCGTCCCAGGCTCGCCAGCTTGCTGGGTCTGAAAGATCCCGTGTGCGGATGACGCAGGTTCCACGCGCACTGTCGGGGTTATTGATCGCAACCATGGTGGAGTAAAAGTATCCGTCCCGTCCCCGAACGATCCCGCTCGGGCCGAAGTAACCATACAGCCTGCGCTTCTGTCCGATGGGAGCTCCGATCGAGGGATCCCACCGTCGTGTTGGCGCGGCGACGAGTAAGCGAGTGGGGTGTTGAAAGGTCATCCCATCATCAACCGAATACGCATACGTCACCGCATTGTACCAGCAAGGATTCCCAGAACCATTGTCCCCCGGCTTGCACAGCGGAGATGAAGGGTCGTGATACTCGTTATGAATCAGCGCATGAATCGTTCGCCCCACTCGGTAAGCTGCGACGATCCATTCTCTGTTCTGAAAACTTTGGGGGGAGAGGTTGCTCGCGGAAATCAGGCGAGGGTACTTACAATCGCGGTGGAGGTGATCAAGATCAGGTCCGATCAGCACGTAATTCCCATAGGCATTGCCTGAGAGAAGCATCACGCCCCTCG
>WNGD01002668.1_pt1 | contig 18530 bp, 13 predicted proteins | sample 5400671 | NCBI WGS metagenome assembly WNGD01 (sample SAMN13153369, study PRJNA577476) | soil metagenome | isolation source: 40 cm soil or saprolite under grassland replicate 2 | place: USA:California | collected 2016-06-15
CCGTATGATGATCTCGTTGAGGCATGAGTCCCTCCTGATCAGTGAAATGACGATGTTTTTCTCACTGTATCACGTGAGACTCCGCCTCGTTTTCTTCAGTTGTTCACGTGCACATTCCTTAAGTTGACGCCAAAGGGGGGTCTCCCGCGACCAAATCATCGAACGTTTTCAGGTCTCGCGGGCGACGATCAAACGCTACCTGAAGCAGCAGCGCGAGACAGGAAACGTGCTGCCCCGGCCCATTCCAGGACGTCCGCCGAAGAAAAAAGCTGCGTTGCAGCTGGGTGTGCAGGAACTGTTGGAAGCCTACCCCGAGGCCAGCCAGCGAGAATATTGCCAGTGGTGGGAGGCGGAGTATGGCGTAGCGGTGAGCCGAGCTTCCATGAGCCGGGCCATCCATGCGCTGGGTTGGACGCGCAACAAAGGAAAGAGCTCCGCTCAGAACGTGCCGTAAAGGAAGAGTTGCTGTCCGCGCCCAAGCTGTTCAAGCAAGCATTGGAGCGAGAGTGGTGGGGGCCGATCTGACCACGCCCGCCAATAGCGTCGCAGCATGATCCACGGCTCCAACCATGCGCGTACCGCTCGCAGTGCCATCGGCCAGGACGTTGGTGGCCGTATGCCTTCTCCTGCGCTGCTTTTTTTCCCTCGTTCCCGCGGCCTCAGCAGGAACGTCTGGGAGTTTTTCCGGCTCAGATGGCCTCTGTCGTTCATCGGCCGTGCTGGACGGGAGATGGCTGACATGATACCAGCAAAAGCAGAAGGCGCAGCAGACGAGCTGCCAATGCCGTCGGATGGCCTTGTCGCTGCGCACCTGGTACTGGGACCAGCCGAGCGCATGTTTGACGTGTTTGTAGCTCTGCTCGACCCACATGCGCAGCCCGTAGAGCCTGATCACCTCTTGCAGGCTGGCCGGAGGGAAAAGAGGTGGAGTTCCTCGATGATCGGTGGAGGCAGGCAGGTTGGTCACCAGATACCAGGTGGAGAGGTCGGGCAACGTCTTAGGATCAGTGGTGGCCACCAGGGCGCGTTCTTTCTTGTCAGGCCCATACGGCCCAGCCACAATCTCCACCGCCCACCAGTCCTGAGTGCTGCCATCGCGAAAGGTCCTCGTGATGCGCACCCACCGGCCCGCTTGTTCCGCACTCACCCATCCCGCCTCTCGGGCCACCTCTTGCAACGAACCCGCCACGCCCTCTGGATGCCACCACGCATGCGATGGATTGAGCGCCATCACATACGGCACCTGCAGCTTACTCAGCCCGTTTCTCAAGCCGCGATCCTCTCCGTAGAAGGAGTCAGCCACCACCGCACGGAACGGCCACGCCTGCTCTCTCGCCTGCTGGACGAGTTGCAAGGCGATGGCAAGTTTGGTGCGAAAGGCGGGATCGTTCTTGCCTTCGGCAAAGTAGCTCTCTGGTGTGTACGGTTCGATCTCCACCGGGTAATACACCTGCTCGTCGGCCCACAGGCTGGTCACGGAAACGACTCCGTTCTCGATCTTGCCTCTATTCCCCAGGTACTGACGCGCCACGTGTGCCGTTTTGTGACCGTCCTTGCGATCCCCAGTCTCATCGATGACCAACACTCCTTGCGCGTTGGGAGCCGTCGCGGGGTCCTCGCGCAACAGTTTGAGCCGCTCTGCTTGGATCTGGCGCTCCTCCCAGTTCGATTCGCAGAGAAACCATTGGAGTTTTTGCGCTCGCGGGAGCTGCGCTCCCACCCCCGGCTCCGTGTTGACCAATCCGGTCAGGGTCTTATTGCGTTCGCTGGGTAAGAGCAGGCCCTCCAGGTACCACCGGAAAGCTTCCCGTTGATTGCTCTTTCCAAACAGGTCATCAAAGTATCTCGCGTAGGCTTCCAGCGGCTCTGGAGCTGAGGGAATCTCTCGTCGTTTCGTCATCTCACGTTCCTCCTCTCCCCTATGATACCACCTTTAGACCTCAGTCAACAAAGTACCGGTAGACAGATGCAAGCCACAAGGTACACTGAAAAAGAGCCTGATTGATTTAATCGTCTTTAGGCTCATTATATCGTTCTTCTCTTCTTCTTATGAAATCGTTAAGAGCTTCTCTTGTAATCTTATATCGCCCAAATATATCTCTAGTTGCAGCTAGCTCCCCGTTACTTATCCAGCGTCTAACGGTTTTCTCGCTGACACCTAGTTCGTTCACTATGTCGCGTATTGTTAAAGCCTGTTCGCTCATTATCGCCTACTCCCCGATATTTAGCACAATTATACGCCCGTTACAAGATACGGTCAATAGAGACTAGACATTACTAGACATTGCAGGCTATAATCAGTATATAGCGCCCATATCTAGTAGCGAGAGGCATTATAGAAAGGAGGCAATAAAAAAACTGACTCCGTGTATCAGACGGAGCCAGCCAAACGGGACCACACCCGACTCTTGTCAAAGTAGGTAACGAGGCCCCATGAGATTCTATGCTCATGGAGCGCCGAAGTCAAGAACGAGAGGCTCTATGAGTACCGCCACAAAAGCCGTACAGAGGATTGTCAATTCTTGCAGCTATCAAGGGCATGATTGGCAACCTACCATTATTCTCGGCTACTTCCTATGTCAACGCTGCAAGGCACTCGCTGCATGCACAACGTGTGTTCCTGCTCCACGTGGGAACCCCAAATCAGGCTTGTGTGGAAAGCATAGCCATCTCAGAACCTCAGACCATCAGCAGGAGGTTTTGAGTCATGTCTAAGCTGAGAGAACAGCCAGGAGTACCCACAACCTTTCCAACCAGAAGAGTACGCAATCCCGATGCATATACAGGGGATGCATCACGCTACCACGTTGGAACATCGAACGGCCTTCATCCTGAAGACCGCCCCTATCAGACCGACGAGCGCAGACGCCACGGAGCGATGAACAGGCAACCCGTCGTCTATAACGAAGACGACACGCTCTATGAGACGCGCTCTCATAGCAGTGCTCGACGCTACACCATGCCAGCACCACAGAGGCCGCAAGCGGTGGTACGGTATCACTATCAGCAGATCCCACCGCGTAGCAGCCGGACGCAGACCCAAGACTACCAGCCAGAGCCGCAGCCGCAACGAGCGAAAGCACGCCGACAATGGCACTGGTCGGTGTATGTTGGCCTGACCATGCTCGTGGGGGTTGTCCTGTTCATCGTCGGAAATTCGGTTGTTTCATGGTGGCATGTTCATCAGGACGACGCCACCTATGGCAGACCGCGCACCTCTCAATGTGATGCAGTCGTCGGCCATAGCGACTCACCACAGCACCCAAGTCATTTCATCGCCTTGAACCTCAACAAGCATATTGAAGTGATCGAATTTCCAGGGAGAGACGCTACCAGGGCCCGTATCTACATCGGACCAACCCTGATCGGCGATGGGCAGGAGTTGACCCCTGTGACGCTTGAGTTTCGGGATGTGAACGGCGACGGCAAGCCCGATATGATCCTGCATGTGGGAGACATCCGCTATGTCTTTCTCAATGACATCATCAACGGTGTCCCGCAGTTCCGGCCAGCAAAGCCTACCGATACCATCACCTTGTAGTGCGTCAGCAGAGCATCGAGAGGGGAGAGAAACGATCCCCTCTCCACACCCAGGAGGCAGCAATGGACCCGCAAGATATTCACCACCAGATAGACAAGATCCTCACTGATCTGGACGCACAGACGCCAGAGAGGTCACCACAACCAACAACAGGCCAGATAGACCCACCGTACCAGCAGCAGCCCCACACCATCATCGATGTGTACGTGGTTGAACGCACCGAGGATGAAGCAGAGGAACCGCCCCACGTCGAAAGTACCCTGGAGCCGCAGAGCCAACGACCCCACGATGAGCCGGCATCCACTACGACGCCACCATATAGACCGCGTCCCCACTGGCGTGTCGTCCTGCTTGTCGCACTCGTGACCCTCATGCTCCTTGCTGGCAGCGTGGTCTACGCCATCCAACTCTTGACGCCAGAAGCAACCATCACCCTGGCAACAACATCGCTGCGCGTGACGACGACAGGCATCGTCCATGTCGTAAGCGGGAACGCCGATCCTGCACAGCAGCAACTCCCAGGACGAGTGTTATCATCGGTCACGATGAGCCAGGCGCGAACCGTCCCAACGACAGGCACCGCCCACCAGGACGCGAGAGCGGCATATGGTCTGCTCACCTTCTACAACGCCGCCCCTTCTGTCCAAACGGTGAGCGCGGGGACCATGCTCACAGGCGCAGACGGCGTACAGATCATCACCGACCAGGACGCAATTATTCCCGCTGCTCTGATGCCCACAGAAGGACAAGCCACCGTCTCCGCTCACGCGGCCATCACAGGGCCGGCGGGAAACATTCAAGTGGGTGATGTCTACGGGCCATGTTGCCGCCTCAATGTGTTTGCGGCAAACGGGCCATTTCGCGGAGGGCAGAATGCGAGGACCTACCAGACCGTCACGCAGCAGGACATTAACGCTGTTGCGACACATGTAAAGACGAGCCTTGACCAGAGCGTACAAGCGGCATTACAGACACAGGTACAGCCCACAGAAATACTGATCACCCCTCTCACCTGCACGCAGAAGATCACGCCAGATCACGCCGCAGGAGAGGAAGCGGCACAGGTACAGGTACAGGTGGATGAAACCTGTACAGCTATGGTCTACACCACGCAAGCATTCCAGGCGCTTGCAACGCGCATGGCGACACGGGATGCAATCAACAGGCTAGGCAAGGGATACATCACTACAGGAGTACAAACGACCATCACCCACGTCAGCTTCACTCACCATGGCAGTGACCTACAGATCTCCTGTATCAGCTTCTGGGCGTACCCGTTCGGGCCAGAGCAACAGCAGGCAATCAAGGCCATGATAGCAGGGAAAGACAAGGGCAGAGCAACAACCACCTTACTGCATCTCGCAGGAGTACAAAGCGTCTCCATCGCCCTTAAGAACAGCACGATCATCCCAACGGATACACAGCACATTCACTTCATCTTCTTGGAGATGTGAGAGGAGAAAGGAACCGCCCAGGGGCCCCGCCGTAGCGCGGCAACGTTGTACATGGATTGTAACGGGGAGAAATTGAGCACGAAGGGAGGGACCGAAATACATAAAGCGTATGTATCGTCTTCATCGTAGAGCCTCAGAAGCGTGGACTTGATGTATAGCGATTATGTATAGAACTAGAACACCTGGTTAGAGTATGATATGCACTTATGCTATAATCGAAGCGATGAGGGTTGACCGGCTTCACAATAGCAAGGAGTGCGCCAGATGACACCAGAAGACAAGATGATACTGTACTCAGCCTTACAGGATATAGCCAACGAGCTAAGGAGAATTGACCGTGAAGGAAAAAGAGCACAAAAACTACAGAAGCATTCAGAGAAAAAAGAAACCCAACCAGAATCCAGCGAACAACGAGTTCCCGAAGGACGAGAACGGCGTTATCTACGTAAGACAATCTAAGATTGTGCAGATGCAGAAAAACATCCACTCGTTTGAAATGCAGACGGACAAATTTCTAGAATACTTCCGAAACAAGGGTTGTACGGGTTACATCGAGATTGTAGCAGACGATGAAGGGATGAGCGGAACGAAGGACATCCACGAGATGCCTGGCTTGACCCGTGTGATGAGGTTGATTGACGGGAAGGAATTACTACGTGGAAAGAAAATCGGTTGGGCAGCAGCAGTACATGTCAATCGCTTCACTAGAGACAAATGGTTAGTAAAGCCTGGGACAATTATGAAGGCGTGCTACGACAATGATGTGTGGATTGCAACCCTTAGAATGGATTTCAATTTTCAGGACGAGTACTGTCAAAGAGTGTTCATGATTGAGGCGGAAGAGTCAGCACGACATCTTGAATGGATGAAACTCGTTCTAGGTGGAGGATTGAGAGCGGCCAGCGACAAGGGGTACTACGACTCACGTTTTCTCTCTCCTGGCTATATCGTTGACAGGTCAGACCCTTTAAAGAAGAAATACATTGTTTATCGTCCACATGCAGAGGTTGTCTACTGGCTGTTCAAGAGGTATTTTGAGCTTGACGGAAACTTTCCCGCACTCCGCAGGGAGGTGGACAGCATGCCGTATCTCTTCCCGAAGTTTGAATCTTGGATAGATCGTAAAAATATTGGTAAGTTTTTAGTCAAGGAGATAGAAGACGGGCCCCACCAGGGAAATTATAAGCCATCCGAGAGAGGATTAAGGAGTATTCTTACTAATCCGATCTACATTGGTTGGTGGATACCCATAGAAGGTGGAGTAATCGAGAACAACCACGAACCGATTGTTGATGAGTGGCTATTCACATATGCTCATAAACGGCTCAGTACGCACGACTTGAACGGGGAGCGACAGAAACCAGCCCTGGTAAGGAACGGCGATACAGAGGCGCTACTTAAAAAAGTCACAGTGGGGGAAAACGGTCAACGTGTCTATGCAAAGACAGACGACGGATGTGGTTATTATGTGGCTTGCACTTACGAAAGTCTCTCGCGAGAGTACGAGGCGTCAGTATCCGTGAAATGGCTCGATGAGATTTTTCTTGAAAAGTTTCTTGAGCGTGTAGCATCAATCGACTCCGCAAAGTTTAGCGATTGGGAGGATGCAATTGAACGGAAACAAGCAACCAGAGAAGAACGAAAGAAACTCATAAGAAAGCAGATCAGCAACGCACAGAAACAAAGGCAAGAAACTATGGATATCCTTGATGACCCTGAAATCCCTAAAACAAAACAGATGAAGATCGACTACGCCAACAAGATAGCGGGACTTGAGGGTAAAATAGCAGAGTGGGAGCAACAACTAGAGGCACCAGACGATGACGACGACGAGGAAGTAGTCTATGAAATTAGCACTCTTATCCCAAGAATCGCCGATGTGTGGCCTGGATTACCTTTTGACAAGAAACTAAGATTTGTAGGTGCCGTAGTAAATAGAGCAAGCTTACGCTCAGTCGCACCTAGCTGGCTAGAACTTCGGATTGAATGGAAAATGGAAGGTTGGGAAACTGACGTTGCATACTTCCAGGGATTGAAGGGTACAGGAAGAAAATGGACAGAAGAGGAAGAACAGATACTTGAGAAGCTTTATCCATCAGGAGAAGCGGAAGAATTGCTTAAAGCTCTTCCAGATAGATCATGGCAAGGTATATACCATCATGCTCGTAAACTCGGAATGCATAGGGTAAGCCCTGGCAGGGGCCCTGGAGGAACGAGGCTTGATGATAGAATAGCTCTAAACGACGCGAAATTCATGGAGGAGCATGGAATAGCCAGCGATAAAAAAGTACACTGGCTCAGGCCATGGTCTGGATGATCGAAAGGGCACACACGCTCGCGGAAGCCGCCGGAGCTGCGTCGCTGGCTGCCGCGTATCGCTTGCGTACCGCTTTTAAAGAGAAGAAAATCGGAATTATCTGCTCGGGAGGCAATACGTCGCTGGAGCACTTGAAGCGGGCGTTGAGCGCAGGGTAAGTAGAGAGTTCTAGATCTTACATCCAGATCTTCTCGCCATCATAGATCTCTAATGCCTTGTTCATATTTACTGAGCATGTTACAATGAGAAAAATCTGGAACTATAGTACATCACACAAATAGAGAACCTATGAATAAAGAAGTGGAGTCCGGGCAAGAGAACCTGGCAGGCATTCAAGGTTTTGTAGCGCGTTACCCGTTCCCTATCGATCAATTCCAGCTTGAGGCGATCGCGCAGCTTGCACAGGGGCAATCGGTCCTGGTAGCTGCACCAACGGGAACCGGCAAAACGCTGGTTGCAGAGTACGCGATCTGGCAGGCGCAGCAGCGCAACCAGCGCGTCATCTACACGACGCCACTCAAGGCGCTCTCCAATCAGAAACACCGCGACCTGCGCGAAGTCTATGGATACGATGCGGTCGGTCTGGTGACGGGCGATATCGTCGAGCATAGTCAGGCCTCGATTGTGGTAATGACGACCGAGGTATATCGCAATATGCTGCTGGAAGAGGGTGGCAGCCGCACCAGCGCGCCCTCCTCGCTGGCGGACGTGGGCTTTGTTGTCTTCGACGAACTGCACTACCTGAGCGATATCGGGCGCGGACCCGTGTGGGAGGAGGCCATTATCTGCTCTCCACTTCACGTAAGGCTCGTGGGCCTCTCGGCTACCGTGAGCAACGCCGAGGACCTGGCGAGCTGGATCAGCCGCGTGCATCGTCCGATCTCGCTGATCGTGCACGAACAGCGCGCCGTGCCTCTGGAGCACTACTATTTCCTGGATGGCAAACTCCACCTCGTGCAGGACGCGGACGGCAACCGCATCGAACGTTTTCCAGGCGTCGGTGGCGAGGCGAAGCTGGCACAGATGGCCGCGCGCAATCGCGTCTATACCTTTGATGACGACGAAGACGACGAGGAAGATGACCTGGACAATGATGTATGGGAGGAGCGGCGCAGAAAGGGTCGTGGTGGCAAGCAAGCGCGCCAACAGGCACGGCGCGTCGATGAGCAGCAGGCAGCGAGCGAGTCACAGAATAGCGATCAAGCTGCCGCACAGGAGAAGCCGCGCCCTAAACGACCCGCTGAGCGCAAATCGCCTCTGCCCTCAGAGATCCTGACCGCCCTGCGCGACGCCGATATGCTGCCTTGCCTCTACTTCTTACCGGGACGCCGCGTTGTCGAGGAGGCGGCGATGAGTACCGTGCTGCACCTCTTCACGACGCCGGAGGAAGAGGCGCTGATCAAAGAAGAGATCGGTGTCTGGATGGAGAATCTGCCGCAAGAGGATCGCAACCTGCAACAGGTGCACTCGCTCCTGAATCTGCTGCCGCGTGGACTGGCCTTTCACCATGCCGGGCTGCTACCGGGCTTGAAGGTGCTGGTCGAGACGCTATTCTCCAGGGGCCTGCTGCGTGCTGTCTTTGCTACCGATACGCTGGCGCTCGGCATCAATATGCCCGCTCGCTCCGTTGTCGTGGGGAGTCTGAGCAAGTTCGATGGGCAGGAGATGCGCCTGCTCACGCCGAACGAGTACCGGCAGTTGACCGGGCGCGCCGGGAGACGCGGCATGGATGTGCACGGCTCCGCCATCATCCCTTACTCGCCCTGGGAGCCGTTCGAGGGCTCGTTCCAGCGCATCACAGGCGAGCTGCTGCCCGTTACCAGCTCCTTTGTCATTCGCTATAACTCAGTGCTCAACCTCTGGCGTCCCGGCGATATTCAGCACCTGCGCCGCATCTGCGCCTCTAGCCTGCGCGAATACCAGCGCTACCTGCTATGGGAGCTGAACGAATTGCATCGATTGGAGATGCGGTACCAGAAGGCGCGGAAATCCGGTAAGAGAAAGAAAGGCGCCGCGTCCGAAGGAGCATTGCAGGCCCTTGAGAAGAGGCGCGAGAAGATCGGCGCCTTTCCGCTGAGCCGGGCTGGCGCGGCAGAGCTAGACGGTACCATCTTTGCCCTCCGCGCGCTCGGCTATATCGGCCAGGATGACCAGTTGACGCTCAAAGGGCGCCTGCTGAGGGGCATCTTCCATCCTGCCGGTATCGCCATTGTCGAACTGATCTCGCGTGGCATGCTCGACGAACTTTCGGCCAACGAACTCGCGGAAGTCTTTAGCTGGTTCACCTTTGATAACGATCGCCGCCTCAATAATCGTAACGTCGTGCATGCTCGCCTCGTAAAGGTGCGCCGCGAGCTCTGGCAGATCGCGCAGCATATCGGCGGCATCGAGGAGCGCGCCGCGATCAATCCCACGCCCGGCATCATCCCCGAGTTTCATGGTATTGCACTCGCCTGGTCGCGCGGCATGTCGCTCACCGGTCTGCTGCGCCGCATCGATCTGGCCGAGGGTGATATCCTGATGATCCTGAACCAGACGATCGACCTGCTACAACAGCTGCAGGCAGCGGTCGGCCAGGTAGTCGATGCGCGGGACATCTGGGAGCAGGCATCGCCCGTCATGATAGAGGAAGTATCCAGTGCACACTCAGTCCCATCCCAGGCCAGCAGGCCCGCAGAGCAGCTCCTCGTCCAGCGCGAACGCCTTGAACGCCTGCGACCCCTGTTGGCGCAGGCAGCCGCCTCGCTTTTTCACGGCATCATCGTTCAGAGTCGCACCGTGCCTTCCATGGTTGTGCGCATCGGCAATGAGACAGTCCCTCTCGATGCCGAAGAGGATCGTGATGCGCACGGACTCAGCGACGCGCAGACCTTTGTTGGTGACGTGTAGCCTCTGCCATTGCTGCTCTTGAGAGAACGTGGCCTGCTTTAGCAGACCGCGTTTTTTTGTAGCCGATTTCTGACGGACTCTTGCTCTCGCGGGTAGTATGAAGTAAAGGGCGTCATATCTGTAACCATATAGTACCGGTATAAGTCAGGACGTGCCAGTCTTCAGTATTATTTGTATATACAAGTAACAGGGCCATGTGGCTAGCGATCACCAACTCAATGACGAGCAACGTTTATTGCAATGAAATGTGTCTGGGCCTGTTCCAGGCGGCGTCAAACATTACTTTGGTCATGCCTTCAGGGCTAATACGTTGTCAGAACTACCGAAGTTGACTAATATGTACAAAGATACCGAAGTAGACGCGTCTGGCTGGGTAAGGTAGAAGAGGCGGTGAGGCCGACAAGTATGGAATGTCAGCATAAAGAGGGGTACAAATCTCATGAACGCAGAAGCATTGATTGGAACGGTGTTGGGTACCTGTACGCTGCAAAAACTGATTGGGCAGGGCGGCATGGGGGCAGTCTACCTGGCTCAACAATCACGTCCCAGGCGCCAGGTCGCTGTCAAGGTGCTCTTACCAATGACTCCCTTGAGTCCTAATCAACTGGCCGCGTTCATTGAGCGTTTCCGTCGTGAGACCGATGCTGCTGCGTCGTTGGAGCATCCCAATATCACGCCGGTGCATGAATACGGTGAGCGCGATGGGCTGGCCTATCTGGTGATGCCGTATGTCAGCGGTGGCACGCTGCGCGATGAGATGGAGCGTGAAGGTCCGTTGCCGTTGGCCAGTGTGGTGAATTATTTGGAGCAGATGGCCGCCGCACTCGATTTTGCACATGAGCACGGCGTGATCCATCGCGATATCAAACCTGCCAATATTTTGATGACGCCAGAGGGGCGTCTCTTGCTGACCGATTTCGGACTGGTGAAGATCATCGCCGGGGGACAGGCACCTCAGATACGCCTCACAGGCGCGGGCGCGCCCGTTGGTACGCCCGACTATATGGCTCCCGAACAGGTGATTGGCGAGGAGATCGATGCACGCGCTGATCTGTACGCGCTGGGCGTTGTGTTATATCAGATGGTGACGGGTACGACGCCGTTTCAGGGTGAGACTCCGATGCAGATCGCCGCGCAACATCTCCAGATCCCACCGCCCTCGCCGCAGATGTTGCGACCTGATCTGCCCCTGGCGGCGGAACAGGTCATGCTGCGCGCTATGGCCAAGCGCCCTGCGGACCGTTATATGCGCGCGCAGGACCTGGCAAACGCTTTCCGTATATCCTTGATGGGGACAGGCATACCACTGGGCCTGCAGTCCATGAATGCCGTGACGGGGCCTCGCATCGCCACGCCCGGCCTGCTGGACAATGCATGGCAGAGTGGCAAGGCTCCCGCCATATCGATACGGGATAGAGCAAACGGCGGACAATACAATGGAACGGGTGCAATGCCAACATTGGGTGGTGGGAGCGGCCTGCTCAAGGGAACGGGCATGCTGCCTGCGGTATATAAAGATGCGTCTGGTACGTTGCCAACGGTGACGAACAGCACGCCGCGCGTTGGCGGTGGCCTCCTCTCGCGCACCGGTAAGTTTCCCCAGGTGGGGACAGGGCTGCTGGCGTCAATACCCGCGGAGAGCGCGCCGGCGCCTTCTACCGGACCGTTTTTGGCGGCCTCCGCGCAGTTAACAACGAGAACGCCAACTGGTGCCTTGCAGGGGCCACCTGGGCCATCAAATACGGTCAAGTTGACGGGGCCCGTTAAGGTTGTGAAGGTCCCCGTTGTTGGTCAACCAGGTCACTTCGTAACCGGAATCCTACCGGTGGTGCCGCAGACGCAGGATGATGAGAAGAAAAAAACTACCAATCCATGGATGAAGTTTGTTGCCCTGGCGGTTGCTATCATCCTGGTAGCTATGGGCACAATCGGCGCAGTTATGTTTATTCGTGCCCACGCTGGTCAGACGAAATCGACCCTGGGTATGCCTCTGACTACCGGTGCGCCTGATGTAAAGGCGACTGCTCTGGCGCGGGCAACTGCAACGGCCCGGTCGAATATCGTCCTGTTTGATCGCCTGGATCACAACATCAACAATTGGTTGACAAATCCACCCGATGTCTACGCATTTAAGGCTGGCGCGTACCATATCACCGACCGCGAGAACAATGGTCGCGCGACCGTCTTGCAATCGGGTAATTTCACCGGCAAGCTGGGCTATACGCTGACTATGCAGGAAGTGGCCGGCGACGATGCCTCGCCGAACAACTCCTTCGGTATGATCTTCCGTTTTACCCAACGGACGAAAGGGAACAAAACGGCGACTACCTTTTATAGCTTCGAGGTGGTGAATACTCATGGCGGCCAGTATCAATTCTGGAAATACGACGACACGCAGGGCACAAATAACGCCTGGCATGAGATCTGGCACGGCAATACAGGAAAAGAGTTTCACCAGGGGCACGGACCTCAAGCGAGTAATACAATCAAGGTCTTAATGGATAACAATAACTTTACGTTTACTATCAATGGGAAAGCGGTGAAGACCGCGCAGGATAACTCTTTGAACGGCGGGACGGTCGGTATGATTGTGAATCTGAATAAGACTGAGGTTGCTTTCAAAAATTTACTACTCACGCGTAATTAAGGAATGTGTTCATGAACGCAGAAGCATTGATTGGAACGGTGCTGGGCACCTGTACGCTGCAAAAATTGATCGGTCAGGGTGGTATGGGGGCGGTCTATCTGGCTCAGCAGTCGCGGCCCAGGCGCCAGGTTGCAGTGAAGGTTCTGTTGCCGGTCACGCCTCTGACACCTGACCAACAGGTCGATTTCCTGGAGCGTTTCCGGCGCGAGACTGATGTGGTCGCATCGCTTGAGCATCCCAATATTATGCCGGTGCACGAGTATGGCGAGCGCGACGGCCTGGCTTATCTGGTAATGCCGTATGTGGATGGGGGCACGCTGCGCGATGAAATGGAGCGCGAAGGACAACTACCCCTGGAAAAAGCCGTCTTCTACCTGGAGCAGATGGTGGCGGCGCTCGATTTCGCTCATGAGAGCGGTGTGATTCATCGCGATATCAAGCCAGCAAACATCCTGTTGCGCCGTGAGGGTCGCCTGCTGCTGACCGATTTCGGCATGGTGAAGATCGTGACTGAAGGACAGAATGCCAGCTCACGTCTGACAGGCACAGGTATGCCGATGGGGACGCCCGATTATATGTCACCTGAACAGGCTATGGGTGGCGAGGTAGATGCGCGCGCCGATCTCTATTCTCTGGGCGTGATTCTTTATCAGATGGTGACCGGAACAGTGCCGTTTAAAGGCGATATGCCGATGCAGGTAGTGATGCAACATATACATATGCCTCCTGCGCCACCTCGCTCGTTGCGTCCAGATCTTCCTCAAGCTGCCGAACAAGTTCTGTTGCGTGCCCTGGCTAAACGCTTCGCCGATCGCTATCTGCATGCTCAAGATTTTGCCAGCGCGTTCCGCCTGGCCCTGACAGCTTCGGGCGTGCCACTTCCTGATTTCAGCAGCATACTCGCACCTGGTGTGCTTACCAACGCGCATCTGTTTACGCCAAATAGCTTGCTCGCTTCTGCACGGCAGGCATCTTCTTCTGTAGGCAGCAATACTCATGATGATAGCTCGCTGGTTCCCGATCTGGCCTCAGCCCTTCCGCAAACGAATAGCGGCATACCCAGGAACGATATCATCGGCAAGACCAGTATGCCTATGCCGTCATTGGCTGTCTTCATGCCACGGGATACGCCGCTGCCTCCTACTGTTGCTGTGCCACCAGCGCGCGGTTCGGCGCCGCGTTCCATTCTGGGTCATAAGCTAAGTTTACGTCGCCCCTCCGAGGGATCGGGCTTACGTCCCTTGCCACCTCTGCTAGCTACCGACGCTGTGGAGGAACAGGTCCTGCCTACCTCCACAGCGTCCGAGGGATCGGGCTTACGCCCCTTGCCTTTCTTGCTGCCCGTTGGATCTGGTCCACGCATCGTTTCCCCAACGCCTGCCGAGGCTTCAGACATACGCCCCGCACTGGGAAGATCGAACCTGCGACCATTTACGCCGGTTCCGCCGGGCAACTCGATGGTACAACCATCATCCGCTGTGCCCACGGAGAGAGCGAGCGCGCAACCCTTAACCTCTCCTCCGGCAGCAGGCTCAGGCTTGAGGCCATTGGCGTCGCTAAACGGCAATATCCAGGCCCCTCCTGCGGTACCTGTAGTTGGCGGCGCTCCTGATTCCGGGTCAGAGCAATTGAATGCGGCGCTCCCTGTCGCGCCTACGACCCCGGGCGATGCGGCGCCCCCGCCATATGGTGTCCCGCCTATGCAGCAGCCAGGTCCCTCAGTAACACAGCAGCTAAGCGCTTCGGCCACCCGGCAGATTACTGGCGCGCTTGTCATGGGTGAGATGAAGATGAGCGAGTCAGGCAATACAAATATGATGAAGCTGTCGCAGGCCGCCAAGGTGATTCAGGTGCCGGTTGCAGGGCAGCCGGGACGCTATGTAACCGGACTTCTGCCCGTATTGGAGGAGCCGAAGCCAGCGTTGCCTCCGCATATCGCCAGTCGCGTCGAGACCCTGAACGTCTTGTTGAAGGGACGTTTGAAGCTGGTCGTGCTGGTGGCTGCGATTGTGCTAATCCTGTTTAGCTCTCTTGCTTTCTGGTTGGTACAATCCCACAGCAGCCGTGTCGCGCTGGATAACGGAAATATGGCCGGCGCCTCTGGGGCTACGATAGCAACGGCGACGGCAAATGCGGTCGCCACGACAAACGCAAATATTATCGTGTCGGACCCCCTCAACGGTGCCAGTGGTAATGTCCATAACTGGCCTCTGGCTCAGAAGGGGCCGCAACTGTACGCCTTTAAGAACGGCGCATACCATATTACGGCGAACGATCCGCACCCGGCTGTTGCCCTGTTGCCCAATGTAGTGCTGCCAGGGTCGTTCGTTTACACACTGACAATGCATGAGGTCAAGGGTGATGAGGGTTCGGTCAATAATCGCTTTGGTATCATCTTGCGCTACAATACGGTAACAAAGAATGGCAAAAACTATGCAACCTTCTATTGCTTCGAAGTGTCAAACACCCAGGGAGGCGAATATCAGTTCTTGAAATACGATGATAGCGCGGCTACAGCCTGGACCGAACTCTGGCCGAAGGCGCAAAAAACGGCGCACTTCGGTAAAGAATATCACTTTGGACATGGCACAAAGGCTCAAAATACCTTGCAGGTTGTTGTAAACGGTAGTAAGTTTACTTTCCTGGTCAATGGCAAGCAGGTAGGGACCGCTCAAGATAAAACGCTGAAAAATGGTCAGTCCGGTATGTTTGTGAATCTGCAAGGAACCGAGGTTGCCTTCTCTAATTTAGTGTTGGCCTATAATTAACTGTGATGTTGTGTGTGCATGAAAAGGATCAGTATGAATGTAACGCTCTTGATCGCTCTTGTCTCTTCTGGTAAGAGCCCTTTACTTGAGAGATTGGACCTGTTGATCTCTATCACGCTGTGGGTCTCTCTTTTCCTGTGCTTACTGAATATCGGGCTGGCGATCGCTTTTCGTAAAAGACGTCTGCGCGAAGTAGCTTCTTATTATGTCGCCTGCGCGTTCGAGCTGGCTATCTTTGTGTTTGCACTTCTGCTGCACCTGAATCTGATCACGAAGGTTCCCTATAACCTGCCACCGGGCCTGCCGTTCGATCGCGCCCAGATCGGTGCCGCCCTGACGATTGGTATTGGTCTCTTCCCGGCGGCGTACTGGCATCGTATCAATGTCTCCGAACTGCCAAAACGTATTGCGGATGATGCTAAGGTGATAAAAGAGCGCGATGGCGGTGTGCGCGTGCGCAGCAACACGCCCGGCGAATGGATGAATTAGTATGTAACGTGGTTGCTGGCGTCAGATGATTTTGTGCCGCCTGGCTCTCAACAAGTCTTTCTCTATGTCCGTAATGATCTTATGTCAATTTCATATCCGCCTTCTTCATTGAACTGTGCGTTCTAGTGATCGTAACACTTTGATGAGCATTTGCTTATGACATCCTTTCTTTTGCATCCGTTGGATAAGTCTTTGTCCACTTCGTCTTAACTGATATATTCAATCCTTTGCTACAATAGCGTTGAAATGCTATGCTTACTGCGAAAGAGATTCTGGCACATAATTACATAGACCTGTTATACATGAGTAAAGGGTAGAAATTGACTACTCCGCCGCGTTGAAAGCGGGGGATTCCAGCCTCTCACGAGCTGGCTTTCCTGCTTCGTCGAGACGCGCCTGTGTGGGTTGTCACCCGCCCAGGTCTGACCGCCTCTCCACAGGCAGACACCGCACGTCCTGCGGCCAGAATGTTGTTTGCAGCATTGAGATCGCGATCGTGATGGACGCCACACTCAGGGCAGTCCCATTCACGGACATCCAGCGAAAGGGTTTCAAGGATATGCCCACAGTCAAAGCAGCGTTTGGAGGAGGGATACCACTTATCAATCTTGACCAGGGTTCTGCCATACCATACGGCTTTGTACTCCAACTGCCGCACGAACTCACCCCATCCGACATCGGAGATGGATTTGGCAAGGCAGTGGTTGGCGACCATGTTCTTGACGGTCAGACTCTCGACGCATACGATCTGGTTCTCGCGTATGATCTGGGTCGAGAGCTTGTGTTGATAATCACGGCGTCTGTCGGCGATGCGGGCGTGTATCCGAGCAACCTTCTTGCGCGCCTTCTCCCGGTTCTTGGAGCCTTTGCGCTTCTTCGCGTGCGTGCGTTGCGCGTGTGCCAGTTTCTTTTCGTCTTGGGCAAAGAAGCGAGGGTTGCCGTAGGTGTGACCATCGGAGGTGATGACCATCGACTTCAAGCCCAGGTCCAGCCCGACCATCTTGGGGGTCACAGGCAAGGGCGTGATGTCCTCTTCAATGAGCAGAGAGACGAAGTAGCGCCCGGCACAGTCCTTCGTGATGGTGATGGTTGTGGGCTTGCACCCATCGGGCAAGGGACGCGACCAACGGATCTGCAGAGGGGCATCCATCTTTGCCAGCGTGAGACAGGTGCCATCCCACTTGAAGGCGGAGGTCGTGTACTCTGCCGACTGGACGCCGTGCTTCTTGTGGAAAGAGGGATAGCCTGCACGCCCTTCAAAGAAATTGCGGAACGCTTTGTCCAGATGTCTGAGCGCTTGTTGCGGAGGAACACACGAGACCTCATTGAGCCAGGCCGTTTCTGGCTGGTGCTTGAGGATGGTGAGCGCGGCAGAGGTCTCATGATAGCCAATCCGTTGCTGATGGTGGTAATAGGCATCGGTCCGCAAGCGCAACGCCCAATTGTAGACGTAGCGCACACAGCCAAAGGTCCGAGCCAACATCTGTTGCTGCTCGTCGGTGGGATAGCATCTGTACTGGTACGCCCGTTTCTGTTTCATGCCTCACATCCTAGCACATACCGTGTGAAAAGTCAAGCGTGGAGGACTGCCTGCAGGCAGCTTTCTTTCCTCCCCGGCGCAGATCAGCGCGGGGTTTCCAGAAAGGAATTCTATGACTACATTTCCTGAACAGAACTCATCTTCTCCTGTGACGCAATATCCCGCTCAGCCGGTTGCGGGGACGGACACGGCGTACGCGGTCGTGACGCGCGACCTGGTGCGCGTCTTCGGTCAGAAGGCTGCGGTCAATCACCTGAATTTAGCGGTACGTGGCGGTGAATTCTTTGGTTTTCTGGGACCCAACGGTGCCGGCAAATCCACGACCATTAAGATGCTGACGGGCCTCCTGCGCCCAAGCTCCGGCGATGTCTGGGTCAGCGGGATCGATGTCTGGCGAGACCCGTTGCAGGCGCGCGCCAGGATGGGCGTTCTGCCCGAGTACCTGAACCTCTACGAACGCTTGAGCGGGCGCGAGTTCGTGACCTTCGCGGGCCATATGTATGGCGTGCCCGATGCGGATGTACGCAAGAGGACCGAGGAGCTGATGCAGGTTCTGGATCTCGTGGACGATGCCAATAAGCTGATCGTGGATTATTCCGTTGGCATGCGCAAGAAGGTTGCGCTGGCCGCTGCTATCATCCATCGTCCTCACGTGCTCTTCCTCGATGAGCCGTTCGAAGGCATCGATCCGGTGAGCTCGCGGGTGATTCGCGATATCCTGCACGACCTGACGCGGCGTGGCACGACCATCTTTTTCTCTTCACATATCATGGAGGTCGTGGAGCACCTGGCCACGCGCGTCGGCATTATCAACCAGGGCGTGCTGGTGGCGGAGGGAACTATACAGGAACTCCGTCAGCGCGCCAGCGGCGATAACAAAGACGC
>WNGD01002669.1_pt1 | contig 18527 bp, 11 predicted proteins | sample 5400671 | NCBI WGS metagenome assembly WNGD01 (sample SAMN13153369, study PRJNA577476) | soil metagenome | isolation source: 40 cm soil or saprolite under grassland replicate 2 | place: USA:California | collected 2016-06-15
CCACGACCTGCTCGGTGAGGGGAAACTCCTTCTTGGCCGCGGGATCGCCACTCAGGTAGCGCCAGATCACCTGGGTCTGGTTGAACATGGCGTCTTCCACTTCGGCGTACGTCCGCGACCGGGCCAACCGCTCACCCAGCGACTGGAGCGTGCCGCGGACCAGCGCATTGGTGCGAATCGCCTGAACGCCGACGAGCAGGGCCGGGATAACCATGAGCGAGAAGCCCAGGAGCAGCTTGCGCTGGAGGGTCACGACGTAGACCCCGAAGACCGCGACATGGTTGGTATTCTAGCGCGGATCCGTGCGGACCGCCCAAACCGCCCCACACCCTAGCAACGTGAGCGTCAATCCCAACCGCTCGAGCACGGTCGTCCTCGAGCACGGTCGTCAGGGAAGTTGCGGCACGACTATCGTGGCGACTGGGCCGCGCCAGCTGATCTGGAGGCGACCGCTCGGCGATAGGGTCAGCTCTGTAAGACCGTCACCTACCCCAGAAAGCGTCCACTCTCCCGCGGCAATGGAGTCACCGTCTTGCTCCTTCAGGTCGGCGAGTGGGCGAACCGTCTGTATCAACACTCCTTCGCCGTGCCGCACGGTGATATACACCTCGCGCGTCGGCGTAGCCGCTCGCAGGGGGATAACGTACGTGGGGTACATGACAATGCAGGATATGCTGCCGCAGCTATGGACCTCAGCGTCGAACGTCAATGTCTTCGGTCCGAGCAGCACCTCCCGTTTTTCATACTTCCTCGGAGACCGCGCAGCGGGATGTAGGTGAAGCACACCCCGCTGATCGCGGAATAGTGCTTGCGGAAAAAGACCGAGCACGTAAGGCAACCCAACTATCAGCTGCTCCTCAGTCACGTCACGCGCCTCTGTGGCCAGCCTGACCAGGACCACAGCCCGCACCGTGACCGGCCGTGACGCGCGCCGAGCAGCGTAGTTCACAGTGATCAGACGATTGGCTCCGCGATCCCCAGCCACGGCCGCGACTAGGGCATTCACCTGGCCGGTGGAGTCCGCTGCGGAAGCGAGGTTTGTGGTACTATCTGCGAACACCACTGCACGGCGGGCCAGGATTGAGTCGGACATTGAACCGACCATCTCCAGCCAGGGTGCCAGTACCAAGGCCCGGCACGGCTGCCACCCGCCGAACTCGCGACGCATGAAGAAGTGAGTATTCTCGCAGGCCCGCCCCGTGTATTTGGCCCGGTAAGCCGCAGACGTGGTGTCTCCAGCCGTAAAGGCCCGCCATACCGTTTCGAGATCGTAGGGAGCAGCGCCGCGCGAGACGGGCACGACCAGTGGTGGAAGTTCGTCATCCACTACAGTAGGAGCCAACACCCGCGGCGTGAGACGCAGCGGGGATATTTGGAGCTGCACCGCAGCCAAGGACCAGAGCAATCTGACTGCCAGACCATTGCGCTTCATCTGCGGCCGCTCACCTCTCTTCCACCGTCTTGGCCAGGACCTCTCCCAACGTCTCCAGCGTCCGGTCGATCGTCTCCTCGTCATGCGCCAGCGACACGAAGTTGTACGCCGTCCGCTTGAATAGAAGGCCCCGAGTCGCACAACCCCGCGCCACATCCCGCGAGACATTCTCGCTCGCGAAATGGAGAAAACACATCTCCGCAATCCCGCCCACGCCCGTCACCAGATCGGCGTGCTTGCGGTGCAAGCGATGGAGACCATGGAGTAAGCGTGTTCCCATCCGGTGCAGGTGCCCGCACACATCTTCATGGGCAAATATCTCCAGCGTCGCTTGCGCCGCCGCGAGCGCCACGCTCTCGGTCGCGAGCGTGGAAGAGATCCAGGTGCGCCCTACGCCGGCCATCAGGTCCGCTCTGCCACCCACGGCGGCCAGCGGAAAGCCGTTCGCGATGGCCTTGCCCAACACCATGAGATCGGGCCGGACGCCGTAGCGCTCGGCCGCACCGCCGATCGCCACCCGGAACGCCGTCTTGATCTCGTCGAACACGAGGACGGCACCCACGCGCGTCGTCTCCTCACGCACCACCTCGAGCCACTCACGCGTGGGCTCGATCACGACGACCGGCTCGACGACGACCACCGCGAGGCGGTCGCCTGTTTCGCGGATCAGGCCCCGGGTTCCTTCGACGTCGTTGAACGGGATCTCCGCATACAGGGCCCGAGTTGCCGCGGGCACTCCTTCCCCTCCCTGAGACCAGTCGAGCCAGCCATGATAACCGCAACCGAGCACCCGCTCGCGTCCCGTGGCCACCCGGGCGAGCCGCACCGCCGCGGCCACGCCTTCCGCACCGGTTTTCAAGAACCGCACCTGCTCGAGCCACGGGATCCGCATGGCAAGCGCATCGGCCAGCTCTTCCTCGAGCACCGGCGGCAGCGGACCCGCGACGCCCGCCGCGATCGCCTGCTCGGCGGCGCGATTCACCCGGGGGTGCCCGTAGCCGAGCGCGACCGCGCCGAGCGCCATGACATAGTCGACGTACTCGCGGCCCTCGGCATCCCACACGCGGCACCCCGACGCGCGCGTCATGCGCGTCGGCAGTCGCGCATCCGCGTCGGCGCCGAACAGCGCGTCGGGGCGCTTGCTACCCGTCGACGTGAAGCCGGGAACGCGCCAGTCGCTCACCGTATTTCACCACCTCGATGGCCATCGCCCGGAGCAGCTTCGCCTCGCGCTGGTCGAGCGGCGTGCGGTGAATCACCTCACGCAGCGTTCGCATCACGCCTTCGACTTGACGCGTCTTGAAGAACTCGATGACGCGCAGCGCCGCCTGGGCGTCCGCGAACAGTCGCTCCAGATCGTTCACCGTCGCCGGCGGACCCTCGCGCCGCGGCGCCTTGAACGGCCGATCCTCGTCGCCGCGCGCCAGCGCCAGCTCGTACAACATGAGCACGACGGCGTGCGCGAGGTTGAGGGAAGGATACGCGGGGTTCGTGGGCATGGTCACCACGCGGTGGCACAGGTCGAGTGCCTCGTTGGGGAGGCCCTTGTCCTCGCGTCCGTAGAGCAATGCGGTCGGACCGGCGTCCGCTTGCGTGAAGATTTCCGCGGCCGCCTCCCGCGGCCGTTGCAGGTTGCGCTTCGCGGTTCGGCCTCGCGCCGTGAAGCCCACCACGTGCACGCAGTCGAGCAACGCGTCCTCCAGGCGATCGAACCGGACCACCCGCGCCAGTACGTCCTGCGTCTGGTGCGCGATGCCTTCCACCCGATAAGGGTCGTATTCGCGCGGGCTCACGAGGCGCAGGTCGCGAAACCCGAAATTCTTGAGCGCCCGCGCCACGTGGGCGATGTTGACGAGATCCTGGGGCTCGTGCAAGACGACGACGATACTCATGGCTCCGAGGACCCGAATGCGGAGTGCGGAATGCGGAATGCGGAATTGCAGGGTGAGGTCGTTCGCCTCGCGACACTCCCATTGACACTCCGCATTCCGCATTCCGAATTCCGCATTCTCATTATCCGACCAACTCCAGCACACCCATCCGTGCTACATCCTGCCGGTCGCCCCGCACGAACACCCAGCCGTTACCACCACTCCAGACCAGCTGCCCGGCGCGCCGCGTGCGGCCCGGCAGCATCTCGTTCACCAGCAGGTCGAACGGCAGCCGCCCGCCCACGTGCGCGCGCTGCCCCCCCCACTGCGGCCAGGCGATACCGAGCGTCACGCGGTACCCGCGCTCGGTACGCTGCCAGGCGCCCCGTACGCGCAGTGGATCGGCCGAGCTGTCACTCGTCGCCAGGACGCGCAACCCGCTCCCGGCGGAGTCGGGAACGATCAGGTATCCGACCCGCTCGTCCCGCGTTCCCCCTGTCTCGTCCCGTGCGAGATACACCTGCACGCCATCGGAGTGGATGTCGTCTGGTTCGTTGTCGAGTCGCAGCGCCGGCGCGCCTTCCGGCCGGATGCACAGTTCGGGCTTCACGACCTCGACCGCCAGGTAGAGCGCGTCGTCGTCCCAGGCAGCGTGCGCCAAAGCGGAGAAGTCGTCGGGGCCCGCGTACGGCTCCTCGCTGCGGCGATACTGATCCTCGAGCTCGAGGCGCAGCGGCTCGCTCGTGTCGAAGCCGACGAGCGACCCGTCGAGCGCCGGGGGCGCGGCCGCCCGGAGCGCCGCGCCCGCGGCGGGCGTCGGCCTGTCGAGCTCGAGTAACGGCTCGAAGGGGGGCTCGGGTTGGCGAGCGCCGGCGAGCCGAATGCGCCTTGCCTTGGTCGTGATCTCCCAGCCGAGGGCCGTAGCGGAGTGACGCTCGACCCCCCGCTCCGCCGTTTCGACCTCGATCACGCTCCCCTGCACACGAACGGCGCGGACCGAAGGAGCGTCGCCGACGGGCTCCAAAACCGTCACGAAGCGAGCACTCCTGCCCGTGGCGCGGACGATGTAGCACGTCTCCCGTTCGTCGCCCGGCCGGCCGGGCGCGTCCGCTCGGACGAGCTCGCCGTCGAAGGAGAGGAACGCTCTGAGCGTGCGCGGGCCGGCGGCCAGCTCGAGCACGACGGGCACCGCGCCATCGGGAACCAACTTCTCTACTCTCGATACAAACTCGTCCGCGAGCTCACCCGAGGTCCACGTGCCGCGCGCCACGTCTCCCGTCCCCTTGAAATGCCACGGCAGCTCGAGCACATGTTCGGTGCGACTCGCCAGCTCCACGACATCGAGCAGGTACGCCGGGCCGGCAACGATGGTGCGCGTGATCTCACCGAAGCGCCCTCGTACCCAGGCCCATTCCCCCGGTGCATCGAACGCTTCGCACACGGCGTCGCCGGGAGGCTGGGACGCGCCGTCCAAGCGCGGCGCGTTGTGCGCCAGCGTCGAGCGGTACCAAAAGAGGTCGCGGGAGACGTAGGATCCCGTCCCGGGGTCGGCCAGCCAGTGTACGCCATCCGCGTGCAGCGAGAGATGCAGCCGATCGGGATGCCCGTGCCCGCCACCGTACTGGCCACACTCGAGGCTCGCGTAGCGGCCCCCCCCGGGGGGGAGGCGCAGCACGGCGAGACCTTGGGACTCGAGCAGCAGGCTACCTGGAGACCAAGGTAGTGCGTCCCCCGGGAGCTCCGGCGCCATCTCGAGCAGGGACCACCAAGACAACGTCGTGCGGGAGGGGGAGCGGGGAGCGGGGAGCGGTTCCATCGGGGCGTCGTGCAAGTATGATTCGAATAGCTCCGGCTTCACAACCGTGGCTCCATACAGGGCCGCGAGCCAGCTCGCGAGCTCAGAGGTACCGCTCCCCGCTCCCCGCTCCCCGAGGTGCGCGAGCCCGACCTCCCACAGCTCCACGTACGCCGGTTGCGCCAGCGAAACGCCGAACCGCGAATCCTTGCGGGCAGGAAAGGTGAAGTCGGGCAGCGCGGTGCGCGCCGGCGCGAGCAGCGCCGCCCGGATGCGCCCCGCGAGTTTGGGCTCGGTGAAGATGTCCACGCCCGCGAGGCGGGCCCACCGAGCGCCCGTCAGGAGGCCTCGCAGCGCGAACAGATGGTAGTTCTCGCCCTCGTACCACATCCCGTCCCGCCCGAAGCCGCGCAACAGATGCTCGAGCAGCCCGGTGGGACCTTCGATCGCGCGCTTGGCCAGGTCCTCGTCCTCGAACCACACGGCGATCGCCGCGAGGGCGGCGTTGTTCCAGGTCTGGCGATTCGAGAAGCCCTCGTCGAACTCGCCGATGAGGTTCGCGGCTTCCTCCGCTACTCCGCTCACCGCCCCCGCCGCGACTTTTTCCAGCCGCCCGCACGCTCGCAGCAGCGCCGCCGCCGCGAGAAAGTTGCCGATCCAGATCGATTCGAGGTACGTGGAGAAGAACAGCCGACTCGGTCCCAGGACGTTGTCCTGGTTCGCGTATCCCCAATAGGTCCGGGTGTACGCGCGCAGAATCTCGACGGCCCGACCCCCCGCCGCAGCGTTGTCTGCGAGCGCGGCCAGCGTCGCCAGGTGCGCAGTGCGCTCTGCGAGCCACAGGTGCTGGTAGCGTGCCCAGTGACGGTCGTGACGCTCGCCGGTGAAGGACTTACCGCACCGAGGGCAGTGGTGCGCAGTCGAGCTCCACGGGTCGAATACGAGACCGGCGCCGTCCTCGGGACACACCCCGCCGTCGCTCGAGAGCAGCGCTTTCGACTCCGGCACGGGCGGGAGGCGGTCTAACAGCGGCGCCGCGCGCTCGGTGAGGTGGGCGAGCAGCGCTGCAAGATCCGGCGCGGCGGCGATCTCCGCCCGGCGCGCCGCGAGCTCCTCGGCGGTCACCAAGCGCGGACCCCTTCGGCCGACCACTGCACGGGGAGGACTGTCGCGCCAGCGGCACGCGCGGCGGCGACCGCCGGCGCGGAATCGTCCCCAGTGATGAAGAACATGGAGCCTCCGGCGCCCGACCCCGCTGCCTTTCCGCCGAGCGCGCCCGCAGTCCGCAACGCACTCGCGAGCCGGGCCATTTCCGGCGTGCACATCGCTGGATCGAGCGTCTGCTGATGCGTCCAGTTCTCGGACAGCAGGGCCGCCACGCGGGCGGTGTCTCCCGCGCGCAGCGCCTCCGCCATCGTCGCGGCCAGGTCCTTCATCGCGCGCAGTGCGCCGGTGACCCGTGGCTCGCCGCGCTCGTACGCGGCCATCACGCGAGCGATCGTGTCCCCCGACACGCGCGACCGGCCCGTATAACACAGCACCGTGCGCCGCTCGAGTGCTGCCGCGAACGCGGGATCGAGCGTGATCGGCTCGACCCCGACGTCCGGATCGCGGAACGTGAGTCGCTGAAAGCCCCCGAGCGCCGCGGCGTACTGGTCCTGTTTGCCGCCGGGGATCTTCGCCTCGACGGCCTCGAGGTACCACGCCTGCTCGGCGATCTCGCGCCCGGTCAACCGCTCGGCGCGCGCCAACGCCAGGGCCGCGACCAGCGCGACATCCATGGCCCCGGAGCTGCCGAGTCCCGATCCGGGGGGCGCGTCGCAGCGCGTCGTGATCGTACACGCCGCTTGCACGGGAAGCATGCGCAGCGCGGCCTTGAGGAGATCGAGCCGGCCGTCGAGCACCAGGCCACCCGAGTCTGCACACTCGAGCTCTTCACCCAGATCCTCGGCGACGAGCCGGATCAGGCGTCCGCCGAGCTGAACGGCGACCCGGGCCGTGAGCGCGATCGCCCCATTCACGACGACGCCGCCCTCCCGCGCCGAAAACGGCGGGACATCGGTCCACCCGCCGGCGAAGTCGAGACGTACTGGGGCCGTCGCGTGGAATTCGGCGGGTAGATCACGCCGTCTCACGGCGCCGTCCGCCATGCGGCGACGGTCGGCAGCTCTCCCCGCAAGTCCATCCGCACGCCCGAGACCCGACGGTTCATCCCCTGCACGCCCCGCGCATAGTAGAGGAACGCGACGGGGAGCGAATCCCGGAACAGGCGCTGGGTCCGCGCGGCATCGGCGCCGGGACGCAACCCGGCCAGCTCGGCGAGCGTCGTCAGGTAGCCGAGGCCCGGATCGCCCGGGGTACCGAGCACGGCCGCCGTGAAATCCCGCTGGCGGCCATTGACCCGCGCGAGGAACGCCGTGAGCTCGAGCTGCCGGATCGCGACGTCGAAGCCCACGGCCGCGAGTCGGGCCTGGATCATCTGCTCGAGCGCCGCCTCCCCACTCCCGACGGTGAGCAGCTCGAACGCGATCCGTCGGCCGCCGAGCAGGCGGCGTGCGGAGTCCGGGTTCGTGGGCACGGGGCGCACCGGCACATATCCCGGAACGTCCGGTGGCACAGGCCCGTCGGCCACCGAGCCGAAGCCGTAGAGGTAGCCATCGACGATCTCGCGGCGATCGAGCGCCAGCGCGGCAGCGAGCCGCACCCGGGGATCGTCGAACGGCGGGCCGCGCGTGTTGAACACGATCCCGTACGGCATGATCAACGGGTAGTCGAGCACCGTGAGCGCCGGGTTGTTGCGGACGACCGTGGCGTGCGCGGGCTGGATGCCGGCGAAGTCGATCTCGCCCGCCGTGAGCGCGGCGAGCTTGGTCGTCGGCTCGTCCACGACGACCACGATGAACTGGTCGAGCGCCGGCGGCCCGCCGAGCGCGGCCGGGAAGCCCGGATTGGCCGCGAACACCCAGCGGCGGCCCGGCTCGTGCGCGACGAAGCGAAACGGTCCGTTTCCGATCGGGTGCTCGTTCCACGCGGCGCGTCGCAGCTCCGCGCGGGGAACCGAGTCGAGCAGGTGCGCGGGCAGAATGGCCAAATCCGTGAGGACGTCCGGTATCGCATCCCGGGGATTGGCGAACCGAACCACGACCGTGGAATCGTTGGGGTCGTTCACGAACGCCACGTCCGCGAAATCGTTCAGGCGCGGATACCCGGTCGCCGCGTCTCTCGCGGCCGAGAGGGTCCACGCGACGTCGCGGGCCGTCGTCGGCACACCGTCGTCCCAGCGCGCGCCCGGCTGCAGCCGGAAGGTGAGGCTCTTCCGGTCTTCCGACCACGTCCACGCGCGCGCGAGATAAGGCCGGGCCACGAGGGCCGAGTCGTAGCGCACCAGCGTGGTGAGCAGCACGTAGCGCTCCACCTGCTTGGCGAGCGGGTGCACCGTGAGCAGCGGGTTCACGCTCTGGAGATCCGCCCCCGAAGCGTAGACCACGGTGCGACCCCGATGCGCGGCCCCGGAGCCGCACGCCGCGATCACCGTCCCGCCCGTTACCAGCCAAAGCGCTCGTCGCCGCACGTCCGGATTCTAGCGGGGCTCCGCGGGTCGCGCGAGATTCGGCGCATGCTCGTCCACCTGGGGGCCCGCGCCCTGGCCGGGGCCTGTGTCGTCGCAGGCGTGGTCACGCTCACGTTCCTGCTGGTTCGGCTCGCGCCGGGGGATCCCGTGGAACGCCTGCTCGGGCCGACCGCCACGCCCGCGCAGCTCGCGGCCCAGCGCCGCGCCCTCGGCCTCGACCGACCTCTCGCCGCGCAGTACGCAATCTGGCTCGGCAAGTTCGCCCGCGGGGACTGGGGCCGGAGCATCGCTACCGGCCGCCCGGTGCGCGTCCTCCTCGGCGACGCGGTGCCCGCGACGCTGGCGCTCGTGGGCAGCTCGCTCGTGTTGAGCTACCTGCTCGGCCTCGCCGTTGGTGCGTGGCAATCCGCCGCCGGCCCCCGCGTCGACGCGGCGCTCTCCATCACGACCGTCACGCTGTTCGCGCTGCCGGGATACTGGCTCGGGCTGATGCTCGTCATGGCGTTCACGTACTGGGCGCATTGGCTCCCCGCGTTCGGCTCGGCCGGGCTCGACGCCGACGTGCTCACCGGTTGGAGCCGTCTGGTCGACCGGCTGCGGCACGTCGCGCTGCCGCTCGCCACCCTCACGCTGATCGGCGTCGGCGGAGCCGCACGGTACGTGCGCGGCGCGATGCGCGACGTGGTGAGCCAGCCGTTCGTGAGAACGGCGGAGGCCAAGGGGCTGTCACCGTTCCACGTGACACGACGACACGTTGCACGGAACGCCATGATCCCGGTCGTCACCCTGCTCGGGCTCTCCCTCCCGGCGCTGTTCTCGGGTGCGGTGTTCGTGGAGGCCGTGTTCGCGTGGCCCGGCGTTGGTCGGCGCCTCGTCGAGGCGGTCCAGGCCCGCGACTACCCGGTCGTCATGGCGGCCACCGTAGTGACCGCCGTGTTGGTCGTCGCAGGAAACCTCCTGACCGACGTGGCCGTCGCGTGGATCGACCCGCGGATACGGCGCGGGAACGGAGAGACGTGAGGAGACTCTGGCGGGACCGCCGGGCCACCTTCGGCGTCGCGGTGCTCGCGATCGTGACCGGCGCGGCCGTCGCCGGGCCGCTCGTCTCGACCGGCCGTCCGACGGCGCAGCACGACATCGTGGCGACGCGATTTCTGCGGCCCCTCACCACGGACCACTCCGGCAGCTTCCATCCGCTGGGCACCGACCGCTTCGGACGTGACGTCTGGACCCGGCTGATCTACGGAGCGCGCGTCTCACTCGCCGTCGGAGCGCTGGCCGTCCTGCTCTCGGTCGTGATCGGCGTGCTGGTGGGCGGTGCCGCGGGTTTCTGGCCGGGCCCCGTGCGCACCTCGCTGCTCGCCCTCACGGACTTCGTCCTCGCCCTCCCACGCGTGGTCCTCCTGCTGCTGCTCGCGGCCATGACCCCGCCGAGCGCCGAGCTCGTCGTCGTGGTCCTGGGTCTCACCGGTTGGATGTCGGTCGCGCGGCTGGTGCAGGGCGAGGTGCGGTCGCTCGCCGCGCGCCCGTTTGTCGAAGGAGCCGTCGCGCTCGGGCTGCGGCGGGGTCGCGTGCTGGTGCGCCACATCCTCCCGAACGCCCTCACGCCCGTGATCGTCTCGGCAGCGCTGGGTCTGGGGAACGCGATCATGCTCGAAGCCGGGCTGTCGTTCCTCGGGCTGGGCGTCCAACCGCCCACGCCGTCGTGGGGCAACATGATCGCGTCGGGACGGGATACACTGGTCAATGCGCCCTGGGTTGCGGCGGCGCCGGGCGTCGCGCTGGTGCTGGTCGTCGTAGCGTGCACCCTGCTGGGAGATGCACTCCAGGATGCCCTCAATCCAAATAGGTATCAGACGGTGAGGTAGACGCCGAGATGCCGAGACGCGGAGTGGATATGAGGAGCGAGGTCGCAGGAAAACCCTACCCACTTAACCCTCACATCCACTTGGCGACTCAGCGACTGAGCGTCTACCTCGCCGTCTCGCCGCCTAGGGTTCGGAGCACCGCCTCATTCAATTCATGCCCGCCGTCGTACGGGACCTCTTTATACGGAATTGTGTGCTGACGCAGCCGGGCGGTGATGGCCTGTATGACTTTCGATGTGATGTACTCGTCCGAGCGCCCGTAGACGAGGGTCATCCGCGCGGCGCGCAACCGACCCACGACCGCGTCGACGGTGAGGTCGAGATCGGGTGGAAACTCGCCGCCCCACAAGGTGAGACGATCGATCTTGGCCTTCCCCAGGGCCGCCCAGCGGCTGACCGTGGAGGCGCCCTGGGAATATCCCAGCGCGTGCACGGTCACGCGTAGGCGATCGAGCGACGTGAACACGTCCGCACACACGGCATCGAGGTACGCGACGTAGTCATCGATCTCGGCGAGGCGATCCTCCCGCGTCATCCAGCTCGCGCCGACGCGCCGCTCCGTCGGGCTCTCGCTCAGATAGAAGCGGGACAGCCCCTCAGGCGCCACGAGATAGCGCCGCCCGTCGTCGAGCACGCGCAGCTTCTCAAGGAATCGTGCCGCGAGCTGGCCGTACCCGTGGCAAGCGAACCAGACCTCCCCCACCTCCGACGAGCTATTGCCCAGAGTGAAGTACCGCGCGGTACGCGACACACCGATGTGGTGCTCTTGCATGTACCCTTCCCCCAATGCGGAATGCGGAGTGTGGAATGCGGAATGTAAAGGTGAGCGTCACGCCGCGAATGACCTTACACTGCAGTTCCGCATTCCGACTTCCGCATTCCGCATTCAGGTCACTAGAATGGTCACCACCTCGTGCGGCTCGGCGACGAACCGCACCGTCTTGCCCCGCCCCTCGAGCACCAGGGCGACCGATTCGCGCTCGTCGGCGCGCACTCGATGGGCGCTCTTCACGCCCTCACCGAATCGCCAGGCTCCCGCCGTCTTTCGATCGGTGGCGTTGTAGCAGCGCAGCACGAGCGGGGAGCCCTGCTGCGCGGGCTTCACTGTTGAGAGCACGAGTCCCGATCCTTCGAGGGCAATGTCAACCGGCGTCACGGCCGGCTCCACAGCGTCGCGCAGCCAGAACCCACGCAGCGGCAGAAACGCGTCTTCCCACAGCGCCGGCAGCGCGTCGCCGCGCTCGAGTTCGGCTTCCGAGACCGGCGCGACCGCCAACTCCACCCGCGTCCGCCCCGTGCACTGCGCCAGCGGTGTGGACGTGGGCCAGCCCGCGTGGCCCGGTCGGGTAGGGAGGTCGCCGCGCGACATCTCGCCCACCGCGCGCAGCAGTGTGAGCAGCAGGTCGCCCCGCCGCGTCCACTCGTACTCGAAGAAGCCCGGGGCGATGAGCGCTAAGCCGCGCGCCCCGGACGCGGCAGCCACGAATCCATGCGCCGGAGCCGTGCGGACCGGCGTCTCGAGGGCATAGTCGGCCGCAGCGACGACGACCGGCGGCCGCGCGACGCTGCCGAACGCCGTCCCCGCGACGGCAGCCGCGCCGGCGAGTCCCGTGGGCAATCGCGCGCGCAGGCGATGCCAGGCCGCCTGATTGTCGATATCGAGGATACAGCGGACCGTGGGACTGTCGGCGTACAGCGTCACCACGAGCCGTATAGCTACGCGTCGCCCGATCTCGAACCGGGCTTCGAGGGCCGCCACGAGGGGCCCGGCGGCGAGTCGCCGGACCTTGATCGGGCCCGCCGCGCGCACCAGCCGATCGCCGGTGGGCGGGCAGTACGTGTAGGTATCACCCGCGTCGCCGCCGTCTTCGATGCGGAGCAGATCCACAAAACGTTGCCCCGAGCGGCGGTCGTGCAACGCGAGTGCCCCGGTGGGCTCGAGCGCGACCTCGATCCAATGGTTGATGAGCGAGCGCCCCTTTACGAACGCGCCTTCCGCCGGCGGTCGAGCACCGCCCACGGCCGTCGCGCCGGGCGCCAGGCCGGCGCTCGCCAACCCCAGCCCCGGCACGCTCGGCGCCCGGAACGCGATGCGCACTTCGTCCACCTCGTCCTGGTCCGGATAGTGATGCGCCGCATCGAGCCGCTCGGTCCCGATGCGCCTGTCGAGCAGCTGCACGGGGGCCGAGCGGCCATCCGAGGTTGCGAGCGCGAACGGCCGGTAGCCCGCTCCTTCCCGCGGGACCCGACCCGTGGGCGGACCGACCAGGATATCGCGCCGGAACAGCGTGACATCTGCGATCATGACCCCGCGACGGGGACGCGCCGCGGGATTCCACACGACGAGAGTGGGCGATGGCGATGTCGCGCCGCCGTGCGGCGCATCGGGATCGTGGTGGATCAGGTCGTGCACGCTGCCCCGCACCACCTCCTGCGCCAGCGCCTCGACGCTCGTGAGGCGCGACTCGACGGCGCGCGCGACGTCGTCGCTGGCGCAGCCCGCGATGGCGTCATGGAACTGGGAGCGCACCAACGCTCGCCACGCGAGCTCCAGCGCCGGCCGCCGGTCGCGCCCGCCCGCGCGCCGCGCCAGCGCCGCGAGGGGCTCGGCCAGGCGCACCAGCGCCAGCTCGGCCGCGGCATACCGCCGCTTGAGCGGCGCGCGCGTCCCGTGCACGCCCTGGAGCGTCCACGCGTAGTGATACGACCAGCGCAGCTCTCCTGCGAGGGGCGCCGGCTTCGCGCCGTCCGCGGCGGCTTGAAAGAATTCGTCGAGCCGCGATACGCGGAACGCGCTCTGGGGGTCGAGCTCCGCGAGCAGGTCGCGGAGCCGGGGCACGTCCGGGTGGGCGGCGTGGTGATCGGCGCCGATGAATACGGGGATGTGTTTGCTCGTCGCCCGTTGGACCAGCGGGCCGCGCACGGGAGCCCAGGCGGCGAACAGGCGCTCTGCGTCCGCGGGCAGCGCCGCCCCGATTTCGTACCCCGCACGTGGCAGGTGCCACAGCACGACATCCTTCCCGTCGAGCCCGCGCCAGCGGTAGAGGTCCCGCTCCTGCCCTGCCTCGCCACCCAGCCCGCGCCACACGACGCCGTACCGGATCCCGAACTCGCGTGCCAGCGTCGGCCAGGCAGGCGGATGCCCGAATGCGTCGGGCGAGTACAGCACGTCGAGGCGCCCGCCCAACCGCTCCGCATCCGCGGACCCGAGGAGGAGGTTCCGCACCAGCCCTTCGCCCGACGGGATCTGCTCGTCGGGGAGCACGTACCACGGCCCCACCTGCAGGCGGCCCGTTTTCACAAGCGCCCGGACGTCGCCCTCACGGTCCGGGCGGGCCCGCAGATAGTCCTCGAGCAGCACCGTCTGCCCGTCGAGCAGAAAGCTCCGATACCCCGGATCCGCCTGCAGCCGCTCGATGAGATCGTCCACGACCCCCACGAGGCGTGCCTGGAGCGCGGCCCGCGGCAGGTACCACTCGCGGTCCCAGTGGGTGTGGGGGATCAGATGAAAGATCAGCCCCGTCATCGCGCCTAAGGCTAAGGGGCTGCCGGCAGTCCCGCGAGCGGCCATATTGCGACCCATGCTCAAGCGCTCCCTGCTCGCGCTCCCCGCCATCGCGGGCGCGGCGCTGCTCGCCGGCCGTCTCGTCCCGGGCCCGTTGCCCGACGGGTCCACGCTGCTCCCCTCCGGCTGGCGTATCCGTCCCGCCGGGCGCGCCGTCCCCGTCGGCACGCTCCCCTTGAACCTGGTGACCCTGTCCGATGGGTCGGTCGTCGTCACCAACGACGGCTACGGTGCGAACAGCCTGATGCGCATCGACCCCGAGCGTGCCCGTGTCGTGTGGCGCGTGCCACTGTCCGCAGCCTGGCTCGGCCTGGCGCGCGCCGGCCGGGACTGGCGCGACACGGTATGGGCGAGCGGCGGCCCGACGAACCGGGTGTATCGCTTCGCCTGGCAGGGCGGCGCGTCGTGGATCAGGGACAGCGTGGCCCTCGCCGATTCCGGCGCAAAGGTCTACGCGGCCGGCCTCACCCTCCTGCCGCGCCAGGGCCTGGTGGCCGTGGTCGGCAACCTGAGCGATTCGATCTATTTCCTCGACGCGGCCACGCTCCAGCGCCGTGGGGCCGTGGCCGTCGGTCACCGCCCCTACACCGCGGTCGGGGACAACAGCTCGCTGTACGTCAGCAACTGGGGCGACTCGACGGTGACCGTGATCGACCTGTCGGTCAGTCCGCCCGTCCGGCGGTCCGCCCTCTTCGTCGGGCCCCATCCCTCCGCTCTGGCCCTGCGCGGGTCGGAGCTGCTCGTCGCGCTCGCGGGGGCGAACGGGGTGGCGCGCGTCGATCTCGTGACGGGCCAGGTTCGCGAGCAGCTCACGGTGGCGCTTGCCCCGGACGCGCCCCCAGGGAGCGATCCCAATGCGCTCGCCCTGTCCCCCGACGGGCGCACGCTGTACGTCGCCATGGCGGGGAGCAACGCGGTCGCCGTGGTGCGCCTCGGCGCCAAGGGGATGCGCGTCGCCGGCCTCATCCCAGCCGGGTGGTATCCCAGCGCCGTCGCCGCTTCCGCGGACGGGCGCACGCTCTACGTGGCGAACGGCAAGGGCAACGGCTCGGGTGCGAATGCCGACGGGACCTACATCGGCAACGTCATCACCGGTTCGCTGTCCATCATCCCGGTCCCGGACTCGGCAGCGCTCCGGCGCTACACGAGCCAGGTGTACGCCTTGAGTCCGTTTTCCAATGCGCGTCTCCGTCCGACGGTCCGACCCTCCGACCGTCCGCCCGAGCTCAAGCACGTGGTCTACATCATCCGGGAGAACCGCACGTACGATCAGGTGTTCGGCGACGTCGCCCGCGGCAACGGCGACGCGCGCCTCGCGATCTTCGACAACGCCGTGACGCCCAACGCCCACGCGATCGCCGATCGCTGGGTGCTGTTCGACAACTTCTACGTGAACGGCGAGGTCTCGGCCGACGGCCACGAGTGGACCGACCGGGGATATGCCAGCGACTACAACGAGAAGACGTGGCCCCAGATCTATTCGAATCGGCGTGAGTGGGACCTGACGAGCGGAGAGGACCTCGCCAATCCCGGCGGGACCTACCTGTGGGACGCCGCGCAACGCAAGCGACTCTGGGTGGTGAACTTCGGCGAGATGACCGAGTCCGACGACGACTCAACCAGGACGCGCACCGGTCGCACCAACATCCCCGGCCTGAAGGACATCACGGCCGCGAACTACCCCGGCTTCGTGCTGGCCATTCCCGACACGACACGAGCCCGACTGTTCGCCGACTCGGTCACGAGCTGGGACCGGCAGGAGCGCTTCCCGGACCTCGTCATCCTGTGGCTGCCGCGCGACCATACGCTCGGCCGCCAGGCGTCACGACCCACGCCGCGGGCCATGGTGGCGGACAACGATCTCGCGCTCGGTCTCATCGTGGAGCGTCTTTCCGCATCTCCCGCGTGGCCATCGCTCGCCGTCTTCGTCCTCGAAGACGATGCGCAGAATGGTCCGGACCACGTAGACGCGCATCGCTCGGTCCTGCTGGTCGCGTCGCCGTACGTCCGCCGCGACGCGGTCGACAGCACGTTCTACACGACCGCGTCCGTCCTGCGCACCATTGAGGAGATCCTCGGCCTCGCGCCACTCAGCCAGTACGATGCCGCAGCCACTCCTCTGTGGAGCGCCTTCACGTGGAGCCCGGACTCGATGACGTTCTCGCATTTACCGAGCACGTGGCCCCTCACCGAACTCAACCCCAGCGCCTTCCGGTCCCGGATCCCCGTCAGTGACCTGGCCGAGGCGGATGAAGCGGACGAGATGGAGTTGAATCGAGAGATCTGGGAGAGCGTGCATCCGGGGTCGGCACCGCCGCCCGTCCGACAATCGTGGGTCATCGGTGAGCGACGTACCGCGAGGTGATCGGGCTCAGGACCGAACCGTAGGGCCAAACAGGTAAAGAGCGACCATCGGTCGATCAGGTAACGTCGTGACGGGCATCACGAAAGCGGGTGATGCGGCCGCGCGGCGCGACTGTCCCACGTCAGCAGCACCGTCGAGCGAGCGACCGACGCCCCGGCCGGACTGCTGCAATTCGGCAGCACATCCTTCGCCCAATCGTTACACGGCTTTCCATCCTTGCGCCGTGCAGTTCGCGCAGTTCTCTTAGATCCTCCTGCATACGGCATGCCGCTTGCGGGCTGACGGCCAGCTTGATGGTCGCGCGCACGTTACACGCCCTAGGGGTGCCATGCGGCGCATCGTACAAGGCCACACCGAAGCCTCGACCAACGATGGTAACCACGGCAGGCTCGTCGGAAGTCCGGCGACGCATCTGGCAGGCGAGGTGCAGCCAGCCGCGCCGGCATTTCAAGCCACTCCAGCACTCGCCCCCGGAGTCCGGCCCTGTGTGCGCGGCAAGTTCCTCTTTGTCGGCGACGAGAAGCTGTACGTGCGGGGCGTGACGTACGGAGCGTTCACTCCCGACGCGGAGGGGAACGAATACCACGATCTCGCGACCGTGGAGCGGGACTTCGCCCTGATGGCAGCGAACGGGATCAACGCCGTCCGCATCCCCCACACCACCCCGCCCCGCGCGCTCCTCGACATCGCATCCCAGTACGGGTTGCGGGTCATGGTCGGACTCAGCGCCGAGCAATACATCGGGTATCTCATTGATCGTCCTCCCGGCGCGCCGGACGTCGAGGCGTTGATCCGCAACCGGGTCCGCGCATGCGCGGGTCACCCGGCACTGCTGTGCTACGCGCTCGGTAACGAGATCCCCGCCCTGATGGCGCGGTGGCTCGGCCGCCGCAAGGTCGAGCGCTATCTCGAGCGGCTGTATCGGATCGTCAAACGGGAAGACCCCGAGGGGCTGGTGACGTACGTCAATTACCCCACGACGGAATACCTCCGGCTGCCGTTCCTCGACTTCGTCTGCTTCAACGTGTATCTCGAGTCGCAGGAGCGCTTCGAGGCCTACCTGGCGCGGCTGCAGAACATCGCCGGGGACCGACCGCTCTTCATGAGTGAGCTGGGCCTCGACGCCGTGCGCAACGGCGAGGGTGGTCAGGCGCGCTCGCTCGACTGGCAGGTACGCACCGCGTTCGCCGCGGGGTGCGGCGGCGTGTTCGTGTTCGCGTGGACCGACGAGTGGTATCGCCATGGCCACGACGTCGAGGACTGGGCGTTCGGCCTCACGCGGGCCGACCGCTCGCCCAAGCCCGCGCTCGAGACCGTGCGGGAGGCGTTCGCCGAAACGCCGTTCGCGCCGAGCCTCCCGTGGCCGCGTATCTCGGTGGTGGTGTGCTCCTGCAACGGGGGCCGGACGATCCGCGATGCTTGCGAAGGGCTGCGCCGGCTCGATTACCCCAACTACGAAGTCATCGTCGTGGACGACGGCTCGAACGACGACACGGCCGCGATCGCGGGCCAGTACGACGTTCGGCTGATCCGGACCCCGAATCGCGGCCTGTCCAGCGCGCGGAATACCGGTCTGGCAGCGGCCACCGGGGAGATCGTCGCCTACCTGGACGACGACGCCTATCCCGATCCGCACTGGCTGACCTACCTCGCGGCCACGTTCCTGAGCACATCCCACGTCGGTGTGGGTGGGCCGAATATCGCCCCCGCGGGCGACGGGCCGATCGCCGAGTGTGTCGCCCGCGCGCCCGGGGGACCCGTGCACGTTCTGGTTACCGATCGCGAGGCCGAACATATCCCCGGCTGCAACATGGCGTTCCGAACCGCCTTCCTCGAGGCAGTCGGGGGATTCGATTCGCGGTTTCGCAGCGCCGGCGACGACGTCGACGTGTGTTGGAGGCTGCAGGATCGCGGCTGGACGCTCGGCTTCCACCCGGCCGCCGTGGTGTGGCACCACCGGCGCAATTCGGTGCGCACCTACTGGCGGCAACAGATCGGGTATGGGCGCGCCGAGGCGATGCTGGAGCGCAAATGGCCGGAGAAGTACAACGACGTTGGGC